>Ga0207707_10006284_pt1 | contig 10375 bp, 10 predicted proteins | sample KBSC83BmetaG_FD_184336 | JGI IMG/M metagenome (GOLD analysis project Ga0207707, IMG submission 184336) | Corn rhizosphere microbial communities from Kellogg Biological Station, Michigan, USA - KBS C8-3B metaG (SPAdes) (version 2) | ecosystem: Host-associated > Plants > Roots > Rhizosphere ... | reverse complement strand
GGCAAGCAGTGCCGGCCATGCGAGGCGTCGATCATGCCGCCGAAGGGTGCGCGCTACCGCGGCTGGCGCGTAGCGACGGCGATGCGGCGCAAGGATGCGCCGCTGCACGGCTTCGGCGTCTATCGTGCCGCCAGCTACGACGAGCTGATCGATCATCCGGTCGAGATGGGCGCATTTACGCTGGCGACTTTCACGGCCGAGGGCGTTCCGCACGACGTTGCCATCACGGGTCGCCATCGAGCCGACATGGGTCGTCTGTGCCGCGATTTGCAGCGCGCGTGCGAGCAGCACATCCGGCTGTTCGGCAGGCCTGCGCCGATGGATCGCTATGTCTTTCTCGTGACCGCGCTGGGAGAAGGTTACGGCGGACTCGAGCATCGCGCGTCCACCGCGCTCCTATGCTCGCGCGACGACCTGCCCCAGTCAGGTGTCCGGCAGGTCACGGAGAGCTATCGAACCTTCCTCGGCTTGTGCAGCCACGAATATTTTCATACCTGGAACGTCAAGCGCATCAAGCCCGCCGCGTTCGTCCCCTACGACCTCGCGCAGGAGAACTACACCCGCCTGCTGTGGGCGTTCGAGGGCATCACCAGCTACTACGACGATCTGCTGCTAGTGCGTGCCGGACTCATCACGGAAGCGGAGTATCTCGAGATGCTCGGGCGCAGCATCACCACTTTGCTGCGGAACGCCGGCCGGATGAAGCAGACCGTCGCCGACGCGAGCTTCGACGCTTGGATCAAGTACTACCGTCCGGACGAGAACAGCCCGAACGCACAGGTGAGCTACTATCTCAAGGGCAGCTTGATCGCGCTGTGCCTCGACCTGACGATTCGCCAGCGGTCGCGTGGAAGGAAGTCGCTCGACGATCTGATGCGCGCACTGTGGCAGAGCTATGGTCAGACCGGCGTCGGCGTGCCTGAGGACGGCATCGAGAAGCTGGCAGCAGAAATCGCGGGCCCTAGCCTGCGCGGGTTTTTCGATCGCGCGCTGCGCTCCACTGACGAGCTGCCGCTGAAGGCCTTGCTGGCGAACGTCGGCATCGCTCTGACCTCACGTCCGGCCGAGTCAATGTCCGACGCAGGTGGGAAGCCGGCGTCGTTGCCGCCTGCAAAGCTGGGCGAACGCGTTACCCTGGGTGCACGCACGGCAGAGGATCCTGCGGGCGTAAAGCTCACGCATGTGCTCGATGGCGGTGCAGCGCAGGCCGCGGGCCTTGCGGGCGGCGATGTCGTGGTCGCGATCGACGGCTTGAAGGTCAGCACCAGAAACCTGGAGAAGCGCCTCGCGGCATTCCAGCCCGGAGAGACAGTACCGCTGCACGTGTTCCGGCGCGACGAGCTGCTCGAGGTCCAGATCGAAATGCGCGCGCGACCGATCGATACCTGCGCTCTGACTATCGTCGCAGCGGACCGCGCGGCAGCCAACCGACGTAAGGCATGGCTGCACGGGCAGGGTGCCTAGTCGTACACTGACGCTTGGATGCAGGCGAACTTGCGAGGAATAGGCGTTGCATCTCACTCAAAGTCCTTGTTGAGCTACACCACATGACAGATCTCTCCAACGACTCAAAGCTGCTGGTAACGTACGCGGACGTTGCCGCGGCCAGCGAGCGGCTGGCCGGGCGCGCGCGGCGCACGCCGGTGCTCACGTCGCATCAAGTCGACATGCGTACGGGGGCGCAGGTGTTCTTCAAGTGCGAGAATTTTCAGCGCGTCGGAGCGTTCAAGTTTCGCGGCGCGTTTAACGCTCTCGCGCAGCTCGACGAAGCGGCGCGCAAGCGCGGGGTGCTGGCTTATTCCTCCGGCAACCATGCGCAAGCTGTGGCACTGGCCGGACAGATGCTCGGCATTCCCCGGCTGATCGTGATGCCGCAGGATGCCCCGCAGGTGAAAGTCGAAGCCACGCGCGGCTACGGCGCGGAGGTCGTCCTGTACGATAAAGATACGACCGTGCGCGAGGAGCTCGCCGCCCGCATGGCGCAGGAACGCGGGCTCGCCGTGATTCCACCCTATGACCACCCGCACGTCGTCGCCGGGCAGGGCACCGCGGCAAAGGAGCTGTTCGACGAGGTCGGCCAGCTCGACTATCTGTTCGTCTGCGTCGGTGGGGGAGGACTGATCTCGGGCTGCGCGCTGGCCGCGCATGCGTTGTCGCCCGGTTGCCGGGTGATCGGCGTCGAACCGGAAGCCGGCGACGACGCGACGCGCTCGTTCAAGACCAGGACGCTACAGACGTGCCGTAACCCGGACACGATCGCCGACGGCGCCCGCACACCCTATCTCGGGAAAGTCACTTTTCCGCTCGTGCTGCGCTACGTGCACGACATGGTGACGGTGAGCGACGCCCAGCTCGTCTCCGCCATGCTGTTCCTGTTCGAGCGCATGAAGATCGTCGTCGAGCCGACCGGAGTACTGGGAATCGCCGGCCTGCTCGAGAGGAAGGTGCAGGTACCCGCGGGAGCGCGCGCGGGCGTGATCCTTTCGGGCGGAAATGTGGATGTGCGGGACCTCTGCCGCTGGGCGGCGGAGAGGGGCTAGGGATTAGGGACGAGGGGCTAAATGCCGTTCGCCCTGAGCGTCGCAGCGTAGCTGCAGAGTCGAAGGGTCCCGCGAGTTGGTGCTTCGACTCGGTGGCTCACGCCACACGCTCAGCACGAACGGGAATTGGGATTGCGACTCCTTCCCCTAGTCCCTCGTCCCTAATCCCTCGTCCCTCGCCCCTCGCCCCTCTCTTCACTTCTGCGCCCGCTGCGCGAACGCGGCGTCGTAAACCTGGCCCACCATCAGCGTCGGCGCCTCCTTCACTGCGGGATCGAACGTCCGCAGCACGTTGTACAGGCTCTGCACTCCGGCCGGGGGAATGACGCCGTCCTTGGAGTAGGATTCGCGCGATTTCTCGAGCGCCGCCAGATAGGTGGTCCGGTCGCCAGCCAGGTACTCCGGCGGAACCGTCTTCGCCACCTCGTCGGCGCTCGCCTTCTGCAGCCACTTGAGCGCGCGCACGATCGCATTCGTGAGAGCCTGCACGGTGTTCGGATTCTTCCGGATGAACTCTTCCTTCGTGTACAGACAGCCGGCCGGCAGCACTGCACCGAACACCGCGCGCGATCCCTTCTCGGTCATGGCTTCGGCGACCACTTTGATAGCGCCGGACCGCTCGAGCAGCGCGATCGCAGGCTCGACATTGGCGATCGCATCGATCTGCCCGCTGCGCGCCGCCGCAACCGCGGTCGGACCGGTGCCGACACCGACGATCGAGACGTCGTCCGATGTCAGACCGGCGGAAGCCAATACACGATTGACGAACATGTGGGTGCTGGAGCCGGGCGCCGTGACTCCGATCTTCATGCCCTTCAAGTCCGCGGCCGAACGATACGATGCAGACTTGCCTGCGATCACGCCGAGAGAGATGGCCGGCGTCGCGACCATCTGCACGAAGCTCTGGATCTTTTGCCCGCGCGCTTGCAGAACGATGACGTGATCGAACCCGCCGGCGGTGACGTCCGCACTACCGCCAAGCATGGCCTGCAGAGCTTTCGAGCCGCCCGCAAAGTCCGCGATCTCGACCTCGAGGCCTTCGTCCTTGAAGTAACCCAGCCGCTCGGCCAGACTCAACGGCAGGTAGTACAACGAGCTCTTCCCACCGACCGCGATGGTGACTCTTGTCTTCTCGGGCGCCGGCCACACTCGCGTGGGCAGAAGCGGAAACAGCGCCAGGCCGGCCAGTGCCGCGATGAACGGGCGGCGTGCTCCAACGCTCGAGCTCTTTCTCTTATCTTGTACTGGCACGCGCTCCTCCCATATCAGTAATGCTCCGCGGTCGCGCCCGGCCGCCACCGCAACAGCCGCCGCTCGGCCACGGTTACGATCCGATCGAGCACTAGCGCACAAGCGGTCAAGACCACCACGCCCGCGAGGACCGTGTTGATGTCGAATACACCCTCGGCCTGCAGGATCAGATAGCCCACGCCGCGCGCCGAGCCCAGATACTCGCCCACCACGGCGCCGACGAACGCCATGCCGACCGATGCGTGCAGGCTCGAGAACACCCACGCCGTGGCACTCGGCAGATAAACGTTTCGCAGCAGCTGGCGCCGGCCGGCGCCCAGCATGCGCGCATTGTTGAGGACGACGGGGCTCACCTCCCGGACGCCATGATAGACGCTGAAGAACACGATGAAGAATACCAGCGTCACGCCGAGCAGGACCTTCGACCAGATCCCCAGCCCGAACCACACGGCGAAGATCGGTGCGAGGATGACGCGCGGCATCGAGTTCACGGCAGTGATGTAGGGATCGAGCAGCCGGGAGGCGAACGGCGCGAGCGCCAGCCACAGTCCGACGACGAGCCCAAGCACCGTGCCGATCGCGAACGCGAGCAAGGTCTCGAGCAGCGTCACGCCCAAGTGCGGGAAGATCTTGCCGGTCGCGAACCAGTCGAGCACACGCTGAGCCACCACCAGCGGCTCGCCGAAGAAGAACGGCGGCATGATCTCGAGGCGCGTCAGTACGTACCAGGCTCCCAGCACCAGGGCCAGCAGCAACAGGTGCCACGGCCAGAGCAGCCGTCTCGCCGGGGCGCGCACCGTGACCTCAGGCTTGAGCTCGGGCATACGCGGTCAGAACCTGATCCTTCAACGCCGCCCAGATTTCCCGATACAGAGCGCGGAACTGCGGCTGTAGTCCGATCTCCGCAACGTCACGCGGCCGCGGCAGCTCGACCGCAAACTCGGCGATTGGACCCGACTCCGGTCCCGCAGACAGGACGACGACGCGATCGGCGAGCGCAATCGCTTCCTCGAGATCGTGCGTGACAAACAGCACCGACGCACGGTTGTCGGCCCATAGTGCGAGCAGCTGGTTCTCCATCAGCTGCCGCGTCTGCACGTCGAGCGCACTGAACGGCTCGTCCATCAGCAGTACTCGCGGCTGCAGAATCCACGTCTGAGCCAATGCGACGCGCTTGCGCATGCCGCCTGACAGCTCATGGGGATACTTGGCCGCGTGCGCCGCGAGTCCCACGCGCGCAAGCCATGACTGAGCACGTGTCCGCGCCTCATGTTTCGCGACGCCGCGAAACTCGAGCCCGGCGGCGATGTTGTCGAGTGCGTTGCGCCATGGAAACAGCGAGTCGGGTTGAAACAGATAGCCGGCATGGCGATTGATGCCGCTCAGCGCATCGCCGAACGTACGCGCCGTGCCGCTCGTCGGGGCGAGCAATCCCGCGCCGACGTTCAGCAGGGTCGATTTGCCGCAACCGGTCGGACCGACCAGTGCGACGAATTCGCCGTCGCCCACCGTCAGCGTTGCATCGCGCACCGCAGTGTAGTTGCGTTCGGGATGGCCGCGATCGGCGAAGCTGCAGGTGATGTTCGCAAGATCGAGTGCCGGCGCGGCGGACGAGGGATGAGGGGCGAGGGACGAGGGGCGAGGGACGGGCAACGCGCGGGAACTCTCACCAGAGTTCGCGTGGTCGCTGTTGCTCATTTCGGCACGCGTTGCACGAATGCGTTGGTGTAGGTCTCGTCGAGCCAGAGGACCGGCGCGCGGCGCACAGCCTGATTGTGCTTCGTGAGCACGGTGTAGCTCATCTTGACCGCCGATGGCGAGATCAGGCCGTCGGAAGAGTAGGTCGTTCGCACGCGCTTGAACGCCTCGAGATAGAGGGTGCGATCGCCGAGCAGATACTCCGTCGGTACGGCCGCTGCGACATCCTCCGGCGTAGCCTTCTGCAGCCATCTGAGTGCCCGCACCATCGCATTAGTCAGAGCTTGGATTGTGCCGGGGTTGTCCTGAATGTACTGCATCCTCGCATACAGGCACGCGGCCGGGATCGAGCCGCCGAACACTTTCCTGGCACCTTGCGCAGTCGTGGTTTCCGCCACGATTCGGATCAGACCCTGCTTCTCGAGCAGCAGGATGACTGGATCGACGTTGGAGATCGCGTCGAGCTGCCCGCCGCGCATCGCCGCGACCGCCTGCGCACCGGTTCCGACACCGACGATCGAAACGTCGTCCGGCGTAAGCCCCACGGAATTGAGCAGATGGTTGACCAGCATCTGCGTGCTCGATCCCGGCGCGGTGACGCCGACCTTCATGCCCTTGAGGTCCTTCGGCCATGAATACTGCGCTGCCCGCGCCATCGCAATCCCGAGCGAGATGCCCGGATTGGTCCCTTGCAGCACGAAGGCCTGGACCTTCTGCGCGAGCGTCTGCATCACAATCGTGTGCTCGAATGCGCCGGAGACGACATCGGCGCTGTGCCCCATCAACGCCTGCAGCGATTTTGACCCGCCCGGGAAGTCGCTGATCTCGACGTTCAATCCCTCGTCGGTGAAATAGCCGAGCTGCTCGGCAATTGTGAGCGGCAGGTAGTACAGGGTGGTCTTGCCGCCGACCGCAAGCCGCACATCGCGTGTCTCAGGCGCGGCCGCGACACGCGCGCCCATGACCGAGGCCGCGAGCATCGTCCCCAACGCACCCAGGACCGATCGCCTGGTGCGCGGCCTGCCGGCATCATCCCTTGCTGTCATCTGTTTCTTATCGCACATCGCTTGTGCACTACGCTTAGACCGCTCCCGCGCGATGCAGCAGCTTGGCCACCGCCTCGGCGACTTTTCGATAGCCTTCGGCGTTGGGATGGATCTGGTCGGACTTGTATGCCCGGTCGTACAGCACGTCCTTCAGCACCTGATTCTCGAGCGGAATACCAAACTCACCGGCGAGCTTCGGATAAACCTCGGCGACCCCTCCGAACAGCTCGGCCTTCGGTACGGCGATCAGCACAACGGCGACGCCACGCTCGCGCGCCATACGTACCATGGTACGAAGATTGGCCTCGGTTGCGGCGGGGTCGAGCTTTTGCAGCATGTCGTTGCCGCCCATGCAGAGCAGCAGCAGGCGCGGCTGATGCTGGTCCAGCAGCTCCGGCAGGCGCTGCACACCTTGCTCGGTCACTTCGCCCGGGAATCCGGCGCGCACCACGTGGCGCGCGATCAAGCCCTGCAGCACCGCCGGGTAGCTCTCGTCCTCGTGCGCCCCGGTCCCGTAAGTGAGACTGTCGCCGAATGCGAGAACCGTGTCGTTTGCGTCAAGCCGGGGCAGCTGCGGCGAGCTCTTGCCGCAAGCGGCGATGAGCCCGAGAGCCAACAGAAGCGCAGCAGTAGGCCACCGCCGCGCCGCCGCTCGCATATCTATTCTCCCGCTACCGTCATGTGGTCGAGCAGAATCGAGCCGCACTGGCGCGAGCCGCGCCGGACAACGTCGGTGCCGACTGCGACGATGCCGCGGAACATGTCCTTGAGGTTGCTCGCTATCGTGATCTCCTGCACGGGATAGCTGAGCTCGCCGTTCTCCACCCAGAAGCCGGCGGCACCGCGCGAATAATCGCCGGTGACCTGATTCACACCCATGCCGAGCAGCTCGGTCACGAGCAACCCCCGATCGAGCTTCTTGAGCAGAGCGGGAAAATCTTCGCCCGTGCTGTCCAGCAGCAGGTTGTGATTGCCACCGGCATTGCCGGTCGATCGCATCCCGAGCTTGCGGGCCGAGTAGCTGCCCAGGAAATAGCCTTGCAGCACGCCCCGGTCGACAATGTCACGGCGCTGCGTGGCAACGCCCTCATCGTCGAACGGACTGCTGGCGAGTCCGCGCTTCAAGTCGGGGACGTCGTGGATGCGGACCAGCGGCGAGAATACGCTGTTACCGAGGCTGTCCAGCAGGAACGACGCCTTGCGATACAGGCTGCCACCGCTCACCGCCCCGACGAAATGTCCGAGCAGGCTCGAGGCGATCGGCGCCTCGAACAACACCGGCACCTGCATGGTTTCGATCTTGCGCGCTCCTAGGCGCCGGACGCACCGCTCGCCCGCAAGCCGGCCAACCGAGCCAACATCCTGAAGATCTTCGGCAACGCGCGCAGTCGCGTACCAGTCGTCGCGCTGCATGCGGTCGCCCTCGCCCGCAATCACCGAGCACATGACGGTATGACGCGAGCTCGGATAGCCGGCCATAAAGCCGAGCGTGTTGCCGTACATGAAGTGCGACTGCTGGGTCGAGACCGACGCGCCTTCCGAGTTGGTGATGCGCGGATCGACCGCGAGCGCCGCCGCCTCGCATTCGCGCGCAAGCTCGATGGCACGATCGACCGACACGTCCCAAGGGTGATACAGATCGAGATCGGCGATGTCGCGGGCGAGCAGGTCCTCTTCGGCAAGGCCAGCCGCATCGTCGTTGGCCGTGAAGCGGGCGATGGAAAGCGCAGCCTCCACGGTTTCGCGCACAGCCTTCGGGGAGAAATCCGATGTGCTGGCATGGCCGCGCTTCTGACCAATATAGACCGTGACGCCCACGCCCTTGTCGCGGTTGTATTCGATGTTCTCGACGTCGCCTTTGCGCACGGTGACGCCCTGGCCGAAGCCCTCGCTGACTTCGGTTTCGGCGGCCGTCGCGCCGCTCGCCTTGGCGTGGGCGAGCACATCGGCGGCAATCTGTCGTAGCTGATCGGAACTATGGGAAAAGTCGCTGCCTGGCACAGGGAAAGACCGGTTGGTTTTTTGCTGCTGGGAGGCGTCGCTCATCGTATGGCGCGCCTGCGGGTTGGTATGATACCAGCGAAGCGCACGAGTTCCGGAAGCCGCATGGACGAGCAGACAGTCATCAGCAAGACGCAGCGCAAGCGCGACAGCCATGCGCTGCAAAGCCTGGGGGAAGAGTTGACCGAGTTGACCCAAGAGCAGCTCGCGGAGCTGGCCCTGCCTGAGCGCCTGCTGGATGCGGTGCTCGCTGCCAAGACCATCACCAAGTTCGGAGCGCGGCGCCGCCAGCTCCAGTACATCGGACGACTGATGCACGACGTCGACGGCAAGACCATCGCCGCACGCCTCGAAGCGTGGAAAGGCCAGTCGCGCGCGGCCACCGCGCACCTGCATCTGCTCGAGCGCTGGCGCACGCGTCTGCTCGATGACGAGACGGCGCTGGAGGATCTCGCTGCTGCCCATCCCGGCTGCGACACACAGAAGCTGCGGGAGTTGGTACGTAACGTGCAACGTGAGCGTGCAGAGGGCAAGCCCCCCCGCAGCTACCGTGCGCTGTTCCAGGAGCTGCGACGCGTCGTCCCGGACCCGCTGGACAACGCGGCCGCCTGACCTCGCTACAATCTGCCTGCACATGGATTCAGAACGCATCAGGATCGGCCTGGTCTCGATCAGCGACCGGGCTTCGAAGGGCGTGTACCGCGACGAGGGTATCCCTGCGCTCGAGGACTGGTTCGGGCGCGCGTTGGCCTCGCCCTGGACCACGGTAACGCGACTCATCCCGGATGAACGGCAGCAGATCGAGGCAACGCTGAAGGAGCTGACCGATCAGGAGCAGTGTCAGCTCGTGCTGACCACAGGCGGCACCGGGCCCGCGTTGCGTGACGTCACGCCCGAGGCCACACTCGCCGTCGGCGACAAAGTCATGCCGGGCTTCGGAGAGCAGATGCGACAGATCAGCTTGCACTATGTGCCCACCGCGATCCTGTCGCGCCAGGTGGCCGTGATCCGTGGCCACTCATTGATCATCAATCTGCCCGGACAACCCAAGTCCATTCGCGAAACGCTCGAAGGCGTCAAGGACGCCGACGGCAAAGTGCTCGTGAACGGTATTTTCGCTGCCGTCCCCTACTGCATCGATCTGATCGGCGGCCCCTATGTCGAGACCCACGACGCCGTCGTGAAGGCGTTCCGGCCAAAGTCCGCGGTGCGTCCCGCAAGGCCCGCCAATTCGTAACCCCTTTCGACCCCTCACCCGAATGACTGCCGAACTGCTGCCTGCCGAAGAAGTCGAGACCGGTGCAAGGCCGACCCATAGCGTGATCTGGATGCACGGCCTGGGGGCCGACGGTCACGACTTCGTCCCGATCGTCGGGGAGCTCGGTCTCAAGGGGCTCGCTGTCCGCTTCGTGTTCCCGCATGCGCCGCTGCAGCCGGTCACGATCAACGGCGGCTATGTCATGCGCGCGTGGTACGACATCGGCTACGAGGACCTCTCGCTCAGAGAGGATGAAAAGGGCGTGCGCCAATCGCAACATGCGATCGAGCGGCTGATCGAGCGTGAAAAGGAGCGCGGCATCCCGGTGGGCAAGATAGCGCTGGCCGGATTTTCCCAAGGTGGCGCCATTTCATTGCAGTGCGGCTTGCGCTATCCGGAGCGCCTTGCAGGCGTTCTCGCGTTGTCGACCTATCTGCCTTTGCCCGACAAGGTCGAAGCGGAGCGCAGCGATGCGAGCCGCGACCTGCCGATTCTGATGCTGCATGGCACCGACGATCCGATCGTCCCGCTCAAGCTCGCGCAGGCCTCGTGTGCCAAACTACTGACGCTGGGTTATCAGG
>Ga0207707_10006282_pt1 | contig 10376 bp, 7 predicted proteins | sample KBSC83BmetaG_FD_184336 | JGI IMG/M metagenome (GOLD analysis project Ga0207707, IMG submission 184336) | Corn rhizosphere microbial communities from Kellogg Biological Station, Michigan, USA - KBS C8-3B metaG (SPAdes) (version 2) | ecosystem: Host-associated > Plants > Roots > Rhizosphere ... | reverse complement strand
CTGATGCTCTACACCTCGGGCACCACCGGCCGGCCCAAGGGCGTGCCGCGCTCGCAGCGGGCGGAGTGGGCGGCGGCGCTGGCCCATGTGATCCAGTGCCGCTACGGGCCGGGCGAGCGGACGCTCAGCGCGATGCCGCTGTACCACACGATGGCCGTCCGCTCGCTGCTGGCCATGCACGCTGTCGCCGGCTGCTTCGTGATCCGGCGGGAGTTCCGCCCCGCCGAGGCCGTGGACGTGATCGCCGCCGAGCGGATCGGCGCGCTGTACCTCGCCCCGACGCTGTACCACGACCTCGTCGACGTCCTCGACACCGGCCAACGGCGGCTGCCCGTCCCCCGCCTGGCCTACGCCGGCGCGCCGATGAGCCCGACACTCGTCGAGCGCTGCGCCGAGGCCTTCGAGCCCGAGGTCTTCGTCAACCACTACGGGTCGACCGAGATCTACACGTTCTCCGTCCACGGCGACCAGCGGGCCAAGCCGGGGTGCGCCGGTCGCCCCGGCGTCCACGGCCGGCTCCGTCTGGAACCGATCGGCGGCGGGGCCGAGGGGAACGACGACGACGACGTCGGCGAGATCCTCGCCGTCCTCGACTCCGACGAGGCGTTCGGCGGCTACTGGCACCGGCCCGACGCCGACGCCAAGGCGCTCACCACCGACGGCTGGTACCGCACGGGCGACCTCGGCCGGCTCGACGCCGACGGCGATCTCTGGGTGGTGGGCCGGGCCGACGACATGGTCATCTCGGGCGGCGAGAACATCCACCCCACCGAAGTGGAGGACGTCCTCGTCGCCCACCCGGCCGTCGTCGAGGCGGCGGTGATCGGTACGGCCGACGAGCGCCTCGGCCAGCGGGTGACGGCCTTCGTGGTCGGCCGCCAGCCGCTCGACGCCGCCACGCTCGACGAGTGGTGCCGCCGCTCGGCGCTGGCCGACTTCAAACGGCCCCGGCGGTACCGCTTCGTGGAGGCACTGCCGAAGTCGCCGTCCGGCAAGCTGCTCCGCCGGCTCCTGCGCGAGGATCCCGCCCCATGACACGACAGACATACGACGGCTTCCACGTCGAGCGCGACGCCGAATCCGGCATCGCCACGATCACCCTCGACGTCCCCGAGAAGATGAACCGGGTCAGCATGGCCGCCCGCGACCAGCTGGCCGGGGTGTTCGGCGAGCTCGGCGCCGACGACGGCGTGCGGGTCGTCGTGCTGGCCGGCGCCGGTGAGCGGGCGTTCACGGCCGGAGGCGACATCCCGGGCTTCATGACCCGCACCCCCGAGGAGCTGTCCCACCTGGCGAAGAACATCGCCGCCGCCGAGCGGTGCCCGAAGCCGGTGGTGGCCAAGCTCCACGGCTGGACCTTCGGCGTCGGCCTGGAGCTGGCGCTGGCCTGCGACCTGCGGGTGGCGGCCGACGACACCGTCCTGGGCCTGCCGGAAATCACGCTCGGCATGATCCCCGGCAGCGGCGGGACGCAGCGCCTGGCCCACCTCGTCGGCCTGTCGCGGGCCAAGGACGCCATCCTCCGGGGCCGGCACATCCCCGCCGACGAAGCGCGGCAATGGGGCCTGGTGGCGGAGGTCGTCCCGCTGGCCGAGCTCGACGGCCGCACGACCGGGATCGCCCTGGAGCTGGCGGCCAAGGCGCCGCTGGCCCTCAAGGTGGCCAAGCGGGTGCTCAACCTGGCCTACGACGCGCCGCTCCACGTCGGCCTGGAGCTCGAGGGCCTGGCCTACGGGCTGCTCCGCTCCACCGACGACTTCGCCGAGGGCGTGGCCGCCTTCGCCGAACGCCGCCCGCCGAAGTACACCGGCTCGTAGGGGGAGGCAGGTACCGCTCCCCGGACCTCAGCGGGCGAACCGGAAGACGGGATGGTCGTCGAAGTAGTCCCGGAAGTGGATGTTGTCGACCCGGAGCCAGTGGGCGCCGTTGAACGCCTGGCTCAGCCCCACGGAGAGGATGACCGGCTCGCCGCTCTGGACCCGGCGGCGGATGACCTTCCACAGCGAGTCGATGGGGACGCCCTTCTCGTCTCGGAGCCGATGGTCGTGGACGTTGAGGTCGAGCGATCCCAGCCGCAGGTCGTCGAGCCCCATCCGCAGCTGGCTCCCCCGCCGGAACAGCTCCGCCGGGCCGGGGCAGCGCAGCACGCCGAGCGACGCCTTCCCCCGCCCGGCGGGGACCGACGCCGACCCCGACGACGACACCGTGAGATCCGGACCGTAGATCGACGGCAGGTGGTCGTGGCCGAGGATCTCGAGCAGCGACCAGAACTCGCCGTCGGGCAGCCGCCCGAGGGCCGCGATCTCCTCCTCCTCGACGGCCCGCTCCTCGACCAGCGGCGGCGTCCCGCTCCGGCGGGAGAACCCGAGGTCGACCACCTCGCCGATGCCGAACGGCCCGCCGGCCCGGGCGGTGGCCGCCGTGTCCCACGGCCGGGCCCGCAGCGGGGCGATGTGCTCGTGGTTGCCGTCGATGCCCGACACGACGATCGACCCGTCCTCCAGGCGGGCCAGGTGGTCCACGACGATCGTCTGCTGCGCGGCCATTTCGTCCGACAGGCTACGGATCGCACTCCGCGCTCGGCCCGGTATCACCGCGTATCGGGCAAGTCTGGCCACGGAGGGTGAGAGAAAGGCTCAACCGGGGAATGAAAGTCACCGATTACACACGAGAGGCGCGGCTCCCGCGGCGCGACCCCTCATCGACCCCCTGGGGAGGGGAAGGGAGAGCATGGGCCCCCACCCTGACGACGTGACCGCCGCCGGCGACTTCTCGCTGGTCGAGGCGGCCCGCCACGGCGACCGCCTGGCCTTCGGCGTGCTCTACCTCCGCCACCACGCCGCCGCCTGGCGGATCGCCTGCGTCGCCTCGCGGTTCTCCCCCGACGCCGAGCTGGCGGTCATCGACGGGTTCACCCGGCTCTTCTCGGCACTGCCCGAGGAAGCTGAGGAGTTCGTCACCGGCGCGGTGACATTGCGCCCGTATGTCCTGGCCTGCGTCCGCCAGGCCGCCCTCGACCGGGCCGACGCCGCCGGACGGCCGGATCGGCCCGGGGCGCCGTCGCCGGCGCCGCTGGCCGGCCTCGGCGTCGACGGCGAGGTCGTCCTCTCCAGCCTGGAGCACCACGTCGCCCGCGGTGCGCTGGCCGCCCTGCCCGAACGTTCCCGCACGGCCCTGTGGCTCTTCGACGTCGAGGCGCTGACGCCGGCCGAGGTGACCGGGATCCTCGGCGGCACCCCCGAGGAGATCGCCGCCGTCGCCGGCTCCGCCCGGGCGGAGGTGCGGGGCTCGCAGCAGGCGGCCTTCGGCCGCCACGAGGTGCGGGCCGGCTGCCGCTTCACGGTCGAGCATCTCGACGGCTACCGGGCCGCGGCCCTCGAGCCCGCCGACGGCCTGATCGTCCGCTCGCACCTCGACCGCTGCCCGCCGTGCCGGATGCGCCACGGCGAACTGGCCGACGCCCCCGCCACGCTCGCCGCCGCCGTCCCCGCCGCCCCGCTCCTGGGCGGCGAGACGCAGCAGCACTGGCTGGTCTCCGTTCCCGGCCTCCGGCCGGCCGAGCGGCTGCTGGCCCCCGGTCCGGCCGCCGCCGGTGGAGCCGGCCAAGGTCCCGCCCACCACATCCCCGACGTCCTGCGCCGGGCCGGGCGGGCCGCCGTCCGCAGCTGGCGCCCGGCGCACGAGGGGATCGACCTCACCACCGGCGGGCCGGCCGGCGACGCCTTCGGGTCAGCCACCACCGCCGGGCCGGCCGGCGCGCCGGACCCGGCCGTCGCCCCGGCCTGGACCGCGGCCCTCCGCTGGTCGGGCTCCTTCACGCCCGCGCTCCCGGTGGCCCGGGTGCTCCCCCCGGCGCTGGCCGCCGCAGGCACCGGGCCGGCCGGTCCCGGGCCGACCGGTTCCGCCCCGGCCGGTTCCGGGCCGGCCGGTTCCGGGCCGGCCGGTCCCGGGCCGACGGGCTCCGGGCCACGGGGTTCCGGGCCGGGCGCCGGCGCCGGCGCCGTCACCGTCGCCGGCGCGACCGGGTCTCGTCTCAGGCGGCGGGCCTTCGGCCCCGCGGTCACCGCCGGGTCGCTGGTCGCCGCCTGGCTCTTGACCATGCTGGCCGTGCCCTGGCTGATGACGCCGGGGACGGCGCCCGGCCCCGGCGGGCTGGCGCTCCCGGCGGTGCAGGCCTACGTGAACGGCCTGCTCCCCGATGCTGCGCGGGCGCCGTCCCGCTCCGCCGGGGTCCCCGAGCCGTTCTTCGCCGGCGGCGCTCCGGCCGCCGGCGGCTCGGCACCGCTCGGTCCGACCGACGTCCCGCAGCCGGGCGCCCCGGCCGACGACGGACCGGTGGAAGCGCTGCTGGCGGCCGCGCACTCCGGTCCCTCAGCGCATGGATCCGTTCCCCAAGGAGCCGGGGCGACGACGGCGGCCGGGCCGGCCGTCTCGGCGCCGGCCGTGGCCGCGCCGGCCATCGTCCCGGTGTCCGTGACCGTCGCCCCGACGATCGTCACCTCGCCACCGGCGACCGCCGGCACCCCGCCGACCGGCACCGGCTCCGCCGACCCGGCGGCCGGCCCGGGCACCGCCGCCCGCCGGGGCCCGCCCGCCCACCGCGGGAAGTCGGGAAAGGCCTCCACGCAGGCCGCGACGCCGGTCGTCGTCCCCGACCGGCCGGCGCCCACCACCGACCCGACGCCGGCCCGGCGGCCCGCCCGCCGGCCCGGTCGCCAGCCCCGGATCACGACGGCGTAGCCTCCGGAGCGCTCCCGCCCGGGAACGCAACGGAGGTGCACATGGACGAGCTGGTGGTCGAGCAGCGCGGTGCCGTCACGGTGGTCACGCTCAATCGGCCCGAAGCCCACAACAGCATCACCGCCGGCATGGCCGTCGGCATGGCCGAGGCCATCGACGCCTTCGCCGGCGACGACTCGGCCCGTGTCCTGGTGATCACGGGCGCCGGGGACCGCTCGTTCTGCTCCGGCGCCAACCTCAAGGACGTCGACGAGCTCCTCCGCCACGCCCACACCGAGCGGGCCGGGCCCATCGGGTTCGCCCACCTCGACCCGGGCAAGCCGACGATCGCCGCCGTCAACGGCTACTGCTTCGCCGGCGGGATGGAGCTGGCCTGCTGGTGCGACTTCCGGATCGCCTCGGCCAACGCCGAGTTCGGCGCCCTCAACCGGCGGTGGGGCGTGCCGTTCATCGACGGCGGCACCCAGCGCTTCCCCCGCATCGTCGGCCAGGGCAACGCCCTGTACCTGATCGAGACCGGCGTCCGCATCGACGCCGCCCGGGCCCAGGCGATGGGCCTCGTGCAGGAGGTCGTCGCCGCCCGGGGGACGGGGGGTGTCCCCCCGACCGGGGCGGCGGGAGCCGCTTCCGGAAACGCAGCGCTCGACCGGGCGCTGGAGCTGGCCGAGCGCATCGCCGGGTATCCGCAGTCGAGCCTCCGCACCGACCGGGCGGCGACGCTGGCCGCTTTTGGGGATCTCCAGGCCGGCCTGTACATGGAGTCCGGGCTCGGCCGGCCGGCGGCCACCGACCCCGAGATGATCGAGGGCCTCCGCAACTTCGTGGCCGGGAACCGCCCCGAGGCGCCGCGCCCGGCTTGAGCTCGACGGCTTCTGGGGGGTGTGGCGCACCGTGGCGGTGCGTCACGGCCCCCAAAAGCGTGAAGAGACCGCTCCGGGAACTCAGCTCGGCTGCAGGACGGGCAGCAGCAGGTCGAGGACGGCGGCGGCGTGCTCGCGGGTCACCGGCGCCCGGGTGATCAGCCGCCGGGCGAAGATCGGGCCGACGAGGGTGTCGATGGCGACGTCGATGTCGAGGCCGGGGCGCAGCTCACCCCGGGCGCCGGCCCGGTCGAACACCGCCCGGAGGACGGCTCGCCGGGCCCGGCCGAACTCGGTGAACAGCCGCTCGAGCTCGGCGTCGCGCTCCGCGGCGTCGACCAGCGACGGCAGGATGCCCGCCAGCGGCGAGTTCGTGAGCCCGTCGACGATCTGGAGCAGCAGGGTCCGGGCGTCGTCGGCGAACGAGCCGGTGTCGGGGTCGTCGAGGGGCGGGATGAAGGCCGTGAAGGCGTCCACCGCCACTTCGGCCTTCGAGGCCCAGTGCCGGTAGATCGTGGCCTTGCCGACGCCGGCCCGGGCGGCGATCCCGTCGATGGTGAGACCGGCGAAGCCGACCTCGCCGAGCAGCGCCACGGTGGCCTCGAGGATGGCCGTCTCCGCCCGGCGGCTGCGCCGGCGGGGGGCGATGCAGTCGGTGGCCGACGTCGACGTCACCGCTCGCCGACTCCCTCGAGCTCCCCGGAGGGGCGCAGCTCGCCGGCCGGGACATCGCCGGCCGGGACATCGCCGGCCGGAACGCGCCCGTTCCCGTCGGTCGCCGGCGCGGCCTCGGCCACCCGGCCGGGCTCGAGCTCGGGCTGCGGCTGCGGGACGGGGCCGTGGGCGCCATGCCCCTGCATGACGAGACGATCGGGATAGAACCGCCGGACCATGACAGCGGCGGCGACGGCCACGACGGCGGCCGTCACCAGGGTGACGCTCATGGCGTCGACGAAGGCCGCCTTGGCTCCCGCGGCCAGCGCCGAACCGGCGGCGCCGGGCAGCGTGGCAGCCACGCCGAGCGCCCCGCCGACCGACGACCGGGCGGCCGACTGGGCCGGCCCCGGCAGCGCCGCCACCGACGACGGCAGGGCGCCGGTGAACTTCGAGGCCAGGAGGCTGCCGAGCACGGCCACGCCGAGCGCCCCGCCGAGCTCCCGGGTGGTGTCGTTCACGGCCGAGCCCACGCCGGCCTTGCGCAGCGGCATCGAGGCCATGATCCCGGTGGTGGACGGCGCCATCGACAGGCCCATCCCGAGACCCATCGTCACGATGGCCAGAACCAGGTGCCAGTACGGCGAGGCCACGCCGGACTGGGCCAGGAAGAGCAGCCCCAGCGCCACGATCAGCAGGCCGGTGCTCACGACCTTGCGGTTGCCGAAGTGCTCTACGAAACGGGCGCTGGCCGGCGCGGCCACCATCATCATGAAGGCCATGGGCAGCATGCGGACGCCGGCTTCCAGGGCGGTATACCCCAGCACCAGCTGGAGGTACTGCGTCAGGAGGAAGAACGTGCCGAACATGGCGAAGAAGACCATGTTGATGGCGGCGGTGGCCGACGAGAACGTCGGGTTCCGGAAGAACCGCAGGTCCAGCATCGGGAACTCCGTCCGCAGCTCCCACAGCCCGAAGACCACGAGGAGCGCCAGCCCCGACAGGATCGGGCCGATGGTGGTCGGGGCCGTCCAGCCCTGGACGGGCCCTTCGATGATTCCGTAGAGCACGGCCCCGAGGCCGGCCATCGAGAGGGCGGCGCCGACGAGGTCGAGCGGGTCGGCGTGCGGATCGCGGGAGTTCGGCACGAGCAACCGGCCGCCGACGAGGGCCGAGATGACCAGCGGCACGTTGACCAGGAACACCGAGCCCCACCAGAAGTGCTCCAGCAGGAAGCCGCCGGCCACCGGGCCGACGGCGGCACCGGCGCCGGCCAGGCCGGCCCAGATGGCGATGGCCCGGGCCCGCTCGTGGGGCGGGAAGACGTTGGTCAGGATCGACAGCGTCGACGGCATGATCAGCGCCGCCCCGATGCCCATGATCGCCCGGAAGGCGGTGAGCTGCCCGGACGTGCTGCAGAAGGCGGCGGCGGTCGACCCCCCGCCGAAGATCAGGAGCCCGGCGGTCAGCGCCCCTTTGCGGCCGAAGCGGTCGCCGATGGCGCCGGCGGTGAGGAGCAGGCCGGCGAAGACGAGGCCGTAGGCGTCGACGACCCACTGCAGGGCGCTGTCGCTGGCGTGGAGGTCGCGAACCAGCGTGGGGATGGCCACGTTGAGGACCGTGTTCCCCACCACGACGATGACCAGGCTGAGGCAGAGGACGACCAGCGTCCACCACCGCTTGCTGTGGTCGTATGCCTCTTCCACCATCTGGGCCGCTTCCTTCCGCCGCCAGCGTCCTGGCGAGAGCCAAACGAGACGGTACCGTATCGTCTCGCTGGCAAAACCCCTTGAGGCCGCCGGGCATTCCGGCCGCCGGAAGCTTTGTCCCTCCACTCCGGCCCGAAATCGGCCGAAGGACGTATTGGCTCCTTCGTCGAATGAACGGGTTGGAACCAAGAGGAGACCATGCGCCCCTTCTCCCGCCGAACCCGGTGGCTGCTGATCGCCCTGGCGGGCGCCGGGGCGATGCTGGCCGGGGCCCTTCCCGTCCTCGTGTCCTCCGGCCGGCCGCCGACCCCCGCCGTGTCGGTGCAGGCGGGTTCGGTCGGCGGGGCCGGTCCGGAGTCGCCCCCCGCACCCGGCGACGAGGCCACGCCCGACACCACCGCTCCACCGTCATCGACCACGTCCGTGCCTGCGGCGTCGCCGTCGATCCCGGGCACGACCATGCCCGCCTCGATGGCCGGCGGCGCTCCGGCGACCTGCCGGGGACAGGACCTCTCGATGAACGCCGGGACCGACCGGGTCACCTACCGGCCCGGCGACCACATCGTCGTGACGGCCACCGTGACCAACAACTCGACCCGGTCGTGCTGGGTCACCGACCAGGGCACGGCCTCGGACGCCACGTCCTGCGATCCCCAGGTCCTGCTCCAGTTCTACGACGCCGCCGACAACTACGACGCCGTGCTCGGCCCCTACCGCGCCCCCTGCGGCCCGGACCCGACGGTCCTCGGCCCCGGCGAGAGCACCACCGCCCAGGTCGACATCCCGTTCACCGCACCGCAGGACTGCGGGCCCGATCCCGCTGCACCCGCCTGCCATCTGCGGGCCGGGTCGTGGACGGCGGTCGTCAACTGGCAGACCGGCGGCCCGGCTTCCGGCAACCCCGGGATGTCGGCGGAGCCGATCTTCTACTGCCCACCCGGCGCCTGCAGCGCGGCGCCCTCCGCCCAGACCGGCCCGTCGACCACGGCCACCACCGGTCCGCCGACGTCGACGACGTCATCGACCACGGCGCCGACGTCGACCACGGCGACGACCGCCCACACGTCGTCGACCACGACGACGACGGCTTCGGCGACGTCGACTACGACCCGGCGAGCGTCGCGTCGAGCAGGCGGTTGAGGACCTGGGGGTTCCCCCGGCCCTTGGTCTCGGCCATGACCTTGCCCATGAAGAAGCCCCGGAGCTTCTTGCGGTCCTTGTCCTCGCCGCTCCGGTAGCGGTCGACCTCGGCGGGGTGGGCGTCGAGCACCGCCCGGACGACGCCGGCCAGCTCCCTTTCGTCGCTCACCTGGGCCAGCCCCCGCTCGGCCACGATGGCTGCCGGCGAGCCGCCGCCCTCCCCGGCCAGTGCCGCGCCGAGGACCTCCTTGGCCAGGGGGCGCGACAGCGTCCCGTCGGCCACCAGCCGCACCAGCTCCGCCAGCCCGGCCGGGGACAGCGACAGCGCCGACGGCGCGGCGCCGGTCTCGTTGAGGTGGGCGAGGAGATCCCCGGTGACCCAGTTGGCCACGGCCCGCCCGGCGCCGTCGGCGGCGCCGTCGCCGGCGGCGGACACCGCCGCCACCGCCGCCTCGGCGTAGTCGGCCAGCCCCGCCGTCGACACCAGCACGCCGGCCTCGACATCCGAGATGCCCCAGGCCGACAGCAGCCGGGCCTTGCGGGCCGCCGGCAGCTCCGGCATCGCCGCCCGCACCCGCTCCCGCCATTCGTCGGACGGCAGGAGCGGCACCAGGTCGGGCTCGGGGAAGTAGCGGTAGTCGTGCGACTCCTCCTTGCTGCGCAGGGAATGCGTCCGGCCCGCCTCCTCGTCCCAGTGCCGCGTCTCCTGGAACACCGCCTCGCCCGCCTCCAGGACGCCGGCCTGGCGCCCGGCCTCGTACTCCAGCGCCCGGGCCAGCGATCGCAGCGAGTTCATGTTCTTGATCTCGGTGCGGGTGCCGAGCTTCTCCGATCCCGGCGGCCGGAGCGAGATGTTGGCGTCGACCCGCAGCGAGCCCTCCTCCATCTTCACGTCGGAGACGCCGATGGCCTCGAGCACCGAACGCAGTTCGGTGACGTAGGCCCGGGCCTCCTCCGGCGAGCCGAGGTCCGGCTTGCTCACGATCTCCAGGAGCGGCACGCCGGCCCGGTTGTAGTCGACGAGGCTGTGGTCGGCGCCGTGGATCCGCCCGCCCCCCCCGCCGACGTGGGCGGTCTTGCCGGTGTCCTCCTCGAGGTGGGCCCGCTCGACGCCGATGCGGCGCTCGCCGACCTGCAGCCAGCCGTTGCCGCAGACCGGTTCGTCGTACTGGCTGATCTGGTAGTTCTTCGGCATGTCGGGATAGAAGTAGTTCTTCCGGTGGAAGATCGACTCGTCGGCGATGTCGCAATGCAGCGCTTCGCCGACCCGCAG
>Ga0207707_10006279_pt1 | contig 10381 bp, 10 predicted proteins | sample KBSC83BmetaG_FD_184336 | JGI IMG/M metagenome (GOLD analysis project Ga0207707, IMG submission 184336) | Corn rhizosphere microbial communities from Kellogg Biological Station, Michigan, USA - KBS C8-3B metaG (SPAdes) (version 2) | ecosystem: Host-associated > Plants > Roots > Rhizosphere ... | reverse complement strand
GGGCTCTTCGCCACCTATGAGGCGTTTGCGATGGTCTCCGCCTCGATGGCGATCCAGCACACCAAGTGGCTGGAGGAAATGCGCCGGCTCGAGTGGCGCGTCCCGGTCGCCTCGCTGAACACCCTGCTCACCTCGACCTGCTGGCGCAACGATCACAACGGCTTCAGCCACCAGGGCCCGGGCCTGATCGACACGATGCTGAGCCTGCGCGGCGAGGTCGTCCGCATCTACTTCCCGCCCGACGCCAACTGCCTGCTCGCGGTCGCCGAGCACTGTCTGCGCAGCCGCGACTACGTCAACGTGATCGTCGAGGACAAGCAGCCGCAGCTTCAGTACCTGCAGCTGGAGGACGCACGCGCACATGCAGCCCGCGGCGCCTCGCGCTGGGAGTGGGCGAGCAGCGACGACGAAGGCGATCCCGACGTGGTCCTCGGCTGCGCCGGCGACGTCCCGACCCAGGAGACCCTCGCTGCCGCCTGGCTGCTGCGCCGCCACGCCCCCGAGCTGCGGGTGCGGGTCGTCAACGTGATCGACCTGATGGTCCTCTTCCCCCGCGAAGTCCACCCCCATGGCCTCGAGGAGGATCGCTTCGCCCGGCTCTTCGGCCGCGAGGACGAGGTCGTCTTCGCCTTCCACGGCTACGCCCGGGCGCTGCACCAGCTCCTCCACGGCCGTCCGCATCCGAGCCGCTTCCACGTCCGCGGCTTCAACGAGCAGGGAACGACGACGACCCCCTTCGACATGGTCGTGATCAACCGGATGAGCCGTTATGACCTCGCGCTCGAGGCGCTGAGCCGAGCCAAGCGGAAGGTGCCAGGCGCCGGCGAGCTTCGGGAGCACTGCGAGGAGATGCTCGCCCGCCATCACGACTACGTGCGCGAACATTTGGAGGACATGCCCGAGGTCCGCGACTGGACCTGGGAGCCTTCCTGAGCGTGGCATCGCCGACCGGCCGCATCCTCACCGTCAACGCCGGTTCCTCGAGCCTGAAGCTGCGGATCCTCGACGCCGAGAATCAGGTCATCAGTTCACGCGACAGCGGCTCGCTCCGGGGGCAGGAGGAGCTGCACAACGAGCTGGCCGCAATCCTGGCCGAGGGCGGAGCAATCGACGCCGCTGGCCACCGGGTAGTCCACGGAGGGCCCGACCACGATGGTCCGGCGGTCCTCGACGCGAGCGTGGAGGAGGAGCTCGAGCGGCTCGCCGGTCTCGCCCCGCTTCACAACCCGCCCGCGCTGGAGGCGATACGCGCCCTGGAGGCCGAGCTTCCGGGGCTGGCGAACGTGGCTTGCTTCGACACCGCCTTCCACGCCGACATGCCGGCCGCCGCCTCGACCTACGCCGTACCAGCCGCGTGGTCCGCCCGCTGGCCACTGCGCCGCTACGGCTTTCACGGCCTCTCCCACGCCTACGCCAGCCGCCGCGCCGCGGAGCTGCTCGGGCGACCGGCGGCAGAGCTGCGCCTGGTCACCGCCCACCTCGGCGCCGGCGCCTCGATGGCGGCGGTGAAGGGTGGCCGCTCGGTCGACACGACGATGGGCTTCACCCCACTCGAGGGCCTGGTGATGGCGACCCGCTCGGGCTCGGTCGACCCGGGGCTGCTGCTCTGGGTCCAGCGCCGCGGCGAGATCGACGCCGAGGAGATGGAGCGCGCGCTCGACCGCGAGTCAGGACTGCTCGGCCTCTCGGGCCGCTCGGCCGATATGCGCGAGGTGATCGCCGCGGCGGACGAGGGCGATGAGCGCAGCCGCCTTGCCTTCGACGTCTACATCCACCGGCTGGCAGGGGCGATCGCCTCGATGGCGGCAGCGATGGAAGGCATTGACGCGCTCGTCTTCACTGGTGGGGTCGGCGAGAACTCAGCGCGGGTCCGAGCGGCGGCGGCGGACGCGATGGCCTTCCTCGGCGTCGAACTCGACCCACACCTCAATGGCGAGGCCAAAGGCGACGCCCTGCTCTCCGATGCCGGCGCGGCGGTACCTGTCATCGTGGCCCTGGCCCGTGAGGATCTCGAGATCGCGGCCCAGGTTCGCGCTGCTCTCGCCCGCCCTCATTAAAAAAAGCTCGGCCGACGCCTACGTCGAGGTTGAGACAACCGGCGGGCTGTTCGGACATGGCAGAACCGCCGCGACGAAAGCAAGATAGACCATCAAGCGGGCAACGTCCTCGCAAGCGCGCCTGCCTCACCACCGCCTTCCTCGATCGCCGCCAGGACTTCAGAGGCTTGACACACTGATCGCCGGGCCTGTCCACGCGCCCCTCGTGGTCCCCTGGCGCTCGCTGCCTCCATGGACACGTCCCATCCGCCAGGAGCTTCGTGGTCTGACTCCAGGAAGCCTAACGCTAGGAAATCATCGCTCACCGCCCCTACCGTGGATTTCGGCCAGGCTGCACATGCATGTCACGGCGCCGTCTCGCCGCCGTCTCAACCGGGCGTCGAGGTGCGCGGCGATAGGGGAGAATCTCCCCGGCGTCGCGTAGGTCGCGGACGTACGGGCCGACCGAGCTTCTGCTCAGGTCCAACGCTTCGGCTATCTCTTGTTCTGGGCGTCCTTCCTTCCAGAGTCGGACAAGCAACTGGTCGCGCTCGGCTTTGCTCGGCGCTTCTCCGGGCAGGAATTCTGGCGGCGCAAGCGGGCGGGTATGCCAATTCGCCGTGCCGGCAAACAACTCGGAGAAGGCGACGCCCAGCGCGCCGGCCAGCCGTATGACGGTGAAGATCCTGAAGTTCCTGCCGCCGCGCTCGAAGTCGATGAGATCGCCGCGGCTTATCGAGGCACGGTCGCTGAGGGCCTGCTGAGAGAGATCGAGTCGATACCGAGCGCGGCGCGCGTTCTCCCCCAAGCCCCTTAAGGTCGTCTGAGGCTCGGGCGCTACACCCTGAACTCGAAATGCGCCGGAGGCCGCATCCCAAACGACCCCGGCGGTGACGAGGCTGCAACGAACGTTCAGGGCGCCGGCCAGCTTCAGGCTGAGGGCCAACTGCGGGATCGCCGCCCTTCCCTTCTCGATGCGGGCCAGGTGACTGAAGTGGGTCTCGGTTGCTTCTTCTAGCTCTCGAAGGCTGAGGCCAGCATTCGCACGACGCATAGCGACGTTTTCGCCGATTCGTTTCGCGATCTCCTCGTTGGAGGCCGGATCGATGCAGGTCGACTTCAGCTCGGCCGTGATGTCCGCTGGCTCGCTGGGCGACAATGACTGACACGCCACTCGGCGACCCCGTGCCCGTTCCTGCGCAATGCGGGTCGGCGCGCGGCGATAGCGAAGGTGCTCGCCACGCTCTCTGAGCCTATGAACCGTGGCCGATACCGTCCCGGGCGAGGTGCCCAGGGTCCTGGCAATCTCCCGCGCCGTCTTGTCCTCGTTCCAGAGGCAGCGAATCGCATCGTCACGGCTGCGACCGGGGCAACGAGCGCGGCTCCTCTGGCGCTGGGACGGCTCCGGCTTCCAGGTGATCCCCTTGAGCAGCACTTCGGGCGGCACTTCCAGCGAGCGCGCCAGTCCGAAAAGCGTCTCGACCGACGTCTCCCGAACGCCCCGCTCGATCAGGGAAAGCCCAGCCTTGCTCAAGCCCGAGAAGCTCCCGAGCTCACGCTGGGTCAGGTGGCGTCGCTCGCGAGCGACACGGACGTTGACACCGAAGGCCGAGGCGGCCTCCCCGCGCGTAGTGACGGGCTCCCGTGGCGGGGCAGGCTCGAAGGCCGGGACGTTGCCGGGCAGGACGACAAAGAAGCCGGTGAGCCTTTCCCTCGGCGGATTCTTGGATCGGCGCGTGACCTGCCCTGGGTTCCAGTAGATGCGCTCGGCGAGCTCGTCGATCGAAGCCCCCAGGGGGTCGAGAAGCCTCAGCGTCGTGGTCAGGCGCAAGTCGTGAGCGCCATCGCCCTCAAGCCCTGAAACCCTGCTGGCCTCCATCCCGGCCCGGCGGCCGAGCTCGGTGCGCGAGAGGCCCGCCCGAAGTCGAAGTTGGCGGAGATTGATCGAGAGCCGATCCGCGAAGGGGCTCCCTGGTCCGGTTTCCGACCGGCAGTCCTCGCACCGGGCCGGGGCGTCCCCGACCGGTTCGTCAGCCAGCTCCCGGCCGCAGTCGGCGCATCGGTCTGGCTCGAGGTGCGCCTCCATTGCCAGTGCGCTTCACGAGGGCGCCTGTAGGGGGTCGCGATGGTCGGCGGTTCTTCGAGGGCCGGGGCAGGAAGCGACCCCCGCACACGGCGCGAGAGCGTCCCTTCCTCCCTGTGGCCTGCGCCCCGGCCCTCGAACAACCGCCGATGCAAACCCGAACTGCCGGCAGTGGATCTTCCGGTTGATCCCTGTGGCCTCGGAGCTAGCCATCGCCGGGGGTCAGCGGTCGAGTCGGGTAATCGCTCGGGGGATCGCCGGGATGGACGATGTCGGCGACGATCACCCCGTGCCCGTCCTCGCCCCCGGCGACGTCGCGCTCGCTGAGCTGGCCCCCCGCGAGCACGGGCGCACCGACCTGAAGGCCCGGAAGGCTCTGCTCCGCAAGCAGCTCAGGGACTTCAACCTGGCAGCTTGCCCACGTCCATAGCTGCTGCGGTCGTTCGGGGTCACGCACCGGAAACGTCATTGAGAAGAGAGCGACGAGGGCTCCCTGTGGGCTGCTGACCCGCCGAGGCTGGCCCGAAACCGTGCCCGTCACCACGAGGTGATTGAGCCCGGGCGGGTCGGCTCGGGAAAGGGGACTCTGTGAGTTGTCTCGTTCCCCGGCCGACCCCTCCAGCCGGCCATCGCTACCGCGCCCCCTTCAGCTTGTAGGCGCGGGGCTTTTGCTGCGCGGTCCGAACCTCTTTGGCCTTCTCCCGGCGTTGGAGGCAGTTCGCCACCGCGCCCGAGGAGCGCCCAATCGCCTTGCCGATCGCGCTTGCGGTGTGCGGCGCCTCGCCTTTGTGCTCGCCCATGTAGGCGAGGACGAGCTTGTCGAGCTCGCCGGGGCCGAGGCGTCCGTCTTTCGATTTCGCCTTGGGCGATTTGCCGTTGCGCTTTGGCGTTGCTTTCGCCTTGGTCTTTGTCATGGTCCCTCCTGGATGTCGTTGCTTCGATTCCAAGCTGAAGTCCTCCGCCGCCCGGGATGCGGCCCCGGGTCTTCGTCGGGGTCGGGGCGGGCGTCGTCGGGCTCGGGCCACTCGGTCAGGCAGTAGGTGGCCGAGGCAAAGCGCCAGGCGCTCCGACGCAGGCGTTCGCTCAGCGCGAACCATTCCTCTGACGCCACCCATTGGCGCTGATGAAGGAGGACGTAGGCCTGTTGGGCCGCATCGGTCAGTTCGTCCCGGAACCCTTCGATCCGCACGGCGGCCTGCAGGCGGGCGTGCCGCCAAGCGCGGTGCTGGGGCGCCTCGGGCAGCTCGCCGACCCGGCCCGCCTCGCGGTCGGCGGCCAACCGCTCGCGGCCGACCGCGGTCAGGCTCCAGAACGGCTCGCCCCGTCGCTCGGCGACGGTCAGCAGGCCGGCGCGTCGCAGCTCTTCGAGCCGCGGCCAGAGGTGCCTGTTCGTCTCCGGGATGGCCTTGAAGCCGAGATGCTCGGTGAGCACCGACGTCAGGACCGTCTCTTCCTGCTCGTGCAGCACGGCGCGCTCGACCGCAGCGAGAATCAGGATGTCGTCGACCGGCGTGTACGACCCCAGCTCCTGCCCGGTGACAGCGCTTGCTGGACAGCCTTCGCTTGCCGGGGGCGGCTCCTCCTCGTCACGATCCTCGCTGCCACCGAGCCGCTCGAGCAGCTCCTCGCTGATCTCAACTCCGCGCCTGAAGCGCCGCCAACGCTGCTCGTCGCTTTCTTCGGGCTCGCGCTTGCGCCGCTCTTCGCAGGGCGCCCGCCGGGCGTCGCGGCGCAGCCGCTTCAGCGTCCGCGCCAGCTCGTCGGGCGGCATCGTCAGCTCGACGGCGTCGGAGTCGCTCTCGAAGATCCAGCCGAGATCCTGCATCAGCCGCAGGTCTTCGCCGAACTCCTCACCGAGCTGCTCGATGCTGACGCCCTCTGCCCTCGCCAGCTCAACCGGCTCCTCGCCGAGGACGAAGAGGCGGTGGAGCATCAGGCCGTGCAGCGTGTCGCGCTCGCCGGCGCCGATCGTGAGGGTGGCGGCAGTCATGCTCGCCCGCTCGCCCGCGGATCGAGCTGGGCCAAGACCAGCTCGCAGGCTCCGTAACCGCGCCGGAAGCGCTCGGTCGTCTCGGCGTCCTCGTCGGCGCCTGCCTCAGACCCGGCCAGCACCATCCCGGCTTCGCCGTGCAGGCGCTGGAGCACTTCCATCAGGTCGTGGGCGGGCATCGCCAGCTCGAAGCTCCCCCTGCCTTCGTCCTCGGCCCAGCCGATGTCGGCCAGCAGGCGGAAGTCTTCGGCGAACTCGTGGCCGAGCTGCTCGGCTTTGGCGAAGTCCTTGGTCTGCTCCAAGGCGCCCCAGAGGTCCCCTACGGAGCCGAGGTGGTTGCGGACCAGCTCGTAGAGCCCGTCGCGCTGCTCGCGGTCGATGGTGATCGTGGTGGCGGGCACAGGCGCCCCTCCTCTCGGTAGGGCACCGAAGCCGGTCCCGATGCCGCCCCGGTGGGGGCAACGGCAGTACCGTTTCCGTTGCATCGAAGTTCAGGCTTCGGTGCCGGCCCCGGGGCGTTCTAGCGCCGCCGGGGCGCTTGCTTATGTCGCGGCGAACCTAGCTCCGGCGTCAACCGAAAGCGAGGCGGAATCGACCGAAATCGCCGCTAATCGCTGCGCATCCGCGCAATTCGAGGCACTAGTGCCTCGAATGGAGGGGATATGCAGGGGTGGTTCCAGTTTCCCTGGCGAATGGCGAAGTGGCCATGTGCAGGGGATTTACTTCAAAGCGGCTGAAGGGATTCGAACCCTCGACCTTCTGCATGGCAAGCAGACGCTCTAGCCAGCTGAGCTACAGCCGCACGAGGCGGCGAGTATAGCTGCGGCTGCAGGGTAACCACGGAGCAGAGTCTCGGAGGTCGTACCTAATATTTGGTAGAGTGGTGCGGCCCGGTGGGACGGTCGCCGGCCTGGCAACCAATGGAGGCGCAGATGAACAAGCGAATGATCCTCGTTTCGTTGCTCGTGACGTCCATTGCTGTGGCGGTTTCTCCCTCCCTCGCCTTGGCATGGGCGCCGGTGGGTCAGGCGACCGTCCACCCGGGCGTTCAAACCTTCACCGAAGGTGCGCAGTGCACCTCGAACTTCGTCTTCCAGGACTCCGCCAACGTCTACCTCGGTCAGGCCGCGCACTGCTCCGGCACCGGCGGCCAGACCGAAACGAACGGCTGCACGAGCGGTTCGCTGCCACTCGGCACTCCGGTCGAAGTGACGGGCGCCGGCAAGCCGGGCACGCTCGTCTACAACTCCTGGCTGACGATGCAGGCCAGGGGCGAGACCGACCCGAATACCTGCGCCTACAACGACCTCGCCCTGATCAGGCTCGATCCGGCCGACGTCGGCAAGGTCAATCCATCCGTTCCGGGCTTCGGCGGCCCGACGGGAGTGGGCAGCGCCGGTGGCGCCGGCTCAACCGTCTACTCCTACGGCAACTCGGAGCTGCGCGCCGGCATCACCAAGCTCAGCCCCAAGCAGGGCATCGTCGTGCAGGACGAAGGCGACGGCTGGAGCCACGTCGTCATCACCCTCACGCCCGGCATCCCCGGCGACTCGGGCAGCGGCTTCCTCAACGACAGCGGCGGCGCGATCGGCATCCTCAGCACCCTGCAGCTGGCGCCCCTTCCCGCCACCAACGGCGTCGGCGACCTTGCCAAGGAGCTCGCCTACATGCGCGCCAACAGCAGCTTCAGCGAAGTGCAGCTGGTGCATGGCACCGAGGCGTTCAAGGCGAACCTCCTCGACGCGATCCTCGGCTCCTAATTCGCTTTGAGCTCGCCGAGCAGGTCGTGTAGGTCGAGTTGCCGCGTGTACATCGCCACCTTCTCCCCCGCCTGTGGCTGCGGCCACTCCTCTTTGGGCCGGTCCCAGTAGAGCTCGATCCCGTTGCCGTCGGGATCGTCGAGGTAGAGCGCCTCGCTGACGCCGTGGTCGGAGGCGCCTCCCAGAGCGATCCCGTTGTCGATCAGGCGCTGCAAGGCGTCGGCGAGGGCGCGGCGGGTCGGGTAGCGGATCGCCAGGTGAAAGAGGCCGGTGCTGCCCGGCGGTGGCGGGCTACCGCCCCTCGAGCGCCAGGTGTTGAGGCCGATGTGGTGGTGGTAGCCGCCGGCCGAGATGAAGGCGGCTTCCTCGCCGAAGCGCTGCTGCAACTCAAAGCCGAGCACGTCGCGGTAGAAGGCCAGGGAGCGGTCGATGTCGGCGACCTTGAGATGGACGTGGCCGATGTCGACGCCGGGATCGATCGGCTCGGCCGGCGAGGGTGAGTCAGCCATCCAGCACCTCGTTGACGAGGCGGTCGGCCTCGGCATTGCGCTCCCGGCGCACGTGGCGAATCGACCAACCGTCGAACTCGCGCAGCGCTTCCTTCACCTCCGCGTGGAGCTCGCGCATCGTCGCGTCCTTGACCTTGTACTCCCCTTTGACCTGCTTGACAATCAGCTCCGAATCGCCGACGAGCTCGATCTCATTGGCGCCGATGGCCGCGGCTCGCTCGATCCCCAACAGCAGGGCCTTGTACTCGGCGACATTGTTCGTCGCCCGTCCGATCCGCTCTCCCCGCTCCTCGAGCACCCCTCCATCAGGGCCCTGAACGACCGCCGCGATCGCCGCCGGCCCGGGATTGCCGCGGGCGCCGCCGTCGACGTTGACGACGACCCTCACCGGCGCCCCAACCAGAAAGCCCGCCGGGCCGGCCGGGGGCCGGCGGCGGCACCGAAGATCAGCCGACCACCCTTGTCCACACGGGCGTTCCACTGGCGAGCGGAGCGATCGAGCTGCTCCACCTCCTCGCCCCTGGCGATCTCGACCACGCGCCCCGCCTGATCGACCGCCCACTGGTACCAGCAGAGCTCCCAGGCGACCGTGATCCGCGCCTGAGTCGAGGAGCCGGCGGCAGCGCCCACGGAAGCCCTCGGGAGACCAAGGCTGCGAGTCAGGCCCGCCGCGGTGCGTCCCGCCTGGCTCGCATTGAAAAGCTCGACGGCGCGCTCGAGGCGTGCGCTCGACGAATCGACCTGCCGCCGCCTGATGTTCGCTCCCGGGGCGGCTGGATCGCGCTGGTAGATGCTCACCCCTCAAAGCTAGTTCACCCCGGGCTCGGCGTCCGATTCAACCGGTGGCTGAGATGACTTTTTCGGCAAGGTGCGGCGGCACCTCCTCGTAGCGGTCGAAGTCGACCTCGAAATCTGCCCGGCCACCGCTGATCGAGCGCAGGTCGGGCGCGTAGTCGAGCACCTCGGCCATCGGCACCTCGGCCCGCACCTCGGTGACCGAGCCCTTCGGTTCCATCCCGAGGGGATGGCCGCGACGCGAGTTGAGGTCGCCGATCACGTCGCCGACAACGTCCTCTGGACAACTCACTACGAGCCGAACGATCGGCTCCAGCAGTACCGGGTCCGCCGCTTCCATAGCCTCCTTGAAAGCCATCGCGCCGGCGATCTTGAAGGCCATCTCCGAGGAATCGACGTCGTGATGCTTGCCGTCGACCAACCGCACCCGCACGCCCTTGACCGGGTAGCCGGCGAGGGTGCCGTGCGCCATCGCTTCTTCAACCCCCTTCTCGACCGCGGGGATGAAACCGCCGGGGATCGAAGCGCCTTTGATCTTGTTGACGAACTCCAGGCCGGCGCCATCCTCGCTCGGCTCGATCTCGATCTGGCAATCGGCGAACTGGCCGCGGCCGCCGGACTGCTTCTTGTAGCGGGCGCGGGCGCCGGCGGGCCGGCGGATCGACTCCTGGTAGGGGACGCGCGGCGGGTGCAGCTCGATCTCGACCCCGAAGCGGCGCTTCATCCGCGCCACGATCACCTCGACGTGGATCTGGGTGAGGCCGGCGATGATCTGCTCGCCGGTTTGCGCGTCGCGGTGGACGTCGAGGGTCGGGTCTTCCTCGGTGAGGCGCCGCACCGCGGCGGCGGCCTTCTCCTCATCGCCCTTGGACTTAGGCTCATAGGCGAAGGCCATCACCGGGTTGGGCAGGTCGAGTGGCTCGAAGCCGATTCCCTCCGGCCCGGCGCAGAGCACGTCGCCCGCGCGAGTCTCCTTCAGCTTGGCGACGGCGCCGACGTCCCCGGCGCCGAGCTCCGGGCACGGCCGCAGCTCCTTGCCCAGCGGCTGGCCGAGTTGGCCGATCCGCTCCTTCTGGCCGCGAGTGACGTTGAACGCCTGCGAGTCCGAGGCGAGCGTGCCGCGGTAGACGCGGAAGAGGTTGACCCGGCCGGTGTAGGGGTCGGCGAGGGTCTTGAAGACGTAGGCGAGGAGAGGGCCGCTCTCGTCG
>Ga0207707_10006278_pt1 | contig 10381 bp, 14 predicted proteins | sample KBSC83BmetaG_FD_184336 | JGI IMG/M metagenome (GOLD analysis project Ga0207707, IMG submission 184336) | Corn rhizosphere microbial communities from Kellogg Biological Station, Michigan, USA - KBS C8-3B metaG (SPAdes) (version 2) | ecosystem: Host-associated > Plants > Roots > Rhizosphere ... | reverse complement strand
GAGCATCTCTACCCATACTGGGACGAAGCATATACCATCTAATCCAGGAAAGGGACGATTGATGGCGGAACAGTCTGTATTTTATACCTTTGTACGCAATCCAGAAACAGCTTTCTATCCATATAAAGGTAGCGATGGAGAGGAGAGTGGGTGGGGTAAAGTATTTGGTACTAGGGCCCTTGATAACGGTCTAGTGGTCATTGAAGGAGTTAACAAGAAGGAGTGGGTGGAGAAGTGGTCTAAACTGAACCTTCACGTTCCTTGCGTCTGCACCCAATCTAAATGGGAGGAACACGGAGAAGGGGCAACCAAGAGTTCTTATCCATCATATACGGCTAGGATCAGCGTTAAGGACGCTGACCGTGACCTGGAAAAATTGCTCAGTGACCAAGATAAGGTTAAAACTATCGAAAAAAAAGAAAGCTCTCCAAGCGAGACAGGAGAGCCTTACGGAAGCTCAAAAACAGCATTAGTAGTCAAAAGCGAGGATAGAGGGGTAATTGAGACTGTAAAAGGCCCGAACGGAACGTATATTCCCAAAAGCCAATGGAGAGCTATTGCCAAGGAGGGGTGCGTTATTTGTCACGGAGTCATTATGGAGAGTGATATTGGGGAAGTTCTGTTTTATGGGTGGAATCGTAATCCAGAAGATGCTCCTGAGGATACGGAGTATCAGATGGTCTGCCCGGTGTGCCAGAATCACCCAGATATTATTGTGAAATCTTTAGGGTTTATGCCAACATAAAAATAGGAAATAAAATATGCCTAATGTACTTCTAAGCCCTTGGAAGGGGGGTACCCCTAGACGATTGTGTAACGCTCTAGGGCTTTACCTAAGGACTCCAGACCAGTTTAGAGCCCATCCCTTAGCCAGGGTAGGAACACTAGTTAATTGGGGCACCTATGCCCGTGATATTGAGTCTAGAAGGGTTCTTAACGCTCCACAAGCGGTAGCGAGTGCTTGTTCCAAGCTAATGACGTTCAGGATATTATCCGATGCCAAAATACCCACACTCGAATACACCACCGATAGAAATTTGGCTACAGGATGGACTGAAGTGGCATCGGTATTCGCGCACATTAACCCTCACGCCCATAGTGCCCAAGGACTCGAACTTATCAGAAAAGGAGCCGATAAAAGCACTGTCCCCGCTGCTAAGGTCTATACTAAATACTTCCCTAAGAGCGTGGAGTCCAGGACTCATGTTATTCGGGAAAAAGACGGTAGCTTCCGTCATCTGTATCTGGAGAAAAGGAGAGTCTCTAAAGAACGATACGATGAGTTCGACCTAGAAGAAAGTCCGACCACGTTTATTCGTACCTGGGCGAACGGGTGGATATTCGCTCGAGAGGTCATGGAAGATTCACAAGCTATTGATTTAGCTATTAAAACCTTGGCTCTTTTCAAGCTAGATTATGGAGCCGTGGATATAATGAAGGATAAGAAAGGCCACTACGTAGTCGGAGAGATTAACACAGCTCCAGGGCTGGAAGGTAAAGCCTTGGATTTCTACGTCAAGCACCTAGAGAGGTTGATACAATGAACGCAGCACCAGCAGCACCATCTGTTCCCAAGAATCTTGATTATTCTCTTTTACAGGACCAAGTATCCAAGTTTAAGACCCCTCACGGGGTTAAAATCGGGGATAGGTTGTACGCTATTCGGGCTCTCTTCAGCCAGTACAATTGTGCCATTAAGTTTGTGGGACGGCTTACTCCTCACGTATTCTTGGCTGACGGGAATCCGATCCCGTACGTTGGAGTGGATGAGAAGAAAGTGTTCGATAAATACAAGAACGCTATTATTGAGGAGTTCTCGAACTGGGTGGTAACTCCTGGTACTTACCCTATTCTTGAGGCAAATAACCCATTTTTCCCCGGAGATCACGGAAGATATCTCCCGAACGCTCTGGTTTATGCTGATCGTATCTCTAAAGAAGACCAGTCCGGGTACTCTTGGTTCAACTGGTTCCCTACGTTCATCAAGGAGCTGGAGACTGGAAAGCACGGATGGCAAGTTATCCGAGGAGTGAAGTTCAGGAATAATACGTACGGGACAACTGGTCCGTTATCACAAATCTATACCCTTATTCCTCCCAAGTTCGTGGATTATCTGGTAAAGTGAGGAGGTGATTTATGGCTAAGAAAACGAGAGTGATGGACCCAAAAGAAAAAGCCCTCTGGGTTAGAGGGCTTCTTAGTGGGAAGTACAAGCAAGGCACAGGAGCATTGAGGACAGAAGATGGTAAATATTGCTGCCTAGGAGTAGCTCAAGAGTGTATAGCTGGTACTAAACCACCAGCTCATAAAGCTTTTCTAAGATCAGGTAGATTTGGTTTGTCTCATGATCTTCAGGTAGCTCTGGCTGAAGCTAATGACGGAGGGGAGGATAGAGTCAGTTTCTTTAAAAAGGCTGGATTTAATACCTATCCAGGTAGGTATGGTAGTAAGGCTAGCTTCAAGACTATTGCTAACTGGATTAAGAAGAATCTATAATAGCCGGGTCTTAGTACCCGGCAAGAGTTCTTTCTAGTAGATCTTTTCTAGAAGAGGTTAAACCGAAGAAACTTTCCGATCTTACGATCGGTTTTAAAGAAGATCTTTATTTTATCACATTTCTTAGGATAAGTCAATACCATGTCTGCTGTAACAATCTCCGGCTTCCCCACTTGCTGTGGGCTATACCTGCTGTACAATATTCAATCTGGTACCGTAGATGGAGTAATCTCCCACGTGAACAAGATGATAGGTAAGAACTACCCTATCTGTTTCACGGATAACGATTTTCCTAGGCTTGGAACTAGGACCTTAGGAGGTCCTTCTCTAGCTCAAGAACTCAGGAAGCTGGGATATAGGGTAGACGAAACTGTTCTTTGTAAAGAAGTTCTGAGCCAATCACAAAAAGATGCTTGGCAAAACGCTAAGTTCCTTGAGGGAGAAAAACAGCCTACACATTATCGTCTATATCTCTATACTTGGTGGTACACGACGCCAAGCAGCCCACACGGACGAGGAGTCCAGGGCGCAAAGCCCTCAATAATCTATAATAAAGAAAAAGGAACGTATGAACTCGACGGAAAAGAAATCGAAAAGACCCAGAATAATAATCCTCTCCCTCGACCAACTTCGCGAAAGAGAATTGCAAACCGAATCCGAGGACTTCGACAGCTTCGACGATTGGCCGGCCCAAATCCCTCTAGACTTTAACCTAGACTCTATTCCTTCGTATAACGGTCCAGGAGACGATGAGTCGCTAGACCCTAGTGAGGGGTATGGGGATGATGACGAAAACGGTTTATAAGGTCCCTGAGAGGGTACAAAGAGAGGTGGAATTATGGGCCGATGGCCTAGCCTCTGGGGAATCTTCTCGGGGAGTGTGTCCTAAGTGCTTGGGAGGTAGTAGTGGTGAGAAAAGTTTCCTTTGTTCACGATCTACGTCTGGAATTGCTCACTTCATTTGTTTTCGTGCTTCTTGCGGTTATAGAGGCACGGTTGATCTTGTCCTAGGTCCAGGGTCTACTCCGGTCCCCAAGAAGACTCACCGGATGATGAGGGGACTGGAGACTCTAGATAAGCACCAAGTAAAGTGGTATAGGGAGAAATTTGACATAAATCCTGGCACAGAGGTATACTGGTGTCCGTCTGTGTCCAGGTACGCATATAGGGTTTATGGACCAACAGGGGGCCATAGAGGGTGGATTTTAAGGGATTTTAACGGGTACGGACAAGGAGCTAAGTCTCTAGCGTATAAAGAGAAAGAGGACGAACCGTTCATTGGGTGGTTCGACGGCTCTAAGCCTGGAGATTTCCACCCGGTAATCGTAGTAGAGGATATAGTATCGGCTAGGAAAGTATCCGATGCTGGGTTCAAATCAGTATCCCTTAATGGGGCTAACGCTTTAGGATTTGAGGAGATTTACGAGATAAGGGCGGAAACGCCGTCCATTATAATTGCGCTGGATAGAGGTATGCTGCCTCTCTCTATCCGGTATAGGTCTAAATATGAGATTTTGTTCGACGATATCGTCATTTGGCAGCTAGATAAAGACCTAAAGTACGTAGATAGAACAAGAATAAGAGAAGGGGTAATTAATGGAAGGGCGGATTTTATCAGCAATAGCTAAAGACAGAGGTCACTATGAGGCAGTTAAAGACCTACTTGGGGACGCCTTTTCCCAAGTTTTTTCACCGATCTCCCAGACAATCGCAGGAGTTCTGGAAGATTTCTATGCTAGAGACGGATCTGCGAGGACTTGTACAAAAGAGGAGCTTCTTGACAGAGTTACAGCTCAGGGATATAATACTAAGCAGTCTAAGGCGATTGAAGATGTCATCAATTCCCTTGACTGGTCCATATCTGTTCCCAATTTGTTGCACGATATTCGGCTCCAAAAGCAGCGCCGAGTCGGCGATAAGTTGGCTGGGCTCTTGGCAAACCGGGCTGAGCCAGAAGAAATTGTACCCCTTCTCGACGAGTGGAAAGAGGCATTAGGCGATGATAGTAATTCCAGCACAGACATGTCTGACGATATGGTCTTTCGAGAGATCCCCGTTGAAGACCTCATTAGAGTGCATTTTTCATCAGAAGGAACAATTCCCTTCGAATCTAAAGTCCTTAATGAAAAATGTGGAGGCGGAGTTAGAGCCGGTCATCACATCCTTATCTTTGCTAGACCAGAAATCGGAAAAACCCATTTTGCACTCGACTTGGCGAGTGGATGGCTTTCGCTCGGCAAGAATATACTATACCTTGGTAATGAGGAACCACTCGCTGACGTTACTTTTCGACTTGTACAGCGTCTTTGCAAAGTCTCGAGACGAGATATTCTGGAAAATCCTGAGAGAGCTACAGGCACGGCCTTTGCCAGAGGATACTCTGGGTTTACAGGGATCTCTGTGGCTCCGGGGAATTTTAGACTGTTTAACCACTTGACAGAGAAGTATAAACCTGATATAGTATTTATAGAACAGTTAAGAAACGTAGATGTAGGAGATGATAACCGTGTCACAGCCCTCGAAAAAGCTGCAATTGGTGCTAGAAATCTGGCGAAATCGCGCGGGGTTGCCGTGGTGTCTGTCACTCAGGCAGGAGAATCCGCTGAAGGTAAGCCTTTCCTTGGTCTCTCAGACATTGACTTTTCAAAAACCGGAATTCCTGGAGCCATTGATCTGGCAATTGGTATCGGAGCAACTGAAGAGTATAAAAGGGCTGGAGTCCGCGGTATCAGCCTCCCTAAAAATAAACTTGGAGGTAACCACGACACCTTCCTCGTCCGATTCAACACAAATATCGGAACTGTGGAAGAAATTAACTCCTAAAGAAAAAGAAGAAGCGATAGAGTACCTTGAAGATAAAGCCACTGGATCTAAATCCTGAAATATACCTAAGAGATGATTATGTCGTCCTCGACTTTGAAACTACTAATCTCAATAGAGGTTCCCCTGTCGAACCAGGGAATCGAGTGGTCCTCGCAGTTTGGAGATGCGGTCCGACGCATCCAAGTTTTAACAGGAATCCCACAGAGTTCGAGGCTTATATTCAAGGAAGAAAGCGAGGTTTGTTTGCTATCTATGGATCTGAATTTGACCTCGCTCGACTCCTTGACGACATTGAGCGCGCTTCTTTCCTTGTTGCGCACAATGCCAAGTTCGAAATCGGATGGCTCATCAGAGCTGGTATCGAACCACGAGACATAATTTGCTGGTGTACTCAGATAGCTGAGTACGTAATTGCTGGTAATCGTAAATTAGCCGGAGGATTATCCCTTGACTCTACCCTCGAACGATACAAACTCGGTAATAAGCTGCATTATGTGCGGACGCTCATTGAGCAAGGAGTCTGTCCGAGCAATATACCCATCAGTGATCTTGTCAGGTACTGCGTTGTGGATGTTTGCAGAACCGAAGATCTTTTTCTTCGACAGCGAAAGAGGGTTTTTGACGGATCGTTACTTAACGTCTGCTGCGGTAGAAACCTTTGCACACCGATGCTCGCCGAGATCGAGTCCAGAGGCATCCAGCTTGCAGAAGAGAGAGTATACTCTGTATCTAAAGCTGAAATTGGAAACTACAACCGACTTACTGGGGAACTGGAACGCTTTTGTGGAGGAATTAACTGGAACTCTCCAAAGCAAGTCGGAGAACTCTTGTATTCAAAACTTGGGTTTGACGAACTTAGAGATAGGCACGGCGAGCCTATTCGGACTGAAACCGGTAAACTCAGTACGGATGAGCGAACAATTAGCCTCCTTCGTGCTAGGACAAGGGATCAAAAAGAATTTCTAAATCTGTATTTGGAACTTGCTCCTCTTAAGAAGCAGGTTCAGATACTGGAGAAGATGCTAGAGGCTTGTGAGCAAGATAAAGGCCTTATATATGCTACGTTTAATCAGACGGTCACACAAACCCATCGTCTCTCGTCAACCGGAGGTAAATACGGATTCCAGTTCCAGAACATCCCTAGATCCTTCAAGAGACTATTTCGAGCTAGGAATAAGGACTGGAAGATTATTGATGCGGACTGCCCCCAACTCGAATTTAGAGTTGGAGCTGACCTGGGCCATGACGCAACGGCAAAAGCAGACGTTCTTGGACGGCTTGACATCCACAAGTTCTCGGCTTCAATACTCGGGACATCACGACAAGATGCTAAGCCTCATACGTTTAAACCGCTCTATGGCGGCCAATCAGGTACTCCACGGGAACGTGCATATTATGCCGCATTTAGAGAACGATACCACAGTATATATGACACTCAAATGTCCTGGGTTTACAGTGTACTTGAGCACAAGGCTCTTAAAACCGCAACCGGATTGGTCTTTTATTGGCCTGACACTAAGGTAACTAAAAGTGGATGGATTACGAACACTCCTTCAATATTTAACTATCCTATCCAGATGTTCGCTACTGCTGATATTTCTCAGCTCTCTATGCTTCTGGTGTGGCATTCGTTACGTGGAATGGCCTCCTATATCAGTAACACTGTTCACGATAGCTCAGTACTTGAATGTCCGAGCGTGGAGCTGGAGCTTGTAAAGGAGATTCTAGTAGATGCCTACACCAGTAGAATCTATGATACGCTTCTTGATCTTTACGGCTATAGTTTTTCTATGCCTTTGGGGATCGGCGTTAAGGTGGGCGATTTCTGGGGAGAAGCGGCAAACGAAGAAAAATTTGAAAACGAGGAAAAATTCACCTGGTCCAAAGCCGCCTGAGACTAAAGTACAAGAGTATTATAAAATGAACGAGGAAAAGAACAATAATGAACGAAAGACAGAAAACCAAGGGACAAGTGAGCTGGGCAGCGGGAAAGCCATTCCGGGGCGTGATGAGTTACTCGTTCCGCCTGAAGAACGAGGAAAAATGGTTCAATTGCGGCCCTACGGACCCCAAGGTCCAGAAGGGCGATATTGTGGAGTTTGAGTACGAGCAAGTAAATGGAGGATACGGTGTTTTCTCCGATACAATTCAGATCATTAGCCCTGGTGCTACTAGCTCTTATACTCCTAAGACTAATTGGAGCGGCAATAAGAATAGCTCTAGCAATGCAGGGTCAAAGGACGGTTACTGGGATGACAGGTTGCAACGTGACATTGAAAACGATAAGTACCGAAAAGAAAACGATATACGAATCCAGTATCAAGCCGCACGTAATAGTGCGATCGCGGTTCTGGACATTCTTACTCGGGAAAAGGCACTCATTATTCCGGACAAGAAGGGAGCCGCGAACGAGGTTTTGATGGCAAAGCTCGAGGACTTGACGAATCTTTTCTTTCACAAGACCAGCGCAGTAGGAGTATCTACCGATGAAGCCTTTGAAGAAAGCTCAAAAGAGGCTTGACGCTAGGGTTAATGATTTTAATGCCACTATGAAGACACCCTCGGATTCTAAGGTGGAACAACGTAAGAATACTGGAGGCTATACAAAGCCAGGAAGTATGCAAAAGAAGGGGTAATTGATGACGGAATTAAAGAAAAAGATTACGGAAAACGAGCATTACGAATTGTGGGTTGCTAGCTTACCTGATACTCCTACGGATATTTATGCTATAGTGAACAAAGAGCACGGAGTAGTAGAGATGAGTACCAGCGTGCTTTATCACGCCAGGAAAATGCTTACTTCTCTCAATGAATGGGAATCAGGTAAAGAGCCTCAGCAGCCGCATACCGACCAGTTACCAGAGATTTTTAACTAATGATAGTGTGTATAGTAGGTTCAGAAGCCGCTAAGTTTACCCAGGAGACGGAGAAGATAGCCAGGCAGGCTATAATTACTTGTCTATCTCCTGGGGACTTCGTGATTTCTGGTGCTTGCCACTTAGGTGGTATAGACCGATGGGCTATAGAGGAAGCCAAGGCCCTAGGTCTGGAGACCCAAGAGTACCCTCCCGCTACTCAGAAATGGGAGGGAGGGTACAAACAACGAAACTTGGCTATGGCCGAGGCTTGCGATAAGTGCGTCTGTATTACGGTAAAGGAATACCACGAGAACTACACAGGAATGCGGTTCGAGAAGAAGTGGAACGGAGATTTGTCAAATCAAGAATTTTATATGACTCCTGCACCAGTGTGCTACCACTGTAAGACTATAGGAAATCACGTTAAGTCTGGTGGGTGCTGGACTATGAAAGAAGCAGCCAAGCTTGGTAAACAGACTCAACTGATTGTAATATAAAGGTGATTTGTGGGAAAAAGAATAGCCGCTCTAGACGGGGATGGATTCCTGTACAGGATAGCCGCTTCCATGGAAAAGGTTAAATACGGAGTGTTCACCCCCAAGGGGTTTACGGAATTTGGAAGTGCCAAGGAGGCGCGTGAGTGCCGAGACAATAGTCACAATGTCTCCCCTCACGTATGGACAAGAAGGGAGGTAGGGACTCTAGATGAGGCTATAGCACGGCTCAGGATGGCCGTGAACAAGGCGATGATGCTTACGGAAGCTAGCGAGCTTTTGTTCATCGTCTCAGGACCTAGGAATTTCAGGGATCAAATAGGAACTATACGGAAGTATAAGGGGAACAGGGATAGTACAGCTAGGCCCATTCTCTTAGGGGATTTGAGGGAATGGGCCGGGAACGAGTATGATGGGTTTATGGAATCGGATAATATGGAATCCGATGACGTAATATCTATTATGATGACCGATAACGAGGATGTAATAGCTGTATCTAATGATAAGGATCTTAAACAAGTCCCAGGTCACCACGTTAACTGGGTGACCGAAATAAGGGAGTATATAGATACGGATAGTGCTTCTAGGAACCTGTACAAGCAGATTCTTACCGGAGACCCTGGAGATAATATAGTAGGGTGCTGGGGAGTAGGCCCTCAGACTGCCTCAGAATTAGTCAAAGAGTGGAAAGAGGGCGGTCTCAACGAACAAATGATGTGGTCTTATATTGTAGAGGAATACGAGAAAAGCAAGAAATTAAAAGATTGTCCATATGTAGATATAGCAGCCGAGGACGTGGCAGAAGAGATGTTCCTACTAGTCCATCTCCTTGAGTATAAAGAAGAAGCAGAAGATATTCTAAGAGCTAAACTATGGCTAAGCAACGAGAACCAGAACAACAGCAAGGAATCAAAGACGAATGGGAAAGAGAGCCACCAAGAAGGAAGCACGTCAGGGTTTGTCCAAATTGCGGAGGCCAGGGAATAACCCCAAGCAATCTAGTCTGCGCAGTGTGCGACGGACTAGGAGTTACAGATCCGGATTAGAGAAGAAAATAATAAATGATCTTGAGAAGAAAGGCGTAAATTATGAATACGAGCCGAGAACTTTCGATTTCCCGCAACGAGTTCGGAGAGGGGAGTGTGGGGAATGTCACGGTAAGACTGTTTTCCAGATTCGGAGATACATCCCTGATCTTTACATTAGAGACCACGACTTCTGGATCGAAGTCAAAGGAAAGTTTACGGGAGAAGCTAGAGCAAGAATGGAGTGCTTTCTTGAGCGACATCGAAGGAACGAATCTAGGGCAGACGGAATCGAACTCAAGTTCATCTTCCAGCGAGACAATTGGATCACCAAAAAACACAAAGCGAAATACTCCGATTGGTGTAAAAAGCTCGGACTAGATTTTCACATAGGCGAAGAGGTTCCTGAGTCATGGCTAAGCTCTCCTACGGTGTAATGAGACCTGAATATAAAAAGAACCCGGATACTTCTCGTGATCCTCCTACAGACAAGATGTATAAGATCATGAGGGGTAAGCCGGGCTCTAAGATTTGGCGTAAAGCTAGAGAAGGTAAATTATAATGTCCAGCTCAATTATAATGGCTGACGGATCTGAATTCGATCCTTGGACACAGAACTTTGGTTCAGTACCTATTAAGTGTATAGCCCAAGGACTGGCTTGCGAACACAGGTTCGCTGGACAAT
>Ga0207707_10006273_pt1 | contig 10383 bp, 11 predicted proteins | sample KBSC83BmetaG_FD_184336 | JGI IMG/M metagenome (GOLD analysis project Ga0207707, IMG submission 184336) | Corn rhizosphere microbial communities from Kellogg Biological Station, Michigan, USA - KBS C8-3B metaG (SPAdes) (version 2) | ecosystem: Host-associated > Plants > Roots > Rhizosphere ... | reverse complement strand
TGGAGGGTTTTCTCAACTTGCGCATCGCGCCGTGGCTGCGGCGCATGGTGACGCGGGGAATCGCGATCGTCCCCGCCGTGGTCGTAACGATCTGGGCCGGCGAGAAGGCCACCGGTCAAATGCTGATTTTGAGCCAGGTGGTGCTCAGCCTGCAACTGCCGTTTGCGGTGGTGCCGCTGGTGATGTTCACCGCCAGCCGGGCCAAGATGGGACCCTTCGTCGCGCCGCGCTGGCTGACGGCGCTGGCCGCGCTGACCGCAGCCGTGATCATCGCGCTGAATGCGAAGCTGGTGTTCGATTTCGTCAGCGGGTGAGGATGACGCGAATAGCGAATGGCGAGTAGCGAATGATCTATTCGCTATTCGCTACTCGCCATTCGCCATCTAATCCTGCGGCTCGGACGGCACTTCGCCGGACGCGTCGACGCGCAGCCAGCCGGAGGGGGCGAGGCGCTGCTGCGGCAGGAAGCGGCCCTTGTAGTCCATCTTCCTGGAGCCTTCGATCCAGTAGCCGAGATAGACGTAAGGCAGTCCCTGACGTCTGGCGCGGGTGATGTGGTCGAGGATCATGAAGGTGCCGAGCGAGCGGCTTTCCTCCGACGGTTCGAAGAACGAATATACCATCGACAGCCCGTCGCTGAGCACATCGGTCAGCGCCACCGCCACCAGTTCCTTGCCGCGGCCGGTGATGCCGCTGTCGACGCCCCGCCTGCGATATTCGATGATGCGGGTTTCGACGTGGCTGTCCTCCACCATCATCGCGTAATCGAGCACGGTCATGTCGGCCATGCCGCCATGGCGGTGGCGCTGGTCAAGATAGCCGCGGAATACCGAATATTGCTCCGAGGTGGGCACCGCGCTGCGCTGTTCGCCGACGATGTCGGCATTGCGGGCCAGAATCTTCCTGAAATTGCGCGAGGGCCGGAACTCGTTGGCGATGACGCGAACCGAAACGCAGGCGCGGCACTGGTCGCAGGCCGGGCGATAGGCGATCGACTGGCTGCGCCGGAAGCCGCCATGGGTGAGCAGGTCGTTGAGATCGCCGGCCTTGTCGCCGACCAGGTGCGTGAACACCTTGCGCTCATGCCGGCCCGGCAGATACGGGCAGGGCGAGGGCGCCGTCAGGTAGAATTGCGGGGTGTCACGCGAGTGCTGGGTCACGGAATCTCGTCAGCCTCCGAAGCGAAGCAAACGCCAGCATCGCGCCGCGGAGGCTGACGGTCAATCGGTTTACCTAAGGGGTAGCCGAAGGTCAGAACGTTCGCGCCGGCTGCCCGACGGGGTTGCGGACCGAGCTGTTGATAACCACGGTTCCCAGGATGATATCGTGCAGCAGCCGCCGGCGGCCGTTGAAGAGCCCGACCAGCAGAACCAGCGGCGTCAGCACCGACACCGAAATCCAGAACAGCACGGCATGCATGGCGCCGAGCACGAAATAGCCCGGCGCGCCGTACCAGGTGCGCAGCTCCAGATCCATCACGCGCATGCCCAGGGTGGCCGAATGCGGCCCGCCCAGCGAGGCGCCGTAATAGATCAGCGCCCAGATCACCGACGCCGGCGACACCAGCCAGAACAGCGCCCAGCCAAGTCCCAGCGTGACCACGCCGAACACGGCGATGAACATGCAAGCCAGAATCACCGGGATCGCAAGCACCACTATGTCGATCAGGAACGCGAACACGCGCCGCGTCAGCACGCCGCGAAACAATTCCGGCTGCATCCATGGATCGAAGGCATGCGGCTGAAAATCCGGCGCGCCGCCGCTGCGCCAGGCGCCACCGTTACCCGAACCGCTGTCAGACATGTTCAGTCCTCCCGACCGTGCATTCCCGCGAGACATGGGAACCGCCCGGGCGCGCGCAAGGGCCACGATGATTACCGAACCGCAATATTCTGCGGCAAAATATCCCCGTCGTCCCGGCCAAGCCAACGGGTCCGGCCTCTGGCCGGCCCGATGACAGGCTCCGCGCGAGCGAGCTGTAGGGTGGACAAAGCGCAGCGTGCCCACCACTCCACTCAAGATTACTATCGATCTAGAATGGTGGGCACGGCGCAAAAAAGGCGCCTTTGCCTACCCTACGATTCATGCTCGTTGGCAGACAGACGCCCTCAGCCTTCCATCTTCAGCTTTTCCGCCGCCTGCGGCGCGAAGTAAGTCAGGATCCCGTCGGCGCCGGCGCGCTTGAACGCCAGCAGGCTTTCCATCATCGCCCGCTCGCCGTCGATCCAGCCGTTGCCGCTGGCTGCCGCGATCATCGCGTATTCGCCGGACACCTGATAGACGAAGGTCGGCATCGCAAAGGTATCTTTGACCCGCCGCACGATATCGAGATAGGGCATTCCCGGCTTCACCATCACCATGTCGGCGCCCTCGGCGATGTCGAGTTCGACCTCGCGCAGCGCCTCGTCGGAATTGGCGCTGTCCATCTGATAGGTGCGCTTGTCGCCGGTCAGCGTCTTCGCCGAGCCGATGGCGTCGCGGAACGGGCCGTAAAAGGCGGAAGCATATTTCGCCGCGTAGGACATGATCTGGACGTCGAGAAATCCTGCGGCATCGAGTCCCTCGCGGATGGCGCCGACGCGGCCGTCCATCATGTCGGACGGCGCGATGATGTCGCAGCCGGCTTCGGCCTGCACCAGCGCCTGGCGCACCAGCACCGCAACCGTCTCGTCGTTGAGGATGCGGCCGTCCTCGATCAACCCGTCATGGCCGTGGCTGGTGAATGGATCGAGCGCGACGTCGCAGAGCACGCCAAGGCCGGGAAATTCCTTCTTGATCGCGCGCACCGATTTGCACACGAGATTATCGGGGTTGACCGCCTCGGAGCCATGCTCGTCGCGCAAGCCGGGCTCGGTATAGGGAAACAGCGCGATGCAGGGGATGTTCAGCTTCACCGCGCGCTCGGCGTCGCGCACCGCCTGGTCGACGCTGAGCCGATCGACCCCGGGCATCGAGGCGATCCCCGTGCGCTTGTTGTGGCCATCGACCACGAACAGCGGCCAGATCAGATCGTCCGTGGTGAGGACATTTTCCCGCACCAGCCGGCGCGCCCATTCCGCCTTGCGATTGCGGCGCGGGCGGACCACCAGATCGAGGGAAGAGGAGACGAGGGCGGTCTGTTGCCGCGGCGCGTCGCGCATTTCGATCGGACGGCCGAATTTGATCGCCATGTGATGGTCACTCCCTGAGGCGGCAGACTGGATTTAATGGTTCCAATCCTAGCACTTTGCAATGCTTCCGTCACCGCAACCTTGATCCGCCGCAAGTGTCCGCAAATCACATCTGCCGGATTGATTTTGCCGCGCCGAGGGGCCATGAGTCCGGGGATGAAGGCGTATTCCTAAGATCATGAACAGCAATCCGCATGTCTGAAACCCCATCGCGCGACCAGTCGCGGGACAATGCCATGTCGGTGGCGGCGATTTCATCCGAACGGATCGAATCCGACGACAATGCGTGGACCCGGCGGCTGGTGTTTTTCCTGCGCATCATGGCCGTTATCTCGGTGATCAAGGGCCTGTATCACTGGGCGCAGGTCACCGGCTTCATCGGCGGCGAAGAAGACGCCTTCGAAAATCAGCCGATGGCGTGGCAAACCGCGACGGTTTATTTCGCGGTGATCGAACTCGTCGCCGCGGTCGGACTTTGGCTCGCGACGCCCTGGGGCGCGGTGGTGTGGCTGACCACCGTGGTGTCGATGGCGGTGATCGAACTGATGTTTCCGGGAATCTACGGTGGCAGCCTGACGGTGGTGGGTCTGGAAGCGGTGATGCTGGCGGCCTATCTGGCGCTCGCCTGGATGGCGGCGCGCGAACGGCCGCCATAGCGGTCCGAAATTCGAGATTCACAAAAAAATCACGCGCCATCCAGGCCGGCTGTCCGCCGACCTGGACGTTAATGTTGCCGGACTCGGGTGGCCCCGGGGTCGATTGCATAAAATTTTCCAGAATTTTTGCGGTAACTTTTGAGTCACCCTAACGCTGCGGTCATACCTGTTACGCGGACGTTTCGAATTTGAACGATGCTGTTTCCATATGCGACAGAACGCGCCAACGAAGCGTGAACAGGGCCGTTTCACCGTCAATGAAAGGTTGCGAAAAGCCCTTTGTCCATGGGCTTAATCCGCGATTCACTGTCTTAAATTCATGATCTCTTTATTGTCTTATTTAAGCTGATCTTCAAACCGCCCCCTTAAGTTGAAGCTATCAGGCGGGACCAAAGTTTCGTCGAATAAGTCGATAAAAACGACAACAGGGGAAGTGTCATGATGAAAGCCGTTGCAACGGCGGTGGAAACCGCCGAACGGGCTCCCGGACAGACTCCGGTGCAGCCGCTCTATCTCGAGGCGTTGACGCTGGTGGAGCGGCTGCATCGCCGCCTGCTCGACGTCATCAAGGATGAATTCGATCGCCGCGGCCGCGCCGACATCAATTCGGTGCAGGCGCTGCTGCTCTATAATATCGGCGACAAGGAACTGACCGCGGGCGAGCTGCGCACGCGCGGCTATTACCTCGGCTCCAACGTCTCCTACAATCTGAAGAAGCTGGTCGAACTCGGCTTCCTCGATCATCAGCGCTCGCGCGTCGATCGCCGCTCGGTCCGCATTCGCTTGACCACGCAGGGCCAGGAAATCCGCCGCATCGTCGATGCGCTGTACCAGAAGCACGTCAAGACCGTGGAGCAGGTCGGCGGCATCTCGAACGAGGAATTCGCGACGCTGAACAAGTCGCTGCACCGGCTCGAGCGGTTCTGGACCGACCAGATCCTGTATCGGCTCTGAGATTTTTCAATCGTGGGTTTGGCCAAGCCGGCGTCTTGAAAAGACCGGCAGCCAATCACTAAAAAGTAACTTCCCCCCAAGCGCATCGGCCCGGGCCTTCCGGACCGGTGCGTTTTGTTTTTGTTGGCAAAAACCGCGCTTTTTCCGAAGTGGAACTTTGTCAGGCGTCGCGCTTTATCAGTCTGTCGGAGGATTGAGACCATGCTGGTCGAGCGCGGTTTGCAGGTGATGAATGTCGAGGTGGTCGGCGATGCCTATGCCATCGCCTCGAACTATCTTCGCAAGGCCGGCGCCATCGACGACACCTTCGCGACCAACGAACGGCTGCTCCAGATCATCGTGGAGCTGTTTCGGCGCGGCGAACTCAACAAGATCAGGCTCGCCAACAAGGCGATTTCGCAGTTTGAAGCCGCTGAGCTTGTCTGAACGCTAGCAGCTCGCCCGAACCCCAAACGAGGATTCCATGGAAGCAGCCGCGATCGATCGCATCATGCACACCTACGATCTCCTGATGAACCGCTCCGCTGCCGCCAGCACAGAGGCGCGCGCCAAGCTGGCGGACTACATCGCCAAACTGATCGAGGCCGGCGAGAAGGATACGCATCGCCTGACGGTGTGCGGGCTGACCTATTTGCGCGAACTCGACGGCAGCAACGATCCGGTGAAGGCGGGGTTTACGGGGCTGTAGGGGCGATGGGCCGCTTGCGCGGACGCACGGCGCTTGCCCCATAATTGGTCATCATACCCGCGAAAGCGGGTATCTCGTACGCTGCGCCTCTCGATCCAGCACGAATACTCTGGAATACTGAATCGCCGGTCAAGCCGGGCGATGACGTTTTGTCCCAGAGGAAACCCCCATGCTCACCCTGCATCATCTCAACGACTCCCGCTCGCAACGGATTTTGTGGCTGCTCGAAGAACTCGGCGTGCCCTATGAGATGAAGCACTATCAGCGCGACGCCAAGACGCGGCTGGCGCCGCCGGAGTTGACGGAAGTGCATCCGCTCGGCAAGTCGCCGGTCATCACCGATGGCGATGTCAGGATCGCGGAGTCAGGCGCCATCGTCGATTACATCATCCGCACTTACGGCCAGGGAAACGGTAAACCCGCGATGATGCCCGCGCCCGGCAGCGCCGATTATGAGGCCTATAACGAGTGGCTGCATTATTCGGAAGGCTCCGCCATGCTGCCGTTGATGCTCAACCTTTATGTTTCGAGGTTGAAGGAGGCGGGCGCGCCCCTGCATCCGCGCATCGACAGCGAGATGGCCAACCACCTCGGCTATGTCGACGGCGCGTTGAAGGGCAAAGAATTCTTTGTCGGGAAGTCGCTGACCGGCGCCGATATCCAGATGAGCTTTGTCGGCGAGATGGCAAAGGTATTCGACAAGCTCGGGCCCTATCCGAACTTGAGCGCGTGGCTGTCGCGGATGCACGCGCGCCCTGCCTTCCAGCGCAGCGTCGAGAAGGGCGGGGCGTACCGGTTTGCGAAGTAGGGTGACACCTGCGCAGGGTCGTCCCGGCGAACGCCGGGATCCATACTCCGAGGTGTCTCAGTAGGGCATTGGGGTAGATGCCTTCTTTCGCCATCAGCGGTAGTGGTTATGGGTCCCGAGTTCGCCGGGACGACCCAAGGGGTGTTCGCCCCGAGGCTGGCAAACCGACCCATCCCCACCATATCTTGCATAAATATCTGGCCGGTACCGCAAGCCCTTGGCCATTTCGGCCCGATGTGGTATCCCGCCAGCACGCTTCCGACCGCCACCCACGACCGACCGCAATGCCCGTAACAGGTTGCGGCGGTGGAGATATTTCGCCCATGAGCTCTTCGTCTTCCAGCGCCAATGCTTCCAATATCAAGACCGCCTCCGCGCCCGACTCGTTCTTCACCGCCAGCCTCGCCGAAGCCGATCCCGATATCGCTGCCGCGATCCGGGGCGAACTTGGCCGGCAGCGTCACGAGATCGAACTGATCGCGTCGGAAAACATCGTCAGCCGCGCGGTGCTGGAAGCGCAGGGCTCGGTGATGACCAACAAATACGCGGAAGGCTATCCGGGCAATCGCTATTACGGCGGCTGCGAATGGGTCGACGTCGCCGAGACGCTGGCGATCGAGCGCGCCAAGAAACTGTTCGGCGCGCAGTTCGCCAACGTGCAGCCGAATTCCGGCAGCCAGATGAACCAGGCGGTGTTTTTGGCGCTGCTGCAGCCCGGCGATACCTTCATGGGTCTCGATCTCGCCGCCGGCGGCCATCTCACCCACGGTTCTCCCGTCAACATGTCCGGCAAGTGGTTCAAGGCCTCGCACTACACGGTGCGGCGCGAGGACCAGATCATCGATATGGATGCGGTGGCGAAGCAGGCCGAGCAGGTCAAACCGAAACTGATCATCGCCGGCGGATCGGCCTATTCGCGCTCCTGGGATTTCAAGCGTTTCCGCGAAATCGCCGACGGCATCGGCGCCTATCTGATGGTGGACATGGCGCACTTCGCAGGCCTCGTCGCCGGCGGCGTGCATGCATCGCCGGTGCCGCATGCCCACGTCACCACCACCACCACGCATAAGTCGCTGCGCGGCCCGCGCGGCGGGTTGATGCTGTGGAACGACGAGGCGCTGACCAAGAAACTGAACTCGGCGATCTTCCCGGGCCTGCAGGGGGGCCCCCTGATGCATGTAATCGCGGCCAAGGCGGTGGCGTTCGGCGAGGCGCTGCGTCCGGACTTCAAGATCTATGCGAAGAACGTGGTCGAGAACGCCAGGGCGCTGGCGGAGGCGTTGCGCGCCCAGGGCCTCGACATCGTCTCGGGCGGCACCGACAACCATCTGATGCTGGTGGACCTCAGGCCGAAGGGGCTGAAGGGCAACGTCTCGGAAAAGGCATTGGTGCGCGCGGCGATCACCTGCAACAAGAACGGCATTCCGTTCGACCCGGAGACGCCGTTCGTCACCTCGGGTCTTCGCCTGGGGACGCCGGCGGCGACCACGCGCGGTTTTGGGGTTGCCGAATTCAAGCAGGTCGCCGGCCTGATCGCCGAAGTGCTCAACGCCATCGCGCAGTCGCAGGACGGCAAGGCGCCACTGGTGGAAGCTTCAATCAAGGAACGGGTGAAGGCGCTGACCGACCGCTTTCCGATTTATCAGTAAGGCAGGTAGATGCGTTGCCCCAGCTGCAACAGTCTCGATACGCAGGTGAAGGACTCCCGTCCGACCGAGGATTCCGCCGTGATCCGGCGGCGGCGGGTTTGCGTCACCTGCAATTTCCGTTTCACCACCTTCGAGCGGGTGCAGCTGCGCGAGCTGACGGTGATCAAGCGTAACGGCCGACGGGTGCCGTTCGACCGCGACAAGCTGGTGCGCTCGCTGCAGATATCCTTGCGCAAGCGCCCCGTGGATCCGGAGCGGGTCGAGAAGATGGTCTCGGCCATCGTGCGCGAGCTTGAAAGCGGCGGGGAAGCGGAGATCTCGTCCGAGGCCATCGGCGAGATCGTGATGGAGCATCTGCGCCAGCTCGACGACGTCGCCTATGTCCGCTTTGCCTCGGTCTATCGCAACTTTCGCGAAGCGAAAGACTTTGAAGCCGTGCTCGGCGAGCTCTCCGGCGACGACGACGCGCGGCTGGCCCTGTTACGCAAATGATCTTCCGCATTCTGGAAGACCAGTTCGCGCAAAAATCCCGGGAATCAAAGGCCGCCGACCAGCGCTTCATGGCGCTTGCGCTGGCGCTCGGACGGCGCGGGCAGGGCCGTAGCGCTCCAAATCCCGCCGTCGGCGCGGTCGTGGTCAAGGACGGCGTCATTGTCGGCCGTGGCTGGACCCAACCCGGCGGCCGCCCCCATGCCGAGCCGGAGGCGCTCAAGCGCGCCGGCGAAGCCGCCCGCGGCGCCACGCTCTATGTGACACTGGAGCCGTGCTCGCATATCGGCAAGTCGCCGCCCTGCGCGGACGCGATCATCGCCGCCGGCATTGCGCGGGTGGTGTCGGCGATCGAGGATCCCAATCCGGAGGTAGCTGGCCAGGGCCACGCAAAACTTCGCGCCGCCGGCATATCAGTCGATATCGGCCTCGCTGCGGCGGAGGCCGCGCATGATCATGCCGGGCATTTCAGGCGCATTCGCGACAAGCGCCCCCATGTGATCCTCAAGCTTGCGGTGTCCAGCGACGACAAGATCGGCGCGGCCGGCCGCAAGCCCGTCGCGATATCGGGCGAGGCCGCGAAGGCGCGCGTGCATCTGTTGCGCGCGCAATCCGACGCCATCCTGGTCGGGATCGGCACCGTGCTTGCGGACGATCCGCTGCTGACCTGCCGCCTGCCGGGCATGGAGGCGCGCTCACCGGTGCGGGTGGTGCTGGATCGGAGCTTGCGTATTCCCGGCGCCAGCCGGCTGATTCACTCCGCGCGCGAGACGCCGCTGTGGGTGATGACATCGAACGTATCGGAAGCGCCCGCCGCCATGAAGCTCGGGGCTGCGGGCGCGCAGGTGATCCGCGTCGCCACCACCTCGACGCCGCCGCGGCTCGATCTCCCGGGTGTGCTGCATGCGCTCGCCGGGAAGGGCATCACCCGGCTCCTGGTGGAGGGCGGCGCGCGCGTGGCGTCATCCTTTGTCGCCTCGGGCCTCGTCGACGAAGTCTGGCTGCTGCGCGGCGCGGAGGCCGTCGGTGCCGACGGCGTCGCCGCGCTGGACGCATTGCCGCTGACCTCGATCACGCAGTCGCCCGCGTTCAAACTACGTGTTAGCGAAACGTTAGAGAAAGATACCCTTACGATTTACGAGCGGGTTTGATGTTCACCGGCATAGTCACCGACATCGGCGAGATAACAGCCTTGACGCCAACGGCGCAGGGGCAGTTGCATCGCTTGCGCATCGCATGCCGCTACGACCGATCAAGCATTGCGGATGGCGCTTCGATTGCGTGCAACGGCGTCTGCCTCACCGTGGTCGCCTCGGGCGTTGAACAGGACAAGACCTGGTTCGATGTCGATGCCGCCGCAGAGACGCTTGGCATGACCACGGCGAAAGGCTGGAGCGTCGGAACAAAACTCAATCTCGAGCGCGCGCTCAAGATCGGCGACGAACTCGGCGGCCATATCGTTGCCGGCCATGCCGACGGCATCGCCACCATCGTCAAGCGCGACGATCTGCCCGAGATGGCGCGGTTTGAGCTGCGCACCGCGCGCGAGCTGGCGCGCTTCATCGCCGCCAAGGGCTCGGTGACGCTGGATGGCGTGTCGCTGACGGTGAATACGGTCGATGACGTCGCCTTTTCGGTGCTGATTATTCCGCATACGCTTGATGTCACGACGCTCGGCGGCTGGCGTGCAGGCTCTGAGGTCAATCTCGAGGTCGACCTGATGGCGCGCTACGCCGCGCGGCTCTCCGAAATGAAATAGGCTTCAACGATAAATGTGTCATACGCGGGCTTGACCCACGTATCCATCCTCTTAACAAGATGGATTGCCGGGTTATCTGGCGTGAAGACGCGCTTTGCGCTTTTGCCGGCAATGACGACTTTTTGGATGATTAAACGATGGCGGACGCGCGGCGCGCACAATTAAAGGATCAAACCGACATATCGGGCGCGCGGGCGCTGATCGTGGAGG
>Ga0207707_10006271_pt1 | contig 10385 bp, 10 predicted proteins | sample KBSC83BmetaG_FD_184336 | JGI IMG/M metagenome (GOLD analysis project Ga0207707, IMG submission 184336) | Corn rhizosphere microbial communities from Kellogg Biological Station, Michigan, USA - KBS C8-3B metaG (SPAdes) (version 2) | ecosystem: Host-associated > Plants > Roots > Rhizosphere ... | reverse complement strand
AGAGGGCAGAGGGCAGAGAGCAGAGAGCAGAGAGCAGAGAGCAGTTCACCCTCTGCTCACAGCCCTCTGCCCACTGCGCAATCAGGGCACGACGAGCTGCCCGTGATAGGTGCCGCCGACGGCGACGATGGCATTTGCGTCGATCTCGCCCGCGACACCGTTCGAGAATACGAATCGGCCGTCGATGGCGCCGCCAACCGCAACGCGGCCCATGTAGAGCAGGTTCGCGTGCGCGGGCTTGCCGGCGATGGTTCCGTCGAAGACCGCGACGGACTTGAAGACATCCGGGAAGGTTCCGGGTGGATTCACGGCGACCTCGGAGCAGGGCGCGAACTCGAGGGCGCTCGTCACTCCATTGGCAGTCCCTTCGATCGTTCCGTGGAAGATCAGATGCCCCTGGACCTGGAGCAGACAGTTGCTGCCCTTCGGGGTGAGGGTGATCGTCGGGAAATCGACGATCGCGTCGAAGGTGCCCGAGGTCTGGACCGGCTGAGCCGCGTTAGGCGAAGCGCTTGCAGCCGGGGCTCGAACGCCGGATGGCGCGGTGGGGATACCGCTGTCACGTCCGGTGCACGCGGTGAGGATCAGTGCAACCAAACCGGTGGAGACGACTCGCGATGCATCCATGCAATCCTCCCAGGCAGATGGTCAGGCGGGCGACGCACAGATCTTCGCGCACCGCCATCGCCGCCGCCAGGGGAGGAAGCCGGGAAGCGCGGGGCAGGGCCACCGCGCTCCCGGTTTGAGCATGTGCTAACGCTTCTCGGGCTGGTCGAGGAGCGCGACGGGCACCGAGACCTGGCCCTTCGACTCGACCACAAACACGACGCGACGATTCGATTCCGCGCCGCGCTGGTCGCCCGATGCGCCCGGGACGACGAGCCGAGTCTTCCCGTAGCCGACGGTTTTCACGAGCTGGTCGGGCGTGCCTTGCGCGACGAGGTAACTCTTCACCGCCTCGGCGCGTCGGCGCGAGAGATCGAGGTTGTACTGGCTGCCGCCGGCGGGATCGGCGAATCCCTCGACGGTGATGAGCGAACCCTGATAGTAGCGCTGCGCCACCTGCGCGAAGCGCGTGAGGGCTGCCCGGTCCTGATCGCGCACGAACGCCTGATCGAAGGCGAAGTTCACCGGCATCGCGAACTGGATCCCGGTCTCGAGCACGGCGATCTTCGCGCCGAACTCGGTGCGCAAGCTCTGCAGATCGGTGCGGAGCGACTGGAGCTCACTCCGTAGCGATTGCTGGTCACTTCGCAGCCCAGCGACATCCTGCTGGGTGGCGCTGTCCGCTGCCACGCGTTCGCCGCGTTCGGCCGCGAGTGCCGTCCGCTGCTCCGTCATCGCTTTCTGCAGTGCGCCGCGTGTTGCGCAGCCAGCGGCGAGCAGCGAGGTCGCGCCGGCGATTACGGAAGTTCTCAACCATGAACGAGCCAACATTCGAGTCTCCATGTGAACGTCGTCGACTCGTGCGAACGCAAGAAGCTTGCACCTGTGCCCGCTCGTGATTCAGGTCACAGGAGACAACAGTTTCGATTGTCGGTGTACGTCGCAAACGGCGCTCCGAGAGGAGCGGTCCGAGAACTACGGTCCGAAGAACGCGGCAGAGGTGGCGGTCTACAGCTTCCAGCGACCTCGGCGGCGGTAAATTGTGTCCCGACTCACAATTGAGGATGCGCCTACGCATTCGGCTACGACCTGAGCCACATGACGTTCAAATTCACTAATCGGCGGCTCTCGAAGGCGCGCATGCGAGCCGGCTCACTGGGCCTTGCGATAGGCGACAACCCCGTCCTTGAGTACCAACAGCACTTGGCGGAGCACACGAATGTCGCGCGTCGGATCGCCGTTTACGGCCACCAGGTCGGCGAGCAGGCCCGGCGCGATCGCGCCGCGATCCGCGAGGTGCAGCGCGCGCGCGTCGACAATGGTTGCGGCTTGCAGTGCCTGCACCGGCGTCATGCCGTACTCCACGAGAGCCTCCAGCTCACGCGCGTTCTCGCCGTGTGGAAATGCTCCCACGTCGCTGCCGTTGCAGATCATGACCCCCGCGTCGAGCGCCGCGCGAAAGCTGCGATGCTTGAGGGCGAGCTCCGGGGGAAGCGGATCGACGCCTTTGCGCCAGCCGTTGCGAATGAATCCCGCTTCGCTCGCCGTCAGCGTTGGGCAGATGGCGACGCCACGCTGCTTGAGGAGCGCGAGGAGGTCGGGCGTCACCGAATCGCCATGCTCGATGGTGCTCACGCCCGCGCGCACCGCGCGCTCGATGCCTAACGGAAAGCGGGCATGCGCGGTGACCAGGCGACCCGCGCTCGTCGCCGCCGCGACGGCGGCGGCCAGCTCTGTCGGCGACAGCGTCGGTTCCGTCTCGCCATCGGGGCCCCAGCCGGCGTCCGCATACAGCTTGATCCACGTCGCGCCATGCTTGATCTGATCGCGCACCGCCCTCGTTAGGCCGTCAGGTCCGTCCGCCTCCTGGGCGCCCTGCGGCACGTTCCAGTCCGGCCGAAAGCCGCCGGGTCCGTACGATCCCGTCGCGACGATCGCCCGTGTCGCCACGAAGAGTCGCGGGCCGGGAATGATCCCCTGGTCGATCGCCTGGGCGAGGCCAACGTCGGCGTACCCGGCACCCTCGGTGCCGAGGTCCCGCAGCGTCGTGAATCCCGCCTCGAGGGTGCGTCGAGCGGCGACCGTCGCCCGCGCGACACGCAGCGCGAGCGGCTCGCGCAGCACCTGATCGGCGAACGGCGCCTCGACGTACGGATGCAGCAGCAGATGCGAGTGCGCATCGATCAGCCCCGGCAGCAGCGTCGCGCCGGGAAGAGCGATCTGTCGCGTTCCCGTTGGAACGGCGACGCTGCTCCGCGGGCCGGCAGCAGCAATGCGATTGCCGCGCACGAGCACCACCCACCCCTCACGATCGACGCCCGCGGGCGCATCGAACACGCGGGCGGGCACGAGGAGGATGGGTGCCGTATCACGGACCGTGCGCTGCGCGGATGCGGTGCGCGGCGCGCTGAGCCCGAGACTGATTGCCAGCGTGAGACGGAGTGCATGGCGCATGAGAGGTTTCAATAATGCGCCTCTGGCCAGGTGGCCGCCATCGGTTACACTCCGGCACGCGCGCTTGACACGGCATCCCTTGCCGCGAAAGTTGCGGCGGCTCGCGACGGGCTCGAGCCTGGAATCCGCAATCACGGACCGATGATCGAGATCCGCAACGTCACGAAGTCCTTCGGCGACTTTCGCGTCCTCGATGATTGCTCGGCCACGGTGGCGAAGGGCTCCGTCGTCGTCGTGTGTGGCCCGTCGGGCTCGGGAAAGAGCACGCTCATTCGCTGCATCAATGGACTCGCAGCGATCGATTCGGGCGAGATCGTCGTCGACGGCATCGCCGTCAGCGCAGCGGACACGGACCTCGACGCGCTCCGCGCGCGGATCGGCATGGTCTTTCAGAGCTTCGAGCTCTTTCCCCACCTCACGGTGCTGCAGAACCTCGACCTCGCGCAGGTACGCGTCCTGAAACGCGATCCGCGCGCGGCAACCGAGCGTTCGATGGCACTCCTCGAGCGGGTCGGTCTCGTCGATCAGGCGAAAAAGTATCCCGTGGCGCTCTCCGGTGGCCAGCAGCAGCGGATCGCGATCGCGCGCGCCCTCGCGATGGATCCTGTCGCCATGCTCTTCGATGAACCGACGTCCGCGCTCGATCCGGAGATGATCAGCGAGGTGCTCGCGGTGATGACGCAGCTCGCCGAGGAGGGCATGACGATGATTGTCGTGACGCACGAGATGGCGTTCGCGCGACACGTTGCCGACCGCGTGATCTTCATGGATCGTGGCCGGATCGTCGAGGACCGCGACACCGCGGCATTCTTCGCTCAACCGGGGAGCGCGCGCGCGCGTGAGTTTCTCTCGAAGATTCTGCATCACGATCTCGTGATCACGTGACGAGCCTAACGCGAAAAGGCGGGCGCGCGCCGCGACGCGTGCGGCGCACGCTCGGGGCGGAAGGGCCGCGCTATCTCCAGGTCGCCAATGATCTCATCGACGACATCGGCGGCGGCGTCTATCCCGTCGGCGGCTTGTTGCCAACGGAGATGGAGCTGTGCAAGCACTACGGCATCAGCCGCTCGACGGTGCGCGAGGCGCTCCGCAAGCTCCGCGACGTCGGTCTCGTCTCACGACAGCGACGCGTGGGCACGAAAGTGTTATCGCGCGCGCCCTCGGCCGGATACCGGCAGCCCACCAACTCGATCAGCGATCTGCTCCAGTACGCCGACGACACGCGCGTCGAGATCCTGTCGACGAAGCGGGTGGTGTGCGATCCCGCGCTCGCCGACCAGCTGGAGTGTCGGGTCGGCCGCAGCTGGCTGCGCGTCGACAGTCTCCGGACGATCCCCGACACACCGAATCCGATCTGTATGACGACGGCCTATCTCGATGCGCGGCTCCCCAATCTCGAGCGCAATCTGCAGGGAATCGACGGTCCAATCTCGGCAATGCTCGAGCGAACGTACGGCGTGCGCATCGCCCGCATCGAACAGAGCATCCAGGCGATCGCGCTCAACAAGCGTCAGGCGAAGCTCCTCAAGGCGGAGGTCGGGAGCCCCGCGCTGCTTGCGACGCGCCGCTACTACCGGGAGGACGGCACGCTCATCGAGCTCTCGAGCGCGATCCATCCGAATGATCGGTTCACGTACGTGACCAGCCTCGTACGCGGGTGATGATCACCCGTCGTCCTGAGCCGGCCGTCGCGCTCCCTCAGGATGACACTGCTTGACCCGGTCTCCCGCCGCTCGTAACGTATGACGCGGTGATATTGTCCGTACAAATAGGTCATCCGTCCGCCGGAGCATCGATGCAGTCGCTCGCCCACGCCTTTGCGCGTCGTGCATCCCAGTTGTCGCCGATGCTGCCCGCGACGGCGGCGCCAGGGAACATTGCCTTCGATTCGGGCCACGCCTTTCCCGGCGTGCTCCCGGACCTCACCGCCGAGGCGGCGATTGCGCTCGCCACATATCGCGCCGAAACCCTGCAGTACGCGCCGCGAGCGGGGCTTCCCGCGCTGCGCGCCTGGATCGCGGAGTACATGACGAGCGACGGCGCCCGTGTCAGCGCCGACGACGTGCTCGTCACGAACGGCGCGAAGCACGCCCTGGAGTTGGTCTGTCGCCTTCTCCTCGACGAAGGCGACGCGGTCGTGATGACCGCACCGACATACTTCAGCGCCATACCGATCATCAAGAGCTTTGGCGTGTCATTCATCGAGGTGGCGCAGGATCACGGCGGCCTCGACGTCAACGACCTCGCGGCCATCCTCGATCGTCGGCGGCGCGACGGGAAGCCGCGACCAAAGTTCATCTACGACGTCCCGGACTTTCACAATCCCACTGGCGTGACGATGGCACTCGAGCGGCGCGCGGCGCTGCTCGATCTCGCCGCGGCGCACGGCATCCCGGTGGTCGAGGACAGTCCGTATCGCGCGGTGCGATTCGAGGGCGCGCCCATCCCGTCGCTCAAGGCACTCGACGACCGGGATATCGTGCTGCAGCTCGGCACCTTCTCGAAGCTCATGGCGCCGGGGCTGCGTGTGGGGTGGGTCGCGGCGACGCCGGCGCTCGTCGCGCGCATGGCGCAGCTCAAGACGGACGCGGGCTCCTGCCCGCTCACGCAGCGCACCATTGTCGAGTTCTGCGCGAACGGTCGTCTCACGCAGCACATCGCGCGCGTCCAGGAGCGCTACCGTGCGCACCGCGACCGAATGGTCGCCGCGGTGCGCCGTGCGCTGCCCGATGTCTCTTTCGTCATGCCGCACGGCGGGTATTATCTCTGGCTGACGTTCCCGGACGGACTCGATGCGGACGAGCTCGCGGCATGCGCCAATCGAACGGGCGTGACGGTCATCCCCGGCAGCAAATTCTTCGCGCGCGGCGATGTGCCGCACCCGCGCAATCATGTGCGCGTCGCCTACAGTCACGCCGACGAGCACGAGATCGACGAGGGTGTCCGTCGGCTCGCGGCCGCGTACACGGCCGTCGGGATGGACGTCCCGGTGGCGGCCGCGTCGCGCTGATTCGCGGCATGCGGTCGCCAGTACGGATTCGCGACGTCGCGGCCTCGCGGGGCACGAAGGCGGAGGGGTGGCTCGCGATCGGCGAGACCGCGAGCGGTCCAATTCGCGTCCCGATCGTCGTCATCAACGGCGCCGAAGACGGACCGATACTCTGCCTAACGGCTGGCGTACACGCGACGGAGTACGCGCCCATCGCCGCCGTCATGGAGCTCGTCCAGTCGATCGACGCGGCGCGGCTCCGGGGCGCCGTCATTGCCGTGCCTGTTACGAACATGCGAATGTTCGAGAGTCGCACTGGCTTCACGTCGCCGCTCGACGGGCTCAATCTCAACAAGATCGCCCCGGGTCGGCGCGATGGAACGATCTCCGAGATTCTCGCCGACGTCATGCTGCGCGAGGTGATCGGCGCGGCCGAATACCACATCGATTTCCACGCCGGCGATCTGGGAGAGGAGCTGTATCCGTTTGCGGGGTATTCGCTCACGGGCCGCGGCGATCTCGATGCGAAAGGCGAGGCGATGGCGCGGTGCTTCACGCCGCTGCTCATCTCGCTCTCGCCCGCGGACAGTGCGATCCCACCGTTCGCCGGCTCGCTCAACTATGCGGCGACGCGCAACGGCGTCGTATCGATCCTCGCCGAGGCGGGTGGGAACGGCACCCTGCGCGACGCGGACGTTCGCGTGCACGTCGACGGTGCGCGGAATGTCATGCGCTATCTCGGCATGATCGACGGCGCGGCGCCGGCCAATGGCAGACGCGTCGCGGCGCGCGATCGCGTCGTCGTCCGAGCGAAACGCGCCGGACTGTTGCGCCTCACGGCGCAGATCGGTGACGAGGTCGAAGCGGGCGCGGAGCTCGGCGAGATTCGCGACGTCTTTGGCACCGTGATCGAGCGCGTCTGCGCCACTGGCGACGGCATCGTTGGCTTGATCTGGGCGCACAAGGTCGTGAATACGGGCGACCCGATTCTGCGCTACTGGATCACCGAGCCTGCCTGACGCGACGCCGGTGCCGCGCTATCCCGACATCCGCGGTCTCGCCGTCACGGCGGCCAGCGCCGACGCCGTGCGATTGCTTGACGACGCGATCGAGGCGTACGTCGGGGCACGCATCGAGACGCGCACACGCCTCGACGCCGTGCTCGCCGTCGACGGCGACTTCACCCTCGCGCACTGCCTCGATGGGTACCTGCGCATGCTGTCGAGCAAGCGTGAAGGACGAGAGCAGGCGCGCCGCGCCGTCGCGCGAGCCCGCGAGGCCACGTTTCGCCAGCCGTCGTCGCCGCGCGAGAGTCGACACGTCGACGCCCTCTGCGCGTGGTCCCGCGGCGACATGCGCGGTGCCGCGGCGCACTGGATCGCCATTCTCCGCGAGCATCCACTCGATCTCCTGGCGATCAAGGTGTCGCAGTTCGTCCTCTCTTACCTCGGCGAGAGCGAGGCGATGCGCGATCTGCTGTCGGCCGTGTTGCCGTTCTGGAGCTCGGCGATACCAGGTTACGGCTATGTCCTCGGCTGCGGCGCCTACGCGCTCGAGGAGGCGGGCGACTACGCACAGGCCGAGCGACTCGGACGGCGCGCCGTCGAGCTCAACCCGTGTGACATCTGGGCCGCGCACGCGGTCGCGCACGTCGCCGAGATGGAGGGCCGTCGCCGCGAGGGCATCGCCTGGATCGCGGATGCCGCGGGCCACTGGCAAGGCTGCAACAATTTCGCTTTCCATCTTCGCTGGCACGAAGCGCTGTTCCGACTCGACCTCGACGAGCACGCGCGCGTCCTCGACGTCTATGACCGCGAGGTGCGTGCGGAACATTCCGATGAATATCTCGACATCGCGAACGCCGTCTCGCTCCTCTGGCGGCTGGAGCAGGCGGAGGTCGACGTCGGTGACCGGTGGCGCGAGCTGTCGGAGCGAGCAGGCGGCCACATCGACGACCACGCGCTCGTCTTCGTCGACCTGCACTATCTCATGGCGCTCGCCGCCGCCGGCGAGGCGAATGCCGTCGAGCAATTTCTCGGCTCCTGCGAGCGATTCGCCATGGAAGCCGTCACTGAAGCGAGCGTGATGGCCGACGTCGGACTCCCGCTCGCACGCGCCGTGGTGGCGCACCGGCGGAGAGACTTCGGCCGGGTCGTGGATCTGCTGCTGCCGATCCACGCCAGCTTCCGGCGCGTCGGCGCCAGCCATGCGCAGCGCGACCTCTTTGAGCAATTGCTCATCGACGCGGCCTGGCGGGACCGGAGGCTTCACGTCGCGTTCGACCTCCTCGCCGACCGCGTTGGACGACGACCCGGGAACATCTGGGGGTGGAAGCACTATGCGGAGGTGCTCGGCGCGCTCGGCTCGGGAGACGCGGCGCGGGCGCATCGCACGCTCGAGCAGCTGCGCGAGGCATGAGCGCCGACACGCCGAAGTGGCCACGGCTCGCGCTGGATACATTGCTCGCGCACGCGGGGGGCGATCCGAGCGATCGTCACGGTGCGGTGAATCCACCCGTGTACCGCGCGTCGACCTTTCTCTTCGAGACCGCCGCCGAGTGGGAAGCATCGCGTGAGCACAAGCGGCGCTTCGACATCATTCGGTACGGACAGCTGGCGACGCCGACGACGGTCGCGCTCGAGGAGGCGATCGCGGCGCTGGAGGGCGGCTATCGGGCGATGCTGCTGCCGTCGGGGCTGGCGGCGGTGACCGTCGCGCTCCTCGCACTCGTCAGGTCCGGCGACCACATACTCGTTGCCGATACCGTGTATCCGCCGACGCGCATCTTCTGCGATACTACGCTGAAGCGCTTCGGCGTCGAAACGACATATTACGATCCACTCATCGCTGGCGAGATTGCCGCGTCATTCCGGCCCAACACGCGGCTCGTCTTTCTCGAATCGCCGGGCTCGATGACGTTCGAGATCCAGGACGTGCCGGCGATCTGCGCCGCGGCGCGCGCGCGCGGCATTCACACCCTCTTGGACAACAGCTGGGCGACGCCGTATTTCTTCCCGGCGTTCGAGCGCGGCGTCGACGTCTCGATTCTGGCCGCGACGAAGTACATCGGCGGCCACTCCGATGTGATGATGGGCACCGTCACGACGACTGAGCCGCTCTACGAGCCGATCCGCTCCGCCGTCGCCGAGCTGGGCTTCTGCGTGAGCTCGGACGACGCATACCTCGCTCTTCGCGGCCTGCGCACGTTGAGTGTGCGCCTCGAGCGACACGAGCGGAACGCCATGCGGCTTGCGGCGTGGCTGGCCTCGCGGCCCGAGGTGAAGCGAGTGCTCTATCCCGCGCTCACCGATGCACCGGGTGCCGCGCTCTGGCGGCGTGATTTCCTGGGTGCCAGCGGCCTCTTCGGCGTCGAGCTCCGTCCCGCGGCGAAGGCCAGCGTTGAGCGGATGCTCAACTCGCTCGCGCTCTTCGGAATGGGCGCGAGCTTTGGCGGCTTCGAGAGCCTGCTCATCCCGATGGATCCGCGGCCCTTCCGCACGGCAACGCGGTGGACGCACGACGGCCCGCTCATCCGCGTTCATGTTGGTCTCGAGGATCCTGAGGATCTGATCGCGGACCTCGGCCGCGCGTTGGAGCAGCTGCGCGAATGACGGCGTTGCGCGCGCACCGACTGGTCGCGTGTCTCGCTCTCGCTGGCATCGCGGCATGCTCGGGTGGCGAGGCTGGCGATGCCGCCGGCGCGCCGGCCGGCGACGCTCGCGGACAGGGCGCCACGCTCCGCGCCGTGCGGGCGCGCGGGGCGGTGAAGTGCGGCATCACTCAGGGCGCCGGCTTCGCCACCGCCGACGACTCCGGACGCTGGCGTGGCTTCGACGTCGATTTCTGTCGCGCCCTCGCCGTCGCGATCTTCGACGACTCGAGCAAAGTCCAGCTGGTGCCCTACACCCAGCAGCAGCGCTTCGCCGGATTGCAATCGGGCGACGTCGATCTGCTGGTCAACGGCTCTTCCATGACGAGCAGCCGCGCCCTCGAGCGCAGCTTTCATTTCGGGCCCGTGTACTTCTACGATGGCCAGGGATTCCTCGCGCCGAAATCGTCCAAGGTCGCGCGGGCGGCGCAACTCGACGGAGCGACGGTGTGCGTGCAGCAGGGTACGACGACGGAGCTCAACCTCGCCGATTTTGCGCGACGGAACGGCATCACCTTCAAGCCCGTGGTGATGGAAGATCTCCGCGGTGCCGTCGACGCACTCGCCGGCGGCCGCTGCGACGCGATCAGTCAGGACGGCGCCGGCCTCGCCACCACACGCACGATGCTCCGCAACCCTAACGAGTACGTGATCCTCCCCGATCGCATCTCGAAGGAGCCCATCGCT
>Ga0207707_10006267_pt1 | contig 10387 bp, 7 predicted proteins | sample KBSC83BmetaG_FD_184336 | JGI IMG/M metagenome (GOLD analysis project Ga0207707, IMG submission 184336) | Corn rhizosphere microbial communities from Kellogg Biological Station, Michigan, USA - KBS C8-3B metaG (SPAdes) (version 2) | ecosystem: Host-associated > Plants > Roots > Rhizosphere ... | reverse complement strand
TCCCAGCTCATCGCCCCGCACCGCAGCGAGCGCGAGACCGTAAGCGGCGGCAACCCCGATCGCCGGTGCGCCGCGGACGACCATCGTCCGGATCGCGGTTGCAACCTCGACAGGCGTACCGCAACGCACTTCGACAACCTCTCCAGGGAGGAGGCGCTGGTCGAGCAGGACGACGGCGTCCTGCTCGAGGCGCACGATCTGTTCAGGCTCGAGCATCAAGGCGACGCGCGTCGCTCAGGTGCCCTCGTCCCACGACGCGAGGTACTTCACCTGCTCCTCGGTCAACTGGTCGATGTCCACGCCCATCGTCTCGAGCTTGAGGCGGGCGATCTCCTCGTCGATCTCGGTCGGCACGGGATAGACCTTGTTCTCGAGCGACGACGCGTTCTTGACCGCGTACTCGGTCGCGAGCGCCTGGTTCGCGAAGCTCATGTCCATGACCGTTGCCGGGTGACCCTCCGCGGCCGAGATGTTGACGAGGCGGCCCTCGGCGAGCAGGAACACCCGCCTGCCGTCCTCGTACTTGAACTCCTCGACGAAGTTGCGCGCTTCGCGCGTCTCGACTGCGAGCTCGCGCAGCGCCGGGATGTCGATCTCGACGTTGAAGTGGCCGGTGTTGCAGATGATCGCGCCGTCCTTGAGCGACGCGAGATGCTCGCGAGCGAGCACGTGCTTGTCGCCGGTGGCGGTGCAGAAGATGTCGCCGACCTTCGCGGCGTCCTTCATCGGCATCACTTCGAAGCCGTCCATCAGCGCCTCGAGTGCGCGCATCGGGTCGACCTCGGTGACGATCACGTGCGAGCCAAGACCGCGGGCGCGCATCGCGACCCCGCGCCCGACCCAGCCGTACCCGGCGACGACGAAGCGCTTGCCGGCGAGCAGGACGTTGGTAGCACGGACGATGCCGTCGATCGTCGACTGGCCGGTGCCGTAACGGTTGTCGAAGAAGTGCTTCGTGCGTGCTTCGTTGACGGCGATCACCGGGAACTGGAGCGCCCCGTCGGCCTCCATGGCCTTCAGCCGGATGACGCCCGTGGTCGTCTCCTCCATGCCGGCGATGATGTCGTCGAGCTGCTCCCGCCTCGTCGAATGGAGGACGCTGATCACGTCGGCTCCGTCGTCCATCGTCAGCTGCGGCCTGTGATCGACGGCGGCCATGATGTGCGAGTAGTAGGTGTCGTTGTCCTCGCCCTTGATCGCGAAGACGGGGATGCCGTACTCCTCCACGAGCGCGGCCGCGACATCGTCCTGCGTCGACAGCGGGTTCGACGCACACAGCACCACGTCGGCGCCGCCGGCCTTGAGCGTGCGCATCAGGTTCGCGGTCTCCGTCGTGACGTGCAGGCACGCGGAGACGCGATAGCCGGCAAGTGGCTGCTCGCGCTCGAAGCGCTCGCGGATCTCCGTCAGTACCGGCATCTGCCGGTCCGCCCACATGATGCGGCGCACGCCCTCCGGGGCGAGCGAGAGATCCTTGACGTCGTGCTTGGCGGTCGTTGCCATGAGTTCCTTTCTGCTTTGAAATCCGGGGCAGTGTAGTTAGGCCGCGAGCAGGCGCTCGTGCTTGCGCTGCTCCCACTCGACCCATGAGCCTGCGTCGTCGGCGGTGGCGAGCCAGCTGTCGACCGCGCGCTTCAACTCTGGCTCGCGACGGAGCCGGCGTGCGAAGGCGAGGTCTGTGAGCTCGAGCGAGAACCTCCGGCGGAGATCGCGCAGGGAGCGCAGCCGGTTCAGCTCCGGGAGGCCGTAGACCCGGTAGCCGCCGGCGGTGCGCGTCGGGACGACGAGCCCCTGCGCCTCGAGGTAGCGGAGCATCCGCGCCGACCAGCCGGTCTCGGCGGCAGCGGCTCCGACGGTGAGCGGATCGGACATCCGCCCAACCTTATCACAACCGTGTTAAGGTATCTACGGAGCCGAGGTTCCTTCGCGCCCGTAGGCGTCTTCGAGCCGCACCACGTCGTCGAGGTGCGGGGTCGAGACCTCGAGGATCGTCGTGTCCTCGAGCGCAGTGACGCGGTGGACGGTGCCCGGCTTGTAGTGGAACGCGGAGCCGGGACCGATGACCTCCTCGGCCAGCGCCGCCTGGCCGGCGTCGCCGAGCTCGAGCTTCGCGCGGCCGGACTGCACGAGCCACGATTCGTCCTTCTCGCGGTGGAACTGCAGCGAGAGGGAGTGCCCCGCCTTCACGAACAGCACCTTGCCGCAGTAGGTGTCGGTCAGCGCCCAGATCAGCTCGTACCCCCACGGCTTCTCGACCCGCCGGACGTCGAACCCCCAGCGGTCGAGCGACGCAAGATTGGGCGAGTCCATTGAGGGCGATCCTCTCACGTCGCGAGCCATTCCGGATGCGACTCGACGTGCTCCTGCGCGACCCGCAGCTCCTTCGGCGTGTTCACGGTCAGCCACAGCCCCTCGTAGCGGTAGGCGCGCAACTGTCCCTCCGCCGCGAGCTCCGGGAACGTCGACGACTCGTGGTCGCCCTTGTCCGGGAAGCGCTCGATCGCCTCTTCGCTCAACACGTAGTTGCCGCAGTTCACCCAGTACGGCACGCGACCCGCCTCCTCGAAGCCGCGGACGACGTCGTCGTCGCCCACCTGGACGAGCCCGAACTGCGACTTGGGCTGCGCAACGGCGATCGTCGCGAGTGCGCCGCCGGCCCGATGCGCGGCGAGCAGCGCACCGAAGTCGACGGCGACGAGCTCGTCGCCGTTCAGCGCGAGCGCCTCCCCACCCTCCTGCCGCTGCTTCGCAGCGAACTTGATGCCGCCCCCACGGCCGAGCCGCTCCGGTTCCTCCGCAGCGACGATCTCCGGGCCGATACCCGAGAGCAGGTCGACGAACTTCGAGCCCTCGCCCGCGGCGCACGCGAAGATGACGCGCGTCACCCCGGCCTGCGCGAGGCGTCCGACCTGATACGCGGCCAGAGGCTTGCCTGCGACGTCGACGAGCGACTTGGGGCGACCGCCCGCAGCGTCGCCGAGCCGCTCGGCTTTGCCGCCGGCGAGGATGATCGCTTCCACGGCGCCTACGTCCTGGCGGCGGGGCGCGAGGGCTGTGGGACCGTGTCGGACGGCGCCGCCGTCCGGCCGATGCCCTCGTAGGTGAAGCCCGCCTGCCGGACCTTGTCGGGATCGAGCAGGTTGCGGCCGTCGACGATCAGCGGCGTCTTCATCGCGGCGTGCACCTCGGGCGACGCGAGCTCCTTCAGCTCGGGCCACTCGGTCACGATCACGGCCGCATCCGCATCCTGCACCGCCTCGAGGATCGAGCCGACGATCTGAACGCCGTTCGGCAGCTTGTCGTCGCCTCTCACGACCGGATCCCACGCGCGCACGTCCGCGCCTTCGGCCAGCAGTCGCGACGCGAGGACGATCGACGGCGCTTCGCGCATGTCGTCGGTGTTCGCCTTGAACGCGAGCCCGAGGAGCGCGACGGTCTTGCCGCGCAACGAGCCGACGTGGCGCTTCAGCTTCCCGATCACGCGCCGCTTCTGCAGCTCGTTGACCTCGATCACCGCCGAGAGCAGCTGGAAGTGGTAGCCCGAGTTCGACGCAAGTTGCTTCAGCGCCAGCGAGTCCTTCGGGAAGCAGCTGCCGCCGTACCCGATGCCCGCGCGCAGGAAGTGCGGCCCGAGCCGCCGGTCGAGGCCGACGCCCTCGGCGACGGCGACGACGTCCGCCCCGGTCGCCTCGCAGACGTTCGCGATCTCGTTGATGAACGAGATGCGCGTCATCAGGAAGGCGTTCGCGGCGAGCTTGATCATCTCGGCCGAGTTCACGTCGGTGCGAACGATCGGCGCTTCGATCGCGTCGTACAGGCCGGCGACGGCTTCGGCGTCGTCGGCGGCGAACGCGCCGACCACGATTCGGTCCGGCCCCATGAAGTCTTCGATCGCGCGGCCCTCGGCGAGAAACTCGGGGTTCGACGCGTAGCCGACGTGCTCCAGCCCGCGCTGGTCGAGCCCGACCCGCACTTTCTCGCCGGTGCCGACCGGAACGGTCGACTTCATGACGAGGATCGGGTGCCCCTCGAGCTCGGGCAGCTCGTCGACGACCGTCCATACCCGCGAGAGGTCGGCGTCGCCCGAGTACGTCGGCGGCGTGTCGACGCACACGAACAGGAACTCGCACCCGGCGATGTCGTCGGCCTCGAGCGTGTAGGTGATGCGCTCCGCGTTCGAGGCGAGCAGCTCAGGCAGCTTCGCCTCGTGGAACGGGACCTCGCCCCGCTGCAGCGCGTCGATCTTCGACGCGACGATGTCGCGAATCACGATCTCGTGTCCGAGCTCTGCGAAACACGCACCCGTCACGAGGCCGACCCAGCCGGCGCCGAAGATGCCCACCTTGCTCATTCGCCCCGAAACCTACTTCACCGATGTAAGGGGCTTGAGGCCTTTTGCTATGGAAATCATCGTCTCATTGGACAACGAGTCGAGCAGCGTGTTTACCACCCAGTAGGTGGCGCCGTGCGCGCGCAGCACGATCATGTGCAGGTGCGAGCCGGAGTAGTAGAACTCCATCTCGCGCCCGGCGACGGCGTGACGGAAGCTGCGGTCAGAGAGCGCCGGCGCGTCGTCCCAGTTGGTCTCTTCGATTCCCCAGTACTCGTTGCCGCCGGTCCGGAAGACGAGGCGGACCGCCTTGTGCTTGCCTTGGCCGTCGATCCAGTAGCGCCGGATCGCCTTGTCGCCGGACTGCGTGTCGGGGTAGGAGTTGCGCTCGAGGACGGTCGGCGTGTACAGCGGGAAACCGACCTTCCCCTTCATCGAGCGCAGGAGGTGCGCTCCCGAGTACGCGTCGTAGCGAACGAACGCGGACTGGTGCGTCGGCACCACATGCGTCGGCAACGGCGCGATGTCGCCGTGGAACGTCTGCCCGAGCACGACCATGAGCATCGAGCCCGGGTCGAGGCGAAGCAGCTTCGGGCGCCGCGGCAGCTTCGCGACGTCTGCGGGCTGCATCAGATTCTGCAGCGCGACGGCGGCGAGCTTCGATCCCTTTTGCGCCGGGTCGTAGTAGATCTTCGAGTGGAAGACGTGCGGCGCGATGTTCGGCTCGAGCCCGTTCGGCGCGTCGAGCACCTGGTAGCCGCGGCCTTGCGGCCCGAGCTTGTAGGCGGCATCCGCGGCGGCGCCGGGAACGCCGTTCCCGTTCAGGACGGTCAAGGTCACCTTCGACGGCGGCGGCGTCTTCTGCTTGATCTTGATCCCGAGCGCAGCGGCATTCGCGCTCTTCGACGAAGTCACGTCGGGATTCTGGAAGGCGTTCACTGCGTTCTGGATGTCGGTCGACGACGCCTGGCAGCCGAGCGAGCACTGCACGTTCTCGATCCGGTTCTGGAACACGTGGCCTGCCGGCAGCGACTTCGCGAAGAACGCGTACGACAGCACCTGCTCACCGGACAGCGAATGACCGCCCTCGCCCACCTCGATGTTCTTCGTGATCGAGTCGATCAGACTCGGGATGCTCGTGTACGAGAAGTTCTGCGAGACCTGTGCGCGCAGCGCCTGCACGAACTCCTGCTGGCGCGCGTTGCGATGCAGGTCGTCGTCGGTGTGGCGGAAACGGACGAAGTCGAGTGCCTGCTGGCCGGAGAGCAGCTGGTAGCCCGGTTGCAGGTTGATGTTCGCGTAGTCGTTGTAGTACGCGCCGGTGTTCTTGTTGTAGTAACGCCGGTCGACGTCCATCCAGACGCCGCCGAGCTTGTCGACGACCTCCTTGAAGCCGTGGAAGTTCACGGTGATCAGGTAGTTGATCGGCAGGCCCGTCAGGTGCTTGACCGTGAGTACCGTGCCGGTCTCACCGCAGCGTGAGTAGGCGGAGTTGATGCGGTCGTCGCTCGACGCGACGTAGCCCGTGTTGTCGGACTTCGACCGCGGGCAATAGATCGGCACGTCGAGGTCGCGCGGGAACGAGAGCAGCGAGATCGTCTTCGTCGACGGGTCGGCGCGGACGAGCATCAGCGTGTCAGACAGCGACGGCCGGTTCGACTCGACCCCGGCGCGGTGGTCGTAGCCGACCACGAGCGCGATCGCCGCCTGGTGCGCGAGCGGAATGTCGAGCGTCTTGGATGCGCGCACGACCGACGGCGTGTGCGCGCGCACGGTCGCGACCGACTGGTGGAAGTACAGGTACGCCCCTCCGGCGACCGCGAGCACGAGCGAGGAGAGGACGACGAACGTCCCGATCACGATCCGCCAGAACAGCCCCATCGGCGTCTTCGAGGGAGGCGGCGGCTGCCGGTAGCGCGTGACCGTGCTGAGGGTCCCGGGCGGGAAGACGGCCTTGCCGTTCCCGTTGTGGGCTCCGCGCCCGACGCCTCGCTTCAGTGTGGTCCGCATACAAACGTTTGCGGCGCCACGAATGGCGCCCGCACGCGCCAGGATACCCGACCTTCCGGACCGACTTCCCGGCTAGGAAAGGCTCTGTCCGAGCCAGCGTTCGACAGCCGCGGACGGTTCCCCTTTGCGCTCCGCGTAGTCGTCCAGCTGGTCGCGGCCGATGCGGCCGACCGCGAAGTACTTCGCCTGCGGGCTGTGGAAATAGACGCCCGAAACTGCGGCAGCAGGGGTCATCGCGTAGCTCTCCGTGAGCCCCACGCCGATCGCGTCCGCGCCGAGCAGCAGCTGGAGCTTCGCCTTTTCGCTGTGATCCGGACAGGCCGGGTAGCCGTACGCCGGGCGGATCCCGCGGAAGTTCTCCTTCACGAGGTCCTCGGTGCTCAAGTGCTCGTCCGGCGCGTACCACTCTCGGCGCACCCGTGCGTGGAGCCACTCCGCGAATGCCTCGGCCAGCCGATCGGCGATCGCCTTCACCGCGATCGCCGAATAGTCGTCATACGCCGCCTCGTATCGCCCCGCAAGCTCATCCGCGCCGTGGATCGAGACGGCAAACGCGCCCATCGTGTCGTCGGCCGGCGCCACGTAGTCGGCGAGGCAGCGGTTCGGCCGTCCATCGCCATGATCGGCCTGCTGGCGCAGGAAGCAGAAGCGCGTGCCGTTGACGACGACGTCGTCGCCGTCTGCGTGCGCCGGCCAGAAGCCGTAGATGCCGCGCGGCCGCAACGAGGCTCCTTGCAGGATCGCGCGTAGGAGCGCTTGCGCGTCGTCATAGACCTCGCGCGCCGCCGGGTTGTCGAGGATCGCCGGGAACTTCCCTTTCAGGTCCCAGGCATGGAAGAAGAACTGCCAGTCGATGTACGGGACGAGCTCGGCCAGCGCCGGGCTGACCTGCCGCACGCCCTCGAACGGCGCCCGCGGCAGATCGTCGTAGCGCACGGACACGCGATTCGCACGCGCCGTGTCGAGCGGGAGCAGCGGCCGCTTGATCTTCTCTGCGTGCTGGTCGCGCAGCCGCTCCTGAAGCACGCGGTTCTCCGAGTCGAGCTCACGCCGCCGCTTCGGGTCGAGCAAACGCGACACGACGTCGACGACGCGACTCGCATCGAGGACGTGCACGGTCTCGTTGCCGTACTCGGGTGCGATCTTGACCGCGGTGTGCTGCCGTGAGGTCGTCGCGCCGCCGATCAGCAGCGGCAGCTCGAGACGCCGCCGCTCCATCTCGCGCGCGACGTCGACCATCATGTCGAGCGACGGCGTGATCAAGCCGGAGAGGCCGACGAGCGACGCGCCCTCCGCTTCGGCGGTATCGAGGATCCGCTCGGGCGGGACCATCACGCCGAGGTCGATCACCTCGTAGTCATTGCAGCCGAGCACGACGCCGACGATGTTCTTGCCGATGTCGTGAACGTCGCCCTTGACGGTCGCCAGGACGACGCGCGCCTGGGGCTCGCGCTGCCCGTCCTGCTCGTCCTCCATGAACGGCTGGAGATACGCGACGGCGCGTTTCATCACGCGCGCGGACTTCACGACCTGCGGCAGGAACATGCGGCCCGAGCCGAAGAGGTCGCCGACGACCCGCATGCCGTCCATCAGCGGACCCTCGATCACCTCCAGCGGCCGCGAGAACCGTGTGCGTGCCTCCTCCGTGTCGTCCTCGATGTAGTCCACGATTCCGTGCACGAGCGCGTGCTCGAGCCGTTTCTCCACGGTTGCCTCGCGCCACCTGAGATCGAGCTGACGCTTGGTCCCCTCGCCGCGGGCTTGGTCGGCGATCTCGACGAGCCGCTCGGTCGCGTCAGGACGACGGTTGAAGATGACGTCCTCGACCCGCTCGAGCAGCTCGGGATCGACGTCCTCGTAGACCGCGAGCTGGCCGGCATTGACGATCCCCATGTCGAGCCCGGCGCGGATCGCGTGGTACAGGAACACGGCGTGCATCGCCTCGCGGACGACGTCGTTGCCGCGGAACGAGAAGCTGAGGTTCGAGATGCCGCCCGACGTGCGCACACCCGGGCAGCGCTCTTTGATCAGCGGCAGGCACTCGATGAACGCGCGCGCGTAGTCGTCGTGCTCCTCGATCCCCGTCGCGACGGCGAGGACGTTCGGGTCGAACACGATGTCCTCCGGCTCGAACCCGACCTCGTCGACGAGCAGCCGGTAGGCGCGCTCGCAGATGTCGAGCCGCCGCTCGACGGTCGTCGCCTGTCCTTCCTCGTCGAACGCCATCACGATCACGCCCGCGCCGTAGTCGCGGACGCGCCGCGCGTGCGCGAGGAACTCCTCCTCGCCTTCCTTGAGCGAGATCGAGTTGACGATCCCCTTGCCCTGGATCGACTGGAGGCCCGCCTCGAGCACGCTCCATTTCGAGCTGTCGACCATCACCGGCAGCCGCGCCACCTCCGGCTCGGTCGCGATCACGTTCAGGAACGTGCGCATCGCGTCCTCGCCTTCGAGGAGGTCGGCGTCCATGTTGACGTCGAGCAGGTTCGCGCCGCCGCGCACCTGCTCGAGCGCCACGGCGACGGCCGCCGAGTAGTCCCCGGCCTCGATCAGACGCCGGAAGCGCGCCGAGCCGGTCACGTTCGTGCGCTCGCCGACGAGCACGAAACCGGTGTCCGGCGTGATCGCGAACGGCTCGAGGCCGCTGAAGCGCGGGCCGCGCCGTCTCGGCGGGACCTGTCTCGGGGACAGTCCCCGGGTCACGTCCGCAATGGCCCTGGTGTGCTCGGGTGTCGACCCGCAGCACGAGCCGACGATGTTCAGCAGCCCGTCGCGCGAGAACTCGTGCAGGAGCGCCGACGTGACGTCGGGCGTCTCGTCGTAGCCGCCGAACGCGTTCGGCAGGCCTGCATTCGGATGCGCCGAGGTGAGGCAGCTCGCAATCTGCGACAGCTCCGCGACGTACGGCCGCATCTCGCGGGCGCCGAGCGAGCAGTTGACGCCCACGATCAATGGGTCGGCGTGCTCGATCGACGTCCAGAACCCCTCGATCGTTTGCCCGGACAGGGTCCGCCCCGACAGGTCGACGATCGTGACGCTGATCCAGAGCGGCAGCTCCGGCGCCTCGTCACGCGCGGCGACGATCGCCGCCTTCGCGTTCAGCGTGTCGAAGATCGTCTCGATCAACAGCAAGTCGACACCGCCGTCGCGGAGGCCGCGGATCTGCTCCGCGTAGCTCTCCACGATCTGATCGAAGGTGTGCGTGCGATAGGACGGGTCGTCGACGCGGGGGCTGAGTGACAAGGTGACGTTCAACGGCCCGACCGACCCGGCGACGAAGCGCTCCGGGCCGGCCGCCTCCCGCGCGATCTGCGCGCCGACGACGTTCATGTCGTAGACCGCATCCTCGAGGCCGTAGTCCGCCTGCCCGATCGACGTCGCCGTGAAGGTGTTCGTCGTCGTGATGTCGGCGCCCGCCGCGAAGTACGCGTCGTGCACTTCGCGCACGATGTCCGGCCGCGTCAGGTTCAGCAGGTCGGGATCGTTCTTTACGTCGCGCGGGTGCGACGCGAAGCGCTCACCGCGGAAGTCGGCCTCCGAGAGGCCGCGGCTCTGAAGGAGGACGCCCCAGGAGCCATCGAGCACGAGGATCCGCTCGGCTGCGAGGCTGCGTATGTCGTCGGCGACGTTGCGCATAGCTCTTTAGGCGTTTGGTGACCCGGTCGCCAAGCTGCTTGTCAAAGCTTTCCGGGACCGGAAGCGTAGCGCCCGGCGACTCCTCAGTCGAGGCGCAGGATCGTTTCCTCGATCTCCTCGCCGCGGCCGAAGGCGATGCCACGGTCGAGCCCGACGCGCCGGAACCCGGCCTTCTCCAGAACGCGAAGTGAGCCGACGTTGTCCGAGGCCGCCCGCGCGAACACCGGGCGCTCGGCCGTCTCGGCGAGCAGAATCTCCAGTGCTGCGGTCGCGATGCCCCTCCCCCAGTGCGCACGGTCGACCCAGTACGTCACCTCGAGCTCGCCGTCGATCCGGAACGAGCCGATCGTTCCCACGGCTTCCCCGTCGACATCGATGACGCGATGCGAGACGCTCGTGTCCGCGCGCAGT
>Ga0207707_10006266_pt1 | contig 10389 bp, 8 predicted proteins | sample KBSC83BmetaG_FD_184336 | JGI IMG/M metagenome (GOLD analysis project Ga0207707, IMG submission 184336) | Corn rhizosphere microbial communities from Kellogg Biological Station, Michigan, USA - KBS C8-3B metaG (SPAdes) (version 2) | ecosystem: Host-associated > Plants > Roots > Rhizosphere ... | reverse complement strand
ATCAGCTGTTGTTGCCGTAGTTGCCGTCGCACTTTGCGCATTCCTCGCCTTGCGAAGCATGCCTGTGGACATCTTTCCGAATCTGGGGGCTCCAGCGATCTATGTTGCACAGCCATACGGCGGCATGGACCCCCAACAGATGGAAGGATACCTCACCTATTATTTCGAGTACCACTTTCTTTACATCACCGGCATCGAGCACGTCGAGAGCAAGAACATTCAGGGCGCCTCCCTTATGAAGTTGGTCTTCCACCCGGGGACTGATATGAGTCAAGCTATGGCGCAGGTTGTCGGCTATGTCAATCGCGCCCGTGCATTCATGCCGCCGGGAGCGGTGCCTCCTTTCATCGTGCGTTATGACGCGGGCAGCGTACCGGTGGGTCAGTTGATTTTTTCCAGCCCCACCCGCAGCGTCGGCGAGATGCAAGACATCGCATTGAATCGGGTTCGACCGGTATTCGCAGTCTTGGAGGGCGTGTCAGCTCCACCGCCCTTCGGTGGCAACCAGCGGACAATCGTTGTCCGTCTGAATCCGGACAAACTAAATGCCTACAACATCTCCGCCGAAGAGGCCATCGTCGCAGTGAACCGAAGCAGTATTATCATGCCGTCGGGAACAGTTGGCACCGATGACCTCATGAGGATGGCTTCGACCAACACTGTCCTTGGTGGAAAGCTGGATGACTTGCTCGATACACCCATCCACCTCGGTAGTGGCCCCACTGTTTACCTGCGGGACATTGGAACCGTCGAAAACGGAACAGACATTGTAGTTGGATACGCACACGTCAACGGGAAAAGAACGGTGTACATCCCCGTTACGAAACGTTCCGATGCCTCGACTCTTGCGGTAATCCAACGAGTTCGTGATGCTCTTCCCAGGATGAAGGCGGTTGCTCCGAATGACGTTGATATTCGGTTGGAATTCGATCAGTCGAAGTTCGTAGTGAACGCGATCAAGGGACTCATGACCGAAAGTGCGCTGGGCGCGCTTCTGACCGGCGTGATGGTGCTCTTGTTCTTGCGCGATTGGCGCAGCTCCGTGATCGTGCTCCTCACTATACCTTTCGCGCTGCTTTCGGCCGTCGTTTGGTTATGGATGACTGGACAGACAATCAACATGATGACGCTGGGAGGCCTTGCGCTCGCGGTCGGTGTGCTCGTTGATGAGGCAACGGTTGAGATCGAAAATATTCACTCGCTTTTGGATTCCGCGAAGGCGTCGGGCATGTCGCGCGCGATGGCGGTCGTTGAGGCCTGCCGCAAAACAGCAATTCCACGGCTGCTGGCCATGCTATGCGTTCTTTCCGTATTTGTTCCATCTTTCTTCATGGCGGGAGTGGCGCGCCAGCTATTCGTTCCACTCTCGATCGCTGTGGGGTTCGCCATGATTTCCTCCTACGTGCTGTCAACCACATTGGTGCCGGTGCTCGCGACGTGGATGATGCACGAGGCCAAGGAGAGTGCCAAGACGCCGCGATGGCGTGAATGGTACGAGTCCATCTTGCAATTTTCGATCCGCCGGCGATGGGGTGTTGCCGGGGCCTATGCAATCGCTGCCGCTGTGCTGCTCTTTGTCCTCATCCCTCAAATGCACCTGGAGATCTTTCCGACGGCTGACGCCGGCCAATTCCAGTTGCGCCTCCGGGCCCCTACCGGAACTCGGATCGAACGAACTGAAGTGATGACTCTAAAGGCGCTGGACATTATCAAGCACGAAGTGGGCCCCGAGAATGTCGCAATCGAGTCTGACTTCGTCGGAGTGCAGCCGCCGAGCTACCCCATCAACACAATCTTCCTGTTTACAAGTGGACCCCAGGAGTCGGTCATGCTGGTTGCCTTGAAGCCGGAAGCCTCGCTACGGGGAGAGGAGTTGAAAGAGCGCTTGCGCCAGCGCTTCGCCAAGGACCTGTCCAACGTAGAAGTGTCCTTTGAAGCCGGGGATATTATCAGCCGGGTTATGAGTTTCGGTTCCCCCACACCCATCGAGGTGGCGCTGCAAGGGCCCAGCTTGGCCGATAATCGGGCGTTTGCGGAAAAAGTTCGCGCCGAACTGGCCAAGATATCGAATCTTCGAGATCTCCAATATGGCCAACCTTTCAACTATCCCACTATGCAGGTAACTGTCGATCGGAATCGGGCTGGACAGTTCAACCTGACGGTTGCCGATGTGGCTAAGTCCATGGTTGCAGCAACTTCGTCGAGCCGCTTCGTCGAGCCGAACTTTTGGCGCGATCCAGTGAGCGGAAACGGATTCCAGATTCAGGTTGAGATTCCACAGAACCGTGTGCGCTCAATCGAAGATTTGAAAGGGCTCCGGCTGTCGTCCGAGGGGCATCAGGCGCTACTTCGCGACATCGCGGACGTCCGGCTCGGAACAACGATGGGCGAGGTGGACCGGTACAACATGCAGCGCGTCGTTAGTCTTACCGCCAACTTGCACGGCGAATATCTCGGTGATGGCGCAAAGCAAATTCAGCAGGCGTTGAGGCGCGTCGGCAATCCGCCAGGTGGGATCACGGTCGCAGTCAGGGGGCAAATCCCGCCGCTTGAAGAAACCATTTCTGGATTGAGGATCGGCCTGCTGCTTTCGATTCTGGTTATTTTTCTGCTCTTAACATTCAACTTTCAGTCGCTCCGTTTAGGGCTGACGGTGTTGCTGACCGTCCCGGCGGTGCTGTGCGGCGTGCTCATCATGCTTTTTGTAACCGGCACGACCTTGAATGTGCAGTCGTTCATGGGAGCGATCATGGCGATCGGTGTCGCAGTGGCGAATGCGATTCTGTTCGTGACGTTCTCTGAGTTCAGCCGAAAAGACGGTGCGCTCCCTGTAGATGCTGCGCTGGAAGGCGGCCGAAGTCGAGTCCGGGCGATTCTCATGACCGCAGCAGCGATGATCTTCGGAATGATTCCGATGGCTCTGGGCTTGACGGAGAGTGGAAAGCAAACCGCACCGCTGGCCAGAGCCGTCATCGGTGGACTCGCTGCGGCCACTGTCTCTACTTTGTTTATCCTGCCATCGATCTACGCCATCCTACAGGGCCGGTCTCAGGTGAAATCACCGTCACTGAATCCTTATGACCCGGAGAGCAAGTACTATGAAAAAGCTTAGCCCGCGATTCCCGGACGAACTTCGCACGCCGAACTTCTGGCCGACGGCGATCATCATTCTCTGGACAGTCAGTTCGACCTTTGGGCAAACCATGGATGCGGTCCGGGTGATTTCCCGACCGCTCGATCGAAAGGTAGAGCTTCCGGGCGAGTTCGTGCCTTATCTCAGCGTCCCGATCCACGCAAAGATCCCAGGGTTTGTCGAGAAAGTTGAAGTTGACCGCGGCTCGGTGGTCAAAGAGGGGCAACTGCTTGCAACCATGATTGCTCCCGAACTAAACGCGCAGCGCGCGGAGGCTAAGGCCAAAGTCAGCGCCGCGCAGTCACAAAAGGTGGAAGCCGAGGCTCGAGTCGCGGCAGTTCAGAGTACCTATGAGCGCATGAAGGCCGCTGCCGCTACACCGGGGGTAATCGCCGGTAACGAGCTCATCCAAGCGGAAAAGCAAGTGGACGTAGAGCGCGCCAAAGTAGCGGCTGCGGAATCCTCCATTCAGGCAGCGCAGGAAGCCTTGAAAGCGATCGAAGAAATACAGGTCTATCTTCGTGTCACCGCTCCTTTCAGCGGAGTGATTACCACTCGGAATGTGCACCCCGGCGCTCTTGTCGGAACCGCCAGGGACACCTTGCCAATGTTTCAGCTGGAAACACAACACCGGCTTCGACTCGTGGTGCCTGTGCCTGAGACAGACGTGGGCGGGATCGTTAAAGGCGGCAAGATTGCGTTTACTGTTCCGGCGTATCCAGGCGAAACTTTCTACGGAACCCTAAGCCGAAGCGCTCATTCTATCGATCCGAAGACCAGGTCGATGCCAGTGGAGCTTGACGTTTCGAATCCCAAAGGACGACTCGCCGCCGGCATGTATCCAGCCGTGAAGTGGCCCATCCACGGCAATCGATCCGTCCTGCTCGTCCCTCCGACCAGCATCGTGACCACAAGTGAGCGGACCTTCGTGATCCGTGTAAACGGCGGTGCCGCAGAATGGGTCGATGTCAAAAAAGGATCGACACAAGGAGATCTTGTTGAGATCGTCGGGCCCCTCAAGGACGGGGACACGGTCCTGCGGCGCGGCAGTGACGAGATTCGTCAGGGCACACACATCAATGTCCGCACCGTTCCCGCCACGAAGGGGTGAAGCAGTGAAGCGCGTACATGAATTTTCAAACCTTGCAATCGCAATGGTTTTCTTTGCGAATGCCGCAAACGCAGCGGTTTCACAACAGGCTCGCGCCTTAATTGAACGCCTCACCGGCGGTAAAGGCACCTATGCTGCTGACGACGGTGTTTACAGGGTGGTCTTTCCAAGAGAAGAGGCCACGATTGTCCAAGATTATCAAAGCCTTTCCCCACATTTTGGCCTGAATTCTTGGTCAGCTTTTGCATCAACAATTCATCACGAGGCTATCCTTACGGGTCAATTCCTTCTCCTCGAGGATGAAGTGAATCCTGTCATCACTGTAGCGCTGAATGCTGGTTTGGACGTGACGGGTCTGGCCGCGTCATCTCTCTTTGAGGGGCCTCGCTTACAAACCCTCGATGTGACAGGCACCGGCACGTTTCAGGATCTTGCTTCCGCCTTTCGCAAAGGCCTCGATGAGATTCGTCGGGTGCGGCGCACGGCAAAACGCCTTACCAAATTCGGGGTGCCCGCGGTGCCGTTAGAGAGCGCAATCGATGCTGGCCCGCTGGATGCCATTCTTTCGATGAGGGGAGTTGTAATTGGAGGCGTATATAAGGCGGCGATCGGAAGCAGGGCGATCCTGCATGGCGAGGTGATCGGACGAGAGATGGGGATGAGCACATGGGTGTCCTTTGCGGGCACGAATGATCACGCTTTGGCCCACGGAGAATTCGTTGAGACCCCTGACGGACTCAAAATGCTCCTCCGGGCCCTCCGGGCGAAGGGCGTCAACATCGCCTCTATCCGGAATCACACGTTGGGCGAACATCCTCAGTTCGTTTTTGTGCGCTTTTGGGGTCAAGACAGCGCTCTCGAACTGGCCAAAAAGTTTCGCTACGTGCTCGACGTTCAAGTCGCCGCAACGGCATCGGGTTCACGGGAAAAGATATGACATTTCACTGCCGGATCGGCCGGTTTCAGCGCCCTCTGATGCAGCACTGAACGTCATGAAAATCGGATTTCGATGTAATCGAGGACACGCTGGAACTGCCCGATAGGAGAAGACATGAAACGTTTGATTTCTTTCACGATTGCGGCTTTTGGCATCGTTAACGCCCAACCTGGCGCACCGCTAAAGCTCGAGAAAACGATCCGACTATCTGGAGTGGAAGGACGAATCGATCATCTCTCAGTGGACTTGAACAACCAGCGGCTGTTTGTGGCAGCGTTGGGAAATAACACTGTCGAGATTCTCGATATCAAAGACGCGAAAAGGCTACACACCATTTCCGGGTTGCATGAGCCACAGGGCGTGCTCTATCTGCCGGATGACAACAGGCTCTTTGTTGCCAGCGCGAAGGATGGCACCTGCAGGATCTACGATGCCAGCTCTTTTAAACTCCTGAAGACGATCGAGTACGGCGAAGACGCCGACAACATTCGTTTTGATGCTTCAGCCAAGCAGGTCTATGTAGGCTACGGCAGTGGCGCTCTTGGAGTCCTTGATCTGAGCGGAAACAAACTTAGCGACATCAAGCTCGACGCGCATCCCGAGTCGTTTCAGCTTGAGAAAAAAGGTACCAGGATCTTCGTCAATCTTCCTGATTCGCGAAAGATCGCGGTAGTAGAACGGAAAAAGAGGGCCGTAGTGCGGCAGTGGGAAACCGGTGGAGCACTGGCAAACTTTCCAATGGCGCTTGACGAAGCGAACCATCGATTGTTCACCGTCTGCCGGCGTCCGGCGGTGCTCGTAGTCCTAAATACCGATTCTGGAGCCGTCGTCGCTAAGATTCCAACGGTAGGGGACTCAGACGACGTGTTCTACGACCCAACCCGGAAAAGCATCTACGCATCCGGCGGCGAGGGAGCGATCGTCGTCTTGCAGCAGAAGGATCCGGATCACTATCAGGAGATCGCTCGCATTCCAACTGTGAAGGGTGCGCGCACGAGCCTTTTTGTTCCGGAGCTTGGGCGTCTCTTCCTGGCGGTTCGAAAGCAAGGCTCTGAAGACGCAGCGATCCGGGTTTATGCAGTCTCAGAGTGACCTGATTAAAACAGATTGAACTATGAAATGGATCACGCGCGAAAAAGTGAAGGTCGATCGGGTCGCTTGCCCCTGGCTTATCACCAGATTCATTGATAAGAGTCCTCAATTCGTGTTCCTGCCGGCTGACACGGATTGGTCGGCTATTGCTGACGGTATCGTTTACGATGTGCCCAACTGCGAACTTGGGCACCATAGCGAAGACGTTTCGTTTCAGTCCCTGTTGAAGAATTACCAACTCGAAAATCCTGCTCTCCAGCTCTTGGGACAAATCGTGCAGGCGGCCGATTCCCACCCGAACGAGCCTCATCCCGCCGGCGAAGGACTTCGCTGGATCGCTCACGGCTTCAGTGCGCTGGGCTTGAGTGACCCGGAGATTCTGGAACGCGAGTTTATCGTCTATGACGCACTCTACGCGGAGTGTAAGCGGCGGGTGTTAACGGCAGAGAAATGAATTCGACAATGTTCTTGCGAGCTTGCGCAGCCACGAAGGTCATCGTGGCACTTTTCCTGTTTGTCGCCGCGGCCACGTCGCAGACATCAAGAGTCGGTGCAACACTGGAGGGTATTGCGACGGATGCAACTGGTGCGCGTATTCCGGGCGTGGAAGTGCGCTTACGGGAAACAGAGACGCATCAAACACGGTCAGTCTTCGCGGATCCGGAAGGTTTTTTTCGTTTCAGCGAATTGCCGGTCGGGATCTATGAAGTTCTGGTCGAACATCCCGGTTTCGCATCCTACCGGCACACTGGCGTCGCGCTTCAGTTGGGCGTAACCGTTCATCTCGATACATTGCTTCAACCCGCCAGGGCCACGGCGCAGGTGGCCGTAACTGCGCAGCCTCCGGGCATTGATGTAACACAGACCTCGGTCACCTCAACTATGGACAAAGAACGAATCGAGGAGTTGCGCAGATGCTGATCGCGTTTGCCTTGCGTGCAATCTCGGCAATACCGGCCAGGTCCGAGATTTTGAGCAGCGGGTTCGATGGCGTCTCCACCGACACCAGCCGCGTGGCCGGGCGTACCGCGGAACGCACTGCGTGCAAGTCCGTCATGTCGACATACGTGACTTCTAACGGCCATTTTGCGAAGACCGTGCGCAACACCTGCTTCAGCCCGTAATACACATCCTCCGGCGCCAGGATGTGGTCACCCGGTTGGAGGCCTTGCAAAACGGTCGTCAGCACCGCCAGTCACGAGGAAATAACCAGCGCTTCCTTTCCTCCCTCCATTGCAGCCAGGCACTGTTCCAGCATCCGCCGGTTCGGATTATCTTCGCGCGAATACGAAAAGCCGAGCGGGTAATTCGTTTTGGGAGCGCTCGAAGGTAGTGGATAGGTGAATGGGCGGCGTCTCATCTCCGCTTGACCGATCGATAGAACGACCCGCATGAACCGCTAGCGTTTCGATTCTCATACCGTTCAGTGTACGAGAGTCACGTACGCATCAGAGCAAGGTGCTTTCGGTAAGCTTGGGTAATGGACCGCGGGCGCAGCTCCTCGCAGCCCGCGAAGCTTGCAACCTGATTGAGGAGATGATCCAGGAATGAGGGCATATCCTCCGCTCTCTGAACAGACCGACGGCTGAAGTTGTATTTGAGCCCAAAGTTAACGACCCTCCGATTTCCAAGGTGGCCGTGAAATTCAAAGGGCTTCAAATCGACTGTATCCGTCCGGCCAATCCAGGTTAGTTTCGGGAAGCGGCCCAGCGTGCTGGGGTGAGGTAAGTCACCTCGGAGAGATTGCGCCGGGCCATGCCGGGCAGGACAGCAAGCAGGTAATCTTTGACGGGCAGGCCCAAGCGGCGGCAGGATTCGACCACCGAGAGAATGGCTGCGACTTTCGGGCCGGATTGCGGGCTGCCTACGTGCAGCCAGTTCTTGCGCCCCAAGGCGACCGGGCGCATGGAGTTCTCGGCGAGATTGTTGGACAGCTCCACTTCGGCGTAATCGAAACAGCGGCGCAGTTTCGGCCACATATTTGAGGTGTAGGTTACGGCTTGGCCCAGCGTGCTTTTCGGCAATGTGGTTTTGCGCAGTTTCACACACTCGTCATGAATCTCGGTTGCCCAACGGCCGGCGTGCTCGCGGCGCGAAGCCAGGCGTTCGTCGATGCTCAACTGTTGCTGTCGCGCGTGACGATCCACCAGAAACAATGCGTCCATGCGCGTGACCATGTTGATCGCCGCGCCATCCTTTGGATTCACTTTGACCGCGTCGACAAACTTGCGGCGTGCATGGGCCCAGCATCCGACGTGCACCATCTTCGGTCCGCCGATGTTGTCGTAGGCCTGATAACCGTCGGTTTGCAGAATCCCTTCCCACTCACCCAGGAACTTCTTCGGCCCCTCGCGCCCGCGGCCCAGTTGAAATTCGAAGACGGTTTCGCCACCCGGCTTGCCGTACTGCCATAAGTAAGCTTGATGATCGGCGCCACGCTTATCGTGCATCTGCACCGCCACCGTGGTTTCATCGGCCTGTAAGTAGGACTCGCTGAGCAAGTCACGCCGCATCGCAGAGACGATGGGCATGAGCAACTCACCCACGCGCATCACCCAGCCATCGAGGGTCGCGCGGCTGATCTCCACTCCCGCTTCGCGTTCCAGAATGGCTTGTTGCCGGTACAATGGCAAGTGATCGCAATATTTCGCGATCACTGTTTGGATCACTACGGTGTCACTCGCCAAACCCTTTTCCACGATGCGCGGCGCGAGTTCCGGCATCACGACGCCGGAACATTTTTCGCATGCGCGTTTTTCGCGCCTAGTGACACGCACGAACCAGTGCGCCGGTTCATGATCCAGAACTTCGCTCTCGTCGTAGCCGATGAGGGAGGTTTCCCCGCCGCAAGTTTTGCAGTTCGCATCCGCGCAGGCAATCACCTGTTCGATGCGCGGCAGATACTCGGGCAACGGCTTGCGACCCGGATGGGGTTTTCGTTCGCGCAGCAACTGGGGCGCGAGTGGCTCACGGCGCGATTCGGCTTCTACTTCGTCACACGTGGCACTGGGTTCCTGCTCGGCCAATAACTCCAGTTGCAAATCGCTCAGGGTTTCGCTGTTCGGCCCCAACACTTGAATGCGCTGTTGCCGCAGGCGCTCTTCCAGCAGCCGGATCTGCGCGTCGCGCTTTTCAATCGTAAGATTGGCCCACTGCAACTGGCGATGGGCTCCCTGCAGTTCGCGTTCCAGCATCGCTATGTGCACCTGTGGATCGAGGGCCGCCATAGAGGGGATGCCCCATATTACGCGAAATGTGGAAAATGTTCCAGAGATGTTTTACGCGCTTTTGCGATACCACTTGCGCTGCCTGGTCTGCTTCACATCCAGCCCGTTCACCAGCATCGCCAACTCTTCGGTACGCATGGTTAGGCTACGCACATCCTCTGTTTCAGGCCAACGAAAGCGGCCCTTTTCCAGACGCTTCGCGCACACCCACAATCCGCTGCCGTCCCACACAAGGGCCTTCAACCGCGTTTTTGTTTTGTTCGTGAACAAGAACAAGTGCCCACTTAGCGGATCTTGTCCCAGATGATCGCGCACCAGCCCATGCAGGCCTTCGAATCCCTTACGCATGTCAATGGCTTCCACCGCGATGTAGATCTTGGTCTGAAGCCCTAATCCAAACAACACGACTCACGCACTTTCGACGATGCGGATCAGTCGCACCAGCTCTGCTTCCGCAAATCGCCATGAGCTTTCGATGCGCCGCCCGTTGGCCAGGCTCAACGTGAACTGCCCTGCCGTCTCGCTGGCCGCCACTTCCACTTTCACCAAGCGTGGCCGCCGTGTCTGTTTGCGTGGCTTGCCGGCATGCTCTCGCCGCCAATAATCGAAGGTTGTCAGAGGTATGCTGCGTTGCTCGCAAAACTCCCGCCGCGACAATCCGCTGGCCTTATACTCCTCCAGAACCAGCCGCATCTGTTGTGATCTTTCCGTTTCGCCCATGCCACACATCTTGGGCCATTCATCGTCGCGCTTCAATATGGATTCGCCGTACGCTTACGTTTCATCGGGCTGTTTACCATGGGTGCGCAAAAAGGTAATTTAGAAGGACTGTACCCGAGACCGCGCCGATAACGGCTGCTTGTCCGCCATCCCAGCCCGTAAAAGATGA
>Ga0207707_10006264_pt1 | contig 10390 bp, 10 predicted proteins | sample KBSC83BmetaG_FD_184336 | JGI IMG/M metagenome (GOLD analysis project Ga0207707, IMG submission 184336) | Corn rhizosphere microbial communities from Kellogg Biological Station, Michigan, USA - KBS C8-3B metaG (SPAdes) (version 2) | ecosystem: Host-associated > Plants > Roots > Rhizosphere ... | reverse complement strand
CAGTTTCGATTTCGCCGCGTCCCTTGTATTTTTCATGCAGAGGTACGATCCACATATATTGGACCAACCCGAAACCCGCGATGATCGGGATTCCAATCAAGATAAAGATCCCGGCGAAGCCAATGAAAAGAGCACATACATTCCATACACCTCCGATGGCGATTCCCTGCCAAATGCTTCCAGGGTCGCGTGGCCGATGGCTCTCCTGATCTCCGAGGATAAAGCTATCCACGCCGAGCTCCCTCGCGCAAGGGCATCAAAACCGACGTTTCGAGCCCATCGCGGTAGAACAGGTTGTAGGTGTCGAACGGAATTAGACGTTTCCCGTCCGGATGCGCGATGTGAACGCATGATTTTTTCACTGAACGCACATCGAAGGAGTGCGCGTCGATGAACTGCATGATTAAAACGCGGAAGACGTTACGGTAGTCTAGCGACTCAGGCGCGGCGACCTTGGGCAGGCAGCATAGGAGATCGCGCAAACTCGCGCTCGCCGATTGCGGGGAATGGTTGGTCGAAAAGGTCTTGAAGAGATTCTTCTGCAGGCTCTCATCAGCTTCGAACACAATGGTGTTGCGGGCGCCGTTTATCAGAACATCGGGCGAGACCAAGCCTGTCAGGGGCACCAGTTTGCCGTCGATTTTAAGCGCGTAAGCCATGGCGAGCGAATCGGGATGGCAGGGCACAGGAATAATATCTTCAGGGCGGAAGCGGCTGCTTTGCTCGAGGATCCGGCGGCGAACTTCGGTTAAGGTAAGGCGATTCTTCGCGGGGTCGAAACCATCGAATCGGCCGGCAACTTGTATGGGTTGAAAAACTACTCCCCGCACGCTTGGCTGAGCGATGGCGTATTCGATAATTCGGCCTAGTTCGTGATCATTCAGGCCGCGTTTGAGCGTGACGACCAGCGTTGTCGAGATACCCAGTTCGTTCAGGCGCGCAACGGCGGCCTCGCGAGTGGAGCGCAGATCCGCGCCGCGAAGCTCGCGGAGCGGGCCCTCGTCGAGGGAGTCGAATTGGAGGTAGACTTCAAAGCCCGGCATATATTGCGCGAGGCGGTGGGCGAATTCGGGATCGGTGGCAATGCGGGTCCCGTTGGTGTTCAGCATCAAGTGCTGGAGGGGGCGCTCGCGCGCCATATCGAGGATGCGAAAGAAGTCGGGGTGAAGCGTGGGTTCGCCACCGGAAATTTGGATTACGTCGGGGCGGCGCTCGTTGCGCACTACCGCGTCGAGCATTCGTTCAATGGTTTTGAGATCGCGATGTTGACGGCGTTCGGGACCGCTGGAGGCATAGCAGATGGGGCAGCGCAGGTTGCAGAAATCGGTGACTTCGATAAGCGTCAAACAGGAGTGCTGCTCGTGATCCGGACACAGGCCACAATCGTATGGGCAGCCCCATTTGACGGGGGTGTTGTAGTGGTTCGGCATCTCCGGCGGCTTGAGGAAAATTTCACGGCAGCGACGATAGTAGTCAACGTCGTCGGCCATGAGGACCCTTTCGAAACCGTGCACCGGACAACGTTTGAGCATGTAGACATTGCCGTTCTCGAAAAGGATTTTTCCCTCGACCTTGTTCAGGCAAGTGGAGCAGATGGAAACGGCGACGTCATAGAAGAGGTAAGGGCGGACGCGATCAGCCATGGGCGGCGATCCTTGGGCGCGTGAAGATACGGGCGGCGTCGGGGGAGTACCAGAGCAGAGCCGCGAGGCAGGCCCACTGGAGTGCTGTGAGTCCGGCGAAGGGGGTACCTGGTTTCAAGAAATCGATGCACAACCGCCAGGCCATGTAGACGAACATGAATAGACGGAAGACGTCGCCATCGCGATGCGGCAACCGGCGGAAGCGGGTCAGTTCCCAGGCGAGGACCAGCAAGAAGCAGCTTTCATAGAGCTGGGTTGGGTGACGTGCAATTCCATCTCCGAAGTCGACGCCCCAGGGCAGGTTAGTCGCGGTGCCGTAGGTGCGATCAGCCAAGCCGCCCAGGAAGCAACCGATGCGGCCGATCGCGATCCCAATGGTGACGGGGACGGCAAAGAGGTCTCCGGTTCGTGAGGTAATTCCAAGGCGGGTTTTCATCCATTCGACAGCAAGAGTGCCGCCGAGAAGGCCGCCAACGATCGTTTTTGCTCCCAGCCACATCTGCCATTGGCTGCCGTGAGCGAGGAGTTCTGCCGGATCCTCCAGCCAAGCCAGCAGCTTACTGCCGATGGCCGCGCCAAGAATCGCGGCGACCAGGACCGAACTTCGGGCTGCGGAAGCGACGATGTCACCTCGATGTTTACGATCACGTGCATAGACCGCGAAACCGACTGAATAGGCGAGAGTTTCGAGAATAATGTGCGCAGGAATCGCTAGAAGGCCCACTCGGATCGTAAGTCCGGTAACGGGAAACACGAGATTGCCATAGTATAACCTTCCAACAGCTTGCTTTTGGACGTATTCGCCGGGACTAGGAACCCAGTACCAGATCGTCCAGACCTTAGTACTGGGTCGAAATAGGCCGGGTTATCTATTGTTTGAACACGCCCCCGCGGTGAAACTCAAAGAGCGAGGTAATACGGTGAGCGTGATGGAAAAAGCACAGTCAGACCGGCGGCACTCAGACAGATTCCCGATTGAACGCGAAGTCCGCTTCAAGGTCTTGAACAAGCGCGGCGGCGAAGAGACCGGTGAGGGAAAGACGCTGAACATTTCCAGTTCCGGCATTTTGTTTACGTCGGAACAAATGTTGCTTCCGGGACGGCGCTTGGAAGTGGCCATCAACTGGCCGGTGCAATTGAATAATAAAGTCGCGCTGAAGCTAGTGGCGCGCGGCCGGGTAGTGCGCTTTGAAGAAGGCCGGGCCGCTATCGAAATCCAGCAATACGAGTTCCGGACGCAGTCGGCCGGCGTGAAGGGCGCGGCAATCCCAACGCTTGTGAATTGATCTCTCCTTGTTTTCATTGCCCGCGCTGAACACACTCAAATAGAGGGGCAGCTCGGGGACTTTCGGGGAGGAAGCCATGATCGGAGGTGGCGTACTCCCACTTTTTATTTCCCCCCAACTTCTCCCGCCCGGCACCGCTCCCTTAAACTGGTAGTGGATTCATGCGAAAACTTTACGCGAGGTGGATGTACGACTGGGAGGACCGTTTGTGCTCCCGGGCCACGGACCGGATGGTGCGGCCGTTCGACTGGGGTCTCGAATGGACCAGGGATTGGCCGGTTTCCCTGCAGAATCCGCAAAACGGACACGATTCGCACTCCTACTTGCGGCTGTTGAACCGGGCCGCCCTGGAATCGAGCGACCAGTTTTTTGCGTACCAGCCGCCCACCGATTTTGAACTAACGGGGAATCTGCTGCGCTTCACGAGTGCGGTGGAGACGCCGCATCCGGAGAACAACCGGGTCCACGGGCAGTGGTTTCCGGCGAAGAACAAGCCAGGGGCGCGGCGCGTGGCTACGCTAGTGCTGCCGCATTGGAATGCTTCCGCGACACAGCATAATGCGCTGTGCGTGGGCTTGGCCAAGCTGGGGATTTCGGCGCTGCGGTTGAGTCCGCCGTATCACGATTACCGCATGCCGGCGGAGCTCAAGCGCGCCGACTACGCGGTTTCCGCGAATATCGCGCGCACCATCGACGCTACGCGTCAGGCGGTGATCGACACGCGGAGCGCGGTGGACTGGTTAGTTTCAGAAGGCTTCGAGAGCGTCGGGATTGTGGGCACCAGCCTGGGTTCCTGTTATGCGTTCCTGGCGAGCACGCACGATCCGCGGATCGAGGTGAACGTCTTCAACCACTGCTCCACCTATTTCGCGGACGTGGTTTGGGAAGGCTTGTCATCGAAGCATATTCGGCAGAGTCTGGAGCCAGAGGTCACGCTGGAGCAGTTGCGCGATGCCTGGATGGTGATCAGTCCGCCGCATTATATCGATCGCTACGCGACCCTGAAAAAGAAGTCGCTTTTCATTTATGCGCGCTACGATACGACCTTTCCGCTGCGGTTTTCCGAGCAAGTGATCGCCAAGGTGCGCGAGCTCAAGATGGACTACAAGGCGGTGGTGCTGCCCTGCGGCCACTACACGCTGGGAGAAACGCCTTTCAAGTTCCTAGATGGATTCCACATTTGCAGTTTCTTGAAGCGCAACTTGTAGGGAGGGAATATGATTCGACGCGCGTTGTTGAGTCTGGCGCTGACGGCGTTGAGCGTGCCGGCATCGGCACAGAAGGCGGGTGAACACTGGGTAGCGACCTGGGCTGCGGCGCCGCAGCAGCCGGTGGTGATCGCGCCTCCACAGCCGGGATCGAACTCGCCGGGTCCGGTATTTCAGGAATTGAAGAGTTTCCATGACCAGACCGTGCGCATGGTGGTGCGCGTTAGTCTGGGGGGGCGGCGGATTCGTGTGCGGCTCTCGAACGCTCATGGCGCCCGGCCCTTGGTGGTGGGCGCGGCGCACGTGGCACTGCACGGTAAGGGCTCGGCGATTGCCCAGGGTAGCGATCGTGTGCTGCTGTTCAGCGGAAAGGGCACGGTCGTGATCCCGGCAGGCTCGCAGATGGTCAGCGACGCCGTGGATCTCGAAGTGCCGCCGCTCGGCGACCTGGCGATCAGCGTTTTCGTTCCGGGCGATAGCGGTCCACCGACGCTGCACGCGGTGGGGTTGCAGACTACCTATATCTCCGCGCCGGGCCGCGATCTTACGGGGCAGGCAAGCATGGAGGGCGCGACGACGGCGGAGTATTGGTGCTGGCTTTCGGGCGTGGATGTTGTGGCGCCCGCGGGGGCCGCGGTTATCGTGGCGTTTGGGGACTCGATCACGGACGGAGCGACTTCCACCGTGAACACCAATCGGAGCTGGCCCAGCATTCTAGCGCAGCGGTTGCAGTCCAACCGGGCGACGCGAGATCTCGCGGTCGTCAATACGGCGATTTCGGGAAATCGTTTGCTCCACGACTTTGTCGGCACGAGCGCGTTGGCGCGTTTCGAACGGGATGTCCTGAGCCAGCCCGGCGTCAAGTGGGTCACGCTGCTCGAAGGGATCAACGATATCGGATTCTCCAACCTGCCCAATGCCGCGCCGGGTGAAGCGGTGACTGCCGATGATGTGATCGGAGCCCTGCGGCAGATTGTGGAGCGGGCGCACGTCCACGGGATCAAGGTCCTGGGTGGGACATTGACGCCGTATGCGGGCGCGGCTTACTACGACGAGAAGGGCGAGGCGAATCGCGAAGCAGTGAACCAATGGATTCGGATCGGCGGCGCCTTCGACGCGCTGGTGGATTTCGACGCCCTGGTGCGGGACCCGAAGAACCCCAAGCAAATTCGGGCGGAGTTCAACATCAACGACCACTTGCATCCCAACGACGCCGGCTATAAGGCCATGGCCGACGCCATTGATCCAGCGATCTTCTCGCAACGCCGCTAACCGCCGTCTATAGCCTCGGCCGATCCGTGCCGATAGCTAAGATGATGACGAGTATTCTGAATCTAGAGCGCCCGGCACTACCAGACGCGGAAACGCCGGGAAGTGAATACGAAATTGTCGTGGGGCGGGCGCAGGTCGCGAGCTGGCTGTTTGTGGGTGTGATCGCGATAACGGTGTGTGGTTCCCTCGCCTACCTGGCGGGCGAGACAGTGGCCGCGAAGAGAGCAGTGCGGGCGGCAGCGGTTGCGCCGGTTCCGGTAGCTGCTGCGGGACCCGCAATGCTTCCCCAAGCATCGCTGTTGCCTAAAGCCGAACCTTCCACGAAACCCATCCGTCCGCTGGTGGGGGAGCCGGAATTGGGCAAAGTCTATTTGCAGGTGGGGGCGGTGGAACGCGGCATGGCGGTGATTCTGGCGGAGGGAATGCGGGTCCATGGGTTCGATGCGTTTGTCGCACCCGGACCGAATGATAGACTCTTCCGGGTACTGATCGGGCCGTTGGCGGATCCTGACGCTTTCCGGCAGGCAATGTTGAAGGTGGACGCTCTGGATCTGGCAACCTTCGCGCGCAAATATCAAAAGTGAACGCCGGGCACCTGCTAAATTAGCTTAGTGGACGGAGTCATCATCGTAGACAAGGCGCGCGAATGGACCTCGCACGACGTCGTCAATAAAATGCGGCGGCTGGCGGGGACGCGCAAGATCGGACATCTGGGAACGCTGGACCCGGGCGCGACCGGCGTGCTGCCGCTGGTGATTGGGCGGGCCACGCGGCTGGCGCAATTCTTCACGCGCAACGATAAAACCTACGAGGGCGTGATCCACTTCGGTTACTCGACCGACAGCTACGACATGGATGGCGAGGCGACTTCGCCGGAGACTCCGGTGATGCTGGAACGCGAGGCGCTGGAAGCGTTGTTTGACCGTTTTCGGGGGCCGTTGCTGCAAACGCCGCCGCCGGTTTCGGCGAAGAAAATTGCCGGGCGGCCGGCTTATGAGCTGGCGCGCAAGGGGCAGCCGGTGGACTTGAAAGCGGTGTCAGTGGAAGTGTATGAGCTGCAGGTCACCGCGCTCGAAGGGTGCGAGGCGACTATCCGCATGCATTGTTCGGCGGGCACATACGTGCGCAGCATCGCGCATGACGCCGGGCAGGCGCTGGGGTGCGGGGCGTTCCTGAAATCGCTGCGGCGGACGGCATCCGGGGATTTCAAAATCGAGCAGGCGCGGACGCTGGACGAACTGGCGGTGCTGGCGCAGGAGGAACGGCTGGGGGAGGCGCTGATCCCTGCCGCGCAGTTGCTGCCGGGGTTCCCGGCGGAACTGGTGGACGCGATCACCGTCGGGCAGATTCGCAACGGGCGCGACTTCCGGGTATCACCGTTTCAGACGCGCGAGGGGACTCGCTACGTTAAGGCCGTGACGCCGCAGGGGGAGCTGATTGCGATAGGCGAAGTGCGGCTCCCGCACATGTATCACCCCGTTCTGGTGCTGTGATTAAATGTGAAATAAGTTTCATATTTTGGGTGGTTGTGTACGGCATAAGTTCCGGTATGCTGAAATTAGTGACCGGTTTCTCCACCACCTTTTTCGTCATCGGACTGCTGGCCTGTACGGCTGCGGCGCCGCTGGTTGGGGACGAAACTGCTACCACGAAGGCGACTGACACCTACTTCGCGGGCACGGTGACGGAGCTCACCAGTGAGACCATGGTGGTCGGCCGAACGGTGCGCGGCAAAGCGGAGAGCCGGACGTTCCAACTGACTCCGCAGACCAAAACTGAGGGAAAACTGGCGGTGAAAGTCCGCGTCACGGTGCGCTACATTACGGATGACGATGGCGACACGGCCACCTTGATCGTGGTGCGCGGTGCCGCCAAGCTAGCCAAGGCGAAAAAGAAATAAGTCAGTTCTTTTTCGCGGGCTTCTTCTTGCGATTCTTGACCCAGCCGGATTTATTCACTTGCCGGGCGCGGCCGAGCGCGAGCGTATGGGTGGGGACTGCGTCGGTGATCACGCTGCCGGCGGCAATGTAACTGTCTTGCCCGATTTCAACGGGCGCGACCAGCGTGGAGTTGCTACCGATGAAGGCTCCCGCGCCGATCTTGGTCAAGTGTTTTTTCTCGCCATCGTAGTTGCAGGTAATGGTGCCGGCTCCGATGTTTACGTGTTCACCGATGTCGGCGTCGCCCAGGTAGGCCAGGTGCTGACTCTTGGAGCCGGCTCCGAGCCGGGTCTTTTTCAGCTCGACGAAATTGCCCACACGAGCTTCGGGACCTACTTGCGCCTGCATGCGGATGCGCGCGAAGGGGCCAACTTGGGCGCCGGGGTCGATGCGCGAATCGGCCACCAGCGTATAGGGCGCGATCACTACGCGGTCGGCGAGGCCGGCGGATTCGAGGATGGCTCCCTGGCCGATGCGGCAGTCTTCGCCCACAGCGGTGTTGCCCAGCAGGCGCGCGAAGGGCTCGATTACCGTGTCGGCGCCGACGCGCACTTGGGCGTCAATGGCTACGGTTTCCGGGCGTTCGATGGTAACGCCTGCGAGCATCAGCTCGCGAGTCTTGCGGGCGCGCAGGATACGGTCCGCTTCGGCCAGTTCTATGCGGGTGTTGATGCCCAGCAATTCACTCGAATCGTCGAGGTGTAAGGATTCGACCCGCTGTCCGTTGCGGTTGAGGATCTCGGCCATGTCGGTGAGATACAGCTCACCGGAGGCGGCGTTGGGTTTGATTTCGGCGATGTGCTTCCACAGGAGTTTCGAGCGGAAACAGTAGATGCCGGAGTTAATGACGCGCACTTGAAGCTGTTCGGGATTGGCGTCTTTGTGCTCGACGATATTCGAGACGCTGCCGGCGTTATCCAGAATCACGCGGCCGTAGCCGGCAGGGTTCTCGAGAGTGGTGGTGATCAGAGTTGCGGCGGCGTCGGAGGCGGCTTGATGATCGTGGAGTTGCTTCAGCGCGGCGGCGGATAGCAGCGGCGTGTCGCCATAGAGGACCAGCAGCAATCCATCCTGTTTGGGATCGGCCTGCTGTAATTGCTCGCGCGCGCACATGACAGCGTGGCCGGTACCTTTCTGCTGGACCTGGCGGGCGAAGCGGACGCCCATGGGTTGGAGCAGAGCTTCGACGGTATCGGCCTGGTGGCCAGTGACGACCACGATTTGATCGCGTGGCGCGACGGCGCTGGCTGCTTGCACTACGTGTTCGACCAGCGACAGCCCGCCGGCGCGATGCAACACTTTGGCCTGTTTGGAGCGCATGCGCGTTCCCAAACCTGCCGCGAGTATCACCACCGTTGTTTTCATAGATTCAGTTTGCGTTTTCTCGCGCGTCCTTGCTGCGCCAGTTCCATGGTGACCGCGCCGATAGCTCCCGGGTCATGGCGGATTTTGTTGGTGGAGCGCGAGCGGGCCATGCGCAAGAGATCGGCGGAAAGCACTTCCAACCCCAGGGCAGCCAGTCTTTCGGTATCGTTTTCGACGGGATGCGCGGACTTGGCCTGGTAGGGGTTTAATAGTCTGTTGGGTAGCGATCCGGTATTGAGCACGCACACATCGAGAATCCCGCGCGCGCGGCCACAGTGCCGCAGGATGGCCTGGACGTGATCCGACGCGCGGAAATTCGTGGTCTCGCCGGGCTGCCACATCAGGTTCACGAAGTACGCTTTGAGAGCGGGAGATTTCGCGATGGCCTGCGGAATCCCATCGACCAGCAGGTTGGGGATCACGCTGGTGAAGAGCGAACCGGGGCCCAAGGTGATGAGATCGGCGTCGGCAATGGCTCGAAGGGTTTCGGCGAGCGGCTTGGGTTTCGATGGCCGTAGGTTGATGCGGGCAATGGGTGCGGTGCTGCGGCTGATACGCGTTTCGCCTTGCAGCTTGCGCCCATTGGCGAGCGTGGCTTCGAGAACCACGTTGGCGGAGGTCGCCGGATAAATGCGGCCGAGCACCGAGAGCACTTGGGAGGAGAGCGTGACGGCGTGGGCGAAATCCCCGGTCAGGTGCGTCATGGCGGTGAGGAAGAGGTTGCCGAAGCTGTGGCCTTTGAGGCCGCGCCCCGTTTCAAAGCGGTATTGAAACAGGCGCGAGATCAAGCCTTCATATTCGGCGAGTGCCACCATGCAATTGCGGATGTCGCCGGGAGGGAGCACGTCGAACTCGCGGCGCAGGCGGCCGGAACTGCCGCCGTCGTCGGTGACGGTCACCACGGCCGTGAGTTCCAACTGGCCTTCGGCTGCCTTGACGTAGCGCTTCAACCCTCGCAGCAGGGTGGAAAGGCCGGTTCCGCCACCGATGGAGACGATTCGCAGCGGGGGCACGGGCCCAACGGGGGGCGATTTACGGGCCAGTCAGTTGCTCCTTTCCTTCAGCATCTCACGGGGAGATGTGGATTCCAAGGCTCCTCGCGTGAATAAAACAATTATAGTGCCAAATGTTTTTTGCTTGTGTTCCAAGTGGAGCGAAATTGTAACACTCGGCTGCTATAAGAAGGCATGAAATGCGATCTGCACGTCCACACCAGGCATTCCGGCATGTGCACGGTTCCGGTGTTCCAGCACATCTGCCGGGAGAGCTATAGCGACCCCGCCGCGGTTTACGACGCCCTGAAGCGGCGCGGCATGGATGTGGTGACAGTAACGGATCACGATTCGATTGACGCCGCCGAGGCGTTGCGTCATCATCCGGATTTCTTTTTGAGCGAGGAGGTCACCTGCCGGACTTCGCGCGGCACGGAATTGCATGTGGGGGTTTACGATATCAGCGAGCGCGACCATTTCGAAATTCAGCGCCGCCGCGACGATCTGCCGGCGCTGTTCGCTTATTTGGGCGAGCGCGAACTCCTGTTCGCCATCAATCACGCTTTTTCCGCTTTAACCGGGGCGCGCGCGGAAGCCGATTTCGACGAGTTCGCCGAGCGCTTTCCGGCTGTCGAGATTCTGAACGGCCAGATCCTGGCGATCGCCACCGGACACGCGGAGAGC
>Ga0207707_10006262_pt1 | contig 10390 bp, 11 predicted proteins | sample KBSC83BmetaG_FD_184336 | JGI IMG/M metagenome (GOLD analysis project Ga0207707, IMG submission 184336) | Corn rhizosphere microbial communities from Kellogg Biological Station, Michigan, USA - KBS C8-3B metaG (SPAdes) (version 2) | ecosystem: Host-associated > Plants > Roots > Rhizosphere ... | reverse complement strand
CGTGTTGTGGTCGCTCTCACTCAATCTCGTGACCTATGTCATGCTGTCGCTGGCGCGCCAGCCTTCTTCCATGGAACGGGTGCAGGGCGACCTGTTCGTGCCGAGCGAGTTGGCGCCGATCGCCCCAAGCTTCCGCCGCTGGCGCACCACCGTGACTGTCCAGGATATCCAGAGCACGGTCGCGCAATATATCGGCGCCGAACGCACGCGGCTGTCGTTCGAGGCCTTCGCCAGCAGCCACCACACGAGGCTCGATCCGGCAGCGCCCGCCGACTTCGAATTGCTGCAGCATGCCGAACACCTGATCGCCTCCTCGATCGGCGCCGCCTCGTCGCGGCTGGTGATGTCGCTGCTCCTGCGCAAGCGCACCGTCTCCGCCAGGGCCGCGCTGAAGCTGCTCGACGATTCGCATGCCGCGATGCATTTCAACCGGGAAATCCTGCAGACCGCGCTGAACCATGTGCGGCAGGGCATCGCCGTGTTCGACACCGATTTGCAGCTGATCTGCTCCAACCGGCAGTTCAGCGACCTGCTCGGCCTGCCGCCGCATTTGGTGCAGATCGGCATTCCCCTGCGCGAAATCCTGGAATTCATGGGCGCGATCACTCCGCCCGGCGCCGATGAGGGCGAAAGTGCGATGATGCGGCGGCTTGCCGCCTATACCAGAGAAGGCGAGCCGCATCTGGAGCGCCTGCCCGACCGGCACATGGTGATCGAGGTGCGCTCCAACCGGATGCCGGACGGCGGCCTCGTCGTAACCTTCACCGACGTCACACCCTCGATCGAGGCCGCCGAAGCGCTTGAACGCGCCAATGCGACGCTGGAAAAGCGCGTGCGCGACCGCACCGAGGAACTCACCCGGCTGAACTCGGAGCTGGCGCTCGCGAAGAGCACGGCCGAGGACGCCAGCATCTCGAAGACGCGCTTTCTCGCGGCTGCCAGCCACGACATTCTGCAGCCGCTGAATGCGGCGCGTCTTTATGTGACGAGCCTGGTCGAGCGCCAGAGCGGCGGCGAGGATTCCCGCCTGGTCGAGAACATCGACGATTCGCTCGAGGCGATCGAGGAGATCCTGAGCGCGTTGCTCGACATTTCCAGGCTCGATGCCGGCGCGATGCAGCCGTCGATCTCCAATTTCAAGATGGCGGACCTGATGCGCTCGCTCGAAATCGAATTTGCGCCAAGCGCGCGCGCCAAGGGGCTCGACCTCACCTTCGTGCCCTGCTCGCTGCCGGTGCAGTCGGACCGCCTGCTGTTGCGGCGCCTGCTGCAGAATTTCATTTCCAACGCCATCAAATACACGCCGCAGGGGCGCGTGCTGGTCGGCTGCCGCCGCCGCGGCGAGGCGCTGCAAATCTCCGTTTACGATACCGGCGTCGGCATTCCGATCGTCAAGCGCGGCGAGATCTTCAAGGAGTTTCACCGCCTCGAACAGGGCGCACGGATCGCGCGCGGCCTGGGACTCGGGCTGTCGATCGTCGAGCGGCTCGCGCGGGTGCTCAACCACGGCATCGCCATTGACGCCAATGCCGGCGGCGGCTCGGTGTTTTCGGTGACGGCGCCGACGGCAACGGCGATCAACCATACGGCCGCGGTGACCAGCGCGACGCCGCTGTCACGTACGCCGATCTCGGGCGCACGGATCGTCTGCGTCGAGAACGACCCGGCGATCCTGGACGGCATGAAGACGCTGTTGAAGGCATGGAATGCCGAGGTGATCGCGGTCACCGACCCCGATGCCGCGATCGAGGCGATCGAGGCGGCGGGCGGCGGCGTGACCGGGCTGCTGGTCGACTATCACCTCGACCGCGGCAATGGCGTTGCCGCCATCCGCGACATCCGCCGTCGTTTCGGCGAAAATATTCCGGCGATCCTGATCACGGCCGACCGCAGCCCGCATGTCCGCGCCGCGGCGCGCGAGGAGAATATCGCGGTGCTGAACAAGCCGGTGAAGCCGGCCTCGCTGCGCGCCCTGCTCGGCCAGTGGCGCATCCAGCAGATGGTCGCGGCGGAGTAGAGCCTACTGCTCGCTCGGCGTGCCCTGCCGCCACTGCGAGCCCGCGATTTTCGCGGCCGCAATCACGGCCTGGGTGCGGCTCTCGACGCCGAGCTTCTGCAGGATCGCCGACACATGCGCCTTGATGGTCGCTTCCGACACGCCAAGCTCGTAGGCGATCTGCTTGTTGAGCAATCCTTCCGACAGCATCATCAACACGCGCACTTGCTGCGGAGTCAGCGTCACCAGCCGGTCGCGCAGCCGCGTCATGTCGGGATCGGCGGGGGATGAGAGGTCCGTGTCTGGCGGCACCCAGACGTCGCCGTCCATCACCTTCACGATGGCGTCGCGAAGGGTATCGACCCCGAATCGTTTCGGGATGAAACCGGACGCGCCGAAATCAAGCGAGCGGCGGATGGTAGCGCCATCGTCGCTCGCGGACACGATCACGACCGGAATCGCCGGATACTGCGCGCGGAGATAGATCAGGCCGGAGAAGCCGGAAATGCCCGGCATGGCGAGATCGAGCAGAATCAGATCGACATCGGAGTTCTGTTCCAGGAGCGCCGTCAGATCCTCGAACGATCCCGCTTCATCGATCTTGGCGGAGGCCACGACGCTGCCCACCGCCTGCCGCAACGCGTCGCGGAACAATGGATGATCGTCGGCAATGACGAGACGGGTGTGGGCAGCAGCAGTCATCGATTCCTTACGTGTTCCTTACAATGAATCGCACATGCTCTTGAAGGCCTGATCGGCGCAAAGATCAACGCGATTCTCTCCCGTTGGTATAACGCATGCAAGCGCGGAATATGCCCTCGTGGCAACGCAGTTAATTGTCTTTGTGCGGCGCAACAGCATGCGTTGCAGGCCGCATTGACCTCGATCAACGCCGTCTCTCAATTTTAACGGTGGCAAGAGCCAAAAGTCGTATATGGACGAGTTTCACCGCAATGTTACCGTGAATTGAGGCCCCGGCGTTAACGGCTGAGTCCGGCGCAACGGGTGCGTGGGCCTTCATCATCGACAAGTCGGGGAGCGCACAACATGACGATGGCAGCTACCGCGGGCGGTGTCCGCACTGGAGGAATGACAGCGGAGGAGCGAAAGGTCATCTTCGCCTCGTCGCTGGGTACCGTGTTCGAGTGGTATGACTTCTATATCTACGGAACGCTCGGCGTGTTCCTCGCCAAATACTTCTTCGCCAACGTGCCGCCGAATGTCGGCTTCATCTTCGCGCTGCTCGCCTTTGCCGCGGGCTTTGCGGTGCGGCCGTTCGGCGCGCTGATCTTCGGCCGCCTCGGCGACATGATCGGGCGCAAATACACTTTCCTGATCACGATGACCCTGATGGGCGTCGGCACCTTCTTCATCGGCCTGTTGCCGAGTTACGGGACCTGGGGCATCGCCGCGCCGGTCGTGCTGATCCTGCTCCGCCTGGTGCAGGGCCTTGCGCTCGGCGGCGAGTATGGCGGTGCTGCGACCTATGTCGCCGAGCACGCGCCAAAGGACAAGCGCGGCTACTACACCTCCTGGATCCAGACCACGGCGACGCTCGGCCTGTTTCTCGCGTTGCTGCTGATCCTCGGCATCCGGACCTGGCAGGGCGAGGAAACCTTCGGCGATTGGGGCTGGCGCGTTCCGTTCCTGCTCTCGGGAATCCTGCTCATCGTCTCGATCTGGATCCGCTTGAGCCTGAACGAGTCGCCGGTCTTCCAGAAGATGAAGGACGAAGGCAAGACCTCCAAGCGCCCGCTCTCCGAAGCCTTCGGCCAGTGGTCGAACGCCAAGATCGCGATCCTTGCGCTGTTCGGCGCGACCGCGGGTGAAGCCGTGGTGTGGTATGGCGGACAGTTCTATGCGCTGTTCTTCCTGACCCAGACCATCAAGGTCGCGCCGGTTCCTGCGCAGATCATGATCGTGATCGCGCTGGCGCTCGGCACGCCGTTCTTCATCATCTTCGGCATCCTGTCGGACAAGATCGGCCGCAAGCCGATCATCCTGGCCGGCTTCCTTCTGGCGGCGGTGACCTATTTCCCGATCTTCAAGGGAATTACCCACTTCGCCAACCCGAAGCTGGAGGCGGCGCTCAGCGCATCGCCGGTGACCGTGATCGCCGATCCCGCCGAATGCTCGTTCCAGTTCAAGGCGACGGGCACGGAGAAGTTCACCACCAGCTGCGACGTGGCAAAAGCCGCGCTCGTGACGGCGTCGGTGAACTACACCAACGAGGCCGCGCCGGCCGGCACCAAGGCCAAGGTGAAGATCGGCGACCAGACGTTCGCCGCCGACAGCCCGACCTTCGCCAAGGATATTCCCGCGGCGATCAAGGCGCACGGTTATCCGGCCTCGGCCGATCCAAACGACATCAACTATGTCATGACGACGGTGCTGCTGTGGCTGCTCGTGATCTACGTGACACTGGTCTATGCGCCGATCGCGGCATGGCTGGTTGAGCTGTTCCCGAGCCGCATCCGCTACAGCGGCATGTCGCTGCCCTATCACATCGGCAACGGCTGGTTCGGCGGCTTCCTGCCGGCGACCGTGTTCGCGATCGCGGCTGCCACCGGAAACATCTATTCCGGGCTGTGGTACGTGGTCGTGGTCGCGGTGATGAGCCTGATCGTCGGCTTCCTGTTCCTGCCCGAGACCAAGGACGTCGACATCACCAAGACCTGATCGTCCGATATCCCCTCGATCCATCGGCCGCGGAGCGATCCGCGGCCGATTTCATTTGGTGGCGCCGATGAATTGCACCACCACCTCGCGCCGGTGTGGCCGCGCACGATGTTCGATCAGATAGATCGCCTGCCAGGTACCGAGCGCCATTTCGCCATTCACGACCGGGATGTGCAGCGATGTCGCGGTGAGCATGGTCTTGACATGGCCGGGCATGTCGTCCGGCCCTTCCGCGTCATGCGTCCACCCGGCATTCTCCGGCGCCAATCTCGAAAGCGCGGTCTGCAGATCGGCGAGCACGGACGGATCGGCGTTTTCCTGGATCGTCAGCGACGCCGAGGTGTGGCGGATGAACAGCGCCACCGCGCCTTCCCTCGCATTCGTCTCGCGCACGAAATTCTCGACCTGGGAGGTGAGGTCGACAAAGCCCTTGCCGGATGTTTGCACGGTGAGAAGCGACGTCGCGAGGCTGCTCGCTGCAACGACGGAAGCTTTTCCGCGGGATATCGATCCGGACGTGATCAACACCACCTCAAATCTTGCCGTCGCGCGAGACGTCCTTCTGCATCTGGTTCGCCATGTCGACCAGCCGCTTCCAGGCGCGCTGCAGGAACGACATCACGCGATCCATGTCCTGGTCGCTCGGCAACGGGATTTCGATCTTGCGCTGGTTCTCGGCGGTGCTGGAACCGGCCTGCTTGTCGTCGGTCTTCCCGGACGCGGCGAGTTGCGTCTTCAGCCGTTCATTCTCCGTCTGAAGCCGGCCGATTTCCTCGTCCAGCGCCTTGCGTTCGTCGGGCACCGCGTAGCAGGCCCAGCCGGAGGCGGAATTGTTGCAGTTGGAAACCGTGCCCGTCCTGGTGTCGAGGCGGATCATGCCGTCGGGCGACGTCGAAAACGTATAGCGGCCGTTCTCGCTGTCGGGCGCAGACTCCGCGGCAGCGGTCGCGCCGATCCCGGCAAAACACAAAGCGGCGGCAACGACGATGGAAATTCCGGAAGTCGAGGTCGGCTTCATGGCGTGGCTCCGCTCAGAAATCGATCAAGCGCCCCTGTTTGTCGCCGCATGATCTTGTCGGAAACCGGATCATGCGCCGACTTTCGAGCTATAGGCCTTGCGGCCGGATTTCAATGCGTCAGCAAGCAATTCGATCCGGTCCTGGCCCCAGAAAACCTCGCCGTCGAGCACATAGACCGGCGAGCCGAACACGTCGGCCGTGATCGCGTCCTGGCGGTTCTGCTCATAGGCCGCGCTGATCTCCTCGGTGCCGGAACGCTCGACCAGCCTCGCGCCGGGAAGGCCGGCTTCGTCGGCGAGCCTGGCGATGGTAGCGGGATCGGCCAGATTGAGCTGCTCCTCCCAGATCGCCGGGTAGACGCGCCGCAGAAACGGATCGGGGTCGAGCCCGGCCTCGACGGCTGCGATCACCACGCCGTCCGCCAGCCGCGCGTTGAGCGGGACATGCTTCGGCTGAAAGTGGAAATCGAGGCCGCGCTTGTCGCGCCAGCGCTGCAGCTCGACCATGCGGTAGCGCTGCCGCACCGGATGGCGCTTGATCAGCGGCAGTCCGCCGGTTTCCGAGAACAGCTCGACCAGCACCACCGGCTTGTGGTTCACCTTGACGCCGTGGGCTGCGACGACGTCGCGGAACGTCTTGTGACCGATATAGGCCCAGGGTGACGAGAAGGAAAAATAATAGTCGACCTGGCGCGGCATGCGGGCTCCGGTAAAAGCAAAAACGATGACGACGACATCCGAACAGACCCGTTGGATGCCTTCAAGACGGGTCTTGGCCGGGCAAGCTGCTGCAGTGCGATGACGGTCTTCCGGCGGCCCTGGAATCCATCGGAATAATCCTTCCAAATCAACGAGCTAAGCGATTAACACGCAATCTTGACTTGGTTAGATGCCGTAAGTATGGTCCGCGCGGCTTTTTAGGGTGACGGGGCGCAATTTCCACTCCACGCATCGGATCGGGTCTCCACGACATGTCGGATGGCACGGACGGCAGCGGAAACGGAAATCGCGATAAATCGCCTGACGAAGCTGCGCTTTCCGCAAGGCTCGGAAGTCTGGATCGGCGGTTGTCCGAAATTCGCGACAACCGGAAAATCGGGACTGACCAACCCGAAGGTATAAGCGAAGACAGTGCAGCCAAGGCTTCGGCCATGGCGCGCGGTTTCCGCCTTTCTTCGGAATTGGTCACGGGCGTTGTCGTCGGAGCGGCGATTGGCTGGGGCATCGACCGTTTGCTGTCGACCTCGCCGTTCGGTCTCATCGTGTTCTTTCTGCTCGGCTTCGTCGCCGGGCTGGTCAACCTGGTGAGATCTGCCGGCGTCATGCAACGCAATCGCTGAGCTGGCGGAAGTCACGACATTTGAAATCACGAATGCCGGCTTCGAGCCGGCGGACCAAGAGCCGCGCGGATGACGATCGACCCGATCCATCAGTTCAATATCGATAACCTCTTCAAGATCGGCCAGATCGGCGATCACGCCATCTACTTCACCAATTCGTCGGCTTACATGCTGGTCGCGGTGGCGCTGATCTCGATCCTGATGATCGGCGGCGCCGCTGCCGGCGCGCTGGTGCCGGGACGCTTCCAGTCGATGGCGGAGCTCAGCTACGAGTTCGTCGCCGCCACCATCCGCAACACCGCGGGCGCCGACGGCATGCGGTTCTTTCCGCTGGTATTCTCGATATTCATGCTGATCTGCGTCTCGAACCTCGTCGGCATCGTGCCCTACGCCTTCACGATCTCGAGCCACATCATCATCACCGTGGCGCTCGCGCTGTTGGTGTTCTTCATCGTCCTGTTCTACGGCATTTACAGGAACGGCTTGAAATTCTTCAAGATATTCGTGCCGTCGGGCATTCCGATCTTCGTCATGCCCCTCGTCGTATTCATCGAAATCTTCTCGTTCTTCCTGCGGCCGGTCTCGCACAGCGTGCGACTGTTCGCCAACATGCTGGCTGGCCACATCGCGCTGAAGGTGTTCGCGGGCTTCGTCGTCATGCTCGGCGTCTCGCTCGGCGCCGTCGGCTGGATCGGCGGCGTGCTGCCGCTCGCGCTCACCGTCGCACTGACCGCGCTCGAACTGCTGGTCGCGTTCCTGCAGGCCTACGTGTTCGCGATCCTGACCTGCATCTATCTCAACGACACCCTTCATCCGGGACACTGAGCGGTCCCGGGAATCTTCCACCCTCATCTGTCATTCGTCTCAAGGAGCAAAAAATGGAACCGGCAGCAGCTAAACTTATCGGCGCGGGCATCGCATGCATCGGCATGGGCGGCGCGGGCGTCGGCATCGGCGTGATCTTCGGCAACTATCTCGCCGCCGCCGTGCGCAATCCTTCGGCTGCCCAGGGCCAGTTCGGCAACCTGATCTTCGGCTTTGCCGTGACCGAAGCGCTCGGCATCTTCTCGCTGCTGATCGCGCTGCTCCTGCTGTTCGTTTTCTGAGTGGCCTCGTCTCGCGCCTCCTCTTCGATCGTTCTTTCGGGGCGACGCGAATGACAGCAACAGGAGAACTCCATGGCTGAGAGTCATGGCGAAGCAAAAGGCCAGAAGACCGGCGCTCATAGCGAAGCGGACGGCGGTCACCACACCGTCTTTCCGCCGTTCGATTCGTCGACCTTCGCATCGCAGCTGGTCTCGCTCGTCATCGCTTTCGTCGCGCTCTACATCATCGTCTCGCGCATCGCGCTGCCGCGCGTCGGCGCGGTGATCGATGCGCGTCAGAGCAAGATCGAGGGCGATCTTGCCGAAGCGCAGAAGCTGAAGGACGACTCGGAAGGGGCGCTGAAAGCCTATGAAAGCGACCTCGCCGCCGCGCGCTCCAAGGCCCAGGCGATCGGCGCCGAGACCCGCGACAAGCTGAACGCGGCCTCCGAAGCCGAGCGCAAGACGCTGGAAGACAAGCTTGCGGTCAAGCTGGCCGATGCGGAAAAGACCATCGCCACCACCCGTGCGACCGCGATGAGCAACGTCCGCAGCATCGCGGCCGATGCGGCCGGCGCCATCGTGCAGCGGCTCACCGGCACGGCCCCCGACGGCAAGGCGGTGGCCAGCGCGGTCGACGCATCCTTGAAGGGATAGTTTGATGTTCGAACCGGAAACCTGGGTCGCAATCGCGTTCATCATCCTGATGGGCGTGTTCGCGTGGCTCGGCGTCCACCGCACGGTGCTGACGGCGCTCGACCACCGCGCCGACCGCATCAGGGGTGAGCTCGACGACGCCCGCCGCCTCAAGGAAGAGGCGGCCAAGGTGCTGGCCGAGTACAAGGCCAAGCGCGCCACGGCCGAGCGCGAGGCGGCAGAGATCGTCGCCAACGCCAAGGCGGAGGCCGAACGCATCGCGGCCGAGGCCAGGACCAAGATGGAAGATTTCGTCGCGCGCCGCACCAAGACCGCCGAAGGCAAGATCGCGCTCGCCGAAGCCCAGGCGCTGGCCGACGTCCGCGCGGCCGCGGCCGACGCCGCGGTGCAGGCCGCATCCACCATCCTGTCGCAATCGGTGAAGGGCTCGCTCGCCGACGACCTGCTCGCCAAGGGCATTGCCGAAGTCCGGCAGAAACTGAACTGAACCAAAAAATCTTTCGTCAACTCAAAGAGGCCGCCGCAGGAAATTGCGGCGGCTTTTTTTGTTTCGTAGGGTGGGCAAAGCGAAGTGTGCCCACCAACTTGCATTCCCTGAACCACTCGGTGGGCACAGCGCTAACGCGCCTTTGCCCACCCTACGATTTGCTGGGATACTGGATCGCCCGCCTTCGCGGGCGATGACAACACTGCTTGTTTCTACTTCTATTTCTTCTTCCTCGCGGGCTTTGCCTTGTCGGCCGAGGCAAGCTGCGGATCGAAGCCGACATAGAAGATGTACTTGTCGGCCACGTTCACCCCCGGCGCGGGATAGACGAGATCCTCGGCGACGAACGTGAACGGCGCGCTTTCATCCTCGGCCATATTAACCGTGGTGCGGTAGGCTTTGGTCGCGATCACCTTCTCGCCGACGCCGCCCTGCACCACCGCCACGCGAATCGGAACCTCGACCGAGGTCGGCGCGCCCGCAGGACCGGCGATGACACGGCCCTGAATGCCAATGCGCGCGGTGATGTCGCCGCCCGTCCTGGTGCAGTCACGCGCCAATTTGGTGATGGTCGCCTGGTAACGCACGTCGTTGCCGACCGGCTGCTTGCCGGGCGCGGCCACCGCATAGGTCGACGCACCGTAGCGGATGGTGACCTGGGGACAGGTCAGGTCGGGCTGGGCTTCGCCGGGATCAAGCGGCGGCGGCTCCTCCGACTTGCTCCCGCCGCCGAAAAGCCCCTTCAGCTTGTCCGTGAAGGATTGCGCCGATGCGGCCGTGGCGAAGGCGCCCGATCCGATCAGAATCGAAAGCGCTGCAACGCGCGTCATGTTGATGACTGACTTCTCACCCATGCGATGACCCAGGATGGCCTTTCGGCCGCCGTCTCCAGCCTTTTGTTCGAGCATGATCTTTTCGGAAAACCGCTACACACTTTTCCGGATCATGCTCTGGAGCCGGGTTATAACAATCCGATCGCGGCGAACCCAAGGCGCCCTTCTTCATCCCGAAAATGAGCATTTACCCGCGAAAATCCTCATGCAACAGGCCGAACAGCAGATGATCCTGCCAGACGCCGTTGATGCAGAGATAGCGCCGCGCGAGTCCCTCGCGGGAAAAGCCGCATTT
>Ga0207707_10006260_pt1 | contig 10394 bp, 11 predicted proteins | sample KBSC83BmetaG_FD_184336 | JGI IMG/M metagenome (GOLD analysis project Ga0207707, IMG submission 184336) | Corn rhizosphere microbial communities from Kellogg Biological Station, Michigan, USA - KBS C8-3B metaG (SPAdes) (version 2) | ecosystem: Host-associated > Plants > Roots > Rhizosphere ... | reverse complement strand
CGTAAAGCGCAGGCCCGCCTCGCGCGCCAGCGACGGTGCGAGCGCGGCGAGGTCGTCGAGATCCACCGTGGCGCCCTTCAGGCTGAGCGCGCCGGTGACCCCGAGCAGGGTGCAGGACCGCAGCGTGAGCTCCTTGACTACCGCGCTGTCGAAGTGCGCGCCGGACAGGTCGCAGCGCTCGAGCACTACCTTGTCGAAGGTGACGCCGTAGAAGTCGGCGCCGACGAGCGAGCAGTCGGTGACGGTCACGCGTTGCAGCGTGCTGAAGCGCAGTGACCAGCGCTCGGTCTTGCAACCGGCCAGCTCGCCGTCCTGAATGATCCCGCCGCTCCAGACGCAGTCCCGGACACGCGTGTCGGTGATGCGCACGCGTCTGGCGGCGTACGTCGTCAGAACGACGCCGGACAGGTCGCACTCGGTGAGCTCGATGTCGGTGACCTGCGCGCGGTCGAGCTCGACGCCGAGGATGCGTTCGCCGGTCCAGGTGACGTGGTCGAGCTCGAGCGGTTTGGCCTCCATGCCGACATCTTGGTCCGTTCAGCCGACGGCTTGCGGTGCAGACCCGCCGAGAATGGAACCGTGACCGGATGGACCGCACGCGTCGAGGAGCCGTTCCGCAGCGACCGCCGCTTCTGGCACTCGGTGGCGGCGAGCGTCGCGGCGCTCGTCTCGGTCGTCGCCGTGGTGCTGGCAGTGACCCTTGGCGGCAGCGGGCTGGCTTTTCTCGCGGTTCTGCCGGTGCTCCTGCTCGTGCTGGCCGCGGGTGAGGCCCGGGCGTCGACGGCGCGCACGCGCCCCCAGTTCGACTCGCGCGCGCAGTGGCGAGACGCCGAACGCCGCGCCGTGGCCGCCGCGCTGGGAATCGACCGGGGACTGCGCTTCCGCCGCTAGTGCTCGCCGTCCAGGCCGACGTGCCCGACGAGGTCGCACGCGGCGTGCCAGCGCTGCGTGGGCACGCTCACCGGCGCCTCGAGCCCGCACTGGCGCCGCGCCGCGCTGATCGACGCATTCAGCATCCGGACGAGCACGTCCGGTGCGTCGTCGCCGAGATCGTCACTGACGGCGCGGACGGCACAGCGCAGCGCCTGCGGCACTGCCAGAGACAGGTACGCGCGAGTCTCGCGCCACTGACGTGGCTGCCCACCGGTCACTTGCTCGGCGTACCCACGGGCCTCCGGCTGCGTGGCCAGCACGAGCTGCACCTGTGCCGTCTGCTCACCGAGAACGCGCTCGGCGAGAACGAGTGCGCACGCCAACGGCCGTGTCTTGACCGACACCACAGGTAGCGCGGCGACGGCGCACTCGCGGACGATGCGTGCGGCGATGAGCGTCCGTTCTGCGGCGTCACGACGACCGGTTCCGATCACCGACGGAATCAGCGGCGCGAGCTCCGAGCGTCGCTCGTCGGGCATGACGTCGTTGACGCACCTGGCCAGCTCCGCCAGTGACGGGTCCGTGCACTTCGGGTGGTCGGACCAGCGTTCGCCGGCAAGGAAGCCGGCGATCTCCATGAAGCACCCGCCGGCACGGGGGGAACGGTGCTTTCCGGCCGACAGGACAGGCATGACGTCGGGGACGGCGACCATCTCAGCACCCCTTCGGTGGGTCTCCGATATGAAGGGTCACTCTGCGGCATTCGCCACGTCCGTTGCTATGGGTCGAACGGCCCGAACGGGCAGGTCTTTCGGGTTGGTCACACCTGGCAAGGCGTCTACGTCGAGCGCGGTGGCGGTGGCCGGAGCTGATCAGATCCGGCGGGCGGCGCGCAGCGCTTCGCGGCGGGCCTCGCCCTCCAGCCGGTCGATGTAGAGCCGCCCGTCGAGGTGGTCGACCTCGTGCTGGAAGCAGCGCGCGAGCAGTCCGGTCCCGGTTCGGCGTACCGGCGACCCGTGCACGTCGACCCCGGTGACCGTGACGCGGTCGGCGCGGCGCGTGTCGAACCACAGGCCCGGCAAGGACAAGCATCCTTCCGGCCCGTCCTGGCTGCCCGAGTCATCACTGAGCACCGGGTTGACGACGTAGCCCGCCTCACCGTTGACGAAGAAGCTGAACACGCGCAGCGGCACGCCGATCTGGTTCGCCGCGAGTCCCGCTCGCCCAGGTTCAGCGGTGACTGTGTCGAGCAGGTCGGCGACGAGGTGAGCCAGTGCGTCGTCGAAGTGGCTGACCGGCGCGCAGGCACTGCGCAGCACCGGGTCGCCCCATCGCCTGATCGGCCGCACGCTCACGGCGCGACGCTACCGGCGGCTGCGCCTGACTATCGTGACGCTGTGACGACGACGACACCGTTGACGCCGTACGAAGACGTCCTCGAACGCTACGACCCGGTTCTCGGTCTGGAGACCCACGTCGAGCTGGGTACGGCGACCAAGCTGTTCTGCGGCTGCTCGACGGAGTTCGGAGCGGAGCCCAACACGCAGGTGTGCCCGGTGTGCCTGGGGCTGCCCGGCAGTCTGCCGGTGACCAACGAGAAGGCGATCGACTACACAATCCGGATCGGCTTGGCCCTGCACTGCGAGATCGCAGAGTGGTGCCGCTTCGCGCGCAAGAACTACTTCTATCCGGACATGCCCAAGAACTACCAGGTGTCGCAGTACGACGAGCCGCTGTGCGTCGGGGGCTACCTGGACGTCGAGGTACCGGTCGACGGTGGCGGGGCCGAGACCTACCGCGTGGAGATCGAGCGGGTCCACCTCGAAGAGGACACCGGCAAGACCTTGCACGTCGGCGGTTCCACCGGCCGGATCCACGGCGCGACGCACTCGCTCGTCGACTACAACCGGGCCGGCATCCCGCTGGTGGAGATCGTGACCCGGCCCGTCGTCGGCACGGGTTTGCGGGCCGCCGAGGTTGCGCGTGCATATGTCAGCGAGCTGCGCGACCTGCTGCGCGGACTCGGCGTCTCCGACGTGCGGATGGAACAGGGCAGCCTGCGTTGCGACGTCAACCTGTCGCTGATGCCTAAGGGCTCGTCGACATTCGGGACCCGCAGCGAGACGAAGAACGTCAACTCGCTGCGCAGCGTCGAGCGCGCCGTCCGCTACGAGGTGGAGCGCCAAGGGGCGCGACTCGACGCCGGCGAGCGAGTCGTGCAGGAGACCCGGCACTTCCACGAAGACAGCGGCACCACCAGTCCCGGGCGCAGCAAGGAAGAGGCGCAGGACTACCGCTACTTCCCGGAGCCCGACCTCGTGCCGCTTGCACCGGCCCGTGAGTGGGTGCAACAGCTACGGACGTCACTGCCCGAGCCGCCGAGCGTCGCGCGCCGCCGCTTCGCAGAAGCGAACGGCTTCACCCCGCTCGACATCGAGCAGATGACCAACGCCGGCGTCCTCGGCCTGGTCGAGGAGACGATCGATGCGGGTGCCGCGCCCGGTAAGGCCCGCGGCTGGTGGCTCGGCTACCTGGTCGGCGTCGCGAATGAGCGCGGATGCGAGGCGGCGGATCTTGGGATCACCCCCGCGCAGGTAGCGAGGATCAGCGCCCTCGAGGACGACGGCACGTTGACCAACAAGCTGGCCCGTCAGGTCGCGACCGCGGTCGTCGAGGGCGAGGGCGAGCCCGATGCAGTCATCGAGAAGTACGGCTGGAAGGTCGCCGGCGAGGACGAGCTGGTCGCGGCTGTCGACGCCGCCGTCGCCGGCAATCCCGACGTCGCCGACAAGGTGCGCAGCGGCAACCAGGGCGCGATCGGCCCGCTCATCGGAGCGGTCATGGGCGCAACCGGCGGCTCCGCGGATGCGCGGCGCGTCCGCGAGCTGCTGATGGAGCGGCTCTCCGGCTGACGACTACGACGGCAGCTGAATGGGCAGCGTCTCGAGCTCGCGCAGTCGTGAGCACAGGCCCAGCAGCACGCCGTGTGACACCGAGGGCTGGTCCTCGAGCAGGTTCTTGAACGAACTACCCGTCATCGCCCATGCACGTACCTCGGTCTTCGCAACGACCGACGCCGACCGCGGCTTGCCGTCGATGACGGCGACCTCGCCGAAGTAGTCGCCGGGGTGCAGCGTGCGGCGCACTTTGCCGTGTACGACGACATCCGCCTCGCCGTCGAGGATCAGGTGGAACGACAACGCGTTCTGACCCTCGGTCACGATCGTTCGGCCCGGGCCGTGGTCGACCACCTTGCCGAGGTCGCAGACGTGGCGGAGCTGCTTGTCATTGAGCTCCGAGAACATGTAGACCGCACGCAGCTGGGCGAGCAGGCCTTCGTCGACGGCAGTGCGCATGTGCGCCCCCTCCCAAGAGCAGCGGCCGCCCGACCGCCGCTCGGGCCATCGTGGACCTCCGGCGACCTTCCCGTGCGGCTTTCCGCAAATCGGCCCTTCCGAGCGCTGTCTCCCATGTGACAACTCGGACTATCGACGTGGGCGGCTGCACCGGACGAGTCTCAGCGGCAACAGAACAGGACGCGACGGGGAGAGGAGCTCGACATGGTGGAGCCGCCGCGGGACGACGAGGTCATCGGGCACGTTCTCATCGAGGAGACGGACATGAGCGAAGAGCAGGAAGACGTCCAGGGCCATTCGCACAACGCGCAGGGCGACGACGAGGGGACCTCGAGCTCGCACGGGCTGAAGTCGCACGGGCTGAAGTCGCACGGGCTGAAGTCGCACAACGCCACGGACGACGACGTGCAGGGGCACTCGCACGGCGGGATGTCGCCTTCACACGGCGGGATGTCCAGCTCGCACAACTACGCCGACGACGACGAGGACGACGTGCAGGGCCACTCGCACAACTGACGTCGACACCTTGAAGGCCGCCCCGATGTGGGCGGCCTTCGCACGTTCAGCGGCTGTTGTCCGCGATTGCTCGCAACACCGCCTTCATGTCACTCGGTGTCAGCTCAGGGTGCTTGCTCAGAACAAGCGCGATGAGGCCGGCGAGATGCGGCGCGGCGAAGCTGTTGCCGGTCGAGGTGATGGTCCTGCCGTTCGACCACGCCACCTCGACCTCGATGCCCGGCGCGCCGAACTCGACAGGCGGGACCGGGTTCACGTCGAAGCCGTAGGGATCCTTGCGTTCGTGCGCGGCCACCGAGAAGACCGTGGCGTACTCCGACGGATACGTCGGGCCGGGCACGTTGTTCACCGCACAGACGAGCATCACCCGGTTGAAGTAGGCCAGGTCCGCGAGCTCGTGGAAGATCGCGTAGTAGTCGCTCTTTCCGGTCGACAGGCTCATGTTCACGACGTGCATGCGGTGCTCGATCGCCCAGCGCAACGCTGCGGCGAACACCAGGCCCTTGCCGGTCAGCCGCTCGCCGAGCACGCGCAGGCTGTGCAGCCGGCACTGCGGGGCGACCCGCCTGATGATTCCCGCGCAGGCGGTGCCGTGCCCGAACAGGTCGTCATGCGGTCCGGTCTCCGCGGCCACCTGGTCGTCTGCGTCCGGGTCGAAGTGGAACGCCACGGCCGAGTCGACACCGCCGACAAGCGGGTGGGCACCGTCGATTCCGCTGTCGATGATCGCCACGTCGATGCCCGCCCCGGTCGCACCGCCCCAGGCCCATTCCCGGGAGACCGCGTCGGGCAGGGCGCGGGGCACCGGCGCGAGCAGCGTCGCGTCGAACTGTTCGCTCCAGGCCGGTCTCAACGCCGTCGTCGGTCTCGCCCCCTCGTGTAGTCGAGCACGTCGCGCAGGACCTTGACGGCCAGCGCTCGTTCCCGGGGTCCGGCGTCGCGCAGCTCGCTGAGCAGGGAGGCGATCTCGGCCAGGTCGCCGGCACTTCCGTTTCGGGGAGTCGGGACGATGACGTTCGCGATCTGTACGCCGGGGGACACGCGCGCAGCCGCGTCGAGCAGCGAGCGGCCCAGGTGCGCGAAGACGTCCGCGGCCTGGATGGCCAGCGCCGCCTGGTTGGCGAACAGCGTCAGCAGTCGCATGTCCCGCTCGGAGTCGACCCGGGCGACGTCACGATCGAGCACCTCGAGCACGCCGAGCACACGCTCGTCCGTCGCCACCGGCACCGCGAGGATCTCGTCCGGCACGTATCCCGACTGCTCTGCGACGTCGCGCGCGAACCGCTGGTCCGCACGCAGCCCCGACAGGTCCATGGGCTGCCCGGTGGACACCACCCATCCCGCGATGCCGGTGCCGCTGGAGATGCGGGTGCCGACGAAGTCGTCGGCACCCGCCCCCGTTGCGGTCGTGAAGACGATCTCCGACTCGTCCTCGGTCAGGAGGCCGATCGAGCAGGCGGCGGCACCGAAGAGCTCTTTCGCCGTCACCACGATCGCGTCGAGCAGCCGCGCCGACTCGGGGGGTGCGAACGCCGGTCCCGCCATCGTGGCCAGCGCGGCGAGGTCGGCCAGCGTCGTCTCGGTCACGGCGTCGACCCCACGACGACCGGTGGCGCAGCGACCTTGCGTCGCGAGTGCGCGAGCCTGGCCGCCACCACTCCGCCCACCGTCTGGGCGAGTGGCGCCGCGGACTGGACGCATTCCATGAAGACCTCCCCTGGTATGCGCAGCAGCTCGGTCGTGGACGTCGCTGTCACGGTCGCCGTACGCGTCCCGCCGGTCACGACACCGATCTCGCCGAATGCGTCGCCGGGGGTGAGTGTTCGCAGCCGGCGCCCGCCGCCGTCCTCGTCGGTGACGGCCAGCGTCCCGTCCAGCACGACGTAGAGGTCGTCGGCCGGTTCGCCCTGTCGGATGACGACCTGGGACGCCGCCGCCGGAAGGAGCGACGCCTGCGACGCGAGTCGCTCCAGTGCTGCGGTGCCGCACGAGCCGAAGAGGTCCGTGGCAGCGAGAACACGAACGCGGTCAGTGAGCAGCGCGGCGCGGGCCGCACTCGCGCGGTCCGCGGTTCGGAGCACGGGGACGACCCAGACGCACGCAAGCGGCGTTGCGATCGCTACGGCGACGATGGTCCCGCTGACACCGAGAGCGTCTGCCAGCGTCGGCGCCAGGAGCACGCCGAGGAGAGTCATCGCGTAGTTCAACGCATCGAACAGTCCGAAGGCGCGCCCGAGCGCTGTGCTGGGGGTAAGGCGCTGGAGCAAGGTGATGCCGGTGATGTCGACAACGCAGAGGCCGAGCCCGACGCCGAACACCATGGCGAGAGCGAACCCCAGCGTCGTAGCGGCGCCGAGCAGACACATGGGCGCCGCGCTCAGCACGAGCGCAGCGAACACCGCTGTCGCGGCTCGAGGCGACGCCGCTACTCGTTCGGCGACCAAGGCGGCGAAGATGCCGCCGGCCCCGAACGCCGCGATCAGCAGCCCGAAGCCGTGGCCACCCGCATGCAGGCGCTGCTCGGCGAGAGCGACGAGCAGGACCGTGAGGGTGCCGTACATGACGTAGTTGGCCAGCGTCGCGACCGCTACGCCTCGCCTGGCGGCATCGCCGAAGAGGACGCGCGCGCCGCCGGCCGTCGTCTGAAGCAGTGACTCCGACTCGCGCAGGTCCCTGCTCTCCGCATAGGTGCGTCCCACGAGGGCGCGCCAGACGAGCACCGCCGAGACGGCAAACGTCACGGCGTTGACGAGGATCGCTGACGCGGCCGACGTCGTGAGCAGCAACAAACCGCCGAGCGCGGGACCCGCGAACATCGTCACGTTGTAGAGCAGCGCGTTTGTGGCGTTGCCTGCAGCGAGGTCATCTTCGCCGAGCAGCGACGGAAGCTCGGCGGCGGTCGACGGGACATAGACGCTCCCGGCGGCTACGGCGGCCGCCACCACGACCAGGACCAGGGGCAGCGGGCCGCGACCGGCGACGAGTGCCGCCAGCAGAACCATGAGCAGGCATCGGACTGCGTCGCTCCCGACCATCAGCACTCTGCGGTTGAACCGATCGGCGAGCGCGCCGCCGACGGGTGCGAGCAGCATGTTCGGCACCATCCGCGCCAGGGCGCCGGCCGCGACCCACGCGGTCGAGTGGGTGGCGGCGTAGATGTAGGCGACGATCGCGACCTGGTAGGCCCAGGTGCCGAGGTTCGACCCGAGCAGCGCCAGTGCGAGCAGGCGGAACCCGCGGTGACGAAGCGCGCGCCGCGCGGCGCTGCCGCGGCGGCCGGTGCGCGTCATGACGTCGACGACATGCCGGCTCGCCGCCGAAGCACATCGGGGCGGCGGATGATGAGGACATGCCCGTCGAGATGGATGACGTCGCGTTGCTCGAGGTCGGCGAGAATCCGGTTCACCGTCTGGCGGGTGCCGCCCACCATGTTCGCCAGATCGGTCTGGGTCAGCGCGAGGTCGGTCGCGTCAGTGGCGGGTGCACCGTGCTGAGCATTCGCCAGCGTCAGCAGCAGCTTCGCCAGGCGGCCGCCCACGTCGAGGAACGTTGCATCGGCGATCTGCTCGGTGAGCCGGCGCAGGCGCTCCCCGAGGATGCGCAGCAGCGTGTCGAGCACCTGCGGCTCCTGCTGGACGAGCGCAAGCAGGGACGCGCGCGGGATCTCGACGAGCATGAGGTCGGTCAGGGCCCGGGCCGACGTCGACCGTGGGCCGCCGTCGAGGAAGGCGAGCTCGCCGAAGCAGTCCGGCTTGCCCACCGTGGTGAGGACCGCCACCTCGCCGCTGCGTGAGCTGACCTGCAGCTTCACCTGTCCGTCGACGACGATGAACAACGAGTCCCCGACATCGCCTTCGCGAAAGACGTAGTCGCCGCGACCGAAGCCGCGCAGCCGGCACTCCTCACCGATCTGTCGCACCAGGGCAGGCGGCGTGTCGGCGAAGACAGGCGTCGCGTGCAGCGCGTCGGCGACGATGCCCCCCATATGACCTCCTCGAGGTCAACGGCGGAACGCTCGCCGACAGCATCACCCCCGCGCCGCCCGCTACGGGGGCGTTTGCAGAAAAATCAGCGGGCGACCCAGAATCAGCGGGCGACCCAGAATCAGCGGGCGACCAGAGCCGTGCGCTCGGCCAGGCGCCGCAGCTCCGCGGCCAGCTCGTCCGGGAACTCGAGCGGGAGGAAATGCGATCCGGGCAGCAGATGCAGTTCGGCGTGCGGGATCTTCGATGCGGCCTCGACCATGTCGTGCATCGACGTGAGCACGTCGTAGCGCCCCGCCACCAACGTGACCGGGACGGTGACGAAGGACAGGTCCATCGGCTCGTGCTCGGCGGCGCCGACGGCGAGGGTGAAGTACCAGCGGAAGTCGTGCTCGCGGAACTCCTGCAGCGTCGGGAGCAGCCGGTCGGGTGTCGCCCGGGGCAGCACGAAGCCGCTGTGACTGATCACCCTGCTCGTCATGCGGTTGAGGGGGATCCGCCGTGACAACCAGGACAGTTGGGGTCCAACCGCTCGTCCGAACCGCGCTGCCGTGACGCCGACGTCGTGTCGCAGTCGTCGCGGGACGCCGAGCGGTCCGAACATCGCGCGGAAGCTACCGCCGGGGACGCCCGCGACCGCGAGCAGACCGGCGACACGGTCGGGATGCGCCCGGGCGAACTCGAAGCCGACATTCACCCCGAGCGACCAGCACGCCACCAGCGCTTTCTCGATGCCCTCGGAGTCCATCAGCGCCAGCATGTCGGCGACATGGTCCTCGATCCGCACCCGCGACTCGTCGGCCGGACGGACGCCGCCGCCGGTGCCGCGGTAGTACCACGTCGCCACCCGGAAACCGCTGTCCGCGGCCGTCACGGTCGGCCACGCCGCCGGCGCCGTCCCGAGCCCGTTGGAGATGACGACAGGCAGGCCGGACCCCTCGTTGCGCCAGCCGACGACCTTCGTGCCGTCGCCGCCTTCGAACTCGAAACCGGCCACGAGAGAGGATGCTCGCATGACCGATCGCGACTACGACGTCGTCCTCTACGGCGCCACAGGATTCGTCGGACGCCTGACCGCCGACTACCTCGCCCGCCATGCGCCGGCCGAGACGCGGATCGCACTTGCCGGGCGGTCGCGTGAACGGCTCGAACGGGTGCGCGCCGAGATAGGCGGTGCGGCGGACGCCTGGCCGGTGGAGGTCGCCGATGCCGCGGACGCCGAGGCGCTCGCCGGATTGACCCGTCGCGCCACCGCGGTCGCCACGACGGTCGGGCCGTACGCGTCGTACGGCATGCCGCTGGCGCGGGCCTGCGCGGAGGCTGGAACGCACTACGCCGACCTCACCGGCGAGGTGCTGTTCATGCGACGCACCGTCGATGAGCTGCATGACGTCGCAGCGGCAAGCGGGGCTCGGATCGTCCACGCGTGCGGGTTCGACTCGATCCCCTCAGATCTGGGCGTGCTCGTCCTTCGCGACCGGGTGGCGCGCGACACCGGCGACGAGCTGACCGACACGACGCTCGCCGTCACCGGGGCGCGCGGCGGCCTTTCCGGCGGCACGTTCGCGTCGATGAAGGGCATGCTCGCCGAGATGTCCGGCAACGCCGAGGCGCGGCGCATCGCTGCCGACCCCTATTCCCTGAGCCCGGCGCGCGACAAGGAGCC
>Ga0207707_10006258_pt1 | contig 10397 bp, 12 predicted proteins | sample KBSC83BmetaG_FD_184336 | JGI IMG/M metagenome (GOLD analysis project Ga0207707, IMG submission 184336) | Corn rhizosphere microbial communities from Kellogg Biological Station, Michigan, USA - KBS C8-3B metaG (SPAdes) (version 2) | ecosystem: Host-associated > Plants > Roots > Rhizosphere ... | reverse complement strand
CCATCGCGGCGACGCGCAGGCGCTCGAGGTTCTCGGCGGCGATCGCGCCGGCGTCCTCCTCGGTGTCGTCCTCTTCCTCTTCCTCGTCGTCGCTCGACTCGGCGGCCGCCGCGACGGGCTGGATGCCCTCGTCGAAGTCCATCAGGCCGTCGACGACGTCGTCGATCTTCATCTCGTCCTTGCCGATCTTGTCGGCCAGGTCGAGGATCTCGCCCACCGTCATCGGGCAGGCCGAGATCGCCATGATCATGTGCTTGAGGCCGTCCTCGATGCGCTTGGCGATCTCGATCTCGCCTTCGCGCGTCAGGAGCTCGACCGAGCCCATCTCGCGCATGTACATGCGCACGGGATCGGTGGTGCGGCCGAACTCGCTGTCGAGCGTCGACGCGGCGGCCTCGGCTTCCTCCTCGACGTCCTCGGCGGGCGCCTGGGGCGTCGTGTCGGCCATCAGCAGCGTGTCGGCGTCAGGGGCCTCGTCGTAGACCTGGATCCCCATGTCGCCGATCATCGAGATCACGCCCTCGATCTGGTCGGCGTCGACGAGGTCGTCGGGCAGGTGATCGTTGATCTCGGCGTACGTGAGGAATCCGCGCTCCTTGCCGAGCACGATCAGTGTCTTGAGGCGGCGCTTGCGCGCCTCGATGTCGGCGGCGGTCAGCTCGCGCGGCGCCGCATCGTGCTTGCCCTTGCCGCCCTTGCGGCTCGCGTCCTCGGCGCGCTTGCCGGCGATCCGCGCGGCGATCTCGCCGGCGGTCTTCGGCACCGGTGGCGCCTTGGCGGCGGCGGGTTGCGCGCCCTTGACGGGCTTGCCGGCCAGCGCCTTGGCGTCGGCCTTCGACTTCGGGTCCTGCTTGACGGCGACGAGCTTGACCGGCGCCTTGGTGGCGACCGGCTTCAACGCGGCGACCTTGCCCTGCTTGGCGACCAGGCGTGGCGCCGGCTTCGCGGCCGGCTTGGCGGTGGTCTTGCGGGCGGCCGGCTTCGGCGCCTTCGCCTTGGCGGCGGTCTTGCGGGCGGTGGTCGCCGGGTGCTTTTTGGACGCCGCGGCGCCCCGCGCGGCCGGACGCTTCGCCGCCGGCCTGGCGGTCTTGCGCGCGGCGGGCTTGGCCGGCTTGCGGGCCTTGGAAGCGGGGCGGGCGCGCGTCTTGGAGCCGGTCTTGCGGGGGAGCTTCTTGGCCATGGTCATCGTGGATCCTGGAAAATCGTCGTGCCGCGCGAAGGCCTCCGGGCGATCGTCGACCGGGCAAAGATGGGGTCGCGCAGAAAAGCTTTAAAGTCTAACACAGGCGTTCGAATCTCCATCAGCCGGCGGGCGGGGGCTTGGGTGTCGTGCGCCAGCGACGCAGCGCCGCCTTGTCGGCCTCGCTCATGCTGGCGAGCGGGGTCTCGAGGATCCGGTCGATCTCGCGGGCCCCGCGCTGCGCGACGAGGCGCGCCGAGCCGTCGCGCAGGATCGCCTCGGCATCTTCCACGGTGAGTCCGTCTTCGGCCGCTTCAAGGGCGGCGACGATGGCGTTTTCGTGCGAGGTCCCCGCAAAACGCTGGATGATGGCCGGCGTGCTCAATGCGTGTTCGCGCAGCGTGTCCACCACAGCGGCCAGCGCCTTGCCTTCGGCGGTCCCGTCATCGGCATTCTGGAGGTCGACAGCGGATGCGAGCGAGGGTTGCATCAGCAGCGCTTCGAGCAAGCGTCGCGCCAGCGATGGCGATGGTCGCCGCGAGCCGCCGGACGGCCGTGCGCGCCGCGGTGCCGGCGCCGCTTCCGGCTCGACTGGCACCGCTGTTGCATTCGGCTCGCCTGCGGCACCGAGCAGCGTGCGCAACTCCGCTTCTGCGAGGCCCGCGAGCTCGGCGAGGCGCCGGCGCAGCACCGCGTGCAGGATCGGCGCGCGCACGTCGGCGAGATAGCCTTTCGCCGCCTGCGCGAGCGCGGCCTGGCCCTCGGCGCTCACCGGCGGATGCTTCGCCGCGAGCTCGTCGAACAGGAACTCGGACAACGGCGTGGCGGCGGCGAGCGCATCCTCGAATGCGGCGCGGCCGCGCTTGCGCACGAAGTCGTCAGGATCGTCGCCGTCCGGCAGGAACAGGAAGCGCGCGTTCTTGCCATCGGCGAGCGCGGCGAGCGTGTTCTCGAGCGCGCGCCATGCGGCGCGCCGTCCCGCGGCGTCGCCGTCGAAGCAATAGACGACGGTGTCGGTCTGACGGAACAGCTTCTGCACGTGCGTGGGCGTCGTCGCGGTGCCGAGCGTCGCGACCGCGTAGCCGATGCCGTGCTGCGCCAGCGCGACGACGTCCATGTAGCCTTCGACGACGACCACCTTGCCGGCATCGCGGATCGCGCTGCGCGCATGGAAGAGGCCGTAGAGCTCGCGGCCCTTGGAGAACACCGGCGTTTCCGGCGAGTTGAGGTACTTGGGCTCGCCGGCATCGATCACGCGGCCGCCGAAGCCGATCACGTGCCCGCGATGGTCGTGGATCGGGAACATGATCCGGTCGCGGAAGCGGTCGTAGCGCTTGTCGGCGTCGCCGGCAAAGACGAGTCCCGCGGCCTCGAGCCGCGGATCCTCGTACTCGGGAAACACCTTGAGCAGCGATTGCCACGCGTCGGGCGCGTAGCCCAAGCCGAAGCGCGCGGCGATCTCGCCGGTGAGGCCGCGCTTCTTGAGATACGCGATCGCGCGCGGACTGTCCTTCAATTGCGCGCGGTAGAAATGCGCGGCGGCGAGCAACAGCTCGGTGAGCGTCGCCGACGCTTCGCGCCGCTCGCGCTCGCCGGGACGCTCGTCGCGCGGCACCTCGAGGCCCGCGTCGCGTGCGAGCTCGGCGACGGCGTCGGGAAACGGCTTGCCGCCGTAATCCATCAGGAAGCCGATCGCCGTGCCGTGCGCGCCGCAGCCGAAGCAGTGGAAGAACTGCTTGGTCGGGCTGACCGTGAACGAGGGCGACTTCTCGCTGTGGAACGGGCAGCAGGCGGCGTAGTTGGCGCCGGCCTTCTTGAGCGGAACGTAGCGGTCGATCACGTCGACGATGTCGACGCGGGCGAGGAGCGTCTGGATGAAATCGTTGGGGATCAAGGCTCTGGCGCTCGCCCGTGTTCCGCGGATGCCGCGATGGGGGCGTCGAGGCATCGCGCGCGAGTCGCGAAGCGTGGAGCTCGACTCGCGCGGGGATGCTCACACGGCAGGGAACGCGCCATTATAGGCGGCGAGGAGCATTTGCAAAGCTGCGCGGCCCACACCTTGGCCCTCTCCCGCGAGGCGTCCTCACCCTGGCCCGCTCCCGCAAGGGGAAGAGGGAATCGTGCCAACGCCCTCTTCCCCGAGACGGGGAGAGGGCCGGGGTGAGGGGGGTGAGAGGGTCGTCAACCCGCGAGCTTCGCCTTGACCTTCGCCGACACGGCGCCCATGTCGGCGCGCCCGGCGAGCTTCGGCTTCAGCACCGCCATCACCTTGCCCATGCCCGCGACGCCGGCCGCTCCGGTTTCGGCGATGGCCGCGGCGATCGCCGCATCGATCTCGGCGTCGCCGAACGGCGCCGGCAGGTAGCCCGACAGCACGCCGATCTCGGCGCGCTCGGCGTCGGCCAGGTCCTGGCGCTTGCCCGCCTCGAACTGCGCGATCGAGTCGCGGCGCTGCTTGATCATCTTGTCGACGATCGCCATCACGTCCGCATCGGTGAGCGTGATGCGCTCGTCGACCTCGCGCTGCTTCATCGCCGCGAGCAAGAGGCGGATCGTCGACAGGCGCGCGGTTTCCTTCGCGCGCATCGCGGACTTCATGTCTTCGGTGATGCGGTCTTTGAGCATGGGAGGTCTGGAGTTCGGGGATCAGGGGGCTGGTCAGGTCGCGGCAGCGCTCGCCGGCACGTCGGGCGTCGACGAACGGCGTCGTCGCCTGTCGAGGATGCGCCGAAAGCCGGCGCCGAAAGCAAAAAGGGGCGAACCGGTCGCCCCTTTCCTCGTCGCTGCCCGCGCGGTCAGAACAGCTTCGGCGGCAATTGCTGGCTGCGGATGCGCTTGTAGTGGCGCTTCACCGCCGCCGCCTTCTTGCGCTTGCGCTCGGCTGTCGGCTTTTCGTAGAACTCGCGCGCGCGCAGCTCGGTGAGGAGGCCCGTCTTCTCGATGGTGCGCTTGAAACGGCGAAGGGCGGCCTCGAACGGCTCGTTCTCGCGGACGCGAACACTCGGCATGGCAATCGTTTCCTTGGGCGCGCGGCGCCCGCTGTTGGACTGGAAGGCGGGCCGGCCAAGCCGGAGTCCGCGCAGCCCGAAAGTATATCAGGCCCGGGCCGACGCCGGCAAGCACCTGTAAGCTTTGGGTTTTTTGGAGGAATGCCGGTGCGCGTGCTGGGCATCGAGACGTCGTGCGACGAGACCGGAGTGGCGATCTACGACACCCGGCAGGGCCTCGTCGCCCATGCGCTGCACTCGCAGGTCGAGATGCATGCACGCTTCGGCGGCGTCGTCCCCGAGCTCGCATCGCGCGATCACGTTCGCCGTCTCGTGCCGCTCGTCGAGTCGGTCGCGGCGTCGGCCGGCATGGCGTTGCGCGGAATCGACGCGATCGCCTACACGCGCGGGCCCGGGCTCGCGGGCGCGCTGCTCGTGGGCGCGGGCCTCGCGCACGCGCTCGGCTACGCGCTCGACCGGCCCGTGATCGGCATCCATCACCTCGAAGGGCATCTCCTGTCCCCGCTGCTCGCCACGCCGGCGCCGACGTTCCCGTTCGTCGCGCTCCTCGTGTCCGGAGGCCACAGCCAGTTCCACGACGTGCGCGGCGTCGGCGATTACCGCCTGCTCGGCGAGACGCAGGACGACGCTGCCGGCGAGGCGTTCGACAAGACCGCAACGCTGCTCGGCCTGCCGTATCCCGGCGGCCCGGCGCTCGCGAAGCTGGCGGAGCGCGGGCGCGCGGGCATCTACGTGCTGCCCCGGCCGATGATCGATGCGCCGGGCCTCGACATGAGCTTCTCGGGCCTCAAGACGGCGGTGCGCACGCTGGTGCACAAGCTCGCGCGCGAAGGGCGCTTCGACGACGTGGCGCGCGCCGACGTCGCGCGCGCGTTCGAGGATGCGATCGTCGACGTGCTGGCGGCGAAGTCGCTCGCCGCGCTCGCCGGGACCGGGCGCTCGACGCTGGTCGTCGCCGGCGGCGTCGGCGCCAACCGGCGATTGCGCGAGCGACTTGCCGGCGTCGTCGGCGCGCGCGGCGGTCGCGTTCATTATCCGGACGCCGCGTTCTGCACCGACAACGGCGCGATGATCGCGCTCGCCGGCGCGCTCAAGCTCGGCGAAGCGACGAACGCCGGCGGCGCGTTCGACGTGCGCCCGCGCTGGCCGCTCGGCGCAGCCTGACCGCCTACTCGCGGCCGATCACGCGCTCGTCGCCGCGCACGAGCTTGCGGATGTTCTCGCGATGCCGCCAGAACACGAGCACCGCGATCACGACCATCACGAACGTCACCGGCACCGCGCCGAGCTCGTAGAACATGCCGAGCGGCATCAGCGCCGCGGCCACGAGGCCGGCCAGCGAGCTGATCTTGAAGCCGAACGCGAGCGTGAGCCAGACGATCGCCAGCACGAGGCCGACCGGCCAGTTGAGCGCGAACACGATGCCCGCCGCGGTGGCGACCCCCTTGCCGCCGCGAAAGCCGTAATAGACGGGGAAAAGATGGCCGAGGAACACGGCGAGCGCCGCGGCGGGAACGACGAACCCGGGAAGCGCCATCGCCGCCGCGATCAGGATCGCCGCCTCCACGACGACGAAGCCCTTGATGCCGTCGCCGACGAGCGTCACCAGCGCCGCCTTGCGGTGTCCGGTGCGCAGCACGTTGGACGCGCCGGGATTGCCGCTGCCGTAGTCGTGCGGGTCCGGCAAACCGAACACGCGGCTCGCCACCATGGCGAACGAGATCGAGCCGACGAGATAGGCGACGGCCACGACGATGATGCCGGCGATCATTGAAGTCCCCCGAATGACGCGCTGCGCGGCCGGCGTGCGCGAGCGCGCCGCGGCTCTCGGCGCCAGTGTACCGGTTTGCGGCGACGATAGAGCCGCGGCCGATGCGCCACGCGGCGTGCACTAGAATCGCGGCGAGCCGCACATACGCCGCCGCAAGGCTATCCACGTCGACATGAACGCGATCATCATCCACGACCTGCGCGTCACGACGACGATCGGCGTCTACCGCTGGGAGGCGCATCTGCCGCAGACGATCCGCCTCGACCTCGAGATCGGCATGCCGTCGGACAAGCCGTTCGCGAGCGGCGAGTTCGCCGACGCGCTCGACTACGCGGCGATCGTGCGGCGCATCAAGGCGTACGCAGCCGGTCACGCCTACCCGCTGATGGAGCGCTTCGCCGAAGGCCTCGCCGAGATCGTGCTCGGCGAATTCGGCGCGCCGTGGGTCAAGCTGCGCGTGGTGAAGGTCGCCGCGCTACCCGGCGTCCGCGAGATCGGCATCGCGATCGAGCGCCGGCGCGACGCCTGACCTTCCGCGCGCTCAGCCGCGTGGATGATGCGCGGCGTGCAGCGCCTTGAGCCGCTCGCGCGCGACGTGCGTGTAGATCGTCGTTGTCGTGATGTCGGCGTGCCCGAGCAGCAGTTGCACGACGCGAAGGTCCGCGCCGTGGTTGAGGAGGTGCGTGGCGAACGCGTGGCGCAGCACATGCGGCGACAGCGACGCCGCGGCGATGCCGGCGACCGCCCCGTGGTGCTTGACCAGCGCCCAGAACGCCTGGCGCGTGAGCGGCCTGCCGCGCGCCGTGAGGAACAGATGGGGATCGCGGATCGTCCCGGCGAACCCCGGGCGCGCATCCTTCGTGTAGCGAACGATCCACGCGATCGCCTCCTCGCCGAGCGGCACCAGCCGCTCCTTGCTGCCCTTGCCGACGACGCGCACGACGCCGCTGGCGAGCGAAACCTGCGCGTGCGTGAGGCCGACGAGCTCGGAGACGCGCAGCCCCGTCGCGTAGAGCGTCTCCAGCATCGCGCGATCGCGCAGGCCGCGCGGGGTCGCCACGTCCGGCGCGTCGAGCAGCGCGTCGACCTGCGCTTCCGACAATGCCTTCGGCAATCGCCGGCCGGGCTTCGGCGCCGTCACGCGCAGCGTCGGGTCCTCGCGGATCGCGCCTTGCTCGAGTTGCAGCCGGTAGAAGCGGCGCAGCGTCGACAGGCGCCTGCCGATCGACGTCGCCTTGGCGCGGGCACGAAACTGCTCGGCGAGCCAGCGCTCGACGTCGCCGCGGTCGGCGGCGAGAAGCGGGCGGCCGGCGTGCGCGAGCCACGCGCTCCATGCCGCGAGATCGCGGCGATACGCGGCGAGCGATGCGGGTGCGAGGCCGTCGCGGAGCCAAAGCTGGTCGCAGAACGCGTCGATCGCCGCGATGTCGGCGGGTGCGGACTCGTTGTTGTCCATGGGCAATGAAAGGGCGTCCGAACGTCGCGATGACCTTCGCGAATGACAACGGTGCCGGCCGACACCACACGTCCCGGTCCTGCGCCCGCGTCCGGTGCAGCAGTCGTTGCGCCTATCATACGTGCTGTCATCGTACGCGGCATGCCGTTGCCGAGCCATGTCGCGCCGCCTGCGCGGATGGTTCCGGCACGCTTCGATGGACAAGAAACGCATCGTCACCGGAGTTCGACCGACGGGTTCCGCTGCACCTCGGGCACTATGCGGGTGCGCTCGAGAACTGGATCAGGCTGCAGAACGAATACGATTGCTACTTTCTCATCGCCGATTATCAGGTGGCCGACTACGCAGGCGACCTCGCGCGGGTGCGCAAAGCGGTCTGGAACGTGGCACTCGACTGGCTGACGTCGTGGCGCGCAAGGTGCGCAGGATGTACGCGGACCCTCCGCGGGCTGCGAACGAACCGGGCAAGGTGGAGGAGAACCCCGTGTTCGCCTACCTCGACGCGTTCGATCTCGATATTGGCCGCGTCGCCGACCTCAAGCGGCGCTATGCGCGCCGCGGCGTGAGCAATCGGGAGCTGAAGGAGCGGCTCGCAGCGGTTCTCGACGAGCTGCTGGCGCCCATGCGTGAACGACGTGCGGCGTACGAGCGGAACATGCCGCAGGTGCGCGATGCGCTCGAACACGGCGCGCGGCGCGCGCGCGCTCGCTGCCGAGACGATGGCGATGCTGCGTGACGCGCTCGATCTCGACTACCTGCGCAAATACCCGGGACGCCAAGACCGCGGGCGACCTCCGGCCGGATGACCCGTGCCTTGCGCGGCAGCTGGCGTACCATCGGCGAGCCGACGATCCGCCCGAGACGTCACCGGCAATGGCCACCCGCACCACATCAGCGACAAAGCGACAAAGACCGGTATTTCTCGACCTGACGCAAATCGAGATGCCGGTCGGCGCGCTCGCGTCCATCGGCCATCGGTTGTCGGGCGTCGTCCTTGCCACCGGCGTTCCGTTCGGCATTTACCTTCTCGACCGGTCCCTGCGCAGCCCGCAGGCCTATCGATGGGTTCTCGGCCTGTGCGACGACATCGCGTTCCGCATCGCGGCGATCGTGTTCGTGTGGGCGTTGTCGCATCATCTGCTCGCCGGAACGCGCCACCTGCTGAGCGACGTCGACATCGGCTCGCAGCTGCCTGCGGCGCGTCGCAGCGCGTGGATCGCGAACATCGGCGGCGTCGCCATCGCCCTGCTCGCGGCCGGAGCATGGCTGTGATCACGCTCACGGGACTGCGCGCGTGGCTGGTGCAGCGGGCGACTGCCGTCTACATGCTGGCCTTCATCGTGCTTTTCCTGGCTCGTTTCGTCATCGCGCCGCCGAGGTCCTATGATGAATGGCACGGATTGATGTCGGGCGCCGGGATGATCGCGGCCACGGTCCTCTTCTTCGCCGCGCTGCTCACGCACGCCTGGGTCGGCCTTCGCGACGTGGTCCTGGACTATGTTCACGTCGTCGCATTGCGAGCCGTGCTGCTGCCGCTGCTGGCACTCGGCCTGGTTGCGCTGGGAACATGGATCGTGCGAATTTTCTGGACAATCGGCGGTTAGCCGCGACGGCGGCAAAGGCAAAGCGGCCGCCCGGAGCAACCAATGCACTTCTCGATCTTCCGCTACAACCCGGAGCACGACGACAAGCCGTACATGCAGGATTTCCGCATCGATCTCGAGTCGAGCGATCTCATGCTGCTCGACGTCATCCTGCGCATCAAGAACGTGCAGGACGATTCGCTCACCATCAGGAGATCGTGCCGCGAGGGCATCTGCGGCTCCGACGCAATCAACATCAACGGCCGCAACGGGCTCGCGTGCGTCACCAATGTCCGCAAGCTCCGGGAGCCGGTGGAGCTGCGGCCACTGCCGAGCTTCCCGGTCGTCCGCGACCTGGTCGTCGACATGAGCCGGTTCTGGAAGCAGTATCACTCGATCAGGCCGTATCTCGTCAACGACGAGCCGCCGCCGGAAAAGGAGCGCCTGCAGTCCCCCGCTGAGCGCGAAAGGCTCGACGGCTCGTATGAGTGCATCATGTGTGGATGCTGCACCAGCCAATGCCCCTCGTCGTGGTGGAATCCCGACACGTTCGTCGGGCCGGCCGGCCTGCTGCAGGCGTATCGCTTCATCAGCGACAGCCGTGACCGTGCGACCGGGGAACGGCTGCAGGACCTCAACCGCGATCCCTACCGGCTGTTCCGCTGTCGCACGATCATGAATTGCACCGAGGTCTGCCCGATGGGCTTGTCGCCGTCTCGCGCAATCGAGCGGATCCGGCTGCGGATGCTCGACGTCGAGGGCCATGGCGGTGGACTTGCACGGCATCGCGTGCCGACGGTCAGGTAGACGACGGGAATGCGATGAAAACGACGACGCGGATATTCATGGCTGCAGCCGCGGCCTTCGCTGCGTGGCAGGTCATGCGGCATCTCGGCGAACGCGAGCACAAGCGCGCCGGCCGCTGGATCGATCGCTCACGCGACGGAGGGTCTTACCGACGCGCGATCGCGCGCTGGGAGAACGAAGGCGGTGCAACGCGCGCCAGCCGCGCGCGCGACGCTTCGCCGACGTAACACCGGAAGCGGCGCAGCCGCTTGCGGTGCGCGTGGTCTGCTGCGCGAGGCCGGCCTGTTGCCGGGCTCGCCATTCACCTGCGGCCAGACGCGGCGCGTCGGCGGGCGAGTCGGCCCCGTTGTTTTTTCGAACCGTGCCCATATGTGCAGATCGCCACCGAGCGTGATATCCGGCTGCGGTGGTCACTCGGGGGAATTTCCTCATCGAAACCTCGCTCGGCTCCGCTGAGCCTGCTCTGATCCACGACCCGGAGTTGGCGCCGACCGCCGATGGCAAGGCATCCACGTCGCTCGGCACCGCGCGTTCTGCGATGGCGACCGTACTCGCAGTGCGACACTGGACGGAAAGCCTGTTGTCCTTCCGC
>Ga0207707_10006254_pt1 | contig 10398 bp, 6 predicted proteins | sample KBSC83BmetaG_FD_184336 | JGI IMG/M metagenome (GOLD analysis project Ga0207707, IMG submission 184336) | Corn rhizosphere microbial communities from Kellogg Biological Station, Michigan, USA - KBS C8-3B metaG (SPAdes) (version 2) | ecosystem: Host-associated > Plants > Roots > Rhizosphere ... | reverse complement strand
TACACGCGCCCACTCGTGGGACTTGAGGAATTTCAGATCACCAGGAATCTCTTGCATGGTCGGGTCCAGGGTTTTGGGGTGGTTGGGAAAGACAACTTGCCGGGTAATTCTAACGACAACGCATTGCCCCGGATGTCGTGTGGTTGCGGGCAATCAAATGCCGGCACAGGCTTTGCCCGCGCGTACAAACGGATACTTCACAATGCGCGCCGGTACCTCGTGGCCGCGGATGTCGACGTGCACCGTGCCACTGGTACCGGCCGGCACCCGGGCGAACGCAATGGCCTTGTTCAGGGTCGGGGCAAAACTGCCAGACAGGATCTGTCCGTTGCCTTGTTCGGTGTGCACCGTCTGCCCGTGGCGCAGCACACCCTTGTCGTCCAGCACGACACCGACCATCACACGTTGTACACCCGCATCCTTTTGCGCCTGCAACGCGTCACGCCCGATAAAATCGCGCCCGGGGTCCAGCGCCACAGTCCAGCCAAGATTGGCTTCCCACGGCGACACGGTTTCGTCCATGTCCTGCCCATATAAATTCATGCCGGCTTCCAGCCGCAGCGTGTCGCGCGCGCCAAGACCGGCGGGGACCACGCCCGCCGCGGCAAGCGCCTCCCACAACGCGATGGCTTGCGCATTCGCCACCAGGATTTCAAACCCATCTTCGCCGGTATAACCGGTGCGGGCGATGAACAGCGGCACGCCTTGCAGCCCCTGCGCCGCCGCGGCCGAAAACTTGCCCAGCTGCTCGATCCGCGCCCGATCCGTTTCGTGCAGCAGATCCAGCACCTTGCTGCGCGCGTTCGGACCCTGCACGGCAACCATCGCGAAGTCGGCGCGCTCCTTCACTTCCACGGCAAACGCACGCGCCTGCTGCTCGATCCAGGCGAGATCCTTGGCGCGGGTCGCTGCATTCACCACCAGCCGGAAATACGCCTCGGCAAAAAAGTACACGATCAAATCATCGATCACGCCGCCCTGGGCGTTGAGCATGCATGAGTACAACGCCTTGCCCGGCACCTGCAGCTTGTCCACGTTGTTGGCAAGCAGGTGGCGCAGAAACTCGCGCGTGCGCGGCCCGTGCAGATCGATCACGGTCATGTGCGACACATCAAACATGCCCGCGTCACGCCGTACCGCATGATGCTCCTCGATCTGCGAGCCGTAATGGATCGGCATGTCCCAACCGCCGAAGTCGACCATGCGGGCGCCCAGCGCGCGATGGGTAGCGTTGAGTACGGTCTTTTCAGTCATCGGTGCGCACCTCGGCGAAAGTACGATTATCGCGGCGCACGACCGACAAGCCAAGCGCCCACCAGCCAGCAGCACGCGATGCCGAGACGACGCCGAGCCCGGCCTCCCGGGTGACCGATGGACACGATGCGGCGGCGGCACGTCCGGAGCCACGACATGCCCGACACTGGTCGCTTTTCACGCGACTGTCACCGCGGCAATGCAGCTACAGCCGGTACGTTATCGAGCGCAACACCCGCTTGTACCCTGCCCGCACTGGCCGCTACACCAGCCGGCCGCTGCCAGTCTGGCGCCGGTTGGACACGGCGTACGCGGCGGGCAGTGCCCGCCCTACAACCGCCGGACAGCGCCGACACCGGAACGTAGGGCGGGCACTGCCGCCGGCTTTTGCGTAATCGCGCTGCAATCAAAACCAAAGCTAATCCAGCGCTGGCAGGTGTTCCGCCAACTGCTCCGCCACCTGCGTGGCCATGTCTTCGGCACGCTTGCCGCTGGTCGCCAAATGGATATCCGGCGCTTCGGGTGCTTCGTAGGGCGAATCAATGCCGGTGAAGTTGCGGATCTGCCCGGCGCGCGCCTTGCGGTACAACCCTTTGGCGTCGCGCCGCTCGCATTCGGCCAGCGGCGTGTCGACAAACACTTCGACAAACTCGCCGGCAGCAAACAGCTCGCGTGCCGAACGCCGCTCGCTGCGATACGGCGAGATCGCGCTGACCAGCACGATCAGCCCGGCGTCCACCATCAAATGCGCGACTTCGGCAATGCGCCGGATGTTCTCCACGCGCGCTTCCGGCGTGAAGCCGAGGTCGCGGTTGATGCCGTGGCGCACGTTGTCGCCGTCGAGCAGATAGGTGTGATAACCGAGCGTGTGCAGGCGGCGTTCGACCAAGTTGGCGATGGTCGATTTGCCGGCCCCGGACAACCCGGTGAACCACAGGCACAGTGGCCGCTGACCCTTGCTCTGGCCGCGCACCGCCTTGTCGATATCCAGATGCTGCCAGTGCACGTTGCTGGAGCGACCCAGCGCGAAATCCAGCATGCCGCACGCCACGGTGGCGTTGCTCTGGCGATCGATCAGGATGAAACCGCCGAGCGTGTGATTGGTGGCGTAGGCCTCGAACGCGATCGCGTCATCCAGCCCCACGGTGCAATAACCGACCTCGTTCAATGCCAGCTGTCGCGCGGCCAGCTGCGCCTGCGTGTTCACGTCGACCTTGTACTTGATCGACATTACCCGCGCATTGATCGTGCGCGTGCCGATTTTCAACCAGTAGGTGCGATTCGGCAGCAGCGCGACATCGCCCAGCCACAGCAGGTGGCAGGTGAACTGATCGGCCACCGGCGCCGGGCGCAACGCATCGGCAATGACATCGCCACGGCTGATACCGAGCTCGCGGTCGAGACACAGCGTGACCGCCTGGCCCTCGCTGGCGCGCGGCAGATCGCCGCCATGCGTGACAATACGCTCGACATGCGCGTGCTGCACCCCCGGCTGCACCACGATCTCGTCGCCCACCGCCACGCTGCCGCCGCAGATCGTGCCGGCATAACCACGAAACGACTGGTCGGGACGATTCACCCACTGCACCGGCAGGCGGAAATCGGCAGCCGTGGCCGGCGCCACATCGACCGTCTCCAACACTTCCAGCAAGCTGCTGCCGGTGTACCACGGCATGCGCGACGAACGCGCGCCGACGTTGTCACCGGTCAAGGCCGCCACCGGCAGGCATTGCACGTCGGTAATGCCCAGGCTGGCTGCCAGCGTGCGATACGCCGTCGCAATACGCTCGTGCACGTCCCGGTCATAGCCGACCAGATCCATCTTGTTCACCGCCAGCACCACATGGCGGATGCCGAGCAAGCCACATATATAAGTATGTCGGCGCGTCTGCGGCAACAAACCCTTGCGCGCGTCGACCAGCACCACCGCCAGCTCGGCATTCGACGCGCCGGTAGCCATGTTGCGCGTGTACTGCTCGTGACCCGGACAGTCGGCGACGATGAAATTGCGCCGCGCCGTGTGGAAGTAGCGGTAGGCCACGTCGATGGTGATGCCCTGCTCACGCTCGGCATCCAGCCCGTCGGTGAGCAGCGAAAAGTCCAGCGTGTCGCCGGCATCCGCGTGCAGGCGTCGACTGTCACGCACCAGCGCCGCAATCTGGTCGTCGGCGAGCATGCCGGCGTCGTACAGCAAGCGCCCCAGGAGCGTGCTCTTGCCGTCATCCACACTGCCGCAAGTGATGAAGCGCAGCAGGCTCTTGTTGGCGGTATCTGCAGGCGGCATCAGAAATAGCCCTCCTGCTTCTTGCGTTCCATCGACGCGGTCGGGTCCTGATCGATCACCCGGCCCTGGCGCTCGGAAGTGCGCGAGGCGGCCATCTCGGCGATGATCTTGTCCAGCGTATCGGCATGCGATTCGACCGCGCCGGTCAATGGGTAGCAACCCAGTGTGCGGAAGCGCACTTCGCGCATTTGCGGCGCTTCACCCGGGCGGAACACGAAGCGGTCGTCGTCCACCATGATCAATGCGCCGTCACGCTCGACGACCGGGCGCGGCTTGGCAAAATACAGCGGTACCAGCGGAATGGATTCACGGCGGATGTACAGCCAGACATCCATCTCGGTCCAGTTGGACAACGGAAACGCGCGTACCTCTTCGCCCTTGCGCAAGTGCGTGTTGTAGGTGTGCCAGAACTCCGGCCGCTGGTTTTTCGGGTCCCAGCGGTGCTGCGCGTTGCGAAACGAGAACACGCGCTCCTTGGCGCGCGATTTTTCCTCGTCGCGCCGCGCACCACCAATCGACGCATCGAAGCGGTACTGGTCCAGCGCCTGCTTCAGCGCCTGGGTTTTCATGATGTCGGTATGCACCGTCGCGCCGTGCGTGAACGGCGACACGCCTTGACGCACGCCTTCCTGGTTGGTGTACACCAGCACCTGCACATCGCCCGCCGCCGCCACGCGCTCGCGAAACGCGATCATCTCGCGAAACTTCCACGTGGTATCGATGTGCAACAGCGGCATCGGCGGTTTGGCCGGATAAAACGCCTTGCGCAACAGGTGCAGCAGCACTGACGAATCCTTGCCGATCGAATACAGCATCACCGGCCGCTGGAACGCCGCTTGCACCTCGCGAAAGATATGGATGGCCTCCGCCTCCAGATCATCGAGATGGGAGTGCACGGCAGGTTCGATCATGGCAACGGGATTCGTCTTGTAGTCCATTCGCAGCACGGATCGCGAAACGCCAACGGGTGCGGCCTGACCGCGCATGTTACACGCTACGCAGCATTCCATCCCGCCATGGCGCGGCTCGCCGTGGCCACGCAGGGCATCGGCACACTCCGGCGTCCGGCCTGACGCCTTTGAACGCCGTCGGACCACACATGCCGACCGACGGTCAGGCGATCACGGGATACGCCGGCGCCAGATCAAGCGTCGCGGCGCAGACGGACGCCAGCTCGAGCAGGCGCAGGTCCGAACCGCGGGCACCAATCAACTGCAGGCCGACCGGCAGGCCATCGGGCAGCAGACCCATTGGCAAGCTCACCGCCGGACACCCCGCAAGGCTCGCGAAGCTGGTGAGGTCGGCTTGTGAATCCGGCACCGGGCCGTCCAGCGGGAACGCCCCCTGCGGCGTGGTGGGCAGCACCAGCACGTCCACCTGGGAAAACAGTCGACGCATCTTCAACGTCGCCGCGTCCAGCACCCGGTCGGCAACTGCATAGTCCGCCGCGCTCTTGCGCCCGGCGTATTCCAGCAAGTTGCGGAACTGTGGCGAAACCGCATGCGCCGTATCCGCCAGGTCCGCAGAGAACGTCGCCAGCATCTCGGCCTCCATCAGCAGCAAGCCGGAGCGCCGCGTGCGCGCAAAATCCCAGTCGCTGAAATCCACCGTGCGCCGATCACCCAGCGCATGTGGCAGCCGCGCCATGGCCGAATCAAACAAGTCGATCACGTCGCGTTGCACGCCGACTGCCGCCAGATCCGGCATCAGGCCAGTGCGCAGATTGCCCGGCTCCCAATCCGGCAGCGCAAACGCGACGCGGCGCCGACGCGAGCGCGCGTCGTCGGCGTCGTACCCCGCCAGCACCTGCAGCAGCACGGTGAGGTCCTCGGCACTGCGCGCCAGCAAACCCACGGCATCCAGCCGGCGCGCGGCGGGCACCACCCCGCGTGCGGAAATTTCCCCATGCGTCGGCTTGAGCCCGTAGACGCCGCAATAACTGGCCGGAATACGAATCGAGCCCAGACTGTCCGAGCCCACCGCCGCCACCGCCAACCCGGCAGCCACTGCTGCGGCCGCACCGCCCGATGACCCGCCAGCGGTGTAGCCATGCCGATGCGGGTTGTGCGTAGCGCCGAAGTGCGCATTGTTCGTGGTGGCACCCAGCGCACCCTCGTCCATGTTGGTCTTGCCGACCAGTACGGCACCGGACGCCCGCAGCCTGGCCACCACATGCGCGTCGCTGTGCACCGGCCGGGCGCGCCCGGGCAGACCGGCGCGGGTGGGCCAACCGGCCATGTCGAAGTTGTCCTTCAGGGCCACGGGTATCCCGTCGAGTCGGCCGATCACGCCATCACGGCGGCGGCGGTCAGCCATGTGCGCCTGATCCTGCAGCAAGCCTGAGCGCAGATCGATATACGCATTGAGCTGCGGGTTGATGCGTTCAATGGCCGCCTGGTAGGCGTCAGCCAGCGCCTGCGGCTGCACGCGTCCCACGGCGAGCCAATGCAGCAGTTGGCACAGCGTGGAGCGACGCAGGTCGAGATCAGCGATTGGTGGCTGCGAATTCATGAGCACTCCCCGGATGGCGTGCTGCGATTATCGCCGTTGCATGGCAGGCGATTGCAAGCGCGGACGTGATCAGCCCATCGCGTCATTGACGAGGAGCGGCGAGCAGTGCCCCGCCCCACGGGTTATTGCCGGCACCGATTGTTGCTGGTGCGGATTATTGCCGGCACTGGTCGTCGTCGGTAGGGCTGGCACTGCCCGCCGCCGTAAGCGGACAAGCCCCACGCCAACCACCAGCATCGCGCCGCAGCTGCCCATCGCCACCCAACGTTTGCCGCGCGCCACGCGAAACCTGACAATACCCGAGCCGCTGCCACGCTTGAACGACAGCTGCGCATGACGCAAACGCGGAGGGCGCCGTTGCACGCATGACGCGCCGCCCTACCCGACCATTCAATGGAGCCTGCCATGAGCGAACGCGAAACGATGGAATACGACGTGGTCGTGGTCGGCGGCGGTCCGGCCGGGCTGTCCTTCGCCATTCGCCTCAAGCAGCTCAACCCCGACGTCAGCGTGTGCGTGATCGAAAAATCCTCGACCGTCGGCGCGCACATTTTGTCCGGCGCGGTGATCGAGCCGCAGCCGCTGGATGCCTTGTTGCCCGGCTGGCGCAACAACCCGCCACCCATTTGCGTGCCGGCGGGCCCCGACGAGTTTTACCTCTTCAGCAAGACTGGCGCGCGCAAGCTGCCGCTGCCGCCGGGCATGCACAACCAGGGCAACTTCATTGTCTCGCTCGGTGCGCTGTGCGCATGGCTGGCGCCGCAAGCCGAAGCGCTGGGCGTGGATGTGTTTCCCGGCTTCGCCGCCGCCGACACGATTTACACCGACGATGGCGCGGTTGCCGGCGTGCGTATCGGCGACATGGGCGTGGCCAAGGATGGTTCGCACAAGGCCAACTACACCCAGGGCATCGACATCAAGGCCAAGGTCACCGTGCTCGCCGAGGGCGCGCGCGGCAGCCTGACCAAAGTGCTGGTGAAACGCTTCAAGCTGGACGAACACAGTGACCCGCAAGGTTATTCCATCGGCATCAAGGAGCTGTGGCAGGTGCCCGCCGGCCGCGTGACGCCAGGAAAAATCGTGCACAGCTTTGGCTGGCCGGCCGACACGCGCACCTACGGTGGCGGTTTCCTGTATCACCTGGATGGTGATCGCGTGGCGCTGGGTTATGTCAGCGGGCTCGACTACAGCGACCCGAACTACAAACCGTGGGAAGCGTTCCAGCAATGGAAGCACCATCCGCTGATCAAGCCATTGCTGGAAGGCGGCTCGATCCTGTCCGCTGGTGCGCGGGCGATGGCCACCGGTGGCTATCAATCACTGCCAAAAGTGGAAATGCCAGGCGCACTGTTGATCGGCGATACCGCCGGCCTGCTCAACGTGCCCAAGATCAAGGGCACGCACCAAGCGATCAAGAGCGGCATGCTCGCCGCCGAACACCTGGCCAGGCAGCTCGACGCTACCGGCTTCGATGCCGAGCTGCGCGCGTCGGACGTGATGGCCGAGCTGAAGAAAGTCCGCAACGTGAAGCCCGGCTTCAAGAAGGGCCTGTGGTTTGGCATGTTGAACGCCGCGTGGGAAACCGCCACCGCCGGGCTGTCGCCGTGGACGCTGAAGAACAAGGCCGACTGGTCCAGCCTGCACAAGCTGGGCGAATACCAGGAGCCCGTACGCGACTACGTACAACGCACGCTGCCACCGCGCGATCGCCTGGCCAGCGTGTACTTTGCCGCCACTGAGCATGACGAGGACCAGCCGATCCACCTGGTCGTCACCGACCCCAACATCTGCGTGGATCGTTGCACCGAGGAATACGGCAACCCGTGCACGCGCTTCTGTCCGGCCAACGTCTACGAAATGGTCGAAGACGTCATGCCCGACGGCAGCAAGAAACCGCGCCTGCAAATCAACGCCGCCAATTGCGTGCACTGCAAAACCTGCGACATCAAGGATCCGTACGAAATCATCACCTGGGTCACGCCGGAAGGCGGCGCGGGGCCGAATTATCAGAACCTGTGACGTGCCGAGGGCAATCCGCTGATCGGCAATCTCTCATGGCGACTGAAACGCCTCGGCTACCTGCTGCAACGGATGCGCAGCAGCGTGGCGTTGCGCGGCTGGCGCGGTACCTGGGCGCGCCTGCGTCAGGAATTCCAGTCACGACCTGAAGTCGACGAAGACCTTTCGCTGTTGCCGCTGGATGCACCGTTCTCGCCGTTCGTCCTGCCCGATCCCGACGCGCCAGAGGTCTCCATCATCATCCCGGTCTACGGCAAGCTGGCGTACACGCTTGCCTGCCTGCGCTCGCTGCTGCGCCACGGCACGCAGGCGTCATTCGAGGTGATTGTGGTGGACGATGTCTCGCCGGATGACAGCACCACGACGCTGGCACAAATCGGTGGCCTGCACTTGTTGCGCAATTCCGAAAACCTCGGTTTCGTTGGCACCTGCAACGCCGGCGCCAACGCAGCGCGCGGCGAGTTCCTGCTGTTTCTGAATAACGACACGCAGGTCACGGCCGGTTGGCTCGACGCAGTGCTGCGCTGCTTTGCCGAACGCGCCGACTGTGGCATCGCCGGCAGTCGGCTGGTGTACCCGGACGGCCGCCTGCAGGAGGCCGGTGGTCTGGTGTTTGCCGACGGCAGTTGCTGGAACATCGGGCGTTTCGCGCCACGCGACGCACCGGCATTCCGCTATCGCCGCGAAGTGGATTACGTCTCCGGCGCCGCGCTGTCGATCCGCCGCGAGGTATTCCGGCGCATCGGCGGCTTCGACACGCGCTACGCACCGGCCTATTACGAAGACACTGACCTGGCATTTGCGGTACGCCGACTTGGCCTGCGCGTGTATTACGAGCCGACCAGCACAGTGATCCACTGTGAGGGTATCAGTGCCGGCACCGATCTTGACCGCGGCATGAAGCGCTACCAGGCGATCAACCAGGCAACATTCGTCACCAAATGGACGGCTGAACTCTCCGCGCAGCCACCGACCAATACTCCGTTGGCGCGCGCCATCCGCTGGCGCGCGCGCGGCCGCGTGCTGGTGGTGGACGCCGTGACGCCCGAGCCGACGCGCGACTCCGGGTCGCTGCGGCTGTGCGCCATCCTGCGCCTGCTCGGCGAACAAGGCTGGAGCACGGCGTTCCTGCCCGACGACGGACACGCCAACGCCGCCGAGATCACTGCACTGGGTGCGCTCGGCACGGAAGTGTTGTGCAAGCCGTCGGTCACGGACTTGCCGCACTGGCTGCTTACCCACGGCAGCGACCTGCACGCGGTGATCCTGTGCCGGCACACGGTGGCCGGTCAGTACGCGTCGCTGGTGCGCCGTCATGCGCCGCAGGCGCGCTTGCTGTTCGACACCGTCGACCTGCATTTCGTGCGCGAACAACGCGCTGCCAAGCTGCGCGGCCAGGCGAGCATGGCGCGCCGCGCCCGCGCATCGCAGCACAGCGAACTGCAGTTGATTGCACACAGTGACGTCACCTTCGTCGTCAGCCCCCACGAGCAAGCACTGCTGGCACGCCTGTTGCCGCAGGCACGGGTGGAACTGCTGTCCAATATCCACGAAGTGCATGGCTGCCGGCAGCCGTTTGCCGGGCGCCAGGATCTGGTTTTCATCGGTGGCTATGGCTACCCGCCGAATGCCGATGCCATCCGCTGGATGGCCACCGAAATCCTGCCGCAGCTGCGCACCGCATTGCCGCATATCCGGCTGCACATTATTGGCAGCGTATCGGACGCGGTGCGCAGCGAACTGTCGACACCAGGACTGGAACTGCACGGCCGCGTCGCCGATCTCACGCCGTGGATGGATCGTTGCCTGGCGTCGCTGGCCCCGCTGCGCTTCGGCGCCGGCGTGAAGGGCAAGATCAACATGGCGATGAGTCACGGTCTGCCGGTCATCGCCACGCGCCTCGCGGTGGAGGGCATGCAGCTGCAAGATGGCGTCAACGTGCTGATTGCCAACGATCCTGCCGCCATGCTCACCGCAGTCCAGCGTTTGCAACACGACGCGGGGCTGTGGACAACCCTGTCCGCCAACGGGCTGGACAACGTGCGTCAGTACTTTTCCAGCGCTGCCGCTGCAGCTACCTTGCAGCGCGTGCTGGATTGACCCTTGCTGCATGCACCATGATGCTGCAGCGTCTCCCTCGACTGACCCTCATGGCGCTTCACGAATTCACCAAACACTACCTGTTCTCGTTGCTGCGCGCGGCCTTCCGGCTGACGCCCATGCCGGTTGCGACGCGCGACCGCCTGCGTCAACGATTCCTTGACCGGCACGGCAGCCTCCTGCCGTCGGGTCCGCGCGGACAAACCGGCAAAGCGTCGATAGTCGAACGG
>Ga0207707_10006253_pt1 | contig 10399 bp, 5 predicted proteins | sample KBSC83BmetaG_FD_184336 | JGI IMG/M metagenome (GOLD analysis project Ga0207707, IMG submission 184336) | Corn rhizosphere microbial communities from Kellogg Biological Station, Michigan, USA - KBS C8-3B metaG (SPAdes) (version 2) | ecosystem: Host-associated > Plants > Roots > Rhizosphere ... | reverse complement strand
CCGACGAAGCAGCGCGGAACTCCGGGCTCAGCCCCTTTGCCGCGCTCGATGCCGCCCTGAACGCCGGCGGCGCTGCCAACACCATCGACACCACACCCAACAGCACCACTCCAAGCGCAGCACGACGCCACGAAGCCCAGACGGACTTCCGCGCAAACATCATTTTGTTTACCTCGTCGGCTTAGTCGTTCTTCAGCCGACGATAGAAGCTAGGCGAGAGAGCTGTCCAACGAAAAATTGAGATGGCGTTTTCTCGCGACATTCGCAGTTATTGGACCGTTACCTACCTCCGCCGCGGCGATGCGCGTAGGAGGACGATCCTCGGCGTCTCCTGGAGCGCGCCCGAACCGCAGCGCCAGATCGTGCGCCGCGTGATCGCCTTTGTCGAAGACCCGCGCGTGCTCTACAACCCGTACAACATCGAAATCGACCGCGAGGTGTCCACGTCGGCGTTCGAGATTCGGGGCGAACTCACCAAGGCCATCCCGACACTCCCAGAGGACTCACCCGCCGCGCACGCTACGCACGATGCGCGCCGCGTGCCACCGCGGCGTGCCGCGAGTATCTCGACCAGCATATGACAGCACCAAACACAATGGGCGCCAAACAATGCGTATCGACGGTTAATCGAGACGGGCGCAGCGAGACGATGCTGCGGCAAAAACCCGCCGTGCCAAGCGCGGCGTGCGTCGATTAACTCGCGAGGCTTTCCTCCTCAGATCAGACGACGTAGGACCGAAGAAGACGTCCCAAGGAAATGATCCCGCGTCTTCGTTTGGTCGGCGCCATTTCCTCGGCATTGCTGCGACAACCCAAAGCTAAATACTTTCAATTTGGCTCGTTGTTCCAAGCGGCAAGCCCTTTGGCGGCAAGAAAAACCAGGGGCAGCAGCGCTAACAAGGCAGTCCCAGTTCGTAGCCAGTCCGGCCAAGTAGCCATCCCTGTGGACAAAAACGTAGCTGCGGTGTACGCCGCGACAATGTAGATGATTGCGCCGGCGAAATAGCCAATCGCTAGCTTTCTATTTTGGGTCACAGTTTGGAAGCCCTGGGCAGTTGTTGTACTTTAACAATAGCGTCTCGACTATGTCCTGACTGGCGCCGCCCAGAAGGCCGGCGAATCCTCCCCATACCGCGCCAGTGAGTATGGACGTCGTGCGCGCATAAGGCGCGCTAGGCACAATAAACTGCCCGAGCGCGTTGCCTACGAACCCGCCGAGCGCGCCACTTGCCGCGTTTTGCCCCGTAGCAGGCGTTCCCGGTGTTTGCGACACGGCCAGACCGGTAATACCCCCTGCAATTGCCCCTACCATTCTTGAGCGCACAGATCCAGGAGAAGCCAGCCCTGCTACAGCACCGATCGCAATCTGGCCCGCTGATGAATTAGCTGGATCGTAGCTGTTCATAAGAGCCTGAGCACCACCTCCAACTACGGCTCCGAACGCAGCGCCAACGATACCCCCCGTCATACCGCCCGTGACAGCTCCGCCTGTTGTGGCTGCGATGACCTTTATCGTATTTACTGAAAGACAATAAAGACCGTCTACGTCGACATATCCAAGAGGATTCGCTTCTGCATACCGGTAGGTATTGATGCCACCCCAAATGCCGATCAAATCGCTCTGGAAATATCTTCCGATTGCCGGATCGTAAAGTCGAAAGTAGTTGTACGCGAGATTCGTCTCTTTATCGGCGTACTGCCCCGGGAATCTGAGTGCGAACTCAAAGGTGCCGAGAGCGCTGGGGTTCTCGTTAGGAGCGCTTGCCCCGAACGGCTCGGTGTTATCCCACGTCCACACCGTCTGCTGGCTGGCGTCTGCAATGAGCCGCGGCGTATTTAGGTGATCGGTGTGGATGAAGTAAAGGGCCTTGGCGACGACGACGGGAGACGGACGAAGCGCGAGGATCGCAGCCGCCCCGATGTCGGAGTCGCCGCCCGAGCCGGCAGCGGTCGCGGTCTTTGCTCCTGTCGCTCCGGCTGCGCTTTGCGTCGCGTAGTTCCCTTCCATCGACTGGCCGAGCTGCGCCTGCACCGGCTGCACCTGCGCGTCGAAGCCTTCGGTCATCCCGGTGGGCGGCGTCCAGGTGCTCGAGGTCGCGAACGTGTGCGCCGTGACGATCATGGTGTCCGCCACCGTGGTGGTGACGCTGGGCGTGGCGTGCGTAAAGCCGTCAGCGGTTGCCTGCCCGTTCTCCACATCGATCGGGGTGGTCGTGTCGACCCCGGAGAAGGACTGGATGCCGCCGACGGCGTAGACGCCGCCGGAGACGTCCCACGTGTAGGACGCGGGCTCGGAGGCCGCCACCTTGCGGAAGACGGCGAGCGAGTTGGTCTGCCCCGAGGCGTTGTCGATCCTCCTTACGAGCGTCCAGCCGGACGGTGTGCCGATGGTCGCCGTGGATGGGCGCACAGCAACGGAGGCGATCATCACATCGTTCGCCTGCGTGCCCGCCGGGACGTTGATCGACAGCGTTGCCGAGCTCGTAGCCGGTTTGAGCGCGAGGATGTGCGTGACGCCCGGGTCGGAGTTCTGGGTTCCGGCCGCCGTCGCCGTCTTCGCCCCGCTCGCGCCTGCGGCGCCTTGCACGCTCCAGGTGGATTCCATGGAGTGGCCCGTGCCGTCGGCATTGGGCACTACCGCCTGTATATCGAAGCCTTCGTTCATGCCCGAGGGTGGCGTCCAAGTGGTGGAGCTCGGCAGGCCGAAGGAAGCAACGAGCATCGCGTTCGCCACCGTCGTGGTGATGCTCGGCGTTGCGTGCGTGAGCGCCTCGGGCGTACCCTGCCCGGCCTCCACGTCGATCGGGCTTGTCGTGTCGACGTTGTAGAAGCTCTGGATGCCACCCAGCGCGAAGGTGGTGCCGCTCGAGAAGTTCCAGGTGAAGGACGAAGGTTCGGACGAGCCGGCTACCTTCTGGTACACCGCGAGCGAGCTCGTCTGTCCCGTGGTGTTGTCGGTACGGCGAACGAGCGTCCAGCCTGAGGGGGCGGTGATCGTCGCGCTCGAAGGGCGTACCGAGACGGCGGCAATCATGACGTCGTTCGCCGCGGTGCCGGACGGTAGCGCGAGGCTGAGGACGGGCGTTGCGGGCTTGAGCGCCAGGATGTGCGTCGTGCCGGGGTCGGCGTTGGCGCTGCCGTCAGCCGTGGCCGTCTTCGCGCCTGTCGCCCCCGCTACGGTCTGGATCGCGTAGTTCGCTTCCAGCGATTGGCCTTGGCCGTCGGTGAAGGTGCCGTATTCGACGTCGATTCCCTCGGTCATCCCAGTGGGCGGCGTCCACGTCGTGGAGCTCGGCAAGCTGTGCGCGGTCACGAGCATCGCGTTCGCCACGGTCGTCGTAACGCTTGGCGTGGCATGGCTAAGGCTCTCCGGCGTGCCTTGGCCGTTCTCGACGTCAATCGGGGCGGTCGTGTCGACGCCGGTGAAGGACTGGATGCCGCCGGCGGCGTACGTCGCGCCGCTGAAGCTCCAGGTGAACGAGGACGACTCGGACGAAGTGGCGACCTTGCGATACACGGCAAGCGAGCTCGTCTGCAGCGACGTGTAGTTCACCCGCCGCACGAGTGTCCAGCCTGAAGGCGCGGTGATCGTGGCCGTGTACGGCCGTACCGAGATCGCGGCGATCATCACATCGTTCGCCGCCGTGCCCGAGGGCAGCGACACCGCGAGCGACTGCGTGTTCGTCGCCGCCGAGGACGCGGCCCGGAAGCTGATCCCCGGTGCAGCGGCCGACGAAGCAGCGCGGAACTCCGGGCTCAGCCCCTTTGCCGCGCTCGATGCCGCTCTAAAGGCGGGCGGCGCTGCCAACACCATCGACGCCGCACCCAACAGCACCACTCCGAGCGCAGCACGCCCCCACGAAGTCAGCGACTTTCGCATTGTTATCCCCCTTGTGCCGCTGGTTACTGGTAGACCGCGACCGGAATGTCGCCCAGGTAGAAAAGCTCCCGCTTGAGCGCCCCGGATGCATCCGTCTCGGCAATCAGGCGCCCGCGCAGGTCGTAGTGGAACACCGTGTCGCCCGAACTCGTGCTCTTCTTCACCCGCTGGCCCAGCGCGTTTACCTGGTAGTTCGCCGTGCCCGCGCTGCTCGTTGCCGACGTCATCCGTCCACGCGTGTCATACGCGTAGGTGTTGATGCCATCGTTGGTCGTCGAGCCGTTCGCGTCGAACGTGAAGCTGCGCTGGGGACCGGTCGCCGGCGTCAGCGTCGACAGGCGGTTACTCGTCGAGCTGTACGCGTATGTATCGGTATTCGCTCCGGTGACCTTCGTCAGCCGATTACCGACTGCGTCGTAGCTGTAGCCGAAGTTGCTCGAGGCAAGGACTGCGGAGGTCAGCCGATCGAGATCATCGTAGCCGTAGGTACTCGAACCAATGCCCGTGATGCGGCTCGCGTCGTCGAACGTCAGTGCGTAGTTCGTCGACCCGAGCGTGTAGGAAGCGATACGGCCGTCCTGGTCGATCGAGCGACTGTAGATCTGCCCGTTGCCGAGCGTGAAGCTCTTTACCCCGCCGAACGGTTGGTACTGGGCATTCTGTACGAGCACCACCTGCGTTTCGCCAGGCTTCGTGGTGTTGACTTGGTTGACGCGCCCCAGCGAGTCGAAGCCGTAGCTCACGGTTCTCCCCGATGGGTACGTCATGCCGCTCAGGCGGCCAGCGCTGTCGTAGCTGTAAGCGACGACGTAGGCCACTCCAGCCACGGTGCGCGCCTCCGACGTCACCCGACCGTTCAGGTCGTACGAGAACTGGATCTGGCCCGTCTGCACGTTGGAAGCACTGGTCTCGGTGATGGAGCTAAGGCGCCCGATCCCGTTCGTGCCCAGGTCGTAGGCGTACGTCTGCTTCGAGCCGTCGTGGAACGTGATCAGCGTTACGCGGTTCAGCGCGTCGTACGTGTACGTCGTGACCTGCGACTTGGCGTCCGTCTGCGTGAGCAGGTTCCCCGCCGCATCGTAGCTGCTCGACGTGTTGCCCGTGTCGGGGCTTGCCTGCAGGGTCAGGTTGCCAAGGCCGTCGACTGTGTAGGCTGTCGCCAGATTACGCGGGTCGGTCACCTGGGTAAGCGCGTCGAGGCCGTTGTACGCGTACTGAGTCACGCCGAGCGCCGGATCCGTCACCTGCTTGAGACGGTTGAGAGCGTCGTACTGGTTGGAGGTGACCTTGGACAGCGGATTGGTCACCGACGTCACGTTGCCCTGATCGTCGTACGCGTATTGCGTGACCTCCGTCGCCACGGCACCGATGTCCTTGAGGAGCCGGTTCAGGCTGTTGTATTCGCGGCTGCGCGTCTGAGCGAGCGTATTGGCCGGATCGAATACCTGCTCCAGCGTCCGGTTGCCCATCACATCGAGCGTGTACGAAATGCGGTTGCCCAGGTTGTCCTGGATCGCGGTCAGCCGGTGGGCATCGTCGTACGTGTACGAGAGATAAGAGGCATCCGGCAGCGTAACCTTCTTCAACTGCCCGGTGGCGTCGTACTCGTACGAGGTGACCTCGCTCCCGACCGTGCGGGAGGTCAAGCGCTGGCGCGCGTCATAGGCGAGGGTCGTGGTCAGGCCGTTGGCGTCTACGATCGTCAGCGGCTGGCCATGCCCGTTGTACGAGGTGATTTGGGTGATTTGATTGGCGGCATTCGTGATCGTCGCCACGTTCCCGCGCTTGCCCACGTCCGCGTCGTTATTCGCGTAATAGGTGTACGTCGTGACGTCCGAAACGTCGGTGCGTGGACCGTTTACCGTCAGCACCGAGCCGTTAGCGTTGTATGTGTAAGTCCAGGTGCGCGGCGAACCGACCAGCGTGGCGGTGAAGCCCTGAGCACCACTGGTGTCGGACGTAGCTTGCACTGTCCGGGAGCAAAGGGCACCCCTTGCGCCGCATTGCGTACCATCAGCGTCGTAGGTGTTCGTCGTGATGCGCAGCGGCTCGGCGATACCGGTAGGCAGCCGGAACGTTGCGTCCCATTGCGTGCTGATGGTCCGGGTTTGGGCCGTCGTGCCGCCGGCGGACGTGAGCCCCTCGACGCGCTGCGTCTCCAGATTGCGCGTCAGGTCGTACTGATAGTTCGTGCGGTTGCCGTTCCAGTCCGTCTTCGAAGCAACGTTGCCGTTCGCGTCGAACACCTGCGAAGCGGGACCGTACGACGGCGCCGGAGCTCCGGAAATGCCCGTGCTCTTAGGCACTCCGAGGACGGACTGGAACGCGAGAGTGCGAACCGTCGAGCGCGGGTCGGTTACCGTTCTCGAGCCGTCGGCGTTGTTTACGATCGTCACATGATCCACACCGCCGGCATGCTGTGAAGACGTCGCTCGACCTTGAGCGTCGTAGCTGAACGTCGCGTATCGAACGCCGTTTTCGTCGGTGACGCCGGTGAGCGAATTCGGAAGCGTTGCGCCGGAAGTAAACGCCGCCTCGCCATAGGCGAAGGAGCGCTGCTTCGTATCGGGATACACCAGCGCGAGGAGGTTCGTTCCGGTGGCGGAGTTCGCGCTGTACTGGAAGCTGTAATGACCGCCGGCCGGATCCGTCATGCCGACTACGCGAGCGCGAGTGTCATAGTTGAAGGCAATCGTCCGTCCGAAGCTATCCGTAACTTCTATGAGCAGGCCGGTCTTCGGGGCGATGGCGCTCGACGTCGAGCCGTCGCTGTAAGTGAGGAGCTGCTGGAGTCCGGAGCGGAAAGTAATTCTCTGTAGCAGGCCGTTCGTCGGCTCGTATTCCTCTACGCTGTCGTCCGCCTGGACCTTGTATTGCCACCCGGTCGTCGCGCCGTTGGTGTCGACGAGCCGAATCAACGTGTCCTTGATATCCGCGTCGGGCAGGTAATTGCCATTCGCGTCGGGGCGGAACTCGATCTCCCGGCCGTCGGGGCGCCGAACCGTGGCGCTGCCAGTACCGGAGACGTAAAACACCTGGCGTTCCCAACTACCCGTCCAGAACTTCCCGAAGGTCTCGACCCTCGCAGGCACCGGGTAGCTGAGCCGTTGGGAGTTGTAGGTGAGGGCGAAGGAGACGCCGCCAGCGACTTGGGAGTCGTAAACGCGCTCCACATGCACCTTCGAGGCGGTACCGACGTTGATCGGATTCGTACCGCAAGTGGGGCAACTGGGGCCCGCAGCCTTCGGCCCATCCGCTAAGCAAACCCCGTTCTGCGCTGTAGTCCCTTGCGGGCAGCTCGTGACACACGAGCCCGTCGGCCCCATCACCTTGTTGTTCGGGCAACGGCACTCGCCATTGCCGACGAAGAGCAGCGTGGTGCCGGCGGCGTCGTGGTTGCATTGAGCCATCAAGCTAAACGTATCCGGCGTGGACTGCGGAGCACACGAAGTGCGGCTGACCGGGACCATGGGCAGCACGTGGAACGCGAGCCCTCCCGTTCCGCCGCCGACATGGGTCGAGTCGAGCGGCGTCGCCGGTACGAAGGCCGCCCAGGTCGGACAACCGCCGACAATCGTCGCGCCCGGGCAAGCGAGGCCGGGTGCGCCGAAGGGATTGGCGATGCGCGTGTCGAGATATTGAATGAGCGCCGCGCAAGCGCCTGCAGGCCCTTGGTACCACTGTTGAGGCGGGTTCTGATAACTGGCGGGGGAGTAGAGGTTCATTTCCGGAAGCCCCGGAAACGGACCGTCTTGAGCGCATGCCGCTCCAGCCGTTGCGCCGAGCAGCACGCCCATGCAGATCGCAAGGAATGTGCGAAGCCACGAAAGCGCCCCGAGGCGCACGACCCTCACTTCACGACCGACCATTCTTCCCCCAGCGCTAGTGTTTTTATACAGCGAGGGAATCTATTGGCGGCCTTCGGGACGGTCCAACGAAAAAAAGAGATATCAGTAATTCAGATAGTGCTGGTGCTCGCGCGAGCGCGCGTAACCTCAATCTAGATCCACAGCCCTCAGTGCGCGAACCGGCTTCGCAGCCACGCCACGACGGCGGGCGAGATCGACAGCAATACGATCGCAAAGATGACGATCGTCAGGTTCGACTTGACCGCCGGGATGTTGCCGAAGAAGTAGCCCACCGTGCAGATGGATCCCACCCAGGCGAGCGCGCCCACGACGCAGAACGCGAGGTAGCGCAGGTACGGCATCGCGCCCAGCCCCGCCACGAAGGGCACGTAGGTGCGGATGATCGGCATGAAGCGCGCGATGATGATCGTCTTGCCGCCGTGGCGCTCGTAGAAGTCGTGCGTGCGCTGCAGGTGCGCCGGATTGATCCAGCGGGAGAAGAAGCGCATGCCGGCCCAGCGCCCGATCCAGTAGTTGCAGTTGTCGCCGCACAGCGCGGCGGCGATGAGGACCGCCATCACCGCGAAGATGTTCATGCCGCCGGCGGCGGCGAGCGCGCCAACCACGAAGAGCAGCGAGTCGCCCGGCAGGAAGGGCGTGACCACCAGCCCGGTCTCGCAGAAGACGATCACGAAAAGCAACGCGTAGACCCACGCGCCGTGCTGCGCGACGAATGCAGCCAGATGCACGTCGAGGTGCACCGCGAGATCCCACAGCGTGGCGAGGAATTCCATGCGGGCGATTCTATATACTCGGCCTGTGACCGCCATTCGCGTCCTGCCGCAGCTTCTCGTCTCGCAGATCGCGGCCGGCGAAGTGGTGGAGCGTCCCGCGTCGGTGCTGAAGGAGCTGCTCGAGAACAGCCTCGACGCCGGCGCGTCGAGCATCGCCGTGACGCTCGACGAAGGCGGCGTGCGGCGCGTGCAGGTCGAGGACGACGGCGCCGGCATCGCGCGCGACGAGCTGACGCTGGCGCTGGCGCGGCATGCGACGAGCAAGATCGCGAGCCTCGACGACCTCGAGGCGGTTTCCACGATGGGTTTCCGCGGCGAGGCACTCGCTTCGATCGCCGCGGTGGCGCGCGTCTCGATCTCCAGCCGCGCGCGTGGTGCCGCGCACGGCAGCGCGGTGCAGTGCGAAGGCGGCGAGATGGGCGAGGTGGAGCCCGCGGCGCGGGCCCAGGGCACGACCGTGACGGTGAACGAGCTCTACTTCAATACCCCGGCGCGCCGCAAGTTCCTGAAGACCGAGGCGACCGAGTTCGGCCATTGCGACGAAGTGCTGCGCCGCATCGCGCTGGCGCGTCCGGACGTCGCCTTCTCGCTGCGCCATAACGGGCGCGCGTCGCGCCAGGTACGCGCGCACTCGCTCGCCGAGCGTGCCGCCGCGCTCCTCGGGAGCGACATCGCGGAAGCGAGCGTGCCGATCGAGGTCGGCGCCGGCGGCATGACGCTCACCGGGCTCGCCGGCACGCCGCAAGCCGCGCAGGCGCGAGCCGATGCGCAGTATTTCTTCGTCAACGGCAGGTTTGTACGGGACCGTGTGCTCGCCCATGCGGTGCGCGAGGCGTACTCGCAGCTCCTGCACGGCGAGCGCCAGCCGGCCTACGTGCTCTTCCTGCGGCTCGACCCGCGCGCGGTGGACGTCAACGTGCACCCGGCGAAGATCGAGGTGCGCTTCCGCGATTCGCGCGCCGTGCACCAGTTCGTGCGCCACGCGGTCGAGCGTGCGCTTTCGCCGAGCGCGGCAACTGCGCCGGTCGCCTATGCGACCGTAGCCGCGGGGCACGGTATCCAGGCATCGTTCGCGCTGGCACAGCCCGTCGCCGCGTACCAGGCCTTCATGGCGTCGGCCGCCGCGCCATTGCCGGCCAGCGAGCAGGCGCCGCCGCTCGGCTTCGCACTCGGGCAGCTGCACGGCATCTACATCCTCGCGCAGAACGAAGCCGGGCTCGTGCTCGTCGACATGCATGCCGCGCACGAGCGCATCCTCATGGAGCGCCTGAAGAAAGGCATCGACGACGGCACGGTCGCTCGCCAGCGCCTGCTCGTGCCCGCCGTGCTGAGCGTCGACGCGCTCGACGCGGCGACCGCGGAGGAGAACCATGAAGCGCTCGAGCGCCTGGGCCTCGAGATGGCGGTGAGCGGGCCGAACGAGCTCACCGTGCGCGCGGCGCCGGCGCTGCTTGCGAGCGGCGACATCGCTGCGCTGGCGAGGAACGTGCTGAAGGAGATCCGCGAGTTCGGCGCCGCGGCCGTGCTCTCCGGGCGGCAGAACGAGCTCCTCGCCACCATGGCCTGCCATGGCGCCGTGCGCGCGAACCGGATGCTGACGCCGACGGAGATGAATGCGCTCCTTCGCGAGATGGAAGAAACGGAGCGCTCGGGCAGCTGCAACCACGGCCGCCCGACGTGGTACCAGCTGACGATGGCGGATCTGGACAAGCTCTTTCTCAGGGGACGTTGAATGGCCGGAGTGATGATCGTCACCGGCGGCAGCCGCGGCATCGGCGCCGCCACCGCCCGCCTCGCCGCCAAGCGCGGCTACAAGGTATGCGTGAACTATGTGCGCGACCGCTCGGCGGGCGAGTCGCTCGCTCGCGAGATAGATC
>Ga0207707_10006251_pt1 | contig 10400 bp, 10 predicted proteins | sample KBSC83BmetaG_FD_184336 | JGI IMG/M metagenome (GOLD analysis project Ga0207707, IMG submission 184336) | Corn rhizosphere microbial communities from Kellogg Biological Station, Michigan, USA - KBS C8-3B metaG (SPAdes) (version 2) | ecosystem: Host-associated > Plants > Roots > Rhizosphere ... | reverse complement strand
CTGGCCTGCCGCCGCGCCGCCGCCAGCGGAGTCGTTAGGCGATCGGATCATCACGCGCGCGCCCGGCGTCAGTCGTGACTGGCCGTCCGTCACGACGCGTGCTCCGTCGGCGAGCCCGTTCGCCAGTACCGCAATGCCGCCCGCGGTGCGCTCCACGGTTACGGGGCGTTGCTTCGCGGTATCACCGTCGATGACGTACACGTAGGTGCCCTTCTGGCCCGTCACCACCGCCTGCGTCGGCACCACGAGCGCGTTCTGCTCGACGAAGAGGCGCAGCGTTGTCGCCGCGAACTGTCCGGCCCAGAGCGCGCCGTCGTGGTTGTCGAACGTCGCCTTGAGCGTCACCGTCCCCGTCGCCGTGTCCACCGCATTGTCGATGAACGTGAGCGTGCCGCGCGCCGGCGCCGACGAAATCGCCCCAGTCGCCGATGGATCGCTGTTCCCGGATTGTCGCACTGCACCGCCACTGCCGTTGCCGTTGCTCGACGCCGGCGTGAGCTGCTCCGGCGCATCGACCGGAGGGCCCGCCGACGAATCGCCGAGCGCACCCGCGGCTGCGACGCCTCCGGGAATCGCGGTCACCGGGAGCCCACCGCGCGCGCCGTATTGCAGGATGAGCGGCAGCTGCGACGACGGCACAGCGAAGCGCACCATGATCGGCCGCACCTGATTGATCGTCACGAGCGGCGTCGCGCCGTTCGCGTGGACGAGATTCCCGACGCGGACGAGCAGACTCCCCGTCTTTCCCGCGATCGGGGCGCGGACCGTCGTGTTGTCGAGATTGAGACGCGCATTCGCCACCGCCGCGCGATCCGCTCGCACCGTCGCCTCGCTCGCCGCCGACGTCGCCTCGAGCTGGTCGCCTTCCTCCTTGGTCACGTACCGCTGCGCGACGAGCTGCGAGTAGCGATTCACCTGCTTCGCGGCGTTCGCCGCGGTCGCGCTGTCACGGGCGAGCGTCGCGACGGCCACGTCGTATGCGTTACGATACGACCGTGGATCGATCTGGAAGAGTGGCTGGCCGCGCGCGACTTCCTGGCCCTCGTGGAAGAAGACGTCGGTGACGATGCCGTCCACCTGCGCTGCGACCGATGCCGATTGAATCGGCGTGACGATGCCGTTCGCGTCGAGTGTGTACGGCACCGGAGCTCGCCGCGCCGCCACCACCGCAACCGCGACCGGTGGCCGCTGCGGTCGGTTTTGTGGCTTCGAGCAGGACGCTAACGCGACAAGAGCGAGCAGCACGCGCGTCAAGCGCGAGCGAGCGGACGAGAGAGTCATTGATCACGGGTCACTGAGGGCCGGCTCTTCCCGTCCGACACCTGTGTCCCCGGATAACGCACAGCCTACGACGGCCGTTCAGGAAGAAGGCCGTTAAGAATTCTTTGTTGGCTGAGACTGAGCGCTCAGACCTTCAGATTGGTAAGCCCAGCGTGCTCGTTTATCCGTGAGATCCGTAAAATCCGTAGAATCCGTAACCAGGTTTGGTCTTACGCTCGTTCGGCAGGACAGAAAACGGACGCCGGCGTTACAGCGAAAGAACAATGCTGTTACTTACGGATCCTGCGGATTCGACTGATCACGACGTCGTGGTGGGCGAAGACCGCACGCGACGAGCAAGATGTTGTTGACTGACCAATCATCCCGGTCTACGCCTGACCAATCATCCAGACCGAACACGACAAAGACGCATCAGAGTTCTGAAGACTCGCGTCTCAGTCTGACTCAAGTCTGAGTTGTCAGGACCCTCAACCGGGTACCCCATGGGTCGGCAACGATGCAGCTAGCACCGTCTCGCGTCGGCGCCGCCCCCGCACTCGTTAGGCTGCGAGCCGCGCCCTCAATATCAGCCGCCGCGGAAACGAACAGCTCCCACTCGAGGAGCCGCGCGTCGTTCGGCTCGGCAACCGGGGCGCCGGCCGCCCACGTATTCGTCCCGAGATGGTGGTGGTAGCCACCCGCGGACATGAACAGCGCGCCCGGATAGTTCCAGACGACCTTATCGAGCCCGAGGCCGACATGGTAGAAGCGCGCTGCACGCTCCAGATCGGAGACGTACAGATGCACGTGGCCGATGACGGTTCCTGCCGGGATCCCGCTCCAACGGAGTCCGCCCGGACTCTCCTTCGCAGCGCGCAGGAGACTCTCCTCATCGAGCGGGATCGTCGTCATCGTGAGCTGCCGGTCGTGATGCGTCCAGGCCGAGCGAGGCCGGTCGGTGTAGACCTCGATGCCCAGTCCGTCCGGATCGGTGAGGTAGATCGCCTCACTCACGAAGTGATCGGACATGCCCGCATACGCACCGATCTCCTCGAGATGCGCGAGCAAGCGGCCGAGCGCAGCACGCTCCGGAAGGAGGATTGCGAAGTGGTACAGTCCGAGCCGTCCGCGACGCGGTACCGGCCGCGCTCCCGCTAGCTGCCGGAGCTCCACGAGTGGCCGGTCGTCGCCGTGGGCCCCGAGCACGGCCCGCTCGCCTTCCCGCGCGATGACGCGCAGCCCAACCACTGATTGGTAATACGCGATCGACCGCTCCAGCTCGGCGACCTGCAACACGACGCGTCCGATGTGCGTCTCGTTAGGCAGCCGGTACCCTGGCGGCGCGATGCCGTACTCGCCGAGCGGTGTGGTGGTGGTCGAAGTCATGTTGGATTCCCTTTCCTTTTCGCGCTCGGGATGACGGGTGAGAGTCCGCGGAAGTCCGCCAGTGCCAGTGTGAGTCCGCGCCAACGCTGTACGAGCCGCGGCGTAACGGCATCAGCGCCGCCCATTGTCCACCGAGTACTCCCCTGCGCCTCCGACAGCGAGCGCCACGCACGCTCCCATCAACGAGAACGCAAACTCGTAACCCATCGGCAGAAAGAATCCATTCCGACCATGCACGAACAGGATCGCGCCCACCATGTCGATCGCTATCAGAATGGCCGCGATACGCGTGAAGATGCCGACGACGAGCGCAATCCCACCCACGAATTCCACAATCGCCACCACCGGCGCGGCCACCATCGGCAGCGGAATGTGCATCTGCGCGAAGCCTTGCGTCACACCACCAATCCCGAACACGAAGAGCTTCTGCGCGCCATGCACGACGAACACGATGCCGACGACGACCCGGAGGATCGTCATGCCAAGAGCCAGACGTTGCGGTGGAACAGCAGCGATGCCCGTCATGATGCGAACCCCCTCGAGAGAGAAGCCAGCGCGTGGTGACGCACTTCAGTGAATACTCATCGGTGGGAACAGCTTGTCGAGCGTGATCGGAAGCTCCCGCACGCGTACGCCTGTCGCGTGGAAGACGGCGTTCGCGATCGCGGCGGCGACGCCCGTCATCCCGATCTCGCCGATGCCCTTCGCGCCGATCGGATCGACGTGCGGATCGTGCTCGTCGACGAATGCCACCTCGATCGACGGCACGTCCGCGTGCACCGGGATGTGATACTCGGCGATGTCCGCATTGACGTACCGCCCGTTCCGCGCGTCGATGCGCGTGTGCTCCATCAACGCCATCCCGATACCGAAGGTGATGCCGCCCATCATCTGGTTGCGAGCCGTCTTCGGATTCAATACGCGGCCGACGCCGTACGTTCCAAGCGCGCGCGCCACGCAAACCGTGCCGAGATCCGGATCGACGCGCACCTCGGCGAAGACCGCGCCGAAGGCATGCATCGAGTACTGCTGCCGCTCGTCGCCAGGCTTCGCATCCGCCTGCGCCTCGATCGGTGTGCCCCCATGCCGCTCTATGACCGACTGGATCGTCTCGCCGCGCGAGTCGCTCCCGCGACGCGTCAGGCGGCCGTCGCTGATTACGATTTCCTCGTGCCGTGCCCCATGCAACGGCGACTCGGGATCGCTCACCGCGAGCTGGACGAGCTTCTCGCGCGCCGCCACCGCTGCGAGGTGCACCGCGGAGCCTGTGCTCGTCACCGTCATCGAGCCCGCCGAAATCGGATTCTGCGGGAGGTTCGTGTCGCCAAGCTGCACCTCGATCCGCTCGATCGGCACACCGATCGCGTCCGCAGCGAGCTGCGCGAGCACCGTGTAGGTGCCCGTGCCGAGCTCGTGGGAGGCCGCTTTGATCACGACGCGTCCGTCAGGGAGGATGCACGCCACCGCGGACGCGGGCATCCGGTTCGCCGGATACGTCGCGGTCGCCATCCCGTAGCCTACGAGCTGATCCCCGTCCCGCATCGATCGCGGCGTCGGCGTTCGCCGCGACCACCCGAAGCGCTCGGCACCCCACCGATAGCACTCGCGCAGTGACTTACTCGACCACGGCTTCCCGCTCTCCGGGTCCGCCTCGGCGTAGTTCTTCAATCGCAGCGCGATCGGGTCCATCTCGAGCGCGTACGCGAGCTCGTCCATCGCCGACTCGAGCGCGAACAGCCCCGTCGCTTCGCCCGGCGCGCGCATGTAGGTCGGCGTGCCGACGTTCAGCCTAACGAGACGGTGGCTCGTCTCCTGATTCGGGCAGTCGTAGAGGATTCGCGTCGCGAGCACGCAGGACTCCAGCCACTCCTCGAGCGTCGACGTGCTCGACGTGCTGTCGTGGCGCAGCGCCGTCAACGTGCCGTCGCGCGTGGCGCCTAACGTGACCTGCTGCACCGTGTGCGGCCGCCCGCCCACTGGCCCGAACATCTGCCGCCGCGTGGCGACGATCTTCACCGGACGACCGACCTCCCGCGCCGCCATCGCCGCCAGCACAACATGCGACCATGCCGAGCCCTTCGACCCAAACGCCCCACCGATGAAGTGCGAGATCACGCGCACGTTCTCGGCCGCGATGCTCAACGACTTCGCGATGATGCCACGAACTCCGTAGACGTTCTGCGTCGAATCCCAGAGCGTCACGCGATCGCCGTCCCAGGCGGCGATCGTCGCATGCATCTCCATCGGGTTGTGGTTCTCCATCGGCGTCGTGTACGCCGCGTCCACCCGGACGTGCGCCGCCGCGAGGCCAGCAGCGAGGTCGCCGCGGCTCGTCGCCGCTGGCTCGCGCCCGTACACCTTCTGCGTGTATGGGTACGCCGACGCGAGAGCCGGAACCATGTCCACGGTCGGCGTCTCGATGCGGTACGTGACGCGCACGAGTGACGCTGCGTGCGTCGCCGCCTCGAAGCTGTCCGCGATCACGAGCGCAATCGGCTGCCCGTTGTACTCGACGCGCCGGTCCTGAAACAGTGACAGCGCGCGTCCGGTAGGGCGCCCGCCGCCGGTGCCCTTCCCAGCCTCGCGTTCATACTTCGCTAAACTCTCGAGCTTGGGCGTGTTGTCCGGCGTCATCACGCGGATCACACCCGGCGTCAGCTCGGCGGCACTCGTGTCGATGTCGTCGATCTCGCCGCGCGCGATCGTGCTCGTCACCATCACGCCGTACGACAGGCCCTCGACGGCGATCTCCGCGGTGTACTGCGCGGCGCCCGTGACCTTGAGCGTTCCGTCGACGCGATTGATCGGCGTCCCGACAACGCCCGGCGTGCCATTTGCGTTAGGCATCGTCACGTTGCGTGCGCCTCCAGTCGCGTCAGCGCGCGAACGAGCGTGCGGCGCGCGAGCTCGATCTTGAACGCATTGCCCTGGCGCGGCACGGCACCGGCGAGTGCCGCCTCGGCCGCGGCCCGATAGGTCGCAACGGTCGCGGCGCGACCGCGCAAGGCATCTTCGGCCGCCGGCGAGCGCCATGGCACCGTACCCACGCCGCCTAACGCGACACGCGCATCGCGCACCGTCCCGCTCTCCACGTCGATGGCGACAGCCGCCGACGCGAGCGCAAACGCGTACGACGCCCGGTCTCGTACCTTGAGGTAGAGCGACCGCGCCGCGAACGGAAGCGCCGGGATCTCGACCGCGGTGATCAGCTCGCCCTGCGCGAGTGACGTCTCGATCTCCGGATGATCGCCTGGCATGCGGTGCAGCTCCGCGATGGGAATCGCGCGCTCGCCCCGTGGTCCCGTCGCGCGCACCACCGCATCGAGCGCGACCAACGCGACCGCCATGTCCGAGGGATGCGTCGCGATGCAAGCCTCGCTCGTGCCGAGGATTGCGTGGCCACGGTTCTCGCCGTGGAGCGCCGAGCAGCCCGTGCCCGGCTCGCGCTTGTTGCAGGGCATCGCCGTATCGCGGAAGTACGGGCAGCGCGTCCGCTGCAGCAGGTTGCCGCCCGTCGTCGCCATATTGCGGAGTTGGCCCGACGCGCCAGCGAGCAGCGCCTGCGACAGCATCGGATATCGACGGCGCACCTCCTCGTTATGCGCCAGATCCGAATTCCGCACCATTGCGCCGACCCGGAGAGCACCAGTCGGCAGCGTCGTGACCTCGGCGAGCGGCAACGCCGTGATGTCGATGAGCTGCGTCGGCTGCTCGACCTCGAGCTTCATGAGGTCGACGAGCGTCGTGCCGCCGGCCAGATAGCGTGCCGTCGGATCGTCCGCCGCAAGCCGCAGCGCCGCGTCCGCGCTCTCCGCCGTCGTGAACGAAAACGGGTGCACGCTACTGCTTTGCCTCGCCGCGGACGTCCTGGATCGCGGCGATGATGTTCGCGTACGCGCCGCAGCGGCAGAGATTGCCGCTCATGCACTCGCGGACGTCGGCATCGTTAGGCCCGCACGGCTCGACCAGGAGCGCCACCGCCGACATGATCTGGCCCGGCGTGCAGTACCCGCACTGGAACCCATCGTGGTCGAGGAAGGCCTGCTGCATCGGGTGGAGCTCGCCGCCCTGCGCCAGCCCCTCGATCGTGGTGATCTCCTTGCCTTGCGCGGCGAGCGCCAGCGTTAGGCAGGAGAGGACGCGCCGTCCGTCCACGTGCACGGTGCAGGCGCCACACTGCCCGTGATCGCACCCCTTCTTCGTGCCCGTGAGCCGCAGATGCTCGCGCAGCGCGTCGAGCAGCGTCGTCCGCGGGTCCAATGCGAGCGGCATCGCCGCGCCATTGATGCGCAGTGCGACCTCCACCGTGACGACCTGCTCCGTTGCCGTCCCCATCCGTCCCCTCCTCGACGACCGCCTCGGAGCAAGCTAATAGGGACTTCCAGGGACCGTTTTCATGTGAGCGCGGTGATCGACCGTCCGGGTCAACAGCGTTGGCGCCGACTTACGCGGGCACTCACGGACTTCCGCGGACGTCGGCGGTCGAGATCTCCGCGGCCTGGCAAGCCTTCATGGAGGGAGAGCCTGGGGATCACCGATGAGCCAGGATTGCTTTGTGAAGCACGCCATTCGAGCACGGCGCCAGAAGCCGACCCGAGGCCGTTCACAAGAAATGATCGTCCGGGCTCGTGCCATTGCAGCTCATCGCGCCGCCGAGGAGCAATCCGTGGAATCTGTGAAATCCGTGTAATCCGTGATCCCCAGGGCCGGTCGGTCATCAACTCTTATCGTGCCGCTCAGCCAGACGTTCCGTCTCGCGGTCCAGGACCTCGCGCAGCCTAACGATCGCGGGGTGACCCGCGGTAAATGCGCGGCCATACCCAAGGTTGAATCGGTAGTCGAAGTCCGGCGGGTTGTCCCCCTGGGTGTGCTGCAGAATCGTCTCGAGCTTGTCGAGCGCCTTGGCGGCGCGCGCTTCGGGGGAGATCGCCGCTTCGTACTCGTCCCAGAGGGCGGTAATCGTTTCGCGCAGCAGCTCGGGGAGTGGCGCGAGTAATGTGAGCAAATCCTCACGCTCCTGCGCCGCCTTCGTGGCACCCGGGTCGGCGGCGCGGCGGCGTGCTTGCTCCGGCGCCGGCACGTCACCGCCGATCGCCTCGCCGAGATCGTGCACGACGCACATCGCCAGCAGCTTTCCGAGATCGACGTCCGGAAATTCGTCGCGGAGCACCAGCGCCATCAGGCAGAGGCGCCATGAATGCTCCGCGACCGTTTCCTGCTTCCCCTCGGACGTGTAGGCGCTGCGAGTGACGACCTTGAGCCGCTCCGTCGCGCGCAGGAATTCGAGAATGCCGTCGAGTTGTGCGTTACTGGTCTTCTGGTCCATCGCTCAGTGCGGCGTCTTGACGCGCACGCTTGCCGCGGGCGCCGAGCCCTCCGGCAGCTTCCCTGCTCCTTCGGCGAGAAGCTTCGTCACGAAGCGCTGGCCTTCGCCCATGCGCTCGATCTCGACTGCGATCGTCTCCACCGCCTCCTCGATCCGCGCCAACCGCGCCTCGAGCGCAGGGTTGTTCTTCGACGATCCGGTGAGCTCCGCCATCCGCTCTTTGTGCCTGAACGCCATGCGCACGACCAGGACGATGGCGGGGATGGCAAAGACTGCTGGAACGATGACGACTTCTGGCGGCATGGCAGCGCGGGACTGGGGACGCGGGGCGCGGGACGCGGCCCACTATCAAATGAAACGCTTCGCTCCGAATCCACCAGCCACTCGTCACCAGTCACCAGCCGCCAGTCAGGGCGTTCGCCGTCGACCCTCGATGTTCCTGAGTAGTCCCTGAGTGCGCTGAACCACGGACGCTTCCGGCGCACGGCCAGCGTCGATGTCGCGCTCCACTGCCGCGCGCAGCGCCGCGAAATCGTCGCTGGGCGCACCCCGCGCCACGAGCGAATCGATCGCCGCTGCCGCGACGGAAGCGGGCACGCGTCGCGCCAGGAGATCGGCAAGCGCGACGAGCGGCGTCGCGAGAGAAGTGTTGCCACCGGATCCCGCGACATGCGTGTCGCGCAGCTGCCGGAGCATCGCCGGCGACGCACCGACGTGCAGCGCGCTCGCGCCGGCGACGAGCTCCGCGTCACCGGCGACGCTGCCTAACGCTGCGCGCGCATCGCCGAGCTCGCGCGCCAGCGTCCGCACCGCGGAAACGATTCGCGCGTCCGTGGCACCTTTGAGCACCCCCTCCGCCGCCTTTGCATACAGCGGCGCGTCGGGAAGCCCCACGGCGCGCACGGAGTCGCCGAGCCGAACGATCGTCTGTCGTGTCGCCGCCGCCAGCTGCGACGGCAGGTCCGCCGCGGTCATCGGAGCTGCTCCACCCTGCGCGAGCGCGCTCGCCTGCGCCAAACCACTCAGCATCGCGCCCACGATCAACGGTCGAATCACGGTGAGCCTCATGACTTTGCTCCCGCGACGAGCACCACCGAGCTGGGCACGCCAAAATCGTCGTCCCCAGCGCGCGGCGCTGCGGGGTCCGGCGCGAGATCGCCGTCGACGATGAACGAGTACACATGCCGCCCCGGCGCGAGCGGCACGTCGAGCAGCCACGCCCGACCGTCCGCCGACCGTCGCATCGGCATCGCCGACGGATTCCATCGATTGAAGTCGCCAACAAGCGACACCCGCGAAGCGTACGGCGCCACGAACACGAAGCGAACCGTGGACTGACCACCGTGCTCACCCGGCAGCGGCATCGTCGACGTCAGATTCGCCAGCACCTCGGCGGAGCTCGATCGCCGGCCCGGTCCCAGCACGACTACCGCGATCGTGGCGCCGAGCACGACGCACACCAGCGCTGCGGCGATCGCCGTCAGCGGACGCAATGTCCATCGTCTCACTCCGCGCGACGCCGGCGCGTCCGGGGACGCGAGCTTCGCGGCACCGCGCAGAATCTCCGCGCGCCACTCCGGGCGCACCGCGACGGGAGTCCGAAGCTCGGCGATCACCCGCTCGATCGCCGCGCTCTCCGCCGTGTCTCGCTCCGGATCGATCTCAGGACGTGACATCGTTCACCTCGCCTAACAATTCCTGCAGCCGCTCGCACGCACGCTTCACGCGCATCTTCAGCGCCGAGACGCCCGCGCCGGTCACGGCCGCCATCTCATCGTACCCGAGTTGCTCGACGTGCTTGAGCAGAAACGCCTCCCGTTGATCCGGATCGAGCAGCGCAACCGCGCGCTCGATCTCGATGCGAAGCTCCGTCGACGACGCCTCGTCCAGCGCCGTCGCACCGTGCATCGCGTCTTCGTCCGTCACCACCCGCTTCACGTAGCGACTCCGCTGCAACAGCGACGTACGACACCGGTTCACGAGAATCGCGAACAGCCAGGTCCGGAAGCTCCCCGCCTCGTCGTACTTCGCCAGGGCCCGGTATGCCCGCAACAATGCTTCCTGCGTGACGTCCTCGGCGTCGTGCCGATTGCCGAGCATGCGCGTGGCGAAGCGCAGGCACGGTTGCAGGTGACGGTCGACGAGAAGCGTGAAGGCGCGTGCGTCACCGTCCAGTACGCGACGCACGAGTGCTGCATCGGACATGCTACCAGCATCTACCTCCGCTGACGCCGCTAGCGTCACCGGGTCGCGTCCGCCGCGCGCTTCTCGATCACGAGCAGACCGACCTCACCCGCGAAATCATCGCTCATCGTCGTGAGTCCTGGCGGCACGATCCAGCTCCCCCCATCCACACGCGCGTTCACCCGATGCGTTCCCACCGCGAGATCGAGCGTCGCCGTCCATCCGCCGTCGGCCGCACGCGTCA
>Ga0207707_10006249_pt1 | contig 10402 bp, 5 predicted proteins | sample KBSC83BmetaG_FD_184336 | JGI IMG/M metagenome (GOLD analysis project Ga0207707, IMG submission 184336) | Corn rhizosphere microbial communities from Kellogg Biological Station, Michigan, USA - KBS C8-3B metaG (SPAdes) (version 2) | ecosystem: Host-associated > Plants > Roots > Rhizosphere ... | reverse complement strand
TCGGCGCCGGTTCACGGTTCGCGGCTTCCGATACTGACCAGGCCTCGGTCGTATTCGTCCCCAAGACATTGTTCTGCAATCACCTGAACATCGTGCTTGCAAGCGATGCAGCCCGACGCGAGATCGAATCGTTAGCCGGCGACCGCGCTGATGCCGCCATGACGCGGCTTGCCGCCGACATCGCCTCAGAACCCGATCGTTGGCCGGTGCTCGGATTCTTCGGCGACGCGTGCCTTCACGACACCACACTTGATCGAGAAATCACCGGCCATACCGGGGATGCCGTCGACGCCGCCAGAGCCTATCGGCGCACTTTCCTTGCCGCCCTACGCGACCGGCCTCTTGCTTACGCGGGCAAGTTCGTCCGTCAGATGGCCTATGGGGCGTCGGTCGCATGGCCGCCTTACGGGCTCGAGCCTGTCATACCGGTGTCGACCGATGACGTGCCACATGTCTCCGACATCATGACGCGACATGGCTTGGCTATTCAGCCGATCGATCTGCGGGGCGAACCAGTCCGGATCGGCCTGCTGTCCGATCTCCCAGGCATTTCCGTCTATCTCTACAGAGCATTGTCCACCGCTTTCGTTATCGCCGTCATGATTTGGACGGTGGCCGCCCTGCGCCGTCGGCGCGCCGCCTTCGTCACGCGCGGAGGTATGGTGATCGTGATGTGGGCGGCGTCAATCGTGACCGCCGCAGGCGCCCACACTCTCGACGTACTGCGATATCTGATTCCCGCAGTGCCGATGGTTGGTTTGATGCTGTCGCTTAGCGCGGTCGAATTGGCCCAAACGCTCGCATGTCAGCGACGCAACCGGAGCCGCAACACCTGATTTGCAAGGGTACGGCTTCAGCTCGCCGCCGCGTCCAAGTTCTTGCCCGGCGCCGTCGACCAGTCGAAGCGGTCGGCGAGACCGGCGGCTTCCTCCAGTCCCAGCATCAGGTTCAGGTTCTGCACGGCCGCACCCGAGGCGCCCTTGCCGAGATTGTCGAGAACGGCCACGAGCCGGGCCTGCTGCAACTTGTCCGACCCGAACACGTAGAGCTTCATGGCGTTGGTGCCGTTCAGGCTCTCCGGCGCGAGCGTCGAAAGCGAAGCGGTTTCCTCGAGGCTTGCGACCTCGACAAAGCGGTCGCCCTGATAGGCCTTGGCCAGCGCCGCATGCAGGTCTTTCAGTTTCGGCACCGAGGGTAGTGCGTAGAGCGGCAGCGGCACCTCGACGATCATGCCTTGCGCGTAGCGGCCGACCGAGGGCTCGAAGATCGGCGGATGTTGTAAGCCGCCATGCACCTGCATCTCCGGCACGTGCTTGTGCGCGAGCGTAAGCCCGTAGATGCGATACGGTACCCTGGTGAAGCCTGCCGAGGCCTGATCCTCGAACTCCTCGATCATCTTGCGCCCGCCGCCGGAATAGCCGGAGACGGCGTTGACCGAGAGCGGCCAGGTCTTCGGCAGGATGTTCGCGTCCGTCAGCGGCCGCACCAGGCCGATGAAGCCGGTCGGATAGCAGCCGGGATTGGAGACTTTTCGCGCAGCGGCGATGGCGGCGCGCTGGGTGCGCGTCATCTCCGGAAAGCCGTAGGTCCAGCCATCAGCGGTGCGATAGGCGGTCGAAGCATCGATCACGCGCACCCTGTCGTTGTCGATCATGCCGACCGCCTCGCGCGCGGCATCATCGGGCAGGCACAGGATCACCACGTCGGCGCGGTTGATGATCTCCTTGCGCGCGGACAAATCCTTGCGCTTCGCCGGATCGATTGAGATCAGCTCGATATCGGTGCGGCCGACCAGGCGCTGGCGGATCTGCAGGCCGGTGGTACCAACTTCGCCATCGATGAAAATCTTCGGTGTCATATCGTCCGTCCTCTGGCGGCCGTCATATCCGCAGACTGGCAGCTTAGCCACCCTGCTTTAAGGGATTGTGGCGGTCTATTTAAGCCTCGTTGGCGCCGGCGCCAGTTCTAGCCGGCGCGGCAAAATCCGAAGAGACGCCCGTCGATGAGCAGGGTCCGCGGCCTATTTCGGCTTCGAGACGATCTCGATCATCTGGCCTTCGTCGCCATCCGCCGCGTGCGCCCTCGCCTTGTCATAGGCCGCCAGCGCCGCGCGGCTGACCGGCACGCCGGGAAGCAGCGTCTCGGCCAGCGCGACCGCGTAAGCTGCATCCTTGTGACGCAGCGCCGCGGTGAAGGAGGCGCCCGCGAAGTCGCGTGAAACCATGCGTTTGGAGTGACGTATCACCTGCGGGCTCGCCACCGCGCCGGTCGCGAGCGCTTCCGCCACCAGCTTCATGTCGAGGCCGGCCTGTTCGGCAATCGCCACGCCCTCGGCAAGGCTTGCGATCTGCACCGCGCCCAGGAGGTTGTTGATCAGCTTGAACACCGTTCCGCTGCCGACCGCGCCGAAATGACGGATGGTCGTGCAAAGCGGCGCGAGATACGGCCGCGCCTTTTCAAGGTCGGTCGGATCGGCGCCGACGAGCAGCGTCAGCTTGCCGGTCGCCGCGGCCTCGGGCAGTCCGGTCACGGGACAATCGATATAGATCAGCCTGCGCGAATTGAGCTCGCGCGCCATCTTGAGCGCGTGAGCGTGCGACACCGTGGAGCATTCGATCGCGAGCGCATCGGCCTTCATGGCGGCGGCGGCCCCGTCCTTGCCGAGCCATACGCGGCTCGAGGCCTCGTCATCGGCCACCATGGTGACGACGGCATCCGCATCCTTCGCGGCATCTTCCGGCGAGGCCGCCCAGCGTGCGCCACGCGCAATCAGATCTTCCGCCTTGGCCCTGCTGCGATTCCAGACCGCGACGTCGAAGCCGGCCTCAAGATAGCGCCCGGCCATGCCATGGCCCATTCGTCCAAGACCGATGAATGCGACGCGCGCCATGGGCTTAGTCCACGTCCTCGACCGAACCCGGCTCGGTGCCGAAGGCGCGTTGCGCCAGCGTCGCGGCCATGAACTCGTCGAGGTCGCCGTCGAGCACCCCCGAAGTGTCCGAGGTCTGTACGCCCGTGCGCAAATCCTTCACCATCTGATAGGGCTGCAGCACATAGGAACGGATCTGGTGGCCCCAGCCGATGTCGGTTTTGGCGGCTTGGTCGGCAGCCGCCTGCTCCTCGCGCTTCTTCAACTCGATCTCGTAAAGCCGCGCGCGAAGCATGTCCCAGGCTTGCGCGCGATTTTTGTGCTGCGAGCGGCCGGCCTGGCAGACCACCGCGACGCCGGTCGGGATATGCGTCAGGCGCACCGCGGATTCGGTCTTGTTGACGTGCTGGCCGCCGGCGCCGCCCGAGCGCATGGTGTCTGTGCGCACATCGGATTCCTTGATGTCGATCTTGATGGAATCATCGACCACCGGAAAGATCGCGACCGACGAGAACGAGGTGTGCCGGCGTGCATTGGAATCGAACGGCGAGATGCGCACCAGGCGATGCACGCCGGCTTCCGTCTTCAGCCAGCCATAGGCGTTGTGGCCGGAAATCTGGATGGTGGCGGATTTGATGCCGGCCTCTTCGCCCTGGGTTTCTTCCAGATATTCAATCTTGAAGCCGTGCTTCTCGGCCCAGCGCGTGTACATGCGCAAGAGCATCTGCGCCCAGTCCTGGCTCTCCGTGCCGCCGGCGCCGGCGTGGACCTCGAGGTAGGAATCGAACTTGTCGGCTTCGCCGGACAACAGCGCTTCCAGCTCGCGGCGGGCGACTTCGTTCTTCAGGTTCTTCAGCGCCTTTTCGGCGTCCGCAACCACGGCCGCATCGTTCTCGGCCTCGCCGAGCTCGATCATGCCGACATTGTCCTCGAGCTCACGCGCGACCTTGCCGATGCCACCGAGCGCGTCCTCCAGCGAGGTGCGCTCCTGCATCAGCTTCTGTGCCTTTTGGGGATCGTTCCAGAGATTGGGATCTTCTGCGAGCTTGTTCAGCTCAGCCAGCCGCGCCGTCGATTTCTCGACGTCAAAGATGCCTCCTCAGCAGCCCGACCGACTGCTTGATCTCTTCTACCAACCGTTCGATTTCGGCGCGCATGATCTTCTCTGGTCTCGCGGGCCTTCGCGGCGCGCTTCATGTTCGGAACAGGAGCGATGTAGCGGCGGAGCGCGCAAAGCGCAATCGTCCCGCACGCCGGATTTTACCGCCTTGAGCTGCTAATAGAGTCCCCCGGTCCCCGGCCGCATGATGCTGCCGGCATCGGGAGATACGCCCGGCGGGATCAGCGTCCGGCCACCGCCGGGATAGCCACCGCCAGGATAGCCATTGCCAGGATAGCCACCGCCAGGATAGCTACCGCCAGGATCGGCCGCATCGGCAACCCCGATGGCCGAGTAGCTATCCGGCGGCGCCGTGCCAGGCTTGAACGCTTCGAGGATGGTGCCGCTTGTCTCGCCCGGACCGGCGCGCATGCCGGTCTTGGATACGACGCGGATCAGCTTGATGCCGGCCGGAACCTTGAACGGAACGGCAGGCTTGTCGGCGAGCGCAAGCTTGAGGAAGTCGCGGGCGATGGGCGCGGCCAGATGACCGCCGGTCGCGGCATTGCCCCTGCCGAGCGGCCGCGGCTTGTCATAGCCCATGTAGATGCCGACCACGATGTCCGGCGAGAAGCCGATGAACCAGGCATCCTTCGCCTCGTTGGTGGTGCCGGTCTTGCCCGCGATCGGCTTGCCGACTTCCTTCACCACGGTCGCGGTGCCGGCGTTGACGACGCCTTCCATCATCGAGGTGATCTGGTAGGCGGTCATCGCATCCAGCACCTGCTCGCGGCGGTCGACGAGCTGCGGCTCGGGCTGGTTCTTCCAGCCGCCCGGCGCGTCACAGCCGCGGCACTCGCGGGCATCGTGCTTGAAGATGGTGTGGCCGTAGCGGTCCTGGATGCGGTCGATCAGGGTCGGCTTCACCCGGCGCCCGCCATTGGCGATCATCGAATAGGCCGTGACCATCCGCATCGCGGTCGTTTCGCCGGCGCCGAGCGCGTAGGACAGATAATTCGGCAGTTCGTCGTAGACGCCGAACCGTCGCGCATATTCCGAGATCAGGGGCATGCCGATGTCCTGCGCCAGCCGCACCGTCACCGTGTTGAGCGACAGCCGCAGCGCGTTGCGCAAGGTCGTCGGGCCCTGATATTTGCCGGACGAGAAGTTCTCAGGCCGCCACACGCCGCCGCCCTGGCCCTGGTCGATTTCGATCGGCGCGTCGACCACCACCGTCGATGGCGTGTAACCGTTGTCGAGCGCGGTGGAATAGACGATCGGCTTGAACGACGAGCCCGGCTGCCGGTACGCCTGGGTTGCGCGGTTGAATTGGCTCTGGTCGAAGGAGAAGCCACCGACCATCGCGAGCACGCGGCCGGTCCAGGGGTCCATCGCCACCATCGCGCCGGACACTTCCGGTATCTGTTCGAGACGATACTGGCCCTCCACCTGATTGCCGTCCCTGAACAGCGGATCGACATAGATCACGTCGCCGGGTTGCAGCACCTGCGACACCGCCGTCGGCGTCTTGCTTTTCGCCGGGCCCGCGGCAGCCCTCGCCCATTTCACGCCGTCGAGCGAGACAAGGCCAGTTTCGCGCTGCTTGCTGACGGCCCCGCCGAGATCGCGTCCCGGCTGGAACCCGATCCGCGCCGATTGATCGCTGGTCTCCAGCACCACCGCCATTCGCCATGGCGAGATGTCCGAGAGCGATTTGACGTCCGCGAGCTTCACGCCCCAATCGCCGGAAATATCGAGCTTGCTGACCGCGCCGCGATAGCCCTGCTCCTCGTCATATTTGACGAGGCCGGCCACCATGGTCTTGCGCGCCATCACCTGGATCTTCGGGTCCAGCGTGGTGCGCACCGAAAGGCCGCCCTCGTAGAGCTTCTTCTCGCCGTAGCGCTCGAAGATGTCGCGGCGGACTTCTTCGGCGAAATATTCACCGGCGAAAGTGTGCGCGCTGTTGGAACGGCTGCCGACGGTCAGGGGTTCCTTGCGCGCCTTGTCGGCGTCGGAGGCCTTGATCCAGCCGTTCTCCTGCAGACGGTCGATCACGTAGTTACGGCGCTCGACGGCGCGGTCATGGTTACGCACGGGATGCAGCGCCCCAGGCGCCTTCGGCAGCGCCGCCAGGAACGACGCTTCCGCGATAGTCAGTTCATTCACGGATTTGTCGAAATAGACCAGCGAGGCGGCGGCGATGCCATACGCGCCAAGCCCCAGGTAGATCTCATTCAGGTAAAGCTCGAGGATCTTGTCCTTGGAATAGGCGCGCTCGAGGCGCATCGCCAGCAACGCTTCCTTGATCTTGCGACTGAAGGACACTTCGTTGGTGAAAAAAAAGTTCTTCGCGACCTGCTGCGTGATCGTGGAGGCGCCCTGCGGCCGGCGGCCGGAGCCGTAGTTCTGCGCATAGAGAATCGCGGCGCGCGCCATGCCGGAATAGTCGATACCGCCGTGCTCGTAGAAGTTCTTGTCCTCGGCCGCGAGGAACGCGTTGATGACGAGTTTCGGAACCGCCTGGATTGGCAGATAAAGACGCCGCTCCTTGGCATATTCGCCGAGCAGCGATCCGTCCACGGCGTGGACGCGCGTCATCACCGGGGGCTCGTAGTCCTGAAGCTGCGAGTAGTCGGGCAGATCCTTCGAGAAGTGCCAGATCGCGCCCGCGACGGCGCCGACGCCGACCAGGAACACGACGGTTCCCGCGGCGAATAGGAATCCCAAAAACCGCACCAGCAAGCGCATTATCGATCCGCTCTGTTCCGTTCAAACCAGGCGCCAAACCAAGGCGGCGCGTTCCTTACTCGTGGCGAAAAGCTACCAAGTCCATTCGGCACATTATACTTTTTGTTGCGGCGGAATTATCAGCCATTCCGAACGCCTTATACGAATTTCTATAAGGCCCGCCGCTGTGGCCAAACTAGGGCTTGCCGCCCGCCCTGTTCGGTTCGCCCGCAGCCGTTGCCAATCTTTTTGCCAGAAACACGTCGATGGCCTGAGCCATCGACCCGACTGTCTTCGATCGCCAGCTTTCGGAAAGCAGATGATCGAGATCGGCCTTGTTCGAGACATAGCCGAGCTCGACCAGCACCGAGGGCACGTCCGGCGCTTTCAGGACCCGGAAACCGGCCGACTTCAGGGGATGCTTGTGCATCCGCGTCGCGCTCTTCATCTCGCTCATCAGCAGGTGGGCAAAGCGGTTTGAAAAAGTACGCGTTTCCCGCTGCGCGAGGTCGATCAGGATATCGGCTACGTCGGTCGGTTCCTGGGTCAGGTTGACCCCGCCGATGGCGTCCGCCCGGTTTTCCGATTCCGCCAGCCGCGCAGCTTCAGCGTCGGTGGCCTTGTCCGAGACCGTGTAGATCGTCGCGCCCTGCACGTCGCCGTCGCCATGCGGCAGATAGTCGGCGTGGATCGAAACGAACAACGCCGCCGCCTGGCTGCGCCCGATCTTCACGCGGTCGTCAAGTGGAATGAACGTGTCGTCGGTGCGGGTCATCACGACGCGATATTTGCCTGATTTCTCCAGCCGGTCGCGCAAGGCAAGGCCAAAGGCCAGCACCAGGTTTTTCTCGGTCTCCTCGCCCGCGCGCGTGCCGTTGTCGATTCCGCCAGGGCCGGGATCGATCACGACAACGGGCCGCGGATCCGGCGGCGTGGCGGGCTTGGGGACGACAGGCGGCGACGCCATCGCGTTCGTTTCCGATATCGAGGATTTCAGCGCCGGCGCGCTTTGCGCGGCAATCGCCTGTTTGAAGCTCGCGGCGTCGGTCTCTTCCAGCTCCAGCACCAGCCGCGGCGGCTGGCCGTTGGCGGCCGCGAGCATGGTGGAGCTGGTCACCTTCGCCGGTCCCGTCAGGTCGAAAACGATCCTGGACCCGCCTGGCATCACGAGCCCGTAGCGGAACGCCTTGACCAGTCCACGTCCGGCGACACCGGTCCCGGCCGGCAGGCGGAAGTTCACCTGGGGAATATCGACCACCAGTCGATAGGGATCGGCCAGCGTGAAAGCGCGAAACACGATGGCCTTGTCGATATCCAGCACAAAGCGAGTCTGCCGCGCATCGCCCGCCAGGCGAGCATCAAAGGCTATGGGATAAAGGGGGGTGGACGCCGGGGCCTGCTCGTCGGCGGCCTTCACCAGGGACAGGCCAGACGTCAGCAATGCTGCGCCGCACAACAGCGCGCATCCCAGCAAAATCTTATGATTTGCGCGGCTCGCCACCGATTCCGTGCCTCCGAGCAGCTCCTTTACCGCAATAGAACCGCAGGGTTAACGGCTCCTTAAGGGAACTTCCAGTGAATAGCGAGGAGTGTTGCACGCCCGTGACGCTTCCCTTGCACGGGGCTCTCAATCCACGTATGTACAGGGTGCTGACGGCTAATACTCCCGGTTGCGTCGCATTCAGCTGCCCGGTGCAGCGGTGGAACCTCAAGATTTCGAAGTTCCGGCGTTTTCCGCCCCTCCCCTAAGAGCCAGCGCGAGCCGCGCGGCCGGCGGGAAGGGTCGGGTCAAAGCCCGAGCGGCGTCCAGTCCCCGGCACCTTCTTTCCAGGGACGGTTTTGAGAAGCAACCACCCCGAATATCGGACCCCCACGGGGGCCCGCAGGTGATTTCAGGCGAGCGCTCAGTGCGCCAACACCTTGGCTTTCAGCGACGACAAATAAGGGCGGCACCTGCCGCCAACATGTTCCAGACGGGCCGACGCTTGATGCGCCAGACTGTGTTACCGACCAACCCAAGCGGAAAATCCGCCGCCAAGCGGAGCGACAGCTCCGTCCGGCGGCTTCCTCCGCACGGATTCGGGTCGGCGCGGCGCACGCTGTTGCGATTTGGCCTTCCCCTCACCCCCGAATCAGGTGGACCGTCGCGTCGCCGGACAGCGCATCTTGCGCTCACGGCCCCACGCGCCCGCCGCCGCCAAGAGTTCCAAAATGCCCAACAAGATGTTGATCGATGCCACCCACCCGGAAGAGACCCGGGTCGTCGTGGTCCGCGGCAATCGCGTCGAAGAATTTGATTTCGAGACCGCCCAGCGCAAACAACTGCGCGGCAATATCTACCTCGCGAAGGTCACGCGGGTAGAACCGTCGCTACAGGCGGCCTTCGTCGAATACGGCGGCAACCGCCACGGCTTCCTCGCCTTCAGCGAAATCCACCCCGACTATTACCAGATCCCGGTTGCCGACCGTCAGGCCCTGATCGAGGCCGACGAGCGCGCCCATCGCGAGGCCGAGGAAGAGAACGAGAACCGTCACGGCCGCCGCCGCTCGCGCCATCGCAATTCCCGCCGCCGCGGCAGCGGCGACCGCGTCCGGAGCGAGATCGTCGGGCACGCCGACACCGGGGCGCCTTCCTTCGCCGACCACGAGCATGCGCATGGCGGCGAACAGGCCGAGCATCACCATGAGGCCGCGGAACATCATGAGCACGGCGGTCATGAGACCCACGCCCATGAACATGACGATCACGCACACGACGACCACGGCCATGATCACCACGACCACGATCATGGCGAGGAGCGCCATGATCCGGCCGCTGCAGCGCCCGCCGAGACGCCGGTAGCGGCTGCGGTCGAGGCCTCTGTTGCTGCGGCCTCGGAAGAACGTGCCGAATTGCACGACGAACTCGCCCATGACGAGCGCACGCACGAAGAGCAGGCGCAGGAGAACGTCGCGCACGCCGACGACGCGCTCGAACACGCCTATGAGGAACACGCGACCTCGTCGCTCGAAGAGCATCCCGAGCATTCGCTCGCGCCGCAGGGCGACGAGCATCGCGAGGACGATGACGGCGAAGAGGACGCGGAAGAGGACGCCGAAGAGGAAGAGCTCGTCGAGTCCGTAGGCGGCGACGACGTGCTGGAGGAAGTGCCGGAGCGGCCGTTCCGCCCGCGGCGCCAGTACAAGATCCAGGAAGTCATCAAACGCCGCCAGGTGATGCTGGTGCAGGTCGTGAAGGAAGAGCGCGGCAACAAGGGCGCGGCTCTGACGACCTATCTCTCGCTCGCCGGCCGCTACGCCGTGCTGATGCCCAACACCGCCCGCGGCGGCGGCATCAGCCGCAAGATCACCTCGGCCCAGGACCGTTCGCGGCTCAAGGAAGTCGTGCAGGATCTCGACGTGCCCGAGGGCATGGGCATCATCCTGCGCACGGCGGGCGCCGCGCGCACCAAGCCCGAGATCAAGCGCGACTTCGAATATCTGATCCGGATGTGGGAGACGGTGCGCGACACGACGTTGAAGTCGCAGGCGCCGACGCTGGTCTATGAGGAAGGCTCGCTGATCAAGCGCTCGCTGCGTGACCTCTACAACAAGGAGATCGACGACATCATGGTCGCGGGCGAAGCCGGCTACCAGGAAGCTCGCGATTTCATGAAGATGCTGATGCCGGCCAGTGTGCGCGCGGTGAAGCAATATCGCGACGG
>Ga0207707_10006247_pt1 | contig 10404 bp, 8 predicted proteins | sample KBSC83BmetaG_FD_184336 | JGI IMG/M metagenome (GOLD analysis project Ga0207707, IMG submission 184336) | Corn rhizosphere microbial communities from Kellogg Biological Station, Michigan, USA - KBS C8-3B metaG (SPAdes) (version 2) | ecosystem: Host-associated > Plants > Roots > Rhizosphere ... | reverse complement strand
GTTGGACGCGGCCCCGGAATCGGTCGTGAGCGAGTCGCCGCTGAAGGTGATCGCGGCCGCGATGGCACCGGCCGAGGTGTCGACCGTCAGGCTCGTCGCCGTGACGTCGATGCGCGCCACGTCGGCGAGTGCGTACGTGGTCGAGACGCCGTCGACGGTGACCGTGAGCGTCGTGCCGTCGCTCGAGAGCGAGACGTCGGTGCCGGTGACCGCGACGGGAGCGGGCTGGCTCGCGGGCGCGCCGGCCGCGGGCGGCGTCGCGCCGGCGGCTGCGCTGGTTCCGGACGAGCCGGTGTCCGGCGTGCCGGCCGTGGCCGAGCCGGTGTCCGTCGACGGCGTGTCCGTCGTGGGCGTGTCGGTCGTCGGCGTGTCGGTCGTCGGCGTGTCTGTCGAGGACGTGTCGGTGGAGGTGGTGCCCGTCGAACCCGTGTCCGCCGACGGCGTGTCGGTCGACGAGGTGTCGGTGGCCGGCGTGTCCGTCGCGGGTGTGTCGGTGGCTGCGGTGTCAGTCGTCGCGGTGTCAGTCGAGGCGGTGTCGGTCGACGACGTATCCGTTGCCGTGGTGTCGGTCGATGATGTGTCGGTCGAAGACGTGTCAGTCGCGGTGGAGTCGGTCGTCGAAGTGTCAGTCGTCAAGCCGTCGGCAGACGGAGTCGTGTTCGGCGGCGCGACGGTGTCGTTGTGCGGCGCTGGTGCCGTCGCCGCATCGCCGGTGGGCGACGGCTGATGCCGGCCGCTGCCGTCGCCGGTGTCGGAACCGGTCGCCGCGGGAGTCGTCGGCGCCGGCGTGTCTGTCGCGGCGCTGTCGGTCGCGGTCGCCGCCGTTGCAGCGTCGGCTGCAGAGGCAGATGCGTCGAAGCCGCTCGGCTCACTGCCGACGCTCGACGTGACCGGCGTCTGGTTCGCCGTCGGGTCGGTCGCCGTGCTCGCGGGCGGCGTGCTGAGCGCCGGTCCGTACGAGCTCGACGTCACGGGTGGCGGTGCGATCCAGTTGCGCCGAAGCGCGATGTAGCCGAACCGCGGGGCGGTACTCGCGGAAGCGGCCGCGTTCGCGGCCGCCCGGTGATGTGTGGTGAAGAAGTGCGTCGGGACTGCATGAACAGCGTGCTGCGACTGCGCGGGGAGGCTCGTCGCAAGGCGCGGGAACTGCAGATTCGGGAGGGACAGCGCGTCCAGCGAATGAACACGCGTCGGGCCGGGAGTCGTGAACGCAACTGCGAGCGGTGCGGCGTAGATGAAGACGAGGCTGAGGCTGCCGATCGCAACGGCGACTCGGGCGATGCGCTTGGCGCGCAACGCCATGAGACCAAACTGGTCCCCTCCTAGCCTGGGTAACGCGACCGTCACCAGCTCGCTCTTTCTCCCCTGTTGCCCTGACAGACCCGATCTGCAGGGTGGTGCCTAACACGGCGGACCTACAGATTGCAAGAGTGAATCCCTGAAAAGGGTGACCGTCAGGTTCCGAGGCGATACCGGTCGCGCAACTGCGCGACCACCTGCGCGGCAATGAGATCACCGCCCGCCTGCGTGTAGTGAACGCCGTCGGGAAGCCGGATCTGCGTCAGCTTTCCGTGCACGCGGAGGTACGCCGTGTACCGCCCGTGGAAGTCGTCGAGCAGGTGCCAGGTGTCGACGAACGTTGCGTCATCTGAACGCTTTCGGGCGACGCTCTCGAGGATCCTGTTCACGACGGGGAAGCTCTTCTTGAAGCCGGGTCCGTCGGGAATCGGGAGCCCGAGCCAGACGACGTAGATGCCCTCCGCGTTGAGCTCGCGGGTCACTCCGTCGACGCGCCGCCGGTACTCGGCATTCCAGGATGGACTGCCGAACGGCCCGACGTGCGCGCCTCCCATGTAGTCGTGCGCGTCGTCGGCGCCGAACGAGAACACGACGACGTCCGGGTGCAGCCGGCGCGGAGCCTGCTGGATGCGCGTGAACCAGTTGTAGAGGTCGGTACGCGCGAGACCGGTCGACAGCCGGCTCTCCACCCCGACGACGTCGACCGCCCCGCCGATCCGCTCGAGCGCGTCACCGGGGACCTGCGCGAGCGAGTCGCCGGCGACCCAGACGCGCAACGGATGAGCCGACGTGAAGAGCGGCTTCACCGGCTTGGCCGGCGGCCGGTGCGGCTTCGGCTTGGTGGTCGCCGGCGGTGCCGTCGCGGGCGGCGGCAGGTTCAGGTGCACCTGCGTGTCGATCCGGTCCTCGTTCTCGCGACCGATCGCGACTTGCAGCTCGTGTCGCGGCGTCGTCAGGTGAAGCGCGCGCGAGAACGTGACGAGCGGCTTCGTGACACGCAATGCGACGTCGCGCTGAAATCCCGCCGGTTGGATCTCCGCCTGCTTGCGCAGGCCCTCCGCCTGGAGCAGCGCCGCGAGCAACAGCGCGAGCGCGAGGACGACGATCCCTTTGTAGGCGTTGATCACTAGAAGCGGAAGTAGATGAAGGGAGCGACACCGGTTGGTCCGAGCGTGTTGATGAGGACGAGCGCAACCGCGACGCACGCCGACTGCGCGACGATCGGCAGCCGCTGGAACGACGCGACGAGCGACGTCACGGCACTCGGGCGGATGTACTGACTGACGATCCCGGCGGCGATCGCGAGCACGACGGACGTCGTCACGAGCGGCGAGCTCTGACCCCACGCATCGAACAGGCGAACGATCACGTCGCCGGCCCGCGAGAACGAGTCGGCGCGGAAGAAGATCCACGCGAAACAGACGACGTGGAACGTCAGGATGCGGCCGAGCCACAGTTGCGCTCGTGTGTGTGGTCTCCATCCCGTCGCGCGCTCGACGGCGAGGCCGAGCCCGTGGATCCCGCCCCACACGACGAACGTCCACGCGGCGCCGTGCCAGAGACCGCCGAGCAGCATCGTCAGCAGCAGGTTGCGGTACGTGAAGATGCGACCCTTGCGATTCCCGCCGAGCGGGATGTAGAGGTAGTCACGCAGGAACCGCGACAGCGTCATGTGCCACCGTCTCCAGAAGTCCTGGAGCGAGACCGCGGTGTACGGCGACGCGAAGTTCTGTGGGAACTCGAACCCGAGGAGCAGGGCGACGCCGATCGCGATGTTCGTGTAGCCGCAGAAGTCGGCGAAGATCTGCACCGCATAGCCGTAGACGGCGACGAGCACCTCGAGCGACGAGTGGCGGTTCGGCGCCGCGAACACGTCGTCGACGACGTGCGTCGCGAGGTGGTTCGCGATCACGACCTTCAGGAAGAGGCCCGTGACGATCAGGAAGAACGCGCGGCCGGTATCGACCCGGCGGGGGTCCCGGGGCGATTCGAGCTGAGGCAGGAGCTCGCCGGCGCGGACGATCGGGCCGGCAACGAGATGCGGGAAGAACGCCTGGAACACTGCAAACCGCATCAGGGTCGTGGGCACGAGCTCGCCGCGGTACGTGTCGACCACGTACGAGATCGCCATGAAGGTGAAGAAGGACACGCCGACGGGCAGCGTCACGTTTGCGATCCACGACGTCCCGACGACGTTGTCGACCGAGGTCAGGAAGAAGTTCGTGTACTTGAAGTACGCGAGCAGGCCGAGATCGAACGCGACGGCGGCACCGAGGAGGGTTTTCCGCGCCGTGTTGGCCTCGGCGCGGTAGATCGAGACCGCGAGCGCCTGGTTGACGACGATCGAGGCTGCGAGCAGGAAGACAAAGCGCCAGTCCCACCAGGCGTAGAAGACGAAGCTCGCCGCCAGGATGAACAGCCGCCAGGCCGACTGGTGCCGCATCAGCGACCAGCTCACCGGTAGCACGATCAGGAAGAAGACCGCGAAGGTGACGGTCGGGAAGAGCACGCGCTGAGGCTACGTGACGATGCGGAGCGTCAACCGGCGGGTCGAGAGGGACCCGATCGCGTCGCGGACGCGGACATTGAACGTGTAGCGGCCGGCCCTCGCGCGCGGCATTCCGACCACGGCTCCGTTCGGCTCGAGGTGGATGCCGAGCGGGGCGCGCTCGAGGAGCGACCAGCGGTACGGCGTGACGCCCTCGATCGCGGCGAGCATTGCCTTGTACGCCTTGCCGCGGTGCGCAACGGGCAGGGCGGTCGTCGTGATGCGCGCCGGCTTCGCCGCGACGCCTGCGGTGAGAAGCGTCTTGTGGATCAGCGTCGCCATCCCTTCCGCGCCGGGGCCCAACAGGTGCAGTCCGTCGGTCTGGAACCAGTCCGGATGGCTCCGTGAGTACACGTTCCAGTCGACGACGGTCACCTGCGGGTGCTTCGCCGCCGCCTGGGCGATGTCGTCGTTCATGGAGAGGTACGGATGCCGCGCCGCGCGCAGCGTCAACCAGAAGATCCGCTTGACCCCGGCGGCCGTCATCGCGTCGATCGCGTCTTCGATGTTGCCGGCGTACTGATCCTCGAAATCGTTGTAGCCGACGGCAACGACGACCGTTGGGCCGATCTTCGAGCCCAGCGACTGGATCAACTGCACCGCGCTGGGCGGGCGAACGCCGTCGATCGGGCAGCCTTCGCCCTCGACGCGCCGGCAGGGCGCGACTTCGAGGTCGAGATCGATGCCCTGCTTGACGATGAGGCTCGCGCTGTAGTCGCCCGGAATCGCGTCGGCGACCGAGTCGCCGATGAGCGTCACGTGCTGGACGCCGGTCGAACGCGCAGGTGACGCGGCCGCGGCGATCAGCGCCGCAAGCGCGACGAGCGCTGCCAGGACCCCCCTCATCGCGCCGATCGTAGATGACGAATCAGAAAAAGCTCGCTCGTAGCAGCCAACTCCTTACGAAGCCCTTGCAGTTCCGGCGAGCCCGTCGTACTCTCCGCATCCCGCCGGGCGCGGAGCACGAGTAGGTCGAAGCCCCGTCGAGCGACTCAGGCGCGTGCAAGCGCGAATGGGCCGGTCGGCAGGGTGGACGAAAGTGCCACCGCGCCGGCGGGATTTTCTGTTCAGGATCGTTATCGCAACCGGATCGGTTGCGCGCGCCACGCCGCCCAGCGCCAGTACCACGCAGGCGGACGCTTCGGCGCCGTCGCCGGTCTCGGGCCCTTGTGGCGCTGGTAGTCGAAGAGGCCGAACGCCCAGCGCGGCACCGCGCGCGGCAGCCCGGCCGGCCGCTTCTTCGTGAGCAGGACGACGGCGCGGCTCGTCTTCCCCGCATTGCCCGCCGCGTCCGTCGCCTGCACGCGGTAGACGGTCTGCGCGCCGGTCGCGGGCCTGCGCACGGCGACGCGGCGGGCTGCAGCGGTCAACGTCAACACCGGCGCACCATTGCGGAGGACCGCATAGGACGCGATCGTGCCGTCGTCGGTCGCCGGCTGCCATGTGAGGTAGAGGCCGGCCGAGGTGAGGCGCGCCGCGACCGTCGGCGCCGTCGGCGGACGGACGTCGGCGATCAGGCCGAACCAGCCGGGGATCAACGTCTCGATCTCGTACGTCCCGTCGGCGTCACGTGTGTAACCGGTCAGCTGGCTCGTCGTGAGGCCGGCAGACGTGAGCGGGTTGATCGGCGTCCACGCCGTGCCGTCCGTCGAGAACGCCGGGATCAACCCCGCCGACGGCTTCGCGATGTGCACCGTCACCGGCGCGCCGAACCCGTCGAGCGGCGCCTGGTTGTCGGTCTCCGTCACGGCCAGCTGGACGGCGTACCCGTTCGGGTCGGGCGGCTGCGGCGCCGCGCTGACGGTCACGGTTGCCGGCACCGGGAAGGCTGCGGCCGGCCAGCTCGCGGTCACGACGCCGTCGGCGGTGCTCACCTGACCTGCGGGAACCGGCGTCGGCGGCGGAGGTGGCGGCGCGATCCCGCCGACGACGAGGCTGTCGACGATATTGCTGTCGATGTTGATCGTCACACCGCCGTACGTCTCGTTGTGGCCGCCCTTGTACTGATGGATGCGTTGGTGGTTCGCCCAGAGCGAGTCGCTGACGTAGCGGTCGCCGAAGACGCTCTGGACACCGTTCCAGTTGGCGATCCAGGCGAGATCCGGCGGCGTGTCGAGCGTCGAGACGTCGCGGATCGTCGACGCCGCGCTCCCGTAGACACCCGGCACGTATCCCACCGCGCGCAGCTCGTCGCCCCACGCGCTCACGAACGACCGCACCGCGTTCGAACAGGCGGTGTTCCCGACCTTGTAGCCCTCCATGTCGAACCAGATCGGGTTCCCGGCGGGGATCCCGAGCGCCTGTGCCTTCGCGACCGCATCGTCGGCGGCCGCGCGACCCTGCGAGGCCGCAGTCGCGAGTGTCGTCGAGAGCTTCGAGAGCCCGCGCTGCGAGATGCACGGCGCCTGCAGTCCGACGTACAGCGGCAGCAGGCTCCAGCCGAGCACGGTCGTGTCCTGCACCCACTGCGGCGTGAGGTTCGGCTGGGCGCACGCGCGGTTCGCCCCGCCGATGTAGATGCCGACGGCGCGGTACGGCGACGCGGCCCACGCCTGCAGCGTTGCCGTGGTCGGCGCCTTGCACGCATCGAACGCGTAGCCGGTGAACACACCGGCGCGGATCGAGGTGCCTGCAGCGTTCACGCTCGCCGGCATGAACAGCAACACCGCGAACGCGATGAGACTCAGACGCCTCATCCGCCCAAGGGTGCAGGTTGATTGTTTGAAAGTCGTGAACGCGAGCGACGGCGTTGCACTTCCGACACGGTGCCTGGCACCAGACATGTCCCGAATGCCGCAAGTGCTGATGCGGTCTCCGCCTCAGGCGTGGAGGGAATGTTGCAGTTCTGACACGGTGCCTGGCACCAGCCGCGTCCCGACGCGGCACGTCCTAGAGCGACGCGAGCGCCCGCAACAATCTGTCCACCTCGTCGGCGGTGTTGTAGTGCGCGATCCCGGCGCGCAGGGATTGCTCCGGCAGGCGCGGGCCGAGGGCGACGCAGTACCAGTTGTCCGCGTACCAGACCCCGAAGCCCTCGTCGGCGAGACGGTGCGCGGCAACGTCGGCGGGCACGCCGTCGACGTTGAAGAGGAACGTCGGCACGCGGCCTTCCATCGTCGGCGGCCCGTACAGCGTCACGTCGGCCGGGAGGCCCGAAATGAACCGCTCGCCGAGCTCGCGCTCGTAGGTGCGGACCTCCTCCATCCCGCCGATCGTCTCGAGGTACGCGATCGTCGCGCTGAAGCCCGCGAGCAGCTCGTACGGCAGCGTGCCCGTCTCGAACCGCAGCTTCGACGGCCGCGCCTTGTACGGCCGCCAGGTCTCGGCGAGCTCGCGACGCGTGTACGCGATCCCGAGATGCGGGCCGCAGAACTTGTACGGCGAGCAGAGGAGGACGTCGCAACCGATCGCGGCGACGTCGATCGGCTCGTGCGCGGCGTAGTGCACGGCGTCGATCCACGAGATCGCACCGGCGTCCCGGGCGAGGGAGCAGATGCGCGCCGCGTCGGCGAGCGAGCCCGTGGCGTTCGATGCGATCGCGAACGCGACCACGCGCGTCCTGTCGGAGAGCTGCCGCTCGAGGTCGTCGTAGTCGACCGTGAAGCCGTCGGTCGCCTCGACGACCTTCACGACGAGCCCCTTGTCCTCAGCCAGCTCGACCCACGGCGCGACACCGCCGTCGTGGTCGAGCATCGTCGTGACGATCTCGTCGCCTGCCTCGAAGCCGCGAGCAGCGGTCCGCGAGAGTGCGAAGTCGAGGGTCGTCATGTTCATGCCGAACGAGACCTCTTCCGGCGTCGCGCCGAGGAAGCGGGCCGCGTCGTCCTTCGCACGGGTGAGGATCGCCTCGACCGCGTGCCCGGTCGCGTAGGGCGCCCCGAGGTTGCCGGACGCTTCGCGCAGCGCGTTCGCGATCGCGTTGCCGACCTCGTCCGGAACCTGCGTGCCGCCGGGAGCGTCGAAGAACGCGAACCCGTTCTGGAGCGCCGTGAAGCGGGCGCGAACCGCCTCGACGTTCAAGGCGTCTCTCCGTTCAAGATCCGCGCCAGCACGGACAGGTCGATGTTCCCTCCCGAGACCACGCACACCACCTTTCGTCCTACGTCGTTGTTGAGTGCCGCGGCGAGCGCGAGCGCCCCCGCTCCTTCCGGAATCACGCGGGTCCGCTCGGCCGTCAGCCGGACAGCGGCCGCCACCTCGTCGAGCGACGGTGCGAACGCGCCGTCCAGCAGCTCCGACGCGTACTCCCAGACACGCGGGATCAGCTCGCGGCTGCCGGAGCCGTCGACGAACGACGGCTGGTACTCGACGCCCGTCGGTGAGCCGCCGGCGGCGAACGTCGCCGCGACCGGCGCACCGGTTTCCGGCTCCGACGAGTAGAACCGCACCTCCGGGCGCAGCGCCTTGACGGCGCTCGCGATCCCGGTGACGAGCCCGCCGCCGCCGTACGGGACGACCACCGCGTCGAAGTCGTCGAGCTGCTCGACGAGCTCGAGCCCGATCGTCCCGTTGCCCGCCATCACGCGGTCGTCGGCGACCGGATGCACGAAGAGCCCGTCAACGCCCGGGTAGCCGCCGGTGACCATCGTGTTCCACCACTCGTCATACGGCACCTTGATCACGCGGCCGCCGTAGCGCTCGATCGCGTCGATCTTCGTCTGCGGCGCGTGGTCCGGGACCACGATCGTCGCGGTGAGGCCGCGTGACCGGGCGACGTATGACAGCCCCTGCGCCATGTTCCCTGCGCTCGCCGTCAGGACGCCGCCGGCGAGCTCTGCGTCGGTCGCCTGGAGCACCGCGCTGGCCGCGCCGCGGATCTTGAACGACCGCACCGGCTGGAGCAGCTCGAGCTTCAGCCAGATCTCGGCGTCCGTCTCGGCATCGAGCCGGACGAGCGGCGTGCGCAGCGCGACGCCGTCGAGCACCTCGCGTGCCCGGCGGATCTCGTCGAGCGGGATCACAGCGAGACGACCGTCCCGGCATCCTCGGCTTCGGCGCGCTGGAGGACGAGCTCGCCGGCGGCGAGGTCCTCCACCCCGATCCCGAGCGACTTGAACAAGGTGATCTCGTCGTCGGAAGTGCGCCCCGCAGCCGTGCCGAGCAGGATCTCGCCGAGCTCCGCGCGGATGTGCTCCGGCCCGATCAGGCCCTCGCGCTGCGGGATCAGGAAGTCGCCCGCCTCGTTCAGGGTCGACTCGCGCCGGTCGACGAAGAGCGACGCATCCACCATCGTCTGCGAGTCGAACTCGCGTGCAGTCGGGATGCTCGAGCCGACGCCGTTGATGTGCACGCCGGGCTTCAACCATTCCCGCTTCACGATCGGCTCGGCCGACGCGGTGGTCGTGCAGATCACGTCGGCGTCCCGCACGGCTTCCTCCGCCGTCTCGACGCTCTCCGCGCCGTCGAGCGACCGTCCGCTCGCGCTCCACATGACGACGCGGTCGAACGACCGGACCGCGCGCATGGCGTCGAGATGCGAGACCGCCTGTGTGCCCGAGCCGAGGATCGCCAGCGTCTTGACGTCCTCGCGCGCGAGCAGCCGCGTGGCAACGCCGGAGACGGCGGCGGTGCGGACGGCGGTGATGCCGCCCGCGTTCATCAGCACTTTCGGCTCGCCGGTGTCGCCGTCGAAGAGCGCCACGAACCCCTGGTGGGAGTCGAGCCCGCGCGAGCTGTTGCCGGGGACGATCGTCAACGCCTTGAGCGACCACCACGGCGCGTCGCCGCCACGGTGCGCGGGCATCAGTCCCATCAGGCTCGGCTCGTTCGGCGGCCGGAAGACCGGGCGAAGCGGGTTGTAGACCTCGCCGCGCGCGAGCGAGCGCAAAGCGCCGTCCATCGCCTCGATGCAGTCGGCCATCGGCAGCAGCCGGCGCACCGTGTGCTCGTCCAGCACCCGTACCTGACTCATTGGAAGAAGCCTCCGATCCGTTCCACGTCTTCGTTGGTCAAATCGATCTGCATCGCCTCGAGAATCGGGTCGAGATGCGTCGCGCGGTTCGGGCCGCAGACGGCGCCGTCGCAGCGGTGCATCACCCAGGCGAACGCGAGCCCCGCCATCGACACGCCGCGCGACGCGGCCTCGTCCTCGAGCGCCTCGAGCGAGTCGAACACCGCGTCGTCGTTGTACCGCGCGTATCCGCCCGGGCGCTGCGTCATCCGCGAGCCTTCGGGATACGGCTTGCCCCGCTTGTACTTGCCGGTGAGCCACCCGCCGGCCAATGGGCCGAACGGCACGTACGGGATCCCGCGCGCACGGCAGTGCGGCAGCACGTCTGCCGTGTCGTGCTGCTCGAGCAGCGAGAACGAGTTCTGGACGAGAGCCGGCGCGTTGTCGCGAATCGACGCCAGGTCGTAGTTGCTGAGGCCCCAGGCGCGGATCAGTCCTTGCTCCTGGAGCAACTCGAAGCACGCGATCGTCTCCGCGAGCGGCACGTCTGGATCGGGCTCGTGTGAGAGGTAGAAGTCGACAGCCTCGACTCCCAGCCGCTCGAGCGATGCGCGGATCTGGCGGCGGACGCGCTCCGGGGCGAGCCCGGTGTCGCCGCCAGATCCGC
>Ga0207707_10006245_pt1 | contig 10405 bp, 7 predicted proteins | sample KBSC83BmetaG_FD_184336 | JGI IMG/M metagenome (GOLD analysis project Ga0207707, IMG submission 184336) | Corn rhizosphere microbial communities from Kellogg Biological Station, Michigan, USA - KBS C8-3B metaG (SPAdes) (version 2) | ecosystem: Host-associated > Plants > Roots > Rhizosphere ... | reverse complement strand
CGTTCGGCGGCGCGATCGCCGTCTCGTGGGCGCTCGCCATCTTTGCGCGGCGCGAGAGCGACGAGCCGCTGTGGTGCGTTGCCTTCGGCGGCGCCGCGATAGCGCCGTTCGTGACGAGCAGCGGCAAAGGCAACATTTACGGGCTCGCCGTCTACGCGGCATCAGTACTGATCGCCGCTTGCTACGCTATCGGCCCGCGACCCTGGAATGTCGCGTGGCGCGTGTTCTTCGCGGCGGCGGCGCTGCTTGTTTCGACCACGGCGACGGTGTCGCGAACACACGGTCTCAGCGGATTCCTCTTCGCACTGGCGCTTCCTCTCGCCGCGGCGTGCGGCGGCGTGTTGCCCTTCGCGCCTGCGTCACGGAAGCGGGCCGCGCTTCGATGGCTGTGGATTCTCGCGAGCGCCACCGGCTTCGGTGCACCGGCGGGTCGCACTGTCGGCCCGACCGTCGGCGGCGCCTTGTTCGTCATCTTCGTTGGTTGGCTCGTGACCCTCGATTGGGTGAGTGACGTCGAGCAGTCTTCGGTGTTCGAGACGAATCTCCGACGACCGGCACTCCTCGATTGGATCGACGCCGCGATCCTCCCACTGTCGCTCGCTCTCCAGGCGACGTACGCGCTTCGCCCGGCGGTGCCCATCGGCGTCACGTACGCGGCCGAAGTGCCGGCGATGCTCGCGTTCGCATGGCGACGACCGCTCGGCGCGACACACGACGCCGGCGTTGCTGCGCTGCTCATTCTCGCTGTCGCGGCGCTTTACGCGATGCACCCCGAATCGCCGACCGTCGAGGTGCTCGCTAATCTCACGCTCGCCCTGGTAGCCCTGGCGTTGCACGGATTGCGGCCGAGTATCTCGTGGGTTGCGGGAAGCGTTGTTCTGATCGCGCATGCCGCGCGCTTGGCGAACATGGCGCTGGTCGGCCGTCCGTCGTATACGCTTCCACCGTTTGGCACGGAAGCGTCGTTCGCGGCGCTCCTCGTCACGGTCGCGCTGGTCGTCGTGTCGCGGGTACGCGGCCGGCTGCGCTCGGCGATGGAAGCAGTACGCGGCAATCGTGACGGCGACATCGGGCGGATGATCGTCACGGTCGCGCCGTGGGTATGGACGTTCTGGTGGGGGTTCGTCGAGCTGTCGATGGCGTTCAGCAGAAGCACGGCGACGTTGCTGCTCGTCGTCTACTTCGCGGCGTGCGCCGTTCTCGGCGTTGCGTTGGGACACCGGCGTCAGTCCGCGGGATTTCGGAAGACGGGACTCGCCCTCGCGTTGCTCGCCGCCGGCACCGCGGTGTACGGCGCGACGAGCTTCTTCGTCGTCGGCATGCGCGTGCTCGCGTATCTGGTGATCAGCGCTTTCCTCCTTGGCATCGCCTACTGGTATCGCCGCCCCGGCGGCGCCGCAGAACATTAGAGCGCTCTAATCCTTGACTTGGCCTCGCACTGTGTTGCGCGGCCTAGCGCGCTGATTCCAGTTCCGCATCGCCTGCTTCTGGGACACCCACTGGAACACACGCGCTAATGCTTCGACGATAGCCGCGCATGCACTTCCAGCCGTTCCCGTAATAGTTCAAAGTTGCCTGCTCAGGAACCTGGACCTCCGTGCAATTGCCATTCGCACGGTAATAGCCGCGTTCACAATCCCAGCCATTGCCAAAGTAGTTCAACGCTCAATGCTCGGGAACTTGCACGTCGCAGGCAGGCCGGTTTACACGTCAGTAGTCTGGCGACTTTTCGAGCTGCCGGGCGGCCTGGTGCGCCGACCCCACAAGTGCGAAGACATCAATTTGAACGGAGTCGAGCAACACGCGTGTTCCGCTTGCGAGTGAAGCGACTACGTATGTGACTCCGGCGTGGAGGGCGGTGACCTTGCCACCACCGTCCACAGTGGCGATCGAAGAATTGCGGCTAGCAAACGAAATAGTTCCGGGAGTCTCGATTACGGCCCCCGAAGAGTTCTTAACTACGACCAGGAGCGAAACCTCACCACCAACATTAACGGCCAATGAAGTTGCGTTGCCATGTATAATCGAAATGCCCGTCGGCTCGTTCGCTGGCTCGGTTGAAGAACCACACGCCAGACAGAATAGGAGGAGCGGCCAGCCGCTGATCCCTAGTACGGGGAACCGACTCACGGTCTTTATGCTCCAGAATTATGACAAATACGAATGAGATTAACTGACTCAGGGCGTTTGGCGCTTCACTCACGCGCGGCGGTTAACAACAGGGTTTACCAGGATATGTTCGCATTGAGCCGAAATCGCGTGTGATCCCGCCAAGTGATGAGAAAATACTAATACCCGTACCAGTAGCTGCGTTCGTCATTCCCGCCAAATATGCTGTCGAAACCCCCGGCGGAGCGACAACGGTCGGCCAGTCAAACAGCACAGGCCCACCGCTGTCGCCTGATTCAGCCTCAGCGGACGCGTTCACCTGGCACGCAAGGTCGTATCCCACGGTAGGAACACTATAAAACGTCACACAGGCGTCGATGACACGTCCACCGGTAAAGCCAGTCGTCACTCCGATCTTCGACACTTTTGCACCGGGAATTAGCCAGCTGTCCGGTGCCTCGCCAACAACGTTGAAGTGTGTGTAGATGGTCAGCGGATAATGGTAGCTCCCCGCGATTGTGTCCATGATGGCGGGCGTGGCAATCAACCCGATACCGTAGGTCTGCGATGAGTCCGGCCAATAGAACTCCACCGCGTCCGAATTTCGACAAAAATGGTATTTAGGGCAATGCGGCACGTAGGCCCAGGCCAGGTAAGGTGGGTCCATCGTCTCTTGGCCATGTCGCACATTCGAGGCTGCGTTCGCGGCCCAAAACGACGTGTCAACGGAGCCCATTTGGGGGGTGCAATGCCCCGCAGTCATCATATACCGAGCGGTCCCCCAACGCGTCGCCAGGTAGCCGAGAGTGCACGCCGGATACCCGGTGTTAAAACCAAGCTGCAGTCCGCCGCTCAAGGTGTCCTGGTGGTCCAATAGCGTACTCGCTGGTCGAAACGGGGGCACCGTGACGGCGGCGATCGCTTCGGCAGGTATTCGCGCAGTCGTGGCCGCGCTCAGAACATGCTGCGCCGCGGCGTTATCAATAACCCCGAAAGTAACGCGATTATTCACTTCGTCCACATCACCGAAAACGACGCCCTGCCGATCCATTTGACTTTCTGTATTCGCCTGGAATTGTGCGAGGACGCTAAAGCTAAACTTGCCTGGACGAAGCACGATCCGCGGTGCATGAAGCTGGGGAACGTCCCCCATGACTTGCCGAATGGCATGGACCGCTTCGGCTAGTGCGCCGGACCGAGTATGGACGATTACGAGTGTGCCGGCGCTGTCAAGGTACATCCCGCCAAAACCAGGACTGAGTCGATCGATTGCAAGCAATTCCTCATCAAGACTGACGCTGTCGAATCTTGTCGCCATTGCCATTCCAGCGATGTCTCGATGGGCATTGGAAAGGGCTGGGGTCGTAGCGGACTCCTTGTCACAGGCGCTGATGGTCGCCGATACGATTCCGACGGCCACTACCAACAAACGCAGTTGCTGATGTTGTCTCATTTTGGTGTACCTCGATGGTTGCGCAGCGTTCTGACTTGGGGGGATCTGCGCGCTCGACCGACACGTCGGGATCAACCCGGCCTAAGAGGGGGGCGCGGGCTTGAGAGTACTTATACAACGTTGCGGAGCTGCTCTTCGTATTGAGCGCGCTGACATGCCGCCCCCCGCGAGCGGCGACGCAAGTGGCCTTACCAGCCCTCAATGAAGTGACAGATCGTTCGTCGCGTCATCGCGCGTCCGCCCAGTCTGCGAGTTTCAGGGCGCGTCCGTGGCGTGGAAGGTAGGCCGCCGTGCATGAACGCGCAAGATATCTATTGCGGACGGGCGTAGCGAGCCTAGCAGTTTGCAATATGAGTGCGAACATTAAAGCGCTTTAATAATCACGAGCGTGCGGAACGGGCGGCTACAGGCGTCGCACCTGGTTCAGCGCATAACCACACATCTCCAAACACCAACGTCCCTAGCATAGTCGGCCAGTTGAGTCCGTTGCCGGAATAAACAGAGGACTTATGACTCGTGAGCTTCGGGGCCCTGTAGCGCGGCATGACCGACCTCGTTTGTTGTATGACCGGCTGAGATTCCTTCGCCTGCGTCGTCTAGTTGTCGCGCTTGGCCCCTTCGAGCAACGCGGTTTTGGCGATTGCCTCGGCGCGCATTTCCGGAGTGAGAGTGGTGAACGAACCCAAATACACAAACTGACTATTGGCTATCCACCTGCTTCCTAAACGGCCGTTCGGCCACTCGTGGTACCAGTAGTAGACCGATAGCCACGAAACGTGTTCGTCCCAAGTGACTCCGGTAGTGACATCCGGAGTCTCGCGGGCCGCCCAACCAACAAGCTGGCCTTTCCCAATGCCACGCCATTCAGGTGGGACGATGAGCATGTCTTCGTTCACCGCAAACGTCAGGCTCAAGGCCGTTTCGAAATGCTCCTTACCCAACAGGTCGACAACGTCCGCCGGGACGTTGAAGCCGTCATTTGCGAGGCGGCATCCAAACGACTTGGCGAAGTACTTGAACAAGTTGCGCTGAGATTCCTCGAAATCATCGCCGTATATCTCTGCGAAATCGATGAAGCGCCGCCGCAGCGCGAGCTCCTCGTCGTCGAACACCCAGCGAATGAACGACTCATAGGCGTAGTCGAACGGTTGGGTAGCGGTGGTGTTGCATTGGGTGCAAAGCACGGGCGCGTATTTGAGCCTGCGCGCATTTGGCCCTTGGACCAAGTATTGGCTGTCGCCGCTGACGTGAAGCAACGCCGAATCATTTCGATACGGGCCAGCACCGTAGAAGCGAAGTAAATCACTCTTCTTGATACGATGCTCAGAGAGGTGGCCTGAGGAATTTGGACAGGTGAGATAAGTGGAAATCGGCGCTCCACGAGGCGATACTCTCGCCAACCAGGAGGCCCGTTTCCGATGCGACGACCCCGCCGCAACCACTCACCGGCATTCAAGGCCAAGGTGGCCTTGGCCGCGATCGAAGGCACCGCCACGCTCGCCGAGCTCGCCCAGCGCTTCGACGTGCATCCCAACCAAATCACCGAATGGCGACGCCAGCTCGTCGCCAACGCGGCGGACGCGTTCGTGAGCGAGAGCGAACACCGCGAGCCGTCGATTGATGTGAAGGCCCTGCACGCCAAGATCGGCCAACAGGCGCTGGAGTTGGATTTTTTGTCCAACGCGCTCGGGCGCGACCGCGGCCCGAGCGGAAAGCGATGATCAGTCGCGAACACGCGCTTGCCGTCACGACACAAGCGAAGCTCCTCGGGCTGTCTCGGGCCTCGGTGTATTACACGCCGGCGCCCGTGGACGAGACCGAGCTCGCACTCATGCGCCGGCTCGACGAGCTCCATCTCGAGCTGCCCTTTGCCGGGAGTCGGATGCTGCGCGATCTCCTCCGCGCCGAGGGCGTCGCCATCGGGCGCGAACACGTACGCACGCTGATGCGGCGCATCGGCATCACCGCCATTTACCAACGGCCCAAGACGACGCAACGGCACCCGGTGCATCCCGTCTTCCCGTACCTCCTCCGCACGCTCACGGTGACGCGGCCGAATCACGTATGGGCGGCCGATATCACGTACATCCCGATGGCACGCGGCTTTGTCTACCTCGTCGTGGTGATGGACTGGGCGAGTCGGAAGGTCCTCAGCTGGCGGCTCTCGCCGACGCTCACCGCCGACTTCTGTGTCGCCGCGCTCGAGGAAGCGCTCGCCCGCTTCGGCACACCCGCGATCTTCAACACCGATCAGGGCAGCCAATTTACCAGCGCCGAGTTCCTGAACGTGCTGCGCCGGCGACAGATCGCGATCAGCATGGACGGGCGAGGCTGTTGGCGCGACAACGTCTTCGTCGAACGCCTCTGGCGCTCGGTCAAGTACGAGGAGGTCTACCTACACGGCTATGAGACCGTGTCCGCCGTCCGGGACGGGCTCAGGCGTTATTTCCAGTTCTTCAATCAACGTCGCCCGCACCGCGGGCTCCGTTCTCGAACCCCGGATGGTGTTTTCTTTACCGCACTGCCCGACCTGCTTACTCCATCACCCCGCGCCATTCCACCTATCGACGCCGCCTAACCTGTCTCAAACCGTTAGGCCACCTCTTTCTTCTTGGATTGGCCAGGATTCGGAGCTGAGGAGTCCATTCCTCGCCTTGTCACGATGGCACTGGCCAACCGAGTCTTTGAGGCCTTCCCTGAGCCTTTCCGTGAGGCTCTCTCTGAAGACTCAAGCTTCTTGTCTCACATTGGGCGCACTGTTGTCTCATCACTCACATTCGGTCGTTGGCAAGTTGAGGCGGATGCGTTCGCCCTAGCGGCGTCCGAGCTGCTTGCAAGCGACAATCCGGCGGAGCGACGCGAACTAAGCGCGCTGAGTGGCTCAGAGCCCGAAATGCTTTGGGTGTCGCGCGATGATGACATTACTTTCACAGTGGTTTCTACCAAGTTGGATCAGACGCTGCGTGCGCGAGATACGATTTTTGGCATTCTCAATCCGAATGAGGAAAAGCGTCGGGCTGCATGTGATCACCTCAGAGTGGATGCCGATGTCGGCCTCGAAGAATGGGTCGACATAGCAGATAATCTCGTTCGCACAGAGGATCCTGCTCAGCGCTTCCGGGCCGCGGTTGAATGGCGCCAACGCGCAGTAAAGGTTCGGTATACGGAATTGCGTTCGCGATGGAAGCGAACTGCACAGATTCGCGCGACTGACCTTTGTGCCGCACCTCCAGTCGACGTGTTGCGGCATCTTCGCTTGGATCCGAGCGCAATGAAAGCCAAGCTTCTAGACGAGGCATGGAATGCTGCTGCGACCCTTCTGATCGAGGAAGTTGGGCTGGAGGATGCGTTCGAGCGAATGAGCGGTGTCCCAATCCCACTTCCGCCCGCCGCACACCTCGCATTTCAGGTGTTAGATGAGACTGCGCGCAACGCACTCGTCCGAAAACGCCTTCGAACGCCAACCTCCCCCTTGGGGATTGTGCACTTCCTTCAAGCCCTGGCCGGGCTTGGCGACGTGTCGCCGAGCTACCCGCGTTTGGCCCGAAGAATCGCCCAACACTTCACCAATGCCGATGCGCGTGTCAACCTGTCGATGATGCGCTCTGTAGCGGCGGAGGCGCTTTCGGCACTTAGAGCTGACCGACGAGGCAATGAAGTCGACAATGACAAAACGTCTAGAAATGACGATGACCCTGCGCTGCTGATCGCCGCATGGTACCACGCGCATCAGTTCGTGAGCTCAGTTCACGCGACGCATGGCAACGCCGAACACCTCGAGACGTGGCTTGCCTCCCACGCAGCGTGGACGACGGCTGATCTATTTAGAAGCCCAGAACCTGCTGCAGATGTGGCTGATCCATCGCTGTTTAGCACACCGCGATTTGTAGTTGCAACGCTTCAGCGACTATCCGAATCACCAGGATTGCGATCTGCCATCACAGAACTTGTGCAGGCGTACCGGTCCACAATCATGCACGTTGCCGGGGAACATTCCATACCGCACCTCGACCTCTTCCGGGACCTGCGATATCACCCAAACGCACTTTCATCGTTCTTGCAGCCGCGACGCAGTGAAGACGGGGCGATCCGCGTCGGTGAGACCGAGATTGTTTCTTCTAGCGCAAGTCCGGACTCGATGATCGCGGATGCGCTTGCGGCGCTCGAGAAAGATATCGCTGACCCAAGCGGCTGGATTGCACTCAACGCGGTTTCCGGGGCTGAGGCGCTGAACCCGTTAGCTGGAGAGCGTGTTCGACGGATCGCGGTGACTAGCGATCTGGCGAGCCTTTTGTCATCGCTCGGCGAAGTCGCTGCCTCCGCTGTTCAGCGGCTCGCCCGCGAAGTGCTCGGTGAGGAGAACGGCGCGGACCGCACTTTGATTCGTGAAGCATTGATCGGCGCCGGCGTGGAGCTCGCCATGACAGAAGTTCCTTCTGAGACCCAAAAGAGGGCGAAGGCACGGGCGTACCAGGCGTACGAGGGAAAACTATCGGAGTCCCAAATCGCGGTTGTGGAGGGCCTCCACACACTCGCGCAGGGGGAGAGTACGCCGGCCGAAGCGATGGCCGCATTCGCGAAAGACCTCACACGCATCAGTCAAAAAAGCGCGGCATACCTTCAGGCCATACGGCCGACCCTAGAACGGTTAGTGCAATCGCGACCGCTTATTGAAGCGGAGGCTTGCGTGTCATTGCTGTTGGATGCGCGCGCATCTTGACGAAGTGAGCTTCCAAGTATTAGAGCCTCTTAATCTTTCGTCTGCTGGATCACCGGCCACTGGCGTCCAAATGTATTGCCAACGATTGCCGCCGCTGGTAAAAGTGCTCTGCTTGTTGTAGGAGACGTCGCCGGGTAAGCTCCCCTATCGGGTAGACACGTTGGAATAGACTTTCGGGGGTGCCTGACGAGAGGGCATCTCGATGCGAAAGTCGCGGTTCACGGGATCGCAGATCGTGGCAATTCTGAACGAAGGAGCCGCTGGTGTGCCGTGGCCGAGATCTTGAGAAAGCACGGCATCAGTCGGCCGACGTATTCAACTGGAAATCGAACTACGGGGCGCCAGTGTCCCGGAGTTGCGCCGGCTGAAAGAGCTCGAGGCGGAGAACGCGAAGCTCAAGCGGATGTACGCCGAGCTGGCGCTCGAGAATGCGGGATCAAGGACGTCTTAGGTCCAAAGTTGTGACGACACTCGCGAAACGGCAGGCGATCGCGATCCTGCACGACGAGCATGGAATCCCGGTGCGGCGCGCGTGCGAGGCGGTGCGATTGTCGCGAGCGGCGTACTACCGGCCGATCGATGAACACGCGCAGCTCCGACGCGACCAGCCCGTGAACGTTCGCAACTGAGAGTGGTTCATCCCTAAGGCCGCAAGTGTCGTTAAGACAGAGACTGTCGTCGTTCAGGCACTCGGCGTGGTTTGGGAGGCCATTGCGGCGCATAGCCTTACCAAATCGGGCCGGTACCTAACCTCGTGTGCGGCGGACCACACGTAGGAGGAACATGAAAAAGTGAGAATCGTCGAGTCCGACAGTTCAAGAAGAGAGAAAGATTAGAGCGTTTGGGTCTTCCGGGATTTGAGTGGGTCGTCCAGGATAGTACGGACTTCCTCATTAGAGGACCGCAATGGACGACCGGGCGCTGTACGCGACCATCTTGGGAATCGCGCCGCCATGGCAAGTGAGCCGAGTCGAGCTGGATGATGCCGCGAAGGCAGTGCACGTGTGGCTCGAGGAGCGGGCCGATACGAGTTTCGCGTGTCCGGAGTGCGGCACCGTGTCGCCCACGTACGACCACGTCGAGCGGAGCTGGCGTCACCTCGACACCTGTCAGTACGAGACGCGGCTCCATGCGCGGGTGCCACGCGTCGAGTGCGCCGAGCACGGCGTGAAGACGGTGACCGTGCCCTGGGCCACGGCACATTCGCGCTTCACGGTGCTCTTCGAGCGGCTGGCGATCGCGTGGCTCAAGGAGGCGACGCCGGCGGCCGTGGCGCGCCGCTTAGGGCTCACGTGGGACGAAGCCAACGGGGATCGTCGAACGCGCGGTCCGCCGCGGACTCGCCCGCCGGCCCACTGCCGCGGCGCGCTATCTCGGCATCGACGAGCATTCCTACTTGAAGCACTTTCAGTTCGTCACGATGGTCGTCGATCTCGAGCGCCAGACGGTGCTGCACGTCGCCGACGATCGCACGGCCGAGACGCTCGCCGAGTATTTCGACGGGCTGTCGATCGAGGAGCGGCTCGCCATTGAGGCCGTGGTCATGGACATGTGGGACCCGTATCGCCGCACCGTGCGTGATTATGTGCCCGATGGCGACCTCAAGATCGTCTTCGACCGGTTCCACGTGATGCGCCACGTGATCGAAGCGATGGACCAGGTCCGGCGGCGCGAGAACCGTGTGCTTCGGCAGCGAGGCGATCACCGCCTCACTGGCACCAAGTTCCTCTGGCTCAAAACGCGCGTCGCGGGCACGGACTTCACGGCAGCCGCCCGACGCCAGTTTCGCCGCCTGCGCCGCAGCACGCTGAAGTCGGCCCGGGCGTGGGCGATGAAGGAAGCGTTCCGCCGCCTCTGGGACTACCGCTCGATCCCGGCAGCCCGCGCGTTCTTCGCGCGTTGGCAGGCCTGGGCGATTCGCTCGCGACTCCGGCCAATGGTCCACGTGGCCGGGATCATCCGACGCCACCTCAACAACGTGCTCAACTACATCGCCTACCCGCTCACGAACGCGGTCACGGAGGGACTGAACGCGAAGATCCAATGGATCAAGTATTCGTCGCGTGGCTTTCGGAATCGCGAGCGGTTCAAGCTGGCGATCTACTTCCATTGTGGCGGACTCG
>Ga0207707_10006242_pt1 | contig 10409 bp, 9 predicted proteins | sample KBSC83BmetaG_FD_184336 | JGI IMG/M metagenome (GOLD analysis project Ga0207707, IMG submission 184336) | Corn rhizosphere microbial communities from Kellogg Biological Station, Michigan, USA - KBS C8-3B metaG (SPAdes) (version 2) | ecosystem: Host-associated > Plants > Roots > Rhizosphere ... | reverse complement strand
GGTGGACGGCGTGACCAGCGCCAGTGCCACTAGAGCGGCCACTCGCGCGCTGGCGCCGAGCATGTGCGCGGCTACCACCGCGGTGATGGTGGCGAGCGCCGTCCAGACTGCGGCGTGCCACACGAGTGGAGACACATTCTTTCGCAGCTCACGGCCGTCGATCTCCAGACCGGCAAACAGGAACAACGCGACGATTCCGAGCGTCGAGAGCAGCTGGAGGGTAGGGTCGTTCGGGAAAAAGCCGAGCGCCCGCGCGCCGAGCCCCATCAGTAGGCTGGTGATGGCTCCCGGAATTCGAAAACGCTGGAGCGCCTTCGGCACGATGAACAGGCCGAAGAGAAGGGCGATGAATGCGAGCTCGCGCGGCCCTCGCTCGGTCGTCGGCGCGCTGGTCTCCTGACTCGGCAGGCTGATCCCGGGGAGCACCGGCGGCGGCGGCAGGGTGTCGCGGCCGAGTGTCATCGTATTGAAGTCGAACGTCAACGCGTCGACATCACCGGTCGAATCAGGCGGGAACGCAATGGCTCGCACCGCGCGTCGGTCTCCTTCCGAAACTTCGGCGATGACTGCGTTGCGCCACCGTGTGCTCGCGAGCGCCATCGGCGCGCGTGGCGAGCTGTCGATCCGCGGCGCGCCCGGCGAGAAGAGTGCGATGTGTCCATCTCGCGTCAGCGCGACGCGGCCGAGTGCGTTCACGACTGAAAAGCCAAGGATGCCGATGGCTTGCGCGCCGTTGGACGGTGCGAGGTCCTCGTCGCGGAACACCAGCGCGACTACGTTTGAGATGGTTGCCGCACCAAGATCGAGCCGGTCGATCACGCCGACGCGCGCGGTGGCTGCCGTGCCTCGGGTTGAGCGAGCCGGAACGCGTCCGGTCAGCATCCGTACTCCGTGTGAAGCCCCGGTCGTGGAATCGATCATCGTGAAGCGCGCGCCGATGTCCATCTTCAGGGGCGTGGTGACGGGCCGGCGATTGATCGTCGCCTGCACGCGAGCCCGCGCGCCCGCGTTCGGGATGGTGTCGAGGGTGGCGGCCCGCCGCCACGTCACTCTCTGCGGGAGCACCTCCGTGATCGCGCGCGCCACCGCTGCGTCACTCCGCAGGTCGCTTTGCGCCATCGAATCGATCGTCCGATCGGTGATGCCTGCCGCGACACGATAAGCGGCGGCCGCATCGGCGTATCGGTAGATCCGCAGGTAGCTGTCGCCCAGCATTCGGGCGGCGATTCTGGTGCGCGTCGCTCCAAGCTGTCTACGCGCCGACGGCACGAGAGGCCGCAGGTGCTCGATTGCATCATCGGGCCGGTTTGTCGCTGCCGCCAGGACGCCGCGGAAATAACGCACGACGGCACTGGTGTCACCGCGGCGGATGTTGAGCTCGTCGCGCAGCTCGAAATACCGTTCGCCCGCGACCAGAGAGTCCCACCGGGCCGCTGCGCGAGCTTGCAGTGTTGCGGAGGCCTGCGCCGGCAGCGTGCTAGTTCCAGCGCAGAATGAGCCGAGGCCCAGGGCCGCGCAGAGCGCGCGTCTCCGAAACCGGGCGGACATGATTTCTTAGAGCGCCAGCTGTCTGGAGACCGACTCCGCTTCAGCAACCATGAGCCGCGATACACTTCGCTCGGCGCCCCGCCTTTGCAGCAGCGGTGCGAGCCAGCGCCCGGTGTGAGATTCCTCGACTCTCACAACATCTTCCGGCCGGCCCATCGTGACGACCTCGCCACCAGCGGTGCCACCTTCCGGACCGAGGTCGATGATCCAGTCGGCGAGCTTGATCACGTCGAGGTTGTGCTCGATCAGCACCAGGGTGTGGCCTTGCTCGAGCAGTCGATCGAACACTTTCGACAGCTTGCGAATGTCCTCGAGGTGCAGACCGGTCGTCGGCTCGTCCATCACGTACATCTTGCGACCGGCTTTCTTGCCTGCCAAAGCCAGCTCGCGGGCGATCTTGATGCGTTGCGCCTCGCCGCCCGACAAAGTCGTCGCGGGTTGGCCGAGTCTCAGATATCCCAGCCCGACCTGTTGCAGCTGCCACAGCGCCTGCCCGAGCTTCTCCTCTCGAGGGAAGAAGCGGATCGCCTGGTCCACTGTCAGGTTGAGCACCTCGTGGATGTTTTTGCCCCGCAGCGTGACGTCGAGAACTTCAGGCTTGTAGCGCTTGCCCCCGCAATCCTCGCACGGGACGAAGATGTCGGCCATGAAAACCATCTCCACTTCCAGCGCGCCGGCGCCCTCGCAGGCTTCGCAACGTCCGCCTTCCACGTTGAAGCTGAAAGTTCCCGGTGTGTACCTCCGCTGGCGCGCCAACGGAGTGTCGGCGAACAGGCAGCGAATCTCGTCGAAAGCTTTGACGTAGGTGACGGGATTGGAGCGCGGAGATTTTCCGATCGGGCTCTGGTCGATGAGGACGACGTCCTCGAGCGCATCGAAGCCCGTGATCGATTCGTATTGGCCGACCTTTTCGCCGAGATGAAGTTTTGCCGAGTGCTCGCCGACGAGATGTGTCTCGAGCGCTCGAAAGAGGACATCGTGGACGAGGGTGCTCTTGCCTGAGCCCGACACGCCGGTCACCACGGTAAGTGCTCCGACCGGGATTCTGATGTCGACGTTCCGCAGGTTGTGCTCGCGCGCGCCGTTGAGCGTAATCCACCGCGGGCCCAGCCGCCGTCGCTCAGCGGGCAAGGGAATCGACCGCACCCCAGTCACGTACTGTCCGGTGAGAGGACTTTCGCTCACCCGCGACATTGGTCCCGCGAAGACGATCTGTCCGCCCGCCTCGCCACTGCCCGGACCCAGCTCCACCATGTAGTCGGCCATCTCGATCGCCGCCAGATCGTGTTCCACGACCAGCACACTGTTGCCTGCGTCCCGGAGCCGTTGCAGTAGCTTGAGCAGACGGTCCATATCGCGCGGATGCAGGCCTATCGAAGGCTCGTCGAGAACGTAAAGCGTGTCGACAAGCTGTGATCCAAGAGAATTCGCGAGCCCGATTCGCTGTGCCTCCCCGCCCGAAAGGGTGCGCGTCGCGCGATTCATCGACAGATAGCCCAGTCCGACGTCGCAAAGGAATGTCACGCGATCTCGCGCTTCCTTGAGGATCATTTCGGCGATCCTGCGATCGAACTCCGACAGCACCAGCTCGTTGAGCCACGTCGCCAGCCGATCGACCGGAAGCTCGGCGACCTGCGCGATGTTCAACCCGCCGACCCGGACGTTCAGCGCGTCCGGCTGGAGCTTGGTACCGTGACAGCGCGGACACTCCTGCGCCGTCTGATACTGCCGCAGAAAGACGCGGATGTACTGCTTGTAACGTTTTTCCTCGAGATCCCGCAGGAAGGGAAAGATTCCCTTGTATCCACGCGTTCGGGAATTGAGCAGCAGCTCGCGCTGCGCCGAAGTCAGCTGCTCCCACGGCCTGTCCATCGGAATCCGCTCGCGCTTCGCGAACTCGGCCAGCGCGCGGCGTTTGTTGTCGTACCGCGGCTTGGTCCAGGGATCGATCGCCCCGTCGCGAAGCGACCGCGTCGGATAGGGCACGACCAGCGACTCGTCGTATTCCAGAACAGCGCCGAACCCGTTGCACTGCGAGCAAGCGCCGCGCGGGTTGTTGAACGAGAAAAGCTGCGGGGTAGGTGCAGGCGCAACGGTGCCGTCATTGGCGCACTCGAACCGTTCCGTGAAGCGGAGCTTCCTGACGGCGAGACCGTCGAGCGGCGACACCACATCATCGGTGAAGAGAATCACGCAGTCGCCTTCGCCCTCGGCGAACGCCGTTCCGACCGCATCGCTGAGACGGCCCGCACTTTCGGCGGCCACCGAGAGTCGGTCGACCACGACGAGGAGCTCTTTTGCCCTGGTGATGTCGCGCTTCGACTCGGCGACCTCGTCGAGGTGCATGACGACACCGTCCACGGCCACGCGCAGAAAGCCTTGCGCACGAAGATTCTCGATTACGACATCGTGGGTGACCTTGCTCGACAACCTGAGCGGGAACGTGACGTAGAACCGGACGCCATCGGGAAGGGCGAGCACGATGTCGCTGACGGACTGAACGGTGTCGGGTTTGATCTCCCGGCCGCAAGTCGGACAAAAAGTGTGGCCGACCCGCGCCCACAGAAGCCGCAGATAGTCGTAGATCTCGGTCGCCGTGCCGACGGTGGAACGAGAGGTCTTGGTCGGATTCTTCTGCTCGATGGCGACCGCCGGCGACAGTCCCTCGACTAGGTCGACGTCGGGCTTCTCCATCCTCTCCAGAAACTGCCGCGCGTACGACGACAGCGACTCGACGTAACGCCGCTGGCCTTCGGCGTAGATGGTGTCGAATGCGAGCGACGATTTCCCCGAGCCGGACGGTCCGGTGACCACCGTGACGGTTCGTCTCGGGATCTCGAGGTCGAAGCCCTTGAGGTTATTCTGGCGGGCGCCGCGGACGATGATGCTGTCTTTCACATCCGAAATTTAAGCGGCGCACCGAAGATTGGCCGAACTTCGCTACAATCGCCTGACGAGCCGGCCGAGGAGGAGGAGGACGATCGCGCCGACGGTAGCAATGCCTATCGAGCGGAAATCAAACTGACCGGCGGTAACGGTGCCCCATCCAAAGAAACGGGAACCGAGCCAGCCACCAATGAAGGCGCCGACGATTCCGAGGAGGATGGTGATGATACAACCGGAAGGGTCCCGCCCTGGTACCAGAAACTTCGCCAGCGTTCCGGCGACCAGGCCGAGCAGAATCCAGTAAAGCCAGAGCGGCAAACCCTTCCCCTGAGCGAGGACTGTGCTGCTTTACGGAACGCGCGTCGTAGTGCGGCCTCTGGTCGCCATGCGATAGATCCAGAGAAGGATGAGCGCTCCCACGATCGCCAGGATGATGCTCCACAGCGTGAAGCCATTCAGCCCTGAACCCGTGATCATGTTCCCAAGGAAGCCACCGATGAACGCACCTACGATGCCGATGATCATGGTAACGATGATACCGCCGGGGTCGTTACCCGGCATGATCGCTTTGGCGATCGCGCCGGCGATCAATCCAAGAACAATCCATGCGAGAATTCCCATCTTCCCTCCAGTATGGTTGTTACGTCAGCCGACAGGATGGAACATCGGTGCCCGGTACAGGTGCAACCTGCGTACCATAGGTGAGCAGTACTTGGCGCCGCACCTGTAACGCGACTAGGATACGGATGAATGACCGCGCCTGCAACCCAACCGCATGAAGACGACGTCCTCGGCAAGGCTTATGACCGGAAGCTGATGCGTCGGCTGCTCGTCTACACCAGGCCGTATCGCGGTCTGATGTACGGCGCCTTCGCGTTGCTTTGTGTGGAGGGTGGAGTTCAGGTTGTGGGGCCGTTGCTGACGCGCCGGGTGATCGACGTTGCAGTCCCCGCTCACAACGTCGGAGTGGTGATCGTGAGTACCGCTCTGCTCTTTGTCGCGCTGCTTGCCGACTTCATCACATCATATGGGCAGACGTGGCTCACGAGCTTGCTGGGCCAGCGCGTGATGCGCGACCTGCGTATGGAAATCTTCGAGCACCTACAGCGCCTCTCGGTCTCCTACTTCGACCGCAACCCGGCGGGAAGGCTGATCACTCGTGTGACCTCCGACGTCGAGACGCTCAACGAGCTCTTCACGTCCGGTGTCGTCGCTGGCCTCGGCGACCTCTTCACCCTCATTGCCATCAGCGTCGCGATGGTGTTGATGGACTGGCGACTGGCGCTGGCGTCGTTCGCCGTGATTCCGTTCGTGGTGCTGGTGTCGGCAGCCTTTCGGAAGGGCGTGCGAGAGACGTATCGCGACATTCGAGTCCGACTCGCGCGAATCAACTCCTTTCTGCAGGAACGACTGACGGGGATGCGCATCGTCCAGCTGTTCGGCCAGGAGAAACGCGAAGCGATGCGGTTCGACGAGCTGAATCGCTCTCATCTCGATGCACACCTCCGGTCGATCACGGTTTATGCGCTCTATTTTCCAGCGATCGAGCTGCTGACGTCCATCGCGCTGGCGATTCTGATCGTCACCGGAGCCTCGCGGGTTCATGCGAATCTCCTCAGCGTCGGAACGGTCGCGGCTTTTCTCCAGCTGGTGCGGCGGTTCTTCCAGCCCCTTCAGGATCTGTCGGAGAAGTACAACATCCTGCAGACGGCGATGGCCAGCTCGGAGCGGATCTTCACGCTGCTGGACACCGCGCCGAGCGTCCCCGACGTCGCCCAGCCCGCCGTTCCCATACCGGCGAGCCGCGGAGTGGAGGTCGCGTTCGAGGATGTCTGGTTCGCGTACGACCTGGCTCACATGGCGAAGCAGAAGGCGGGCGAGGTGCAGGAGGCGGCGCCCGTCGAATGGGTGCTCAAGGGCGTGAGCTTCACGGCGCGTCCCGGGGAAACGCTCGCCCTCGTCGGACATACGGGCGCCGGCAAGACCACCATCGTCAATTTGTTGATGCGATTCTACGATCCGCAGCGCGGCAGGATCACCATCAACGGCGTCGACATTCGCACCATGCCGCTGGCCGAGCTCCGATCGCTGATCGGGTACGTGCAGCAGGACATCTTCCTTTTCGCCGGCGACGTCGCGACGAACATCCGGTTGTCCAACCCGCTGAGTGACGAGGAGGTCGTCGGAGCGGCGACGAGGGTCGGCGCCGACCGGATCATTCGCGGCTTCCCGAACGGCTACGGCCAGGTTCTCGGTGAGCGCGGCGCATCGATCAGCGTTGGAGAACGCCAGCTTCTCTCGTTCGCGCGCGCCGTGGCGGCCAATGCTCCGCTCTTGCTGCTCGACGAAGCCACCAGCGCCGTGGACAGCGAGATCGAGGCCGAGATTCACGCCGCGCTGAGCGTCCTGGTCGAGGGCAGGACGACGATCGCGGTCGCCCACAGGCTCAGCACCATCGCGAATGCCGACATGATTCTGGTTCTCCACCATGGCGAGGTGGTCGAGCGCGGCACGCACCGCGAGCTTCTCGAGCATCGCGGCCGCTACGCGACGCTCTGGAGATTGCAGGCGGGCGAGTCGGAGCCGCTGCTCCAACGCGCCGGGTGATGCTTGCCGCTCATTTCGGGTCCCCGTAGTTTGAGGCGAAGAAGGGTCTCACCAGATTCGCGGCACCCACCAGTAATTCCAAATCCATGAGCTCCCGCTAGTGCACCTTGCTGTTGCGGCTCGCACTGATGTCGGCCGAATTCGAAAGGGTAATGAGGATTCGCTCCACGCTTCGGCCAATGCTTACCGCGGGCTTTTCATAGTCGCGGACGGGATGGGTGGGCACGCGGCGGGCGAGGTTGCCAGCGAGATGTCGGTCGAGATCGTCAGCCACGACCTCTCCGATGTGAACGATCTCCAGGCTCGCGAGTCCGCAGAGCGCGTCTCCCGCGCGCTGCGCGACGCCAATCGCGCCGTCTACGAGCGCACCCGGACCGAGCGCGACAAGCTCGGCATGGGCAGCACGGTCTCGGCGCTTCTGCTTTCACCCAACAGATACCTGATTGGACACGTCGGCGACTCGCGCATCTACATCGTGCGGGACGGCCAGATGAAGCAGCTCACCAAGGACCACTCCCTGGTCCAGGAGCAGGTCGACGCGGGACTGCTTACTCCCGAGCAGGCGAGGCGGCATCCGCAGAGCAACGTCATCACCCGCTGCATCGGGATGGCCGACGAAATCGAGCCCGACGTGTTCGGCGGAGAAGCCCGGGTCGGCGATGCATTCCTGCTCGCGAGTGACGGCCTCACTGGCATGATCGAAGACCGCCGCATTCAGCAGCTGCTTATGTCCCGCGCTAAGCCCGAGCGCATCGTCGATGCGCTCATCCAGGAAGCCAACATGAACGGCGGTAACGACAACATCACCGCCGTCGTCGTGCGCGTGCTCGCCGAGGAAAACGGCGGCGGGAGTACCGACCGCGAAGTCACGCCCGTTCCTCCGCCGCGAACTCCGCCCCAGCCAGGCCATGGCTGAGCAAAGCGAGACTGTCGCTGGCCTCGCTCAGCTCTACCTCGGCAACATTCTCTACGCTCTGGAGCTGGCGGCAATGTCGCTCGACGATCAGCGCAAGCCGACCGACGCCGCGTTCTATCGGGGCATCGCGCGCAAGCTGGCGGAAGCGCGGGGGAGGGAATCGAAGCGTGAGAATTAGCATCGCGATTTCTATTTGCGTCGCATCGCTCGCATGCGCGAAGGCCAGGACGCCTGCCGCCGCGAACGACTCGGCGTTCGCCGCGCTCCAGCAGCGCGGCGAAAGTGCCATGGGCGTGAATCAATACACGTCGCAGCACGTCTTCGAGCCGTTGCCCGATGGTGGACGCATCGTACTGCAGCGCAAGGAAAACGACCCGGCAGGGGAGCAAACCATTCGGGATCACATGCGCACCATCGCTGCCGCTTTCAGCCGCGGCGATTTTGCGTTGCCCGGATTCGTGCACGCCATGGCCGACGTACCTGGCACCGCGACGATGAAACGGCTGCACGACGAGATCACCTATAACCCGCGCGACATACCCGGCGGGGGTGAGGTCGTGATCTCGACGAAGAATCCCGAAGCGGTCACAGCGATCCACGATTTCCTGGCGTTCCAGCGCATGGATCATCGGGCGGGCATGCACTAGGCGGGCTGGATATCGATGGCGGCGAAGAAAACAGCGCGCGCAAAACCGGCAATCTCGAAGCGCGCGAAGACCAGCAAGGACAACAAGGCCGCGCCGACCGAGCCGACCCGCACATTTCGGACGCCCGGGGATTTCGCCGCCTGGCTGGAAAGGAATCACACGCGCTCGACGGGCATTTGGGCGCGAATCGCCAAAAAAGGCGGCGGCCTAAAATCAATGACGTATCAGGAGGGGCTCGAGGTAGCTCTTTGCTACGGCTGGATCGACGCGCTCAAGCGCCCTGAGAACGAGGCCGCCTGGCTGCAGCGGTTCGTTCCGCGCCGGCCCAAGTCCCTCTGGTCCCGGATCAATCGCGAGAAAGCGCTCGCCCTCATCGAGCGTGGTGAAATGCGGGCGGCGGGGCACGCCGAGGTGGAGCGCGCAAAGCAGGACGGCCGTTGGGACGCGGCCTACGATTCACCGTCGCGCTCGACCGTTCCCGCCGAGCTGGATGCCGAGCTCGCGAAGCGACCAAAGGCGAAAGCGTTCTTCGAGAACCTCGATCGCATCAACCGGTACGCGATCATCTGGCGGATTCAAACCGCGATGAATCCCGACGCGCGGGCTCGGCGTGTCGCGAAGCTGGTCGACATGTTGGAGAAGGGCGAGACCCTGCATTGAGCCGGGCAGGTGAAAGCTTTACAGCTGTGCGCTAACAGCCTTTCTCGGATTTTCGTACTCGGCCGATTCTTATGCATCTAACAGTACTGAAGCACGGAGCCGTTAGCTCCCGAGCAGCTTTGCCCAGAGCACGTCACGTATCCATCCCGTTGCCTTCCAATTGCGGACTTCGGACGACGAGACGCAATGCGTCCCGAGAGCTCTGAGCGTAGCTGCTGTCAAGCTATAGGCTGCAAGCTTCCGTACTGTTGGATGCATAGGAGGGAGCCGAGAACGAAAATCCGCGAAACCACCACGCCGAGCACCGACTAATGTCCGTCGCCCCCCGTCTCACCATCAGGATCAAGAAGAGCGCGGACGGGCGTTCGGCTTTAACCTGCACGCGTCCCGACGGAACGGTCACCTGGCAAAGTCTGAACGCCACTCAGGGCCGCTTCTTTCCTCGCCACGATCTCACCCACTACGCCGTGGAGACCGTGCTCGGCCATCGCCGCGGGTTTTATGGATTGGTAGCCGAAGGATGGGATCTGACTGACTTTGGAGCGCCGTGGCCGCGCGGACGAATTCCCGCCGAAGCGGTTCTCTCGGAGACCATCGTTGGCCTGCTGGATCTCGAGCGCGCCACCGGTGAGCGAGTCAATGCGTCCGATGTGAATGCCCGACTCGCTGAGGTGTCGGAGGAAGCAGGCATCGCAGCAATCGAGGTTTCTGATTCCGAATTGGATCAGATCCGGCGCAAGCGCGGGGAGCTTTTCGTCCAGTGGGATGCGGTCGAGCCTGGCAGCGCACTGGAGCTGCCCTTCGATCTTCGGTGAGGGACTTTTCCCCTCCCCGTAAGGGCGTCGTTCTTGCTAATTTAAGTGATCAGCCGGCCCGTTCCCGCTCGGAACGGCACCGCCCGGCCACGCAAAAAGCCGCACCAACCTCATCGCGTTGAATCCGGAGAAGTCATGGGAACCGCGACACTTACGGCACCTGAACAACAGACAGACACGTTTCCGATCAACGGAACCGATTATATAGAGTTTTACGTCGGCAACGCCAAGCAGGCGGCGCACTTCTACCGTTTGGTCTTTGGCTACAGGATCGTTGCGTATCGCGGTCCGGAAACCGGGACCCGTGATCGCGCCAGCTACGTTCTCGAG
>Ga0207707_10006240_pt1 | contig 10414 bp, 10 predicted proteins | sample KBSC83BmetaG_FD_184336 | JGI IMG/M metagenome (GOLD analysis project Ga0207707, IMG submission 184336) | Corn rhizosphere microbial communities from Kellogg Biological Station, Michigan, USA - KBS C8-3B metaG (SPAdes) (version 2) | ecosystem: Host-associated > Plants > Roots > Rhizosphere ... | reverse complement strand
ACGTTATGGTGCGTCGATCAATTTGAGAATCACTCGTTCCTCGTCGATGTTGAACGACAAACGCTGGCAGACTCCACATTTCTGGGCCGCCTTCACGCTCCAGGGCGAGTGGCGATGATGTTTCGCGAGTTCGGCTATCGTGTTTACTTTTCCTGGCAAACCCATCGACGACGTTCGTTTCGCCTCTAGCAGATCTTCGCCGAACAACTCTCGATCATTTACTGCATTATCGGCCGCTCGAGAATATCGACTCGATTTCGTGTGGTGGCACGACCTCGAGTTGCTCGTACGTGCAGTCTTTCGGTTTCTTATCAGTGCGCCAGCGACGAAATTGCGCGGTGTGACGAAAACGATCGCCCTGCATGTGCTCGTATGCGACTTCAACGACCAGCTCCGGTCGCAGGGGCTCCCACGAAAGATCTTTCCCGTGACTCCAACGACTCTGCGCGCCCGGCACGCGATTGATCTCGTCGCCGGCCCAGTCTTTCCACGGGTGTGCATCGAGCGCATTTTTGCGGTACGGCTTCAAGAACTCAACCAGCTCGATGCGCTTCTGATCCGTAAAGCTCGCGCAAACACCCACATGCTGGAGTTTTCCTGCGTCGTTGAAGAGTCCGAGCAACAGCGATCCGATCCGATCGCGGTCGCCTTTCTTGTACCAGCGAAAGCCGGCCACCACACAGTCGCAGTCGCGCTCGTGCTTCACCTTCAACATCACGCGTTTGTTCGACTCATATGTTCCGGTAACCGGCTTGGCCACAACACCATCCAGACCGGCGCCTTCAAAACGACGAAACCAGTCAGACGCCTTTTCGAACTCACTCGTTGCGGGTGTTATGTGCAGCGGTGGCTTCGCGGATGAGAGTAACGACTCGAGCTGACTGCGACGCTTGGAAAAAGGCTCACCACGCAAATCTTTCTTGCCTTCGCAAAGTAGATCAAAGAAGACAATCGATGCTGGAATCTGCTCGGAGAGCAGTTTGACGCGCGACGCCGCCGGATGAATGCGGAGTTGGAGCGCGTCGAAATCGAGAGCGCCTTTTTGAGCTACCACGACCTCGCCGTCGAGCACGCAGCGAGTTGGTAGTTGCTTCAGTAACGGATCGATCAGCTCGGGGAAGTATCGATTGAGTGACTTCTCGTCGCGGCTCTGGATCATCACTTCCTTGCCGTCGCGGAAGATCAATGCGCGAAAGCCATCCCACTTTGGTTCAAAAATCCATTCGCCCGCGGTCGGTAATTGGTCCACGCGCTTGGCGAGCATCGGCAGAATCGGCGGATTTACGGGAAGCTGCATGTTGTGTAACCTGTTTCGCTCACAGATTACACAGATTCATGCGTTGAAGCTACGATGAACAAAACTGAGCCCGCGGAAGTTTCTCTGGGCGGTAACACTTCCGCGGGCTCCTTGTGGCCCCCTCACCAAGGCCACGTCTGAGACTGAGAACTCGGATCTCAAGTCTCAGAACCAGCTGCGCTCAGCAACATATCTCGCGAGGCGCCGAGCACTGCCAGTGCTTGATCGCGAGAGACCATCGGAAACTGATCGAGAAACGTGTCCATGGTCTGATCGTCTTGCAGAAACTCAAAAAGCAACTCGATCGGAACTGACGTTCCCACAAAAACCGCGCCGCGGCTGGTCGTGTGCGGGTCGTGTTGGATCAAGTCCTCAAGCCTCATTTAACTCGTGAACCCCCCGAGTCCGCAGAAGCACCCTCTGATGCGCCGCATACTTCCGCGGACTCTCCTGGCCCGCCACCAGGTTCTCAAGCTCGGTTTCTATTGACGATTTGGCTGAGCGCTTTACGATGCACCCGTCGTTGACAATAAGCTGCGGCCAATGCGCAGCCTACTCTCCCACCCTGACGAGTGATGAGCATCGCCGGCGAGCTTGAAAGGTTAAACTCGCGGCAGCAATCGAAAGCAAGCGTATCCTACTCTCATCAGCGAGTATGTGCAAGTACATTCTTCGCAAGTGTGAATGGATTAACCGGTTCTGCCGTAAAGAGGTACTTAAGTCACAGGAGTTTCTGTTGGTGCTTTTTGTGGCTTGATAATACTTGCGTGAAAACCCGCTTTCGAGCATTCTTCGTGCATGTCTGACAAGTTCCCGGAGCTTGCGTCGAGGATGGCGGTGATTGCGAAGGGGTTTTATGCGCGCGGGTGGTTGCTGGGGACGAGTGGGAATTTGAGTGCGGTGATCCAGCGTGAGCCGCTCAGACTGGCGATGAGTCCGAGTGGTGTCGATAAGGGTGAGTTGAAACCGGACCAGATGCTCACGATCGATGAGAATGCTCGTATCGTTAACAACGATTCGGGCAAGCCTTCTGACGAGAACCTGCTTCACATACGCGTCGTCAAGGAACGTGGCGCGGGCGCCGTGCTCCACACACACTCAGTCTGGAACACGATTCTCTCCGATCTTTACGCGCCAGAAGGCGGAGTCCGGATTGAAGGTTACGAGATGTTGAAAGGCTTGCAGGGTGTGCAGACACACGACCACTCGGAGTGGTTGCCGATTGTCGATAACTCCCAGGACATGCCCGCGCTCGCCGAGTCAATCGCTCAAATGCTGAATGAGCACAAGAACGCGCACGGCTTTCTCCTTCGCCGTCATGGTCTGTACTCGTGGGGTGAAACACTGGCGCAGGCGAAGCGGCACGTCGAGATTATCGAGTTCCTGCTCGAAACGATGGGACGAACGCTGCACATAAGAGCTGCACATAAGAGAGGACAAGCATGGCCGTAGTAACAATTCTTAATGAAGACACAACTCTCACTCGCACCGAGGAGATCACGTCCACGCTCGCCAGTCACGGCATCGACTATGAACGTTGGACGCCAGCTCATCCCATCGCGGACAATGCGCCCGCGGAAGAGGTCCTCAACGCCTACTCACGCGAAATCGAAGCTCTCAAGCAACGCGGCGGCTACGTCACTGCCGACGTCATCGACGTCAACCCTGCAACCTCCGGACTTGAAGAAATGCTCGCAAAGTTCAATCGCGAACACTGGCACGATGAGGACGAAGTGAGATTCACCATCGCCGGTCACGGACTCTTCCACATTCATTCGTCGAACGGCGCCGTGCTGGCAATCGAAGTCGAAGCCGGCGATCTGATTCGCGTTCCGCGCGGCACGCTGCACTGGTTCAACCTCTGCTCCGATCGGCGCATCCGCGCGATTCGCTTGTTTCAGGACATGACGGGCTGGACGCCGCACTACACGGAGAGTCGTGTCGATGAAAACTTTATGCCGGTTTGCTTTGGCGCCGCACATCTTTCGATGACCTCATGATTCGCGCGATCCTGCTCGACATCGAAGGCACCACCACACCAATCGCTTTCGTTCACGAGGTACTCTTTCCCTACGCGCGCGATCACGTTAAACAATTTCTGATGAGCATTGATAAGGACGAGGTACGCGCCGATATCGGACGCCTGCATGAAGAACATGCAGCGGACGTGAGCAATGGGCAGCAGCCACCCGCGCTCAGTGATGATATCGATTCGCTGGTTGCGTATGTCGAGTGGCTGATCGCGCGCGATAGAAAGTCAACGGGTTTGAAATCGTTGCAAGGGAAGATCTGGTGGCAGGGCTACACGAATGGATCCTTGAAGTCTCAGGTGTATGCGGACGTGGCGCCGGCGTTTGCACGTTGGCGCGCGAGAGGTTGGACCATCAGCATCTTTTCATCGGGTAGCATGCTGGCCCAGCAACTGCTGTTTGCGCACACTGAAGCCGGAGATCTCACCGGATTTATCAGCGACTACTTCGATACGAATGTCGGGAAGAAAGGCGAAGCGGCGAGCTATCGAAAGATTGCCGCAGCGTTGAACGCGCGCGCAGACGAGATCTTGTTCGTCTCCGATGTAGTCGCCGAACTCGACGCTGCGAAGGAAGCCGGCATGCAAACGTTGCTCTCGATCCGTCCGGGCAATCCACCCCAGCAACGCGCGGAACGGTATAGCTCAATTTACTCTTTCGATTCTGTTTGACGCTTGCGATGAGCTTCACGCCACTCGCGAGTCGGATCGTCATCCGGATCGGGCGTCTCCTGCGCCGGACGCTGCTTCTCCGGAACGTTGCGCAAGTTAACTCTGATCCGCGTCCACGTCGATGAACGACCACGCATCGAATCGACAAGCACATCATCCACGGCCAACAGCTTCGCGACCTTCGCATGACGCTTCTTCCAGCGCTCCAGACCTTCGAGCGCAGCTTTTTTGTCAGGCGAATTAGCGACAACGATCAGCGGCATCTTCGTTCGCTTCGGCTTCGCCGCGCTCTTCTTCGCCCCGGAGCGCGCGCGCGACGGCGCGACACGTGTCGCCTCACCTTCCATCTTGCGAAAATGCGGCGGCCACGGCGCATCGCCCAAACCTGCGGCTTCGTCTTTGTCCGCCAGTTCGAGCAATTTCTCGAGCGAGCCCGCGTGCGCATCCATCTCCGCGTGCGGATCTCCGAGCTTCTCGAAACGCTGCGGCACTGTCATCACGTTGAAATCGGCTGGATCACAGTCGGCAACTTCATCCCACGCAAGCGGCGTCGACACGCGCGCATCGGGCAGCGGACGCACCGAATACGCAGAACACGTAGTGCGGTCTTTTGCGTTCTGGTTGTAGTCAAGAAAAACTCCGTGCCGCTCTTCTTTCCACCACTTCGAGCTCGCGAGCTTCGGCAAACGGCGCTCGATCTCGCGCGACAACGCGACGGCCGCTCGTCGCACCTCGCTGAAATTCCAGCGCGGATGAATGCGAGCGTTGACGTGCATGCCGCGAGAGCCGCTCGTCTTGGGCCAACCGACCAGCGACATCTCTTCGAGCAGCGCTTTCACTTCCAGCGCCACGAGACGAACATTTTCCCACGCGACACCTGGACCAGGATCGAGATCCACGCGCAGCTCATCCGGATGGTCCAGATCCTGCAAACGTACCGGATGCGGGTGCAACTCGATGCAACCGAGATTCACGACCCACGCCAGTCCGGCAGCGTCGTCAACGACAACTTCTTCCGCAACTCGACCGGAAGGAAAGGATAACGTGGTCGTGCGCAACCAGAGAGGCCGGTTCGTCGGAGCGCGCTTTTGATAAAAGGCCTGACCTTCCGCGCCGTCAACGAAACGCTTCAAGACGATGGGTCGATCGCGAATGCCGGCGAGCGCGCCGGGTGCGATCGACAAGTAGTAACGAACGAGCTCGAGCTTCGAGAGTTTCCTTTCCAACGAAAAATACGGCTTGTCGGGATTCGTTACGCGAACCTCGCGCCCGTCAATCGATAACACCTCAACTTGTTCTTTTGCGCTTCCCACTATAAAGGCTTCAACATTTTGATGAAGTGGACCGGCACTTTTGTTTCGACGTCTGCGGGAAACGGGCTCGTGCCATCTTCAATGTAACCGCGCTTCCGATAAAACGACGGCAGCTCCTCTCGCAGGTGGACGATCAGTATGTCCATGAAACGCGAACCGCGCTCGCGGCAGTATTGCTCGGCCTCCTGCATCAACAGCGATCCGAGCCCGCTTTGCTGGCAAGCAGGATCGACTGATAGAAGCCCGAGGTACGAGCGCGTACCGCGCATCTCAACGTAGACGCATCCATTAACTTTGTCATCACTCTCTGCGAGCAGGAAGTCGCCTTTGCCGAGCGATTGGAGAGCCTCTGCTTGCGTGATGCGCTTTGAATCAATAAAGAAGCCTTCAGCGATGCGAAACGCCGCGTTGATGACGTCCGTTATCTTCGCAGCATCGCCGGCTGTTGCCACACGAATTCGAACAGTGCTGTTGGACATAAAAAACAGAAAGAGGCGAAATCACTTAAATAAAACCATACTAACAGTTCAAAGAAAACCACAAGTGCATTATGCTGCAGGCCCTTTTGAACCATGAGCACACAAGCTGTCAGTGACGCGGCGCCGGAAGCGCGCTCCGGACTCGATGCATGGCGACGCGGCGAGTTGCCGCCGCCGCCACGGCCAAAGGGCCTCGAATGGTTCAGCGCGATTGGTCCAGGCGTGATCGTGCTTGGAGTGTCAATCGGCAGCGGCGAATTCCTGCTTGGACCAGCAGCATTTGTGAAATATGGTCTGTCGTTGTTGTGGGTGGTTGGAGTGGCTGCGTTGCTGCAGACACTCCTGAACCTCGAGCTGATGCGCTACACGATGGCAACCGGCGAGCCGATCATGACCGGCTTCATGCGAACCCGCCCCCACTCGACTTTCTGGGCCTGGTTCTACGCCACCTTCTACTTTCTGCAAATGGGATGGCCCGGCTGGGCCGGTGCCGCTGCGGGTGCGATCTTCTTTCTGTTCACAAAGCGCTTGCCGGGCGCCGCGGAGTCAGGGATGGTCTACGGGATCGGAGTCGGACTGTTTCTGTTATGCGGACTCATTTTGATGGTTGGACGTCGTATCGAACGCACGCTCGAGTATCTCAACTGGATCATGCTCGCGGCCATCATCGGCGGCTTCGGCTTGCTCGCAATCATGTTCGTACCTTTATCGACGTGGGCGGCGGCGGTTGCAGGATTCGCGGGCTTCGACGTACGAACAGGCTCGTTTCAATTCGTGCCTGCCGGCGCAGACTTCTTTTTGCTCGGCGCGTTTGCTGCTTACGCGGGAGCGGGCGGTGTTGCGAATCTGACGTTGAGCAACTGGGCGCGAGACAAAGGCTACGGCATGAGCAGCAGCGTCGGTTTCATTCCCGCAGCCGTTGGCGGGAAGAAAGTTGCACTCGCTCACTCCGGAACCACTTTCGAACCAAACGCGGAGTCGCTCGCACGCTGGCGCGGTTGGTGGCGAATCGTGCGCGTGGATCAGTGGGGTATCTTCTTCGTCGGTGCGATTCTCGGGATGGCGCTGCCGGCGTTGCTTTACGTGACGTTCGTGCCTGCCGGTGTTGACATTCGCGGGCTGGGAATCGCGGCGGCGCTGGCACATGCAGTGGCGACGCAGAAGGGCGCGATCTTCGGCGGTGCGATCGCGATACTCGGCGTGTGGATTTTGTTCAAGGCACAGCTCGACATTCTGGAAGGCATGACACGCGCGATCACGGACATTCTCTGGACGGGCAGCGCTCGCATTCGCGCGTGGCGCGGCGGCGACGTCCGCGTCATCTACTACTCAGTGCTGGCCATAATTTCCGTGTGGGGAATCATCGCGCTGCGTCTGACACAACCGATCATCCTACTGTCGCTGAGCGCGAACATGGCAGGCATCGTCTTCATCATCAGTTCGATTCACTTGCTTTACGTGAACACGCGTTTGCTGCCGGTAGCGCTGCGGCCGCCGCTGTGGCGTCGTCTCGCCCTCGTCGCGCTCGCCTTGTTTTACGGGCTGTTTTTAACGATGTGGGTGTGGAGTTTGATTTTGAAACGGTTGTAAACGCGAACGGGCTGGGATTGGATTTGCAATTCCGGCGCGAGGGGACTATAGTTTTCGGCAATTAGATGGTTGGTGAATCCTTCCATCGACGTGGTTGTCGGGGTGAGGACGATGACCACATAAGATTAGGCGCGATGGCCAAGCCGTCGCGCCTTTTCGTTATAATTTCTGCCGGTAAATAAATCAGTGCAAAAAGAAAATAAGTCACTTCAGATAGAACAAGACAGGAAGAGGGGCTTGTTCTCCTTTTCGGCCCTGATTCTAATCCTCGCAATCAGCTCAGGCCTTCGTGCTCAGGACAAAACGCCACAGACTTTTAACGCGCAGGGTGTCTCGATCGAGTTCACTGCGACGCCGACGAGTCCCGAGTTTCAGAAGGTTGTGGCGGGTCAAGAGGCGACGGTGCGGTTCAAGATCACTGGCAGCAATGGCGGTGTGCCGCTCGCGAATCTGCGACCGGTGGCGTGGCTCGATCAGCGCCAGACAAACGACGCGATCGGCGCGCGTGAGTGTCGCGAGAAGGTGCAGTCGTTTCTGCAACCGAGTTTTAGCAAACGTCCCACCATCGATCTGAACGCCTACTTCATTCTCGCGCTAAATAACGAACCAAACATTTCCGTGATCGATTCGTTGTCGGGTTTCGGCGGCAGCAAACTTTACACGCTTATCCCACTCTCGAGTCCCGGCGAAGATTGGGTGATGACTGCCGACAACAAACGGCTCTACGTCTCCATGCCGGCCGCCAACGCACTCGCAGTGGTCGATATTCCAACCTGGAAAGTAATCGATACGATCAATGTCGGCGTGATGCCGATGCGACTCGCCCTGCAACACGATGAGAGATATCTCTGGATCGACAACACCGCCGGCAGTTCGGCCGAGAGTCGCGTAACTGTCGTCGACACCGTGAGTCTGAAAGTCGTGAAGCAGTTGGTCACCGGACTCGGCCATCACGAGATCGCGTTCAGCGACGACGATAGCATCGCGTTCGTCACCAACGATGAGACAAGAACTGTATCAATCGTCGACGTCAGAACTCTGAAGGTGTTGAAACAGATCAGCACAGGTGTTTTGCCAAGCGCAATCGCATTCTCAAGCTTGAGCAAAACGGCATACGTAGCGGTGCAGGGCGACGGCACGATCATGGCGATTGGCGGACCGCGACATGAAGTAATCGCACGCATTCCGACCGAACCTGGAACCAGCGTCCTGGGTATCCCATCTTCCGGTCACTATGGTTTTGCACTCAACCCGGCGAAAAGCACCGTTTACGTTTTCGATCTCTCGTCAAACCGCCTCTTGCAAAAGGTGCCCGTCGGGCCGGGGTCGGATCAGATCAGTTTCACGCAGCAGTTTGCTTACGTGCGATCGACCGGCAGCGAGTTCGTTACGATGATCAAGTTGGCTGACATCGGTAAGGAAGCGGCAGTTACGAAGTTTCCCGCGGGACAACGAGCGCCTGCCGAGTCGCAGTCACATGCATCGGCGGCAGCGATTGTCGCGGCTCCCGAAGACGGCTCGGTGCTCGTCGCGAATCCGGCCGACAAGACGATCTACTACTACACCGAAGGCATGGCCGCGCCGATGGGAAGTTTTCAAAACTACAAACGCGACCCTCGCGCGCTGCTGGTGATGGACAACAGCTTGCGCGAAACGGTGCGTGGCGTTTACAGCACGACCGTACGACTCAACGCCGCCGGTCAATACGACGTCGCTTTTCTGCTCGACTCGCCGCGTGTAGTCAACTGTTTTGAGTTGAGTGTCGCGGAGAATCCGAACGCGCCGAAGAAACCCGAGACGGCGATCAAGATCGAACCACTCGCGAACGAAGCGGTGGCTAACGCGGGCACGCGGTTTAAGGTGCGCTTCAAAGTAATCGACTCGGAAACGGGCGCTGCCAAAACGGATCTCAACGATCTCACGGTGCTCGTGTTTCTCTCGCCGGGCATCTGGCAGCAACGCGATTTCGCCTCATCGCTTGGTGAAGGCGTTTACGAAACCAGTTTTGTACCGCCGAGTGCGGGCGTGTACTATGTGTTCTTCCAGAGCGCCTCGCTCGGACTCAGCTTTAATTCATTAACACCGCTGACCATTCAGGCGGTGAAAAACTGAAGTAAGCCACAAAAGGCACAATCACAAAAAGAGGATTTATGAAGTCAATCGCACTCATCGCGATCTTTTTCGTGCTCGGAGTGATCCAGGTTCACGCGCAGCAACCGGAACCTTCGGCCGCGCAAAAATATTTCACGGACACTGTTCTCATCAATCAAAACGGCGAGAAGATGCGCTTTTACAGCGACCTGTTGAAAGGCAAGACCGTCATCATCGACTCATTCTTCGCCACTTGCCAGGGAAGTTGTTTGCCGATGAATCGCAACCTCGAGAAAGTGCAGGAAGCACTCGGCGACAGGCTTGGTAAAGAAGCGGTCATCATCTCAATCAGTGTTGACCCGACCGTCGATACTCCTACGACACTCAAGGCTTATTCTCAGAAACTGAACGCGCGGCCCGGCTGGTATTTTCTGACTGGCGACAAAGAGAACGTAGAGTTTGTACTCAAGAAACTCGGCCAGTTTGTCGATAACAAGCAGGATCACCTGAACATCTTCATCATCGGCAACGAGCGAACAGGGCTCTGGAAGAAAGCCTTCGGACTCGCGAAGAGTGAAGAGTTGATCAAAGTCGTCGACAGCGTCATAAACGACAAACCCACTCAAGAGTGAAAAGCAGTTTCACGCAAAGGCGCAAAGTTGGCAAAGGCGCAAAGGCGGTCATAAATCTTCTTTGCGTCTTTGCGTCTGTCTTTGCGCCTTTGCATGAAAGTTCGATCTTCGCACAAACACCGCTGACGCCGCAGGAGAGTCGGGGCAAAGAGATCTACCTGCTCGGTACGAGTAAATCCGGTAAAGACATTCTGGCTTACATCGGCGACTCGTCGCTCGAGGTGCCCGGCAGCTCGATGGCCTGCGCCAATTGTCACGGCATGGCCGGTCAGGGCAAGCCCGAGGGCGGCATCGACCCTTCAAACATCACG
>Ga0207707_10006239_pt1 | contig 10414 bp, 13 predicted proteins | sample KBSC83BmetaG_FD_184336 | JGI IMG/M metagenome (GOLD analysis project Ga0207707, IMG submission 184336) | Corn rhizosphere microbial communities from Kellogg Biological Station, Michigan, USA - KBS C8-3B metaG (SPAdes) (version 2) | ecosystem: Host-associated > Plants > Roots > Rhizosphere ... | reverse complement strand
TGATGGTCTCGCACGCCGTAACGGACGTGCCTTTTCAACGGCAAGCTCTCGAGCTGATGAAAAAGATGGGCCCGTGCGAAGTCGAGCCCACCTATCTTGCTTACCTGACCGACCGCGTCCTGCTTGCCGAAGGCAAAAAGCAGCTTTACGGTTCATATCCTACACGCGGGCCAAATGGCGAACTGATCCCGCAACCGATCGAGGACGAAGCCAACCTCGACCGCCGCCGTGCGGAACTCGGCCTGCAACCGTTTGCGGAATACTGGCGCCGGATCAATCAACAGCTCGGCGTGAAGAAATAGCCGAGTCAAACCAACCGCCCCGTTAGCCGCTGTACGAACAACACGAATAGCAAGAATCATTTCGTGTCTTCTGCTAGAGTCTCACCTATGAAGTCCTGGCCGATCGGGGTGATCTTGCTTCTGCTCTGCAGCTCGTGCGGAAAGATCGCGAGATCGTATCCCGAATCCGAATTCCCCGTCCGCTCCGTCAATGTCGGCGGAGTCGATTACGGGTATCGCATCTACGTTCCCAAAGATCGCTCTCCCGGCGAGAGACTGCCCGTTATGCTCTACCTTCACGGCAGCAACCGTCGCGGGACCGACAACCAGGCACAGCTTGCCGACCTTTACGAAAACATCAAAGGCTTCCCCGATAATTGGCGATTCATCGTTGTCTTTCCGCAATGTCGGGAGAACACGTTTTGGGCGGGGCCGATGGCCGATCAGGCCGTGGCCGCGCTGGACAAGACGGTCGAGGAGTTTGCCGGCGACGCGGACAGGCTTTACATCGCCGGCTACTCGATGGGCGGTTTCGGCGTGTGGCAGACAGCCATTACCTATCCCGATAAATTTGCCGCACTCGTTTCGGTCGCCGGCGGCGTCGAAGCGATCGGCACACCGTCCGACGAAGACAAAGCTCTGCTCTCACCGCAGGCAAGGGCCGCCACCTCATCGCCCGATGTCTATCGTGCATACGCCGAGGCGTTAAATAAATTACCGGTCTGGGTCGTCCACGGCGAACTGGACGAATCGGTCCCCGTCGACGGATCGCGAAAGCTCACCGCCGCACTAAAAGCCGCCAGCAACCCTAACGTAAACTACATCGAGCTCCCCAACGTCGGCCATGGCTCCGTCACCCAAGCCTTCAGCGACCCAAACCTGTTTCACTGGCTAACAAACCAACTCCGGGCAATTAAATCTGATCATTGAATGTCATTCGCTGTTCACGAATCACTTATCATTTTTCTCGTCCCCAACGGGGACAGATAATATAGCCCAGGGTAAGGACGTTTCGTCCGCCACCCTGGGTCCTCGTCAACAACAAGATACGCTCGCTGAAGGCGAGCAACTATAGTCCCCTTCAGGGACGGCAGATTATTGGAAGTCTACCTAGGATTCCATTCGATACGCTCATTGCACTTCTTGTCACCTTCGGCGACAAGAGGTGCAATAGTACTCACGCGGGTTTTGGTATAAGATGACGGTCATTTCAAAAAGGAGATAAAGGCACAATGCCAGGACCCAAAACGCCGTGCGATCTTAGTCAGCTAACTCCAGTCATTGAAAATGCGCTAAAGAATGCAAAGGTTTCCAAGACGGTCGCTCAAGGCATTCTCGACGAAGTCGGTGCAACGCAGACGATCACAGGTTGGGTCACATATGTAACTACCGACACCCTGAATTCCTCGATACTCACCTATGTTGAGGTGCAGCAATATAACGAACGCCAATACGAGAGAAAAGCGATCTTTGCTTGCCCGCCCAACCCGCCAGAGATCGAGACGGAACTTAAACGAGCACACAGTCTGGGGCTTATGGTCATGGCTGTCTACACGATTCAAAAGGACGAAAGAGGATTAATTTCTAGTCTGGCAATAAATCCACCGTTCACATCCGAGCCGCCGTGGAAAAGATAGGCTGATCAAGTACTTCTACGTCCTTCGTCCACCGCTCGCAATTCGCTGGATCGAGATCGACCCGACTCTTCCCGTTCCGATGGAGTTTCAAAAGCTGGTCGATGCATGTGTCGACGAAGCGAGCGTCCGCGAAGCTATCGATGAACTCCTAAACAGAAAGCGGGCCGGTCAGGAACTCGACCGCCAGCCAAAGATCGCTGTCCTAAGCGACTTCATCGACACCCAACTCACCCGCCTCGAAACGATCGACGTCCAAGCGCGCGAAAAACCAAACTTCGAAAAGCTGAACGAAATATTTCGATCCGCGATATATCAGATAGCTGACAGCCGTTGAGGTTTTAGCCGATCGGCGCTATAAATGAGCGCGTTCTGCTAGTTTCCCGAAACTCCTAAAACCATTATGAAAAAGCTTATCTTGCTCGTCGCGTGCGTGTTGCTGCTCGCTTTGGCGTCGTTTGCCCAGAAGTCCTCCATGGACTATCTCGAAGAGGGCAGCGTCTATTATCTGAAACATGATTACCAGCAGGCGATACCGCTTTATCAAAAGGCTGTCGACCTCGAGAAAAAGGATCGAAAGCTCGAACGCAAATTCTGGCTGGTGCTTGTCGATAATCTCGGCATGGCTTATGGCATCACCGGCGACATAAAATCGTCGTTTGCGGTCTACGAATACGGCATTGCGACCGAGCCCACGTATCCGATGTTTTACTACAACGTGGCCTGCGGTTACGGCGAGCTCGACGACGAAGCGAACGCCATCAAAAACCTTCGGCTCGCGTATCAGTACAAAAAGAACATGATCCCCGGCGAACACCTTCCCGACCCGATGACCGACAGCTCATTCGCAAAGTTTCTCGACAGTGACACTTTCAAAAAAGCGGTCAAGGAAATGAAAAGCGGAAAATAATAGTGTTTCTTGCTCATGGATCGTCACATTAACATCAGATACGACCGGAAAACGTTTGACCGGATCAACCGGCGTATCTGGCTGCATCATCAAACCTGGATCCATTACCTCATTCTCGGCCCGTTTCTGATCGCGCCGCCCATCGCGATCTATTTCCTTGGTCGATGGTCGCCGTTCCAGTGGCTATATGTGGGCGCCATTGCTTTTGTTCTCTTGCTTAGCCCGATCTACTCGTATCTTGTAACACTGCACCGGGCACGCGAACGATACATCTCGAGCGGAACCGACGAGCTCAATTACCATTTGACGGATGACTATATTGGGTTCGAGGACCAGACAAGCCGCGTAGAAATATTTTGGGAGGCACTGACCGGCCTGCTCCAATTTCCAGAGGGTACGGTGCTCCAGTTCGGCAAGAAGATCAGCCTTCTCATTCCCGCTAGCGATATCGACAGTGAGCTTCGCACATTCATCGCATCAAGACTTGCCGAAAACCAAGCCGTCAGTCCAAAACAGCCACAGTTGCATCGAGTAGCCACAGATTATTGAACGACCCTTTTCACGCCAGTTCGCGCCGCCGCCGAATGTCCCCAACGGGGACAGATAATATAGCCCAGGGTAAGGACGTTTCGTCCGCCACCCTGGGTTGACGTTCCACCCTGCGATCCGCTCGCTGTAGGCGAGCAACATATTGGTCCCCTTCAGGGACCGGAAATGATTTGGGAACCTGACCTAGGGTTTCATTCGTTACGCTCACTCACCCTAGGCTATATTATTTGTCACCTTCGGCGACAAGATTTAGCTGACGGCTTGGTGGTCGACCTCGTTGTCGAGGCCGATCGTGCCCAGCTGCTTGAGATCGTCGAGCGCGTTCGCGACGGCCGCCACCGCACAAACATCGGCACCGTCGCAACCCTCGATGATGCCGTCGCCGCCCTCAACCCATCCCACCGCACCAAAGGCAAAACCATCATCCTCCCCCGCCCGTGAATACAAAAGTCCCGCGTATCTCAGCCTTCTCGACGCTGTCAGGAATATGGCGGGTTGACAAATACTAGCCTAATGGGCCTAAATAGGGACTTCTGGTACGTGTCCCTGGGTCAAGGGACAATAATCGTGGACAGAATATACGTGAAAAGTTAACATCAAATAGAAAAACCTCGCTCGGAGCGAGGTGTTTCTATTGGAGTTGGGGTGGCGTACCGGGTATGCTCCGGTGTCTCTCGGTTACCGGCCGAGCGTCCTAAACTGCTAGACTAACGCCACCACAAACGCATGAGCGACGGTTTTGTTTCAAGGACATGCCGTCGCTTTTGCAATTCAACTACAACTATTCTCTCATGGAAAACCATGAGAAAATAGTAAAGCCCAAAACGACAAAAACCCGCCAAACAACGATCGGTCGTAACCGATACAAGCGAAGGGTCGTGACCCTCCTCAGGTGCCTCTTGTTTCAGGCCATTGCTTCAGCGAGCTTCTTAAGTAAAAAGTCAGTCGGATCGAGTCGTCCTGACGTTACATCAACAAACTTTCTGAAAAATCTTCAAAGATCAATTGTTCATTTAGTTTCATAGCCGCATCGGCCAGTTTCGATGCTCAATCCTTCGGCTATGAATTTCGTTCCGGTCCGAACACTACCGAGACGATGGACATTTTCGGGCTGTACGCAAATTACGTTTCCGTAACTCGAAAATAGTTTAGAGTTGACTGGCTATGTTGTCAAGACACTTTTCCACAAGATATTGTTGCACGCAAATCGCTGGCCCCAACATCTAATTTTGGGACTAAATAGTGCGGCCACGTGCATAACAAATAGTGACGGGCCATTAGGTATCGGAACTCTAGAATAGTTCGAGCTCCTGGCAGCGCGCTGCGGTATAAGAGTCCCGACGCTGCTGGCGGTTAATTGATACAGTAGAAATAGGATATAATCAGCCAACTTTAACCAATCTAAAGCGATCCCGATGAAAGGCTTTGTCCCCACACCACCGAAAATTGTTGATGAGATGATTGCTAGGCTTTTTATCCAGCGTCCTCCTCAGCCCAACGATTCGCTGCTTGATCCTGGATGTGGAACGGGCCAGTTTATTGATGGTGTTCTTCGCTGGTGTGACCGCCATAATCTTATGCCTCCTGCCATTACAGGCGTCGAGTCTGATCCGCGACATCTTCCGACCTTACGAGATAAGTATAAGAATACGGATGCGGTCACCATCAAACATGCGGATTTCCTAGCAGAGAGCAACGTTCGTTACGACTTCGTCGTTGGCAATCCGCCATACGTACCCATCACTGCTTTATCCGAGGAAGAAAAGATCAGGTATCGGGCTCGCTATACCGTGGCTAAAGGCCGATTCGATTTATACCTGCTGTTTTTTGAACAAGCGATTCGGAGCCTTGCCGATGACGGCCGTCTCGTTTTTATTACGCCTGAAAAATATCTGTATGTCGACGCTGCCGCGGCTCTGCGCGATCTTCTGATCATTTACCGTATCGAGGAACTTTACCTTTTACCAGAAGACACGTTTGGAGATCTCGTTACATACCCAACGATTACGGTTCTATCAAAGACTTCGCCGGGCACAACATATTTTCGGCGTCGCGACGGAACAACTAAAACAATTCGATTACGCGGACACGACTCCTGGCTTCCTCAATTTGAGACTGATATTTGTACAAGGTCGTCATCGACACTTGCGGACCTTTGTCAGCGGATAAGTTGTGGCATCGCGACCGGTGCAGACAGTGTCTTCGTACGTCCTGCTGATGGGCTTGACGTGAGCCTTCGCCGATTTGCTTATCCTACCGTCGCCGGTCGGGAGCTGACTCCAGATATGAAGGATCTCCCTCGGCGGCATGTAATTCTAACGCCTTATGATTCGAATGGACGACTACTTCCTACCGAGAAGTTGGGTCCGCTCGGTCGGTACCTGTCGCAGACAGATAACCGAAAGCGTCTACTCGACCGTACATGTGTTAGACATAAGCCGTGGTATGCATTTCACGAAACACCATTTGTGCCTGATATCCTCAGACCCAAACTTCTTTGCAAAGACATTTGTGAACAGCCTCGCTTTTGGATTGACCGAATGGGTGAAGTGTTGCCGAGACACTCGGTTTATTATATTGTTCCTCGAAATCCCGCGACAATTGATGCCTTAGCCAAGTTCCTTGCGTCACCATTTGCGCAAGACTGGCTTAATCGGAATTGTCAACGAGCATCGAAGGGGTACCTAAGATTGCAGAGCAAAGTGCTTCAGCGCCTGCCGGTCCCTCACGATGTTGTCGAATCAGTCCTGTTGACGGAGTACACTGCTCGATCATTTTTATCTGCGCCACAAAATCGATTGTTTGAAACCGCCCCATGATGACTGCTTACGATGACGTAATCGACTCGATAGTCGCTCAGGGATACCACAACCACCGGAAAGAAGGGCACTCTGAAGCAATGAGTCGCGGGATTCTCAGGGATTTGCGCAAAAGCTGTGAGCCATTCGAGCAAGACTTCTCAACAGGAAAAATTGAAGCGTGGTTGGATCGTCCTTCTTCCGCAGAAGGGCGAGCTCGAAAGGCCGATCTTATTGTAGCGGAGCCCGACCCCATTTCGTCGATGCCCAGTCTTTCCGGTTTGCGGTTATGTATTGAGAACAAATCAGTGATCACGGCCCATCGCAACAGAACTAATAGATATGACGATTTGAGCGATCTAGTCGGTGTCCTTCATCGAAAGCGGCCGGATGCGATACTTGTCGCGACTGTGCTAATTGGACTTTGTCAAGACGTCCTTAACATCCCTGACGTGGTTAAGAAATTCTTGTCGCGCGAAGATTTTGAGCGCAATGTTCTCCCCAGACTATCAACTGGTGACGAGACGCTCTGGACAGATTTTCGAGGTGCTGTAAGCCACAATAGGCCGGCCGACCCGGGGCTGACGGTTCAAAAATTTCGCGGTTTGCCGACGCGGCCGCCAGGCAGGACCGATTTGGTTGCTTACGACTACGTATTGTTAGTTCCAGTTTATATTGACAACGTTAATCCGCCCAGAATTGCTCGCGATAACATCATCGGGATTGACCCGGATCTTGAATATCAACAAATGCTTGATCGAATCTGCAAAGCGTATGGCGCGAGATGGCACTTATAGAAATCCCAGGATCGTTGGTCGGGCGCGAAACTGTTCAGCTTCCCTGATAATCAGGCCATAAGAGTTGCTCGTAAAGGTTTAGGAAATGACAAAGATATCAGGTTCTTTTCGACAGCCGTAAACGTTAGCTCGCGATGGAATCGAACGAGTAGATAAATTACTGATCGCAACGACTGATTAGATTGAGCTAAGTACTGCGAGACATCGAAGTCCTGTTTTATTTGATCCAAAGTCCTTGCAAGCCCCATAAATGTTTCGCCCTTTGAATGGACCACGCGACATAACTCTTGGTAATGGGAATAAATCGCGGCGTTAAATTCGAAAGTCTTTGGGTCTTTAAGCGCTCGAATGACCGGATGCGAGTTGTAGTAATCTCGCAGATCGGCAACGGGAATATAGTCGTTCCCTAAGTTTAATAGCTCGTATTCGACGGGATGCTCGAAAAAGAAAATGTGATGGTAGAAGTTCTCGATAATTCTACGCAGAAGGATTTGGGAAACATTTTGAAAACCTTGGAAGATCTGAACAGAATTTGACAGCAAATCAGACAAGATTTCGTTGGCAAAAATGAACTGATGATCTTCAGTCCAAGTTAGTTCAAGCTTCAGTTCGATAAGAGCAAGTACATAGACCAGCCTGTGGTAGCTTTTAAGAACAGGGCCTACGGGCCCGTCGGCCGAGTACTTGAAAGAGTTTGTCTTAAATAGCTCCTTCGAGAATTCGACAAAGTCGTTATTCAAAGACTGAGACTCGAAGACGTTAGACATTACAAGTTCATCTGACGAATTGCCTTTTCCCACTCGAGGAAGAAGCTTGACTTTCCTCGGAATCCAGATCGCTTAATCGTCGTGATTGCATCGTTTAGCCGATCGATCATTCGGTTGTCGAATGTTGCAATTGCGGACACTATTCGTCCTATCATATCCTCCCGCTTCTTTTTTTCAGGGCTCGGTATATGAATGCCGAGGCTTCGTGCAAAAACGGCAATATCTTGGTTCTTCTCGAAATAGCTCTGATTCAATAAGAGGAATGGAATGGTGCCGATCAAGTTTTCAAGATTCGTCTTTTCAGAAACCCCTTCATCGGCCAACATCCGCTGGCTCTTTTTAAGTTTTCGAAGAATTCTCTCGAGTTCCTGAATAGTTTTGGCTAGGTCTTCCATCCCGACGCTGACGTTCTTCATATTTTTTTCAAAAGTTCTTTGGCGATCGCCTTGAATTCATCACTGTAACGAGAATTACTCGCGTACTTGTAGAAATCGTGCAGCGACTTCGTCGATCGCGCCACCTTTACCGATAGGCTCGAAGAAGCGTCGAAGCAGTTCCAGCCACTCCCGCGGATGTCGCGCATCACTTCTGAGGCAATGGTTCCTCTATTATCCTTCATCGTAAAAACGATACCAAGAAGAGTAATCGAATGCCCAAAACGATCGCGATAGTCACCTAAACCTCTCTCGAGAAGTGGAAGTCCTAGGGAGGAAAGGTAATCCGGTTTAATCGGAATCAAATAGTAATCCGATGCTAAATACGCACTCAAAGTAAGCGTCGATAATGTAGGCGGACAATCGATGATGACAATTTCATAACTGCCGCAATATGTCGTTAGAAACTTTTTAAGCAGATTTTCTGTACCGCGTTTTGCTTGCTCCTCAAAGTTAATGAGCTTTAATGATGAAGGAAGCAAGTGAAGGCAGCTTCCATCGTCGTAGTTTTCTAACTGTATGACGTAGTCCGCCAATTTTACAGGCGGATCCTTGGGTGGCTTTCTGGTCGCGGTTAAACTAATCTCTTCTTCTCGATTTGGAACCAAAATGTCGTAAACAGTCTTCCGGTTTTTGAAGTGGTCAAGAATCGTTGCCTGCTTGACGAGGTACTGGGTTGCATTAAATTGAGGGTCGATGTCAACGAGTAGCACTCGCAAATCGTGCTCATAACAGAGGACATGGGCCAAGTTGACCGAAAGGGTTGTCTTCCCAACTCCGCCCTTCATATTTATAACGGTAATTACGTCACTCATAAATTCATTGATCGATTTGCCGTTATTGTCGACTGGCTTTCCAAGACTGGTCGTCATCCTTTGGTTCGGATAACCGATTCATAGAAAAAAGACACTCGCGATAGAGTTGAAGGTAGTAGCCCCTCGCGTTCGAGGAAGTCAGGTTTGGACCCTCCTCATCTTCAATTCGAAGCATTAAATCATATGCGACGCGGTATTTCGAATCATCCTTTAGTTGAATTTCGTCTGCCATTGATAGATCACCTCTCCGTTAATTTCGAACATGAGCTAAGTTTGGATCGCCGTCCGAGCGAAGTCTCATGGTAGGGAAGCCGTAAACGTAAATCTGGAGCGTAGAACGGCGAGTTGGAAGACTTTTACTCGGGCCTGTCTATTCACAGGAACGATAACATGGAAGGCAAGATGAGAGAAAATGAAACTTGCTGTACAAATATGCGATCAGGCAGACATCATACCGGTGATGAAGATCGGGGTCTGGGCTGTTTTCTTGATGTTTTGCAGAACTTAGAAATCAAAAAAGGCGGCTCGGGGTAAAGGAGAAAGGATAAGGGACCTTCAAAACGATAAAGGATAAGGGATAAAGGATAAAGTAAAGAGTCTGCAGCCGGACTCAGATCAGGAATCAGTAGCCACAAAGATCCGCCTGCGGCCCGCAGGACACATAGCCACGCCGTTCACGACGTGGAAACCGTTTGCTCTGAAAGAAAGGACGTTAAAACGCCCTCAGATCATACTCGGGAACCTGACCACGGCCTGAAGGCCGTGGCTATGTGCCGCGAAACGCGGATCATTCGTTTTACAGCTCTTCGCCTCCGGATTCGCGGTCGGCGCTGTCGTGGTCCGGATGGAGCGAGATGAATCGCATGAATCGCCCATCACGACAAACTCTGGCTCGAAATTTCTTTGAGATCCTGATCGACGCAATCGTTTTGCCCGAGCCGGTGGTTTGACCCGTTATCGGCTCACAGTTCAGGTCTCTTTTTTGGGTTTTTGACGAGGTCTTGTAGATCTGGTCCCAAGTCATTTGGTTGATCTTTTTTACTGGCTCTTACCTCGTTAGCTCTCTGGCCGATTTGAGCTCGAGCTCGAGCACGCCGGATTCGAATCTGGGGTTGTCAAAGGCGAGCGTGCAGGCAGGCTTGAGATCGTGCAGCTTGAAAAATCCCTTGGCATAAACGGCAAGCATCCCGCGGCCGGCGTTTCGCCCCGACTTGTATCTTTGCCTGAGCGGATAGGCGTTCTCCCGGTCGAGGCCCGCGGGCCTGAGGCCGATCACCTTGTACCGCGGATCGTACAGCAGCACGACCGCGTCGGGGCTGCCCATTTGCTGGTGAGCGATCCTGTTCAGTGCCAGAATGCCGTCCTTGCTCAGGCTCGCATGAGCGCCGTCGCGGTTGACCGTACGCGGCCTTGCCTGATATTCCTTCCA
>Ga0207707_10006235_pt1 | contig 10416 bp, 8 predicted proteins | sample KBSC83BmetaG_FD_184336 | JGI IMG/M metagenome (GOLD analysis project Ga0207707, IMG submission 184336) | Corn rhizosphere microbial communities from Kellogg Biological Station, Michigan, USA - KBS C8-3B metaG (SPAdes) (version 2) | ecosystem: Host-associated > Plants > Roots > Rhizosphere ... | reverse complement strand
ATCATTACTTTGATCTCACCTCAAACCAGCGTCATGAGCTGGGCAGGCAACTCAAGCCTCTGCTCGCCCGGCATCGGGAGGAAGCTATTCCCCAGTATGAAACAGCTCTTGTACAGGTCAAGCAACGAATTGAACGGGGGCTCTTGAGCCAGGACATCGATTGGGCCTATGCCACCTATGACCGGCTGCGCGCGGATCTACTCAATCGGTTTATTGGCGATGGAAGCGAGTTTTTGTCATCAATCGACTCGACACAGATACGGACGTTGGAGGAGGCACTGCAGAAAGACAATGATACAACCGCGCGCCTGATACACGCGCCTGCAGCGGAGAGGCTCACGAAGCGGGCAAATGCAACCATCGCTCAACTGGCTGAGTGGCTGGGGACTCTGTCCAAAGACCAACAGGCACAGATTCGAGAATGGAGCGTCGCATTGCCCGATACCCAACTGTTCTGGGCCACATACCAAAAAGAGCGCCAGCAGAAACTGCTGGACCTCCTTCGTCATCCGCATCCGCCCGAGTATATCGCCCGGGAACTCCGGACCATACTCGTCGTCTCTCCGGACCACACGGCTCCCCGGGACTACCAAGACGCAATCCGTCGGATGCGCGCCGCAGTCAAGATCATGGCTCTCGATGTCGATCAGCGGCTTACCCCCAACCAGCGTCGCCATGCAGTGACCGCACTCCAGAGGCTGATAGATCAGTTACACGATCTGCACGTCGAATAGTGGCCATTCCAGACAACGTTCTTCAATCATATGACCTGCTCACATGGATAACGCAGGTCAGAGACCGGATCATCCAAGCAAACAGGACGTGCTCTCTATGCCGTACTGTGTGTCATCACACATTTGAGTGATTTCCCGCATAGAAACGGATATTCTTCCTCGATTCACTCGAGATGTATATGAAGAGGTTCATACAACGCATGATTCCGCTACCGCTCTACACACAAGTGCTCATTGCTGTCGTGTGCGGGACGGTGCTTGGAATCGTGTTCGGGGAGGAAGCATATCTAGGCGGCCTGCGGAATGAGCATCTAGGCTGGCTCGGTATGTCCATCGTTTCTCTCCTGAAGACCCTCGCCGTCCCCCTCATTTTCTTTGCGATTCTCGATGCATTTGTCCGCACCAGACTGCCGCTTCGCCAGGGGACCAAGCTGCTCGTCATCTGCTTCGTGAACGTCTGTGTCGCCATGACGATCGGTCTCGTTATCATGAATACCTGGAAGCCGGGCATGGCATGGTATGGCCACGTCGATGAACTCCTGCACCTCGTGCCCGGGTCCCATCGGCCGGCGGCCGATCTCGCGGGACCGTCAACGGGGGCGTTGAGCCCGCTCGAGTACCTCGTCTCCTTCATTCCGCGCACCATTATGGCGCCGTTTTCCAGCAACAATGTTATAGGAGTCGTCCTCCTCGCTTTGATCATCGGCGCCACAATGCGCCGTCTGCATGGCGACAGTGACCATGAGGGCGGGTTGGTCAATGCCCTGGCTCGAATGATTGAGCGCATCTATTATCTGCTGGTGCAGGCGCTCGGGTGGATCATCCTCGCAGTGCCGTACGCCGTCTTCGGGGTCGTTGCGCAGGTCGTAGGCAAGGCAGGGGTCGGTGTGTTCTCCGTGCTCTGGATTTTCCTCTCGGCCATGCTTGTGGGCCTTGCCGTCCATTCGCTCATCTATTATCCACTCGTGGCCTGGCTCGTGGGAAAGAAGTCGCCCAAGATCTACCTGGGGCAGGGAGCCGATGCGATCATGACAGCCATATCTTGTAACAGTAGCCTCGCCACCGTGCCGGTTACGCTCCGGTGCCTAGAGCGCATGCATGTCTCGTCTCAGTCCTCGCGCCTTGCTGCCTGTGTCGGGACGAACCTCAACAACGATGGCGTGACCCTCTATGAAGCAATGGCGGCGCTCTTTCTCGCTCAAGCCATGGGTTTCGATCTGCCGATGGGAAGTCAGGTCATGATTGTGATAGCGTCGATCATAGCGGGAGCCGGCGTGGCCGGCATACCGGAAGCCGGGCTCATCGTCTTGCCGCTCGTCCTCTCAGCAGCCGGGCTGCCCGACCACATCATCGTCGCAGCCATTCCGCTTATTATGACGGTAGATTGGATCATCGCCAGAGCCCGTTCGGGGGTAAACGTGATGAGCGACATGCTGGTCGCCATTCTCCTCGATACCTCTGTTTCGTGTAACTCATTCGGTTTTTCCGGGGTCTTTGGTCTGATGAACGAACCGAAGAAAGTGCACAAGATGCGTCAGACCAATGATCCAACCCGCTAGATCAAACGAATCACCCAGACCCTAACGCCGGCTATTTTCGAGATGAGGAGGAGCTGAGCGGGCATGCATGGACGGTGATATCAAGGATGGGAGGCCCTATACGGATGAGAGATGGCGGTGTGTTTCCTAGACGCAATGTCCGCCTGACCATTCGGAGAGCGAGACCGACGCTTTCCGGATTTGGACAGTGTGTGTGGTGGGTGATGGAATCTGGTGCCATGTTGCGAAAGGGAATAAGAATGAGAGGGGAGATCCTGGTTTTGGAATTCATGAGTTGATCTGTTGAATCGCGGAGAGCAGCCATTTCCCCTTCTGGTGTCGCATGAAGGTCCATATTTCGCCGGATTCCGTCGCCTTCTCCTCGTTCCCCTCGACAAGATGGCCCTGTTCTCCTCGTGGCTTCGTCATGGACAGGGTATAGTCTCGGGCGCTCCAGTGAAGTTCTACCGTCGCATAATGCTTCTCACCTTCGGTCCAGGACTCCCGGACCTCCGCGTGTAGGAGCACCACATCTTCCACATGATTCTCGATTCCCTGGCTGGTGTGTTCGGCCAGCGCGGTACTGAAATACGTCAGTATGTCCGGTGTCACGAGTCGCCGCAATCCCTGAAGATCCTGGTTGCTCCAGGCGGTCTGTATGTCGATCAGCAGCTGTTGAAATGCGCTTTTGTCGGCTGTCGTGACTTCAACATCTCTCGTGATGGTCCCGAGTGCCGCAATGGAGGACCCGGTCGGCAAAGATTCGCTGACAGTGCTGCTTCGCGTGATCCCGGAGAAATCCGGGGTGGGGGACCTTCGAGCTTTCATGAAATAATAGAAGGCCCCGGCGATGAGGAGTAAGAGAAGGAGGAGTATCCCTGTGCCACTGGAAGCCCCGGTTGCCGCCGCGGGCTCGTCCCCGTGCTCGCCTGGCTCAGTGGTACGCGCGCTGCTGTCCGCCGCGCCGAACCACATATGGACGATCCAGGAGCCGGCAAGGCCTCCTGCGATTCCGGCCAACAAGGGATTGCGTTGCAACATCGAGGGCTGCGTTGCAGGTGCCGGCTGGCCAGTCGGCGCAGGGCTGCCGGCCGCAGATTGTGCCGGGGTTGTTGGCGGCTTAGGCCTGTTCGGCTGCTGAATCGGTTTCGCGCCATTCTGATCAGAGGTGCGCGAGCCACGGCTACCGATGCTTCCAGAGGATCCGTTGCCTCTATAGGCCCCGGCATATCCACTGCCAGACCTGCCCCCTGCCTTCGCGAAGGAGATGGCCGGGACTCCCAGCAACGAAAACACCATACAAGCCGCGACGAATTTCTCTGAGTACAAGTTAGATGTCCTTTCTTTCGATGTCCCGGGTCATAGGCGCAGGCGCATCCTACCAGGCTTAGACTCCAGAAAACCTGAGATTCGAGAACCATTGTGTCCGGGCAGATTGAACGTCGACGTCGACTGATTAATGGGCGGGGTTGCTGCAACCAGGGAGGAAGATAATTTCCTCACGTGACCCTGAGACATACCGCGTGAGCCTGGAATTTCGAGACGACTGGCTTATGTGGGGCATGGCACGTGGAACTGTAACCGCATGGCTGAACGGGCACCTGTGAGGGAGCAGACGGTGTTAATGGACGGGCGGAGGATCTTCACGGCATCACGTGCCGTGAAAGAGCCTCCCAGGCAGGGCGAGCCTGTCTGCTGCCTGGGAGGTGGAGAGGTCGCTTCAGGCTTCGACGACTTGAATGATCAGGTTCGTCAGGTGCTCCATCCCCATACAGTCGAGGATGCAGTAGGCACGATAGTGGGTCCTGCCTTTTTCTCCTGCCAGAAAGGTCACGCTCGACTGCTTGTTCATGATCCAGAGTTTTTCTGTTTCTGCTTTCCAGTGATCCTCTGATTGAATCACGATCTGGTGAGTATCCCCGATCGCCAGGCTGGTCATCTCTTCGCTGAACACGAAGGTAATGGTGACAAGCGTGCCTGCGGGAATCTTCAACAGGTTCTTTGCCGTATAGGATTTGCCCTTCTCGTCGGCAAACCCCTTCTCACTGACGCGAACTTTGATCTCGACGGGCGCCGTGTTGGTGGTGACGGCATACGTGGCGGCCGGCGCGGCGATCATTCCGATGAAGGCCAGCGCGGTGACCATGGCGGCTATTCTCGTGGCGGAACGTTTCATGATGTGCTCCTCGATGTATGGTGTCCTATCCTGTCATTGCTGCCGGCGCAGGTCGTTCACCGGCGAAACCGATCGTGGCCCCCGCCAATGGTGCCGTCGATCCTTACCCGATGACGTTCGTGCCAATGAGTGCAAGCTCTTCCAAGTGCTTTTGGGCCTCGGTCTCATGGAGTCTCAGGGCCTCGGGCGTATGAGTGCAGGGTGTCTCGCAGGCCACGACTCCGTGATTCCCATGGAACTCAGAACAGGCGTCGACAACCAGTCCCTGGTCCTCCGCACTTCGAAACACATTGACGGCAAACTCGACATGCCGGCTCGTTTTGAAAATCGGACAATCCAGATCAGCTTCGACATGTGGCCTTCCCTTCTCCATCGGCATTCTCCTTTGGTTGTGCTGGTTGTTCCCGGTTCCTCCGGTCTGTGGCGTAGGCGCAATCTCTCTGCGGAGACATGTGCACGATCCGTTCCATATGACCTCAACTCCAAACCGGCTCTAACCGATACGAACGGCACACGATGTCCAGGTGGTAGGGGCACTACGTGAATTTGTCGTACGAGGTGGTCCCTGCAGGGAGCGACAAATTGCGCGGTGGTGTCCATGTCCATGTGACCTTGTGCTGATGACGCGTCAGGACAAGGTGTCGAGAGAATGAGGAATGTTGAGAACGGCGATCGAGCGAAGCTTAAATCCTTGCACGTTCCCTCGTGATCTCTCAGGGTGGGGGTTGATGGGTCTTCCACTGCGCACGTCCCGGGAGGGGAATCCGCGGCTGGGGATTGTGCGATCCCAGAAAGTCATGAGGCTTCATCCTCTCCATTCATTGACTCTCCTCACCCCCCCTCCATATAATGCCATACGATAGTGTTTTTGACTGCCTTTCCAAACAGTTATGGCTTTCTTCTCCAAGGTATCTCTGGTGGAGACGTGGGGTAGGGTTCGTGCGGAACTCGCCCATGCTTTTTCGACCATATCCGGGGCTGAGGCCTTGTCGCTTGAAGATCTCGCGCTGCTTGAACGGATGGGCGACGCGGTGGTGAAACGGGGTATGGCCGTTCCCGCGACGGTGTTTTTGGAATCTCTGGGCCCCATGAACTTTCTAGGCAGCCAGGCGTTGTATTTCCTCAATCCCATCGTCGAATGGGCATTTAATGCGAAGGAAATCGAGCAGGTCGCCCGGCTGCTCGAACGCCGCGATACAATCGCTCGTCTCATTACCTTCATTGAGACAAAATCTGCGACCCAGGCTCCTCAAGGAGCCTCCGCTCGATGAGTGTCCCGAGTCCATCACCCAATACATCGGTGCCCACCTCTCCCCTCACTGTCATCGTCGCCACCGACTGTGGCAGCACTACGACCAAAGCCATTCTGATTGAGAAAGTCGGCAACGAGTATCGCCAAACGTATCGCGGGGAAGCCCCGACGACGGTAGAAGCCCCGTTCGAAGACGTGACGCGCGGTGTGCTGAACGCGATTGCGGAGATCGAAGAACTCTCCGGCCGCAAAATTCTGGATGGGGACAACATCATCACGCCCTGTCGGGATCCGAAGACCGGTGTCGATATCTATATCTCCACCAGCAGTGCGGGCGGCGGGTTGCAAATGATGGTGACCGGGGTGGTACAAAATATGACGGGCGAAAGTGCGCAACGCTGCGCGCTGGGGGCCGGCGCGATTGTGATAGATGTGCTGGCGTCGAACGACGGCCGTCTGCCGCATGAAAAGATCGAGCGGATCCGTACGATGCGACCGGACATGATTTTGATGTCCGGCGGGACGGACGGCGGCGCGGTTACGCATGTGGTCGAGATGGCGGAGTACATTTCTGCGGCGGAGCCGCGCCCCCGGTTCGGGGCGACCTACAAGCTTCCATTGATCTATGCGGGAAACAAAGACGCGCAACCTCAAGTGAGGAAGATCCTGGGAGAGAAAGCGGCATTGGTCCTGACCGACAACATACGTCCCGTGCTGGAACGGGAGAATCTCGCGCCGGCTCGGAACAAGATTCACGACCTGTTCCTCGAGCATGTCATGCAGCAGGCGCCTGGCTATAAGAAGCTGATCGAGATGGCCGGTGCGCCGATCATGCCGACGCCGGCCGCGGTGGGCCTCATCATGGAGACGATCGCCAAACGCGAGCATCTGAACTTGATCGGGGTCGATATCGGCGGTGCGACCACGGATGTGTTCTCGGTCTTCGAGGGACTCTTCAACCGGACTGTCAGCGCCAACCTCGGGATGTCGTATAGCATTTCCAACGTGCTGGCGGAAGCAGGGCTTTCCAATATCATGCGGTGGGTGCCCTTCACGATCGACGAACAGACGCTCCGTAACCGGATCAAGAACAAGATGGTCCGGCCGACGACCATCCCGCAGACGCTGGATGAACTGCAGATCGAGCATGCGATCGCCCGCGAAGCGATCCGGCTTGCATTGATCCATCATAAGTCTCTTGCAACGGCTCTGAAGGGGGTACAGCAGGAACGCACGATCTCGGATGTGTTTGAGCAACAGCAGTCCGGCATGACGCTGATCGATATGCTCAAGCTCGATTTGATTGTCGGAAGCGGAGGGATTTTGTCCCATGCGCCGCGCCGCGTGCAATCGATGCTGATGATGGTCGATGCCTACGAACCGCTGGGGGTGACAAGGCTCTCAGTGGACAGCATCTTTATGATGCCGCACCTCGGCGTGCTTTCGACGATCGATGAACAGGCCGCGACCGATGTCTTCGTCCGAGATTGCATGGTCTACCTGGGCACCTGTATCGCGCCGATCGGGCAGGGGAAGGACGGAGACCGGTGTGCAGACTATGTCATCACCTTTCCGGATGGCCGGGAAGACAGGGGGCACCTCTCCTTCGGCGATCTGCGGCTGGTTCCTCTCGCCAGCGGTCAGAAGGCCTCGATCACGGTCCAGCCGGCAAAGCAGGTGAATCTCGGAGCCGGGGCAGGAATCCCGATCACACGAGAAGTGGAAGGCGGTGTGGTGGGGCTCTTGCTCGATGGGCGCGGTCGTCCGTTGCAATTGCCGCCCGATCGCGATGCCAGGGTGACATCGCTCAAGAAATGGTATCAGGCGGTGGATTTGTATCCGAAGGCATGAGGCGAGGGATGCGAGCCCAGAGGCGATGAATCGAATTTCCTCTAGCCCCTTGCCTCGGAGCTCTTGCCAAAGATTTTGATATGGCCCATTCATACACACCCGGCTTAACCGTCACCGAACAAACAGTGATCCACCGTCGGCGGATTTTGTCGCTTCCGGGCATTGTGCTGGTCACGACCGGGGAAATCGTGCGAGCGAACCAGGTGGTGGCCCGCGCGGAATTACCGGGGAAGGTCTATCCCCTGAACCTCGCCAATCTGTTGGGCGTGGCGCCGGATGAGATCCACGAATATGTGATCAAAAAGGCCGGCGATCCAGTCAACAAGGACGAGATCCTGGCGGAGAATAAACCGCTCATCAAATGGTTCAAAACGGAAATCCTGTCGCCGGTCACCGGCACAGTGGAATCCGTGTCTTCTGTGACGGGGCAGGTGCTCTTGCGGGAGCCGCCGCGTCTACTGGAATTGCTGGGCTATGTCGACGGACGCATTGTCGAGGTAATTCCGCAGCAGGGTGCCGTGGTCGAGACAAATTGTAGTCTGGTACAGGGCATCTTCGGCATCGGCGGTGAAACCCGGGGTGAGATTGTGATCGCGGTGACGTCGCCGGACGAAGCGGTCTCATCCCGTCACATCACCTCCGGCATGAAGGGTAAGGTCGTCGTGGGAGGTTCCTTCATCTCGTCGGATGCGCTGGCTCGAGCGAAAGAGGTGGGAGTTGCGGGCTTGGTTATTGGCGGTATTCATGATAAGGATTTGCGCGCACTCCTGGGCTATGACCTTGGCGTGGCTATTACCGGCACGGAACAGGTCGGCTTTTCGCTGATTCTCACCGAAGGGTTCGGTACCATCCCCATGGCCGGGAAGACATTCAAGCTCCTTTCCGCCCATGCGGGACAACCGGCTTCGATTTCAGGCGCCACGCAAATACGTGCCGGGGTTATTCGACCGGAGATCATTATTCCTAGAGCGGCAGGCACATCGATCGATCACGGCGCGACCGGCATTCCCCGACGGGAGGGCATCCGGATCGGCGACCAGGTGCGCATCATTCGAGATCCCTTGTTCGGCAAGATCGGCGAAGTCTCGGGCCTGCCATCTGACCTCCAGAAGATTCCGACTGAAAGTGACGTACGCGTGATGGAAGTTCGATTCGAAGACGGATCGAAGACCGTGATTCCGCGGACGAACATTGAACTGATAGAAGGAGCCTGAAGAGGTGAGGGCAGAAAGTCGCCGGGAACAGGTCCTGCCAGCAGTTCTATCCTGCATCATAGTCATGTTCGCCTGGCAGGGTGCTGTCATGGCCCAAACCGCCGGTGAGACGAAGAAGACCCTCTCTCCACCGCAAGGTGTTCGTGTGTTCGACACCCCGAGCGATGGTGGCGGCAGCCTGACCGTCGTCTGGTCGCCGGCTCCCTATGATAGCGCTTCAGCCAGGTATCAGGTGTTACTCAGCGAGGGCTCCTCTGTGTCCGACCCGTCTGCGATGAAAGTCGTCGCGGAGTTCCCCGCGAATCAGCGGTACGTCCGTCAATCCAAGTGGCCCTGGTGGACGAAGCCAGCGGCGGGAGATCAACATCAGTTTACGCTGAGGAACGGGAAGGGCGTCGAACTCAAGGACGGGACCACCTATAGCGTCACCGTCGCCGCCGTGCTGAGTGACGATCGTGGGATGGCCCAGCCGGTGCAGGCGACGCCGCAACCGAACTGGATGAACTGGAACCAGATTAATAATCTATTACTCGCCCTTCTCTTCGGTGGCATTGTATTTTACGCAATCAGTACGGCCAGAAAGCGGGAGATCTTCCTCCGCCGTATTCCCGGTCTCGACGCGGTGGATGAGGCCATCGGCCGCGCGACGGAGCTGGGCAAACCGATCCTCTATCTCACCGGTGCCCACGACATGAGCGATCCTTCGACGATCGCGGCAGCGGTCATTTTGGGGCGCGTCGCCAAACGCACGGCAGCCTATGAAACCGACTTGCTCGTGCCGCACCGCGATCCGATCACCATGGCCGTCTGCCAGGAGATTACGAAACAGGCCTATCTGGAAGCGGGCAAGCCGGACCTCTATAAGGAGGATTCGAATTTCTTCATTACGTCGGACCAATTCAGCTATACCGCGGCCGTGGACGGCATCATGCTGCGGAAGAAACCTGCCGCGAATTTCTTTATGGGGTCGTATTTTGCCGAGGCGTTGTTGTTGACCGAAACGGGCGCGAGCACCGGTGCGATTCAAATCGCCGGGACGGACTCAGATCACCAGTTGCCGTTCTTTGTCACCACCTGCGACTACACGTTGATCGGGGAGGAACTCTATGCCGCCAGCGCCTACCTCTCAAGAGAGCCAATTCAGGTCGGCACCCTCCGCGGACAGGACATCGGCAAGGCGCTCATCCTTGGAATCCTCGGCGTCGGAACCATTGTGGCGACCCTGGGGGTCATATTCGACGCGCAGTGGCCGCAATTATTTCTGGATATGTTTAAGGACGTGAAATGATCTTTTTCCGCCGGCAGGTCCCGCTCCTGATCACGCTCATCACCGGCCTGGTGTTCGCAGCACAGTATTATGTGCCGCACCCGGCATCGGAGCAGATGCTGACCTCCGTGACCAAGTGGCTTCAGATTATCGGCGGGTTTGCGCTGGTGCTGGGCGTCAGCAGCCTGTTCCAGGTTCACGCCGTCAAGATCCGGCGCAAAGAAGCGGGCTGGGGCTATAGTTTCGTGCTCTATGCCGGCATGCTGGGCACGATTGTGGTCGGTCTCTGGTCGAGCGGGAAGGAAGCCGTCGACGGAACCATGACGGCCTTTGGATGGGTGTACAACTTCATGATGGTTCCCCTGCAGGGGACGATGTTCGCCA
>Ga0207707_10006234_pt1 | contig 10417 bp, 9 predicted proteins | sample KBSC83BmetaG_FD_184336 | JGI IMG/M metagenome (GOLD analysis project Ga0207707, IMG submission 184336) | Corn rhizosphere microbial communities from Kellogg Biological Station, Michigan, USA - KBS C8-3B metaG (SPAdes) (version 2) | ecosystem: Host-associated > Plants > Roots > Rhizosphere ... | reverse complement strand
GCCGACCACCGTACCGGAGATCTGCGGGGTGATCTGTACCACGTTGCCGCTCACGTAGGCGTCGTCGGTGCTCTGCCGGTAGCGCAGGACCTCCGCCCAGTACGCCCCATAGGTGCTGGCCGCGATCAGCACCGCACCGGACACGCCGGCGAGCCAGCGCCAGCGGCGCGTCAGGCGCGTCGTCGCAGCAGGTTTCTCGTTCTCGGTACTCATAGCTTTCCTTCGATGCGTTTAGCTGCCGTGGCGGCTAATGCCTAGGCAGATATTCCGTCAAAAAAAACCGTCTCAAGCGCTGGCGCGCTGCACAGCCTCGTTCGCGTTCTCGAGCATGCGCGCGAGCAGTGACTCGAGCTGGCGGGCCTCGGCGCGCGTGAAGCCGCGCAGGAAGCGATTCGCCACCGCCATGGACATCTCGCGCATGCGCGGATAGGCGGCGCGCCCCTCGTCCGTGAGCTCCAGGTGCATGAGACGGCGATCCTGGGCGCTGCGCATGCGCCGAATCAGTCCCTTGGCTTCCAGGCGGTCGAGCATGCGGGTCATCGCGCCTGCGTCGTACGAGATCCCCTTGCACAGGTCGGACGCGGACTTGGGCTCCGGCCCCGCCAGATTCGCCATGATGATGTACTGCGCAGCGCTCATCTCAAGTGGCGCGAGCCGCTTGTCGGCGGCCAGCTCCCGATCGAGGGCCGCCAGCATCTCGGCCTTCACCCGGCTCAGCATCGCGCCAATGCTCTTGCCCGGCTGGTAACTCGTGCTGTCGTAAATGTCGCCCATGGCACCGCTCCGCGAATCTCCCAATCGGGGGACCGCTGAGGTCCCTCCCGCGGGATTGGCCGGTGAATATAGTTGCCTAGGCTGTAATTGTCAAGGCTTTAACTGCCCTGGCAGATCAGGGTGCCAAGGTGCCCTGCCGCGCATCCGCGTCCACCCCGCCGGCGGCCTCAGATGGCGGTCCAGACATAGACGAACAAGGTATTGGCGTCGCTCGCGGAATGCCCAAAGCCGTCGTAGTTGGTATCGCCACCGTTCAGGCGCGAGAACAGTGTGTACTGCACCCCGAGGCGCAGGTTCAGCCACGGAGTGGCGAGCGAGCTGGCCTTGCCGAACGGAATGTATTCGAGTTGCAGCACATAGCCGCGGCTGTCCGGGCTACCCGTGGCACTGCCGAAAAAGGGCCCGGGCCGAAACAACGCCGGGTTGGCGTTGCCATCGGCGGAGAAATAGCCAAGCGTGAAGGCATAGGTCTGATGGTAGCCGTACTCGGCATCGATCCGCCAGGTATTTAGGTGGTTGTCGGGGGGAGCGCCACCGAGCAGCGAGCTGGTCGCGAACAGTCGCTGGCTCTCATGAATGTAACTGGCGTTGGCGCTGAAGGTGTGCGGACCGCCATTGGCGAACTGATACGTGGCGTCGTAACCGGTGTCGGTGTAATTGTCCGTGCCGACCGCGGCCGGACTCGGCAGCTGCGCACGCGGTGCGAAGCCTAGAATTCCCACCGAGGCGTAGTGCGGCCCACTCGTCTTCTGCAGCGCGGCGCGCCAGTAGGGCGCCGTGCCGTCCAGTTTGCGCCCGAGTTCGGGATTGGAAATGCCCAAGTCGTCCTGCGCCCGGTCGGCGAGCGCGCGGTAGCCCCCGGCTTCCAGGTACACCGTCTCGGCGATGAGCGTATAGGCGGTCGCCCCGAGGACCGTCTGGCCGAAGGCACCGTGGACCTGCGGCTGCTGGGTGCCGTTGGAAAAGCGCGCCGGCGGAAACGGGAACTGCCATATCGGCGTGGAGTTCCACGGGTCCTGTACGGTGGGCGAGTTGTTCAGGGACACGCCGAACAGCGTGCTCACTCCGCCGGGCGTGAAGTCCTGAGCGTAGCGCAGGTCGAGATTGCTCCAGGCGGTGTGGCGCGCGAGTCCGTCGTAGGTCACCTGCGCGAACCCGCCGAAATGCTCGGCAATGCGCCCGGCCAGGAAGATGTCGACGTTGTTGATAGCGAGGTTGTCGTTGGCCGAGAAGTGTGGCAGCGCCGGCAGGTCCGCCTGTGTATGCGTAAACGCGGCCACCAGGTCCGCCGATACCGGAATGGTCCTTTGCGTGCCGAGCGCGTAACCATGCAGTTTGAAGTTGCGCCCATAGGGCGTCAGCGCCGGCCCGAACGCCACGGTGTGACACACGGCGCACGGCACGCCCATTTGGCGCGCAAACGCGGGCACCGACCACGCCGGCGGTGCGTTCTGCAGCAGCGCGAGCGCTGCCGTCAGCACAGCCAGCCAGCGCCGCGTACGCGGCGCGACCTGCCAGATCAGTGAATGCAGCTGCATCGCAAACTCCCGTCCCTGGAAAACGGTGGGCACTAGCGTAGGTGTCTGCAGTCGCATGCCCGGTTCACTCCGCTGGGCCGTGCCGAGCGCCACTCGCTGCGGTCATGGCAGCAGGGGCGTCCGCAACGTACAATTCAAAACAACGGCTTACACGGCAGGCAACTCAGCCGCGCCGACAACGGGCGCGTGGCGCTGACGTCATGCCGGAGACTCCGCGCCTCAACTGCGAGACCAGGGCCGCTCGCGTTGCGTCAGGGGCCCGTGGCCTCACGGCGGGCGCGCCAAGCGCTGCGTACGGCTTGGTAGCGGCGCAGGCACGCCGGGCACAGCCTGCGGGCGGCCTCGACGAGCAGGTAACGCAGTCGCGCCCGATACAACAGCACGCTCACCCGGCATTGGCTCCAGGGCGATAGATCCCGGCGCGTGAACAGAGCGTTGAACTGCAGCTCACTCGCTGCGCGGTCGGTAGCCAGTTCCCTGAAGCCGAACTTCCGCAACAGTGCTTTCACTTCCGGATAGAGTCTTTGCGTCGCCGCGATACAAGGCACGGTCTCTACTTCGACGTGTATCAGCTGGGCCTGCTGCGCGATCCCGGCAGTGCCCTCGATCACCTGGTAGGCGGCGCCCTCCACGTCAATCCACAGAGCCAGGCAGCTGTCAGGCGCGCAGCGGCTGCCGAGGAAGGCATCGAGGCGGGCGGTTGGCACAGACACCGCCCCGTCCGAGGTCGACAAACCATCCGTGCGCCGATAGAGGGAACTCATGCCGCGCCGCGCGTCGTGGCGGACATAGTCAGCGTCTACGAGAAAAAAATCCGCCGCACCGCACTGGTCGGCGGCCGCGGCCGCGACCAGGCGGATGTTGCGCGCCTTCAGGCGCGCGTCAGTTTCCATCAACCGGAAGTTCGTGGGATTCGGTTCAAAGGCGTAGATGATCGCCTCAGGGACAGCGCGTCTGATCATGAGCGCGTCGAGTCCGTTCATGGAGCCGACATCGCATACCACGTCGACGCGCAGTTGCGGAAGAAGTCGCGCGAACAGCCGCCGCGTATTAACGATCATGCTAGGGCGGAACTTACCGGCGCTGGTGCGCGCTGCGGCCGGCGGCCGCCTGGACCCGCGCGCCGAGAATGGTCGGGGCAGAGGGATTCGAACCCCCGACCCTCTGCTCCCAAAGCAGATGCGCTACCAGACTGCGCCATGCCCCGAACCGGCTACCGCGGCGGTTGCGGTAGCCACGCCATCCTAGCAGGCCGCCCGCTGCGCCGCGCGGACGGCACCTAGGCGCGGCGCCAGGTCGTGGCGCCGCCCGCCTTGTCCTCGAGCACGACACCGGCGGCCGCCAGCGCATCGCGGATGCTGTCGGACTCGGCCCAGTTCTTGGCCCGGCGCGCCGCGGCGCGCGCGGCGATCTGTGCCTCGACTTCCGCATCGCTCATTTGCTGACCCGCGGCGGGCCGCGCAAGGCGGAACCACTGCTCAGCAGGCACGGTCAGCAGGCCCAGTACCTGCGCCAGCGCGGCCAGCTCCGCGCCGAGCGCCGCTGCGCGCGGCACGTCGTGCGCGGCCCGCGCTGAGTTCACTTCGGTTGCAAGCTGCTGCAGCACCGCAAGCGCCTCCGGGGTGTTGAAGTCATCGTCCATCCTGTCGAGGAAGCGCTGGCTGTGGACGCCGGCCTCGACGGGTGCTGCCGGCAGGTCGCGCAGCGCGGTATAGAGGCGGGTGAGCGACGCGTCGGCCTGCTGCAGCTGCTCGAGCGAGTAGTTGATCGGACCGCGGTAGTGGCTCGAGAGCACGAAGCAGCGCAACACCTCGGGGTGGCGCAGGCGCGGCAGCACCTCGCGCAGGGTGAAGAAGTTGCCCAGCGACTTGGACATCTTTTCTGCGTCGACGTTGACGAAGCCGTTGTGCAGCCACACGTTCACGAACGCATCGCCGGTCGCCGCGCACGACTGGGCGATCTCGTTCTCGTGATGCGGGAACTTCAGATCCAGGCCGCCGCCGTGCAGGTCGAAATGCGTGCCGAGCAGCGCGGTCGACATGGCCGAGCACTCGATGTGCCAGCCCGGGCGTCCCGATCCCCAGGGCGAATCCCAGGCCGGCTCGCCCGGCTTGGCGTGCTTCCACAGCACGAAGTCGAGCGGATCGCGCTTGGACTCGTCCACCTCGACGCGCGCGCCGGCGCGCAGGTCGGCGAGACGCTTGCCCGACAGCCGCCCGTAGCCGGGGAAGCGCGCCACCGCGTACATGACGTCGCCGTTGCCCGCGGCGTAGGCGTAGTCGCGGGCCACCAGGGTGCTGATCATGGCGATGATCTGCGGCAGGTACTGCGTGGCGCGCGGCTCGTGATCAGGCGGCAGCAGGCCAAGGGCGCGCGCATCTTCGTGCATGGCGTCGATGAAGCGCCGCGTCAGTGCCTCGATCGGCTCGCCGTTCTCGGCGGCCCGGCGGATGATCTTGTCGTCGATGTCGGTGATGTTGCGCACGTAGGTGAGGCGGTAGCCGCGGTGCCTCAGGTAGCGGCTCACCACATCGAACACCAGCAGCATGCGCGCGTGGCCGATGTGCACGTAGTCGTACACCGTGAGGCCGCACACGTACATGCGCAGTTCCCCCGGCACCAGCGGTGTGAGCGGCTCCTTGGCGCCGGTCAGGGAGTTGTGGATGCGGATCATGCGAACCGTGCCAGGCGCTCGCGCGCCTTGCCGGCCGGCATGGCCTTCAGCAGCGGTGCGAGCTCCGGGCCGTGCGCCCGGCCGGTGAGCGCCGCGCGCAGCGGCATGTAGAGCGCGGCACCCTTGCGACCGGTGGCGGCGCGCAGCGCCGCCGCGATGGCCGGCAGCTCCGCCTCGTCTCCGGCCGCCGCGGCCGCCGCCGAGAAGTAGCCGCGGCCGGCCTCGCGCACCGCCTCCGCCGCCGCCGGCTCGAGCGGCGGCGGCGCGCCGAAGACGATGTCGACCCACGGCCGTGCGTCCTCCGGCAGCACCACGTTCGGCAGCAGCGCGGCGACGAACGCGCCGGCCGCCCGGCTGTCGAGCCCGGGTGGCAGCAGCGGCGCCAGCCAGGCGCGCGCGGCCTCCTGGGTCAGCCGGTGCACGGCGTCCTTCTGCCACACGTTGAGCTGACGCTCGTCGAAGTGCGCCGGCGCCCGCCCGAGGTGTGCCGGGTCGAAGGCGCTGGCCATCTCCGTGAGGCTCAGGAATCCGGGCGGCGCAGCCGAGTGGCCGAGACGGTACAGGTGGTTGAGCAGCGCCAGCGGCTGGTAGCCGCGCTCGCGGTACTCGCGCACGCTCACGGCGCCGTGGCGCTTGGACAGCGGCGCCCCGTCGGGTCCGAGCAGCAGTGCCACGTGACCGTAGGCCGGGGCCGCGAGCCCGAGGGCGGCGAGGATCAGCAGCTGCCGCGGGGTGTTGGCGAGATGGTCCTCGCCGCGCAGCACTGCGGTCACGCCCATGCGCGCATCGTCCACCGCGTTCGAGAAGAAGAACGCGGCCGTGCCGTCGGCGCGCCGCACCACGAAGTCGCCGATGTCGTCGCTCGCGAACTCCTGGGGTCCGTACACGAAGTCCTGGAAGGCGATGCGGGTACCGCCCGGCACCCGGAAGCGCAGGCTCGCCGCACCCTGCGCGAGGCGGCGGGCGCGCTCGGCAGGGCCCAGGTCGCGGCAGGTGCCGGCGTAGCGCGGCGGGCGACCGGCCGCCCGCTGCGCGCGGCGCGCGGCTGCCAGCTCCAGGGGCGTGCAGAAGCACGCGTAGACCGCGCCGCGGGCCTCGAGCGCGGCAAAGTCCTCGGCGTACAGCGCGGCGCGCTGCGACTGGCGGTAGGGTCCGTGGCCGTCGTCGCGGTCCGGCCCCGCATCCCAGTCGATGCCGAGCCAGTGCAGGTCCGCCAGCAGCGCCGCGTCGTGAACTTCCTGGCTGCGCTCGCGGTCGGTATCCTCGATACGCAGCACGAAGCGGCCGCCGGCCCGGCGCGCGAGCAGCAGGCTGAAGAGCGCGGTGCGCGCATTCCCCAGATGCAGCTCGCCGGTCGGGCTCGGGGCAAAACGGCTCACCAGCCGCCCACGCTGCGCAAGACCCGGCAAAACGGCGCTCATGACGCCATGTTACGGGAAACTCAGGAATCGCAACAAAGCGCCGCGCCGCGTCCGCCTCATATAGAATTCGCGGCCAGCGCGCTCATGGAAGTCGCCAACGGAGGATCGATGCTCGCCAAGCCCCGCACCCGCACTGCCCTCATCCCGGGCCTGCTGTGCGCCAGCCTGCTGCTCGGCGTGGCCCCGCTCGGCACGGCGCGCGCCGAGGAGCCCAATCCGCAGGTGCGCGTCACGACCGACATGGGCGAGTTCGTGATCGAGCTGCGCCCGGATCGCGCGCCCATCACCGTGGCGAATTTCCTGCGCTACGTGAAGGAAGGCTTCTACGCCAATACCCTGTTCCATCGCGTGATCGCCAACTTCGTCATCCAGGGCGGCGGCCACGATGCCACGACGCTGCAGCTCAAACCCACGCACGAGAACTTGTTCAACGAGTCCGGCAACGGCCTGCAGAACAAGCGCGGCGCGGTGGGCCTGGCGCGCAGCGACGCGCCGCACTCCGGCAACGCACAGTTCTTCGTCGACCTGGTCGACAACCCGGATCTTGACCCGGTGCCGACGCGCTGGGGCTACACGGTATTCGGGCGCGTCGTGCAGGGCATGGACGTGGTCGATCGCATCGGCTCCACCGCCACCGGCGCGTCCGGGCCGTTCAAGTCCGACACCCCCATAAAGCCGGTGGTCATCCAGAAGGTCGAACTCATGGGCACGACGGCCGCCGTGCCGGCGCTGACGCCGGTCACCCCGCCGTCGCAGAACACGATCCTGTCGCCGAAGTGAGCGGATGACGCGACTGTTCGTCTCGGACGTGCACCTCGACGCGGGCGCGCCCGAAGCCACCGAGCAGTTCCTGGCCTTCCTCGCCACCGAGGGCGCCCGCGCCCAGGCCCTCTACATCCTCGGCGACCTGTTCGAGGCCTGGGTGGGTGACGACGACGCCGACCCGGAGAAGGAGCGCGTGTGCGCCGCGCTGCGCAGCCTGAGCACGCGCGGCGTGGCGTGCTTCGCCCTGCATGGCAATCGCGACTTCCTGCTCGGCGCCGGCTTCAGCGCCCGCAGCGGCTGCCGCCTGCTGCGCGACCCGGTGGTGGCGCAGTTCGACGCCGAGCGCGTGATGCTGACGCACGGCGACGCCCTGTGCACCGACGATCACTCCTACCAGGAGCTGCGCAGCGTGGTACGCGACCCCGCCTGGCAGCGCCGCTACCTCGCCCTGCCCCGCTCGCACCGCGAGCTGCTCGCCGACGAGGTGCGCGCCGGCAGCCGGCGCCATACTGCGCGCACGGTGCCCTACATCATGGACGTGAACGCGGCGGCGGTCGCGGCCGCGTTCCGCGCCGCGCAAGTGCGGCGCATGATCCATGGCCACACACACCGCCCGGGCGTGCACCAGGTGGAGGTGGACGGCGCGCCGGCGCAGCGCATCGTGCTCGGCGCCTGGTACGAGCAGGGCAGTTATCTGGTGTGCGAGGCGGGCGGGTACGAGCTGCGCGAGCTGCCGCGCTAGCGGCGGTCACGCCGGCAGGCTCGAGGCGTCCTGCCGGCGTGCCGCCGGGGGCGGCAAATCAGTTCTGCACCGGCGGCGGGACGGCGCCGGCGGCGCCGCCGCCGAAGTGACCGAAATGGTGGCGCTGCATCTGCGCCAGCACCTGGAACTTCTTCAGCTGCGCGCTGGAGAGCACCGGCGTCAGTTTCTGCAGGGTCTCCTGCTGCAGCTGCTGGTGCAGCGTGCGCATCTGCTGGAAGTCGGGCTTGGTGCCGGCGGCCTTGGCCTCCTCGAAGCTCGCCTTCATCTTGGCGTGCTCGTCCTGCAGGATCGTCTGCACCTGCGCCTTCTGCGCCTCGGTCAGATCCAACAAGGTGGCGAGGTTGTCCATGCGGCTCGGCCGCTGGGTGCCCGCCGTCGCCGCCGCGGGCGTCTGGGCGAACGCTGCCCCGGCACCCGCCACGAGCAGGGCGAGGGCGATAACAGTGGCTTTCATGGCTCTCTCTCCTTGCGGGGTAGGTCCACGCTGGGTCCCGCATTTACGGTACCTAACCTAACGGCGGACACGCCGCGGCGGCCGTGAACAATCGTGAGGCAGTGTGAACCCCCGGGCCGGGCGCCCCAGCGGACCCACCAACACGCCGTCTCAGCGGCGTCGCGGCAGCCGCAGCGTCGCCTCCAGACCGCCCGCCGGCAGGTTGGCGAGCCGCAGTGAGCCCCCGTGCGCCTGGGCGATGTCGCGGGCGATGGTGAGCCCGAGCCCGCTGCCGCCGCTGTCGCGGTTGCGCGAGGTCTCGACCCGGTAGAACGGCTCAAACACGCGCTCGAGCTCCGCGGCGGGGATGCCGGGGCCCTGGTCGCGGACCCGGACGACCAGCTCGGCGCCGTCCTCGACCGCGAGGTCGGCGCGACCGCCGAACTTGATGGCGTTGGCGATCAGGTTGGTGAGGCAGCGTTTCAGCGCCTGCGACTTGGCGGCGAACGGCTGCAGCGCCTGCCCGGTGACCGTCATCTCCGCGTGCATGTCGGCGAACTCGGTCCGCAGCTGCGTGAGCAGCGCGTTGATGTCCACCGGCACCGCCGGCTCGCCGTCGTCCAGGCCGCGGAACAGCGCCAGCGCCTCGCGCACCATGCCCTCCATCTCGGTGAGCTCACGCGCCATGCGCGCCTGCAGCGACGGGTCATCGAGCGTCTCGACCTGCAGGCGCAGCCGGGTGAGCGGCGTCTTCAGATCGTGCGACATGGCCGCGAGCACGCGCGTGCGGCTGTCGAGGTAGCGGTGCAGGCGGTCCTGCATGGTGTTGAAGGCACGCGCCGCATCGCGCAGCTCGCGCGCACCGCGCTCGGCCAGCTGCCGCGGGCGCATCTCGCGCCCGACACTGTCGGCGGCCTGCGCCAGTTCCGACAGCGGCCGGGTGATATTGCGCGCCGCCAGATACAGCACCGCCACCAGCAGCAGCACCAGGAAGATCAGGTTGACGAACAGGTTGCGCGGCAGCGGCGCCCCGACCGGCATGCGCATGACGCGATAGGTGACCGCGCCCCCGTCGGCGAACTGCACCGTGATGTCGTAGCGCTGCGCCGCGTCCTGGTGCTGCGCCAGCTCGTGCGCCTCGAAGAACGGCACCGGCACGGCGACCGCCGGGGGCGCCGGCTCGCGAGTCGGGCTGATGTCGACGCCGTAGGCGGGTCCGAGCGCGGTGCGCAGCTGCTGCTTGAGGGTCTGCTCGAAGTCACTGAGCATCGGCAGTCGCAGGAACGCACGCAGTGCCGCGCGCGCGGCGCGTGCGCCGGCCGGCGGCGGCCGGTGGCGCGGCCCGTAGCCGGGCCCGCGCGCCTGGAGCGCGGCGATGGCGCCGGCGCGCTCGACCGCGTCCAGCGGCTGCAGCATCAGTGTGGTTTCGGCGATGCGCCGCGACCATTCGCGCACGCTGCTCTGCAGTACGAAGTGCTCGCGCTCGCGCGCGATGAGCAGCAGCGCCGCGGCCTGCGCCACGAACACCGCGATCACCGAGGCCGCGACCAGTCTGCCGAACAGCGATTGAGGCCAGAGCGTCGCGCGCATCTCGCCCGACGCTTCAGTCGCTGACGACGTTGACGCCGATCACGTAGCCCTCGCCGTACACGGTCTTGATGATCTGCGGCGCGCGCGCGTCATCGCCGAGGATCTGCCGCAGGCGGCTGACGCGCACGTCGATGCTGCGGTCGAAGGGATCGGCGTCGCGGCCGCGCAGCAGCTCCGTGAGCTGGGCGCGCGTCAGCACGCGGTTGGCGGAGCCGAGCAGCACGGCCAGCAGGCGATACTCGGCACCGCTCAGCGCCACCTCCTTGCCGTCGACGTCGGTGAGCGTGCGCGTCACGGTGTCCAGCCGCCAGCCGCCAAAGGAGAAGCCGCGCACGTTGTCGGGACTCGGATCGCGCGGCGCGTGCGCCGACCGGCGCAGGATCGCCTTGATGCGCCCGAGGAGCTCGCGCGGGTTGAACGGCTTGGCGACGTAGTCGTCCGCGCCGAGCTCGAGTCCGA
>Ga0207707_10006233_pt1 | contig 10418 bp, 9 predicted proteins | sample KBSC83BmetaG_FD_184336 | JGI IMG/M metagenome (GOLD analysis project Ga0207707, IMG submission 184336) | Corn rhizosphere microbial communities from Kellogg Biological Station, Michigan, USA - KBS C8-3B metaG (SPAdes) (version 2) | ecosystem: Host-associated > Plants > Roots > Rhizosphere ... | reverse complement strand
GGTACAGCAGCTCGTTCAGCGCGTAATCGTAATGCTGCCCAGAATCCACCGCGGTCACCCGTGCCAGAGTGCCGAGCGCGGAGCGCAGTACGCTCGCCTTGATGGTCTGCGGGCGCGTGCCATAGCACAGCGCAATATGAAGCTGCGGCATCACCAGATCGCAAGGGACAGGGCCGCTCTTGCGAACGAGGCCAAACTCTCGCTGCACGCTCGGCGTCCCCTCCCGGCAGCCGTGTCGGCCATTGCCCCTGCACGTTGACGTTCAAGGGATACCGCAAGCCGAGTCATGGACCATTGCTTCATCGTCATCGTCCACTCCCCAAGGCGTCAGGATGGCCGGGCAGGTATAGGGATCGAGAGCGTAGTGTCAAGCCATGCGACAGCTGGACCCACTGGGCAGGTCGGGGAGCCCAGTGCGCGGGCGGAAGCTACATTGGTGCCGGTATTGGCGGATAGGGCACCTAGCACGCGGATCGGCACTTCTCGGCCAGCTCGGAAGCCTGTCATCCTCGGCGATTATACTTCGACTCCGGGTGCATGGATCCGGTTGACTCCGCTGACGAGGCGGCCGATGTTTGTATCCTTTCCCACTGGCAACGGGCGATCACCGTTTTCTCCAGCTCCGGCCGACACCCCTTGTCCGCGTGAACTGCCTGGGGCAGCCGCTGGGGCAGCTGACCGGGCCGATCGGATGGCAACGCCATGCCACATCGTCTCATTCGAGTGATGCATACGGCTCGCTCCAGGCTTTCGCCCAACTTATGGATACACAGGCTTGTCTAGTAATTCATCGCATTGTACGCGCGTTCCTGCTGGACACAATTTCATGATCAGACTCCGCAATCTCGCATGGTCGCTATTGCGACCATCGGTCATGCGTGAGTTCCGGCGCAGCGCGACCGACGGCCATGGAGATCAGCGATCAACGGCGAGCGCGCGAGACGCCCGGGTGCGACGGGTAATTGCGGAAGCTGCGCAACACATCCCGTTCTACCGCGATTTCTGGGCGGGCCAGGGTATTCTTCGAGCGGCTGAAAGGGGGAACATCTCACTGAGCGACCTCCCTTGTCTGACGCGAAGGCACCTGCAGGATGGTTTCAGCAGCATGCATCATCCGGGGTTCACGGGTGCCGTCGTAGAGCGTAGCACAGGGGGTTCATCTGGCCAGCCAGTGCGATTCATCCAGAGCCGCCATTATCTGGACGCGGCGACTGGCCGAGGCATGCGCACCCTAGCATGGAGCGGGTGGCAGCCAGGCGCACGGACTGCCTTCATCTGGGGTGGCCCGACGGAGTTGCGCGCCGCAGATACTTACCGCCAGCGATTCAAGGAGCTCATCACCAATCGCAGATTGTTTGACGCGTTCCGGGCGGATGATGCCCGCTATGACGCTTGGCTGGACACCTTGGTGCGGTGGCGTCCCGAGTTCATTATCGGATATGCCTCCGCCTTGGTCGGCCTGTCCGAGCGTGCTGCTGCCACCGGGATCGCGCTCCCGACACTCCGTGCCGTATTCTCGACAGCGGAGCGTCTGCTCCCTGAACATCGGGCCCGCATCGTGGGCGCGTTCGGGGCTCCGGTCCGGGACCAGTACGGCTCGCGCGAGATACAGGCATTGGCAGCGGAGTGCAGTCACGGGACCATGCATGCGTATCTCGATTCGGCCGTGCTGGAACTCGGAGCTCCGATCGGTGATGCGCGCCCCATCCTCGTTACCCAGCTAGACAATCCGGCCATGCCTCTCATTCGATATGAAAATGGTGATCTGTCGCAGTGGACGGCCGATCCCCCCGGAACCTGTCCCTGTGGGCTGATCTACCCCGCGCTAGATGGCATCCGCGGGCGGATGACCGATCTGTTCCATTTCCCAGGAGGTCGTATCGTTCACGGTGAATACTTCACACACCTGATGTATGACATCACCGGAGTGCGCGCCTTCCAGTTTCGCCAGGACCGAACCGGCGGGATCACACTCTATCTCGTCCTCGCGGGCAACGTGGACCAGGCACGCATTACCAGCACACTTCATCAACGCCTCTCGGGCTTACTGGTCGAGATCGGCGCTACAGCCGCGGTCTCGATCAAGGTCGCGGAGGAGATACCGCCCGTGGGCGAGGGGAAATTCCGCTTCACTATATCGGAGTATGCACCGTGACAGCCCCGAGCGTGTCTGTCGTCCGTGACCCGAGCGCGCAATACCCTGTCGCACCACCCTTCGATCCATCGAGCCTCTACCCGGAGCTCGGCAGACTGCCCGGAGGTCCCCCCCCCATTGCTTCCGAGCGGAACGCGGTCTACGCGCTCGTACGGTCGGGACTGCTTGCGGCCGGCTTCGACCGCCAGCATGCCGGCACACCGGACTGGAATCCGTTGGGTACGCTCGTTCCCCGGATTGGTCTTGTGGTGATCAAACCGAATCTAGTACTGGAGTCCACACCGCGCCGCCAGTTCGATGGCAGCATCGTCACACATGCATCTGTCGTCCGTCCGCTGATCGACTATATCAGGCTGGCCGGAGGTCGGGACGTCCAGATCCTGGTGGGCGATGTCCCACTCCAAGGAGCCGATTTCGGCCAACTGGTCATGGAAAACGGGCTAGCAGAACTTATCCGCAAGTTGAACGAACGTGGAGACAGCAACCTTGTGCTTGCTGACTTGCGCCGGGAGCGCGCGCTCGTGGATGCGGCCGGCTTCATCAAACGGATCGAAGGGCTGGCCGGGGACCCGCGAGGCTATCAGGAGGTCGACGTGGGCGGCGCCTCGCTCCTCGAGGGACTTCCCGCGGAGCAGTTCGAGGGATTTGCGGTTTCCGACTATCAGGCACGCAGCACGCAGCGGGCCCACGCGCCTGGAGTTCACCGCTACCTCGTACCTGCTAGCGTGCTCGCAGCGGACCTGTTCATCAACGTCCCCAAGTTGAAGACCCACCAGAAAGCGGGACTGACCGTCGCCATCAAGAATCTCGTCGGCGTAAACGGCGATAAGGCGAGAGTGCCTCATTACCGACTCGGCGGCCCGTCGGCGAGCGGAGACGAGTATCCCCCGGGGGCTGCAATCCTGCGCGCTCTGCAGGCCCGCACTGCCCGATTGCTGCAGGGCCGCTCCCGGGTGCTGTATCGCGCCGTCCGTCATTTTTGGCGGGCCACCAGGCATCTCGTTCTGCCACGGCATTCCATGGAGAGTGCCGCCGGAGCCGTGACTCTCGTCTCCGGGGGCGCTTGGCACGGGAATGACACCTTGTGGCGGTCGCTGCACGACCTGAATCTTCTGCTGCGATTTGCTGATCGCGATGGGGTGATCAGGAATGTCGCACAGCGATCTTATCTCTGCATTGTGGACGGCATCATCGCCGGCGAGGGTGACGGGCCATTGCTGCCTGTGGCACGCCATGAGGGCGTTATCCTGGTCGGCGATGATGCACTGGCAATCGACCTCGTTGCCGCGCGCTACATGGGACTGGATTGGCGGCGGATTCCCCAGCTGGCCGGGGCGCTTGAAGCCAGGCCCGCCTGGACAACAGTCCACGAGCCGTTGGAGGATGGGGGGGTGACTGTAATTGCCAACACGACTCCCTGGCATTCCCCTCGGCCGTTTCGGCCCGCGCCGGGATGGTTGGGCCACATCGAACTGCCGGATCGGCCACGATGAGACTGCTTGTCCTGTACGCTAGCGACCTAGCCGATCCATCCCGGATTGCTCCTGGCGGCATCACCAGTAACGTTCGGGGCTATGTGGGTGGCCTACCGCCCGATTGGGACATCGAAGTCTGGGGTGCCAGCGAGCAGCCCGCGTTGAGTACCCACTTGCTACTCGGTGAACGGTCGGTCCGGTTCAGATCCATCGTACGCGCGGAACCGGTCCTCGCCCGAGGGCGGGCCCTCAGTCCCCGCTATGCGGTGGCATTGGCACGCCAGGCCTGGCGTGAGCGGCTGTCGGACCGCTTCGATGCGGTTATTTCGCACCGCAGTGAATATCTCGCGGCACTCACCCTAAGCCGGGGCCGCCGATGGCTGCCACCGGTGGTACAGATGATACACGGCAGTTCTGCCTGGTCGGCGCGTTCCTTTTCGCGCCCAGCAGAGCGACTGTTCATGATCGGAGAACGCCTCGCCGTTTCGTCCGCTGCTGCGATCGCACTCGTGGCAGAGTCTACGCTTCAGTATTATCGTGGACGATACCCCGCCAGTGCCGACAAATTCCGCTGCATTCCGAATGGCGTGAATCTTGATCGCTGGCCTTCTTCCGCGCTGCCTGCTCGTCGTGCAGAATGGCGTGCCCGCCTGAACCTTGCTGACGACGATCGCGTGCTGATCTACCATGGGCGCTTTGCCCGCGAAAAAGGGATCGAGCGGCTGTTGGCTGTGCTGTCAATTCTACGACGGGATGGCGCACCATGGACGCTGGCCGTGGCCGGCAATGGCCCCCTTGCGCCGATAATCGCATCGGCCGCGCGGGCCACAGGCACAGCGATCCGGAATGTAGGCCCGCTGAACTCCACGGATATTGCTGGATTCCTGTGCGCCGGCGATGTCGCCCTCCTTTGCAGCGACTTTGAGGGGCTTTCCAACGGGCTTCTGGAGTCGCTGGCAGCCGGGCTCCCGGTGGTGGCGACCCCCGTGGGAGACTCGGCAATCGTGCTGGCGGAAGTTGACCCGAAGCTGACACCCGGCTCCACTCCCGAGTCACTCGCCGACGCCGTACAGTACGCATGGGCACTCAGGCGAGAACTTTCGGCCCGCGCCCTACTTCGCGCGGAGCATTACTCGCTGGCCAAACGTTCGGGCTGCATTGCCGAGCTGATAGCTTCGGTCAGTGGACAGGAACGGAGCCGGGCGCCGCATGCCATTTGACCGTAACTATTTCTCGCGCCAGTATCGTGCGCGCGCATGGCGGTCCGCCGGGGCCAAGCCCATTCTCGATCGCACGCGGGTGCGCTGGCTTCGACGGTATCTGGTGGGCGGTCGCCTGCTCGAGATCGGATGTGGCCTGGGGCACTTTGCCGCCAGGGCCGCCCGGCACTTCGATGTGGTCGTCGTGGATCTCGATTCCGAGATCGTGCGCCAAGCGTCTGCGCAACCCGGTGTCCGCGGCACTGCTGCTTCCGCATATCAGCTGCCGTTCGCCGACGGATCCTTGAGTGCTGTCTGCTGTTTCGACGTTCTCGAACACCTGGCCCGTCCCGAGGAGTGTCTGGCCGAGGTATTCCGGACGCTCGGTCCTGGGGGAGTGTTCTTCATGTCCGTCCCGAATCCCGCTTCGTGGGGTGCGCGATGCAAGGGGCGGGATTCCTTCATTTACCGGGACTCGACACATTGCAGCATCTGGGCACCCCACGTGTGGCAGGCTGCGCTCGCGGCGGCAGGTCTCCATCAAGTCTGGGCGGGCACGGACGGACTGTGGGACCCCCCGTACCTCCGTCACATTCCGAGCGCCATTCAATGGCCGATCTTTGTGGGCGCCACACAGATCGCCTGGCTCCTGGCACCCGGATTTCCATGGCCACACGGAGAAAATTTCACGTGGCTGGGCCGTCGTCCGTGATCGACGTCGGTTATGCGCTCCACTACGTCCGTGCTTCGAAATTGACGGGTATCGAACGGTTCAGTCTGACGTGCGCGGCGGCGATGGCGCGTGCACAGGCGCCCGACGTCAGGATCCATGTCCTCGCTTCAGCGTCGGCTGCGGGACTGTTGCCGAGCACGTTATCTCGTGATACGCTCCCGGGAGACTGGCGGCTGGCTGGCGAGCAGATCGCCCTGCCTGCCTGGGCCGCTGCACGCCGACTTGATGGCGTTCATGTCACGGCCTTCGGTGGCTCATGGGTGCGCTCATTCCCGTTTGCGCTCACTGTCTATGACTCGGTCTTCTGGGACCAGCCGGGAAGCCTCAGCTTCCTGGGACACCACTACTACCGGCGCCTGATCGAAGGCGCCATGCGTAGCCGGCAACTGCGCGCTCTTGTATTCATCTCCGGAGCCGCGCGGGACGCAGTACGACGGCACTTCCCAGCGATAAAGGTTCCATGCACAGTCGTGCACGCGTCATCGGGCATGGAGCGGGGACCAGGTCCCCGCCCAGCGCCGGCGCCGCAGGAGGCGGGAGCGACGGTCGTCAGCGTCGGCACGATCGAACCACGCAAGAACCTTCCAGGCATGGCCCAGTCCGTCACCATGGCCCGGGAGCTGATCGGCCGTCCGGTCCGCTGGCTGCATGTTGGGCGCCGTGGGTGGCTTGGCCCGGCAGAACACGATGTCCTCGCCAGCGGCGTGGTCGAAGAACTCGGTGTCGTGGGCGATGCGGACCTCCGTGAGCTTCTGTTGACTGCTGACGCGTTCCTGTCACTCTCTCACCTCGAAGGCTTCAACCTTCCGCTTGCGGAGGCACTGAGCCTGGGAACACCGGCAGTCGTGAGTGACCTTCCGGTACACCACGAAGTGGCCGGCGATGGTGCGCTGTACGCCGACCTTGAGGATCCGACGGCGGCGGCGACCCTCCTCGTCCGGCTCCTTTCGGATCCGACCGAGTGGGCCGGCCGATCGCAAGCCGGCTGGTCCCACACTGCCGCAATTGACCCGAGTGCGGTGGCCTTGCGCCTCATGGATATCTATCGTGCCGCTTTCCGCTAACTGCGCGTTGGTGGGCGGCGTTCCCATCCACGCCATCTCCCTGCCTGCGGTGCTCGAGTACACGGTGGCCCGGGTGGTGTCGCACGCCCCCTTCGGGCTCATTGCGACTGTCAACCTGGATTTCCTCCGAATTGCACGCCGCGACGCAGCGTTCCGCGCAATTCTGCAGCGAGGAACCCTCTTAAATGTTGCGGATGGCTGGCCGGTCAAGTGGCTCGCGCAGCGCTCAGGCCACCAAACACACCGGACCACGGGATCCGACCTGGTGCCTGCGATGCTCCGCGATCCGGTCATCGGCAGCAGTGGCATTTTCTTGCTGGGTGATACCGACAGCACGCTGGCCGCCGTACGGTCCCGCGGTGCACGGGAGAACTGGGGAACTGCGATAGCCGGAACCAGAAGTCCCGCAGCCGACGAAATCTACGACCCGCAACGCAGTAGCGAGCTGGTTCGCGAGATCAATGCGTCGGGCGCTGGCGTGCTCTTCGTGGCCCTTGGCGCACCCCGGCAGGAGCAGTGGATGGACCGCTGGCGCGAGCACCTCAGACCGGCTGTGGGGATCGGGGTCGGCGCTGCTTTGCGGTTTCTCGCAAATCCTGAAAGCAGGGCACCCGGATGGACACAGTCGTTGGGGCTGGAGTGGGCACACCGGCTCGGGCGTGAACCTCGGCGCCTGGGCGTCCGCTACGCCGCTGATGCCGTAGAGTTTGGCCGCCTCGTGCTCACTGGTCGGCCACGCGAATGAACGGACGGCGCCATGGATTGATCGACGCGGTCACTTTCGGATTGGCAGGCAAGGCGGCGGGCTTCATCGTTCCATTGGCGGTCGCTGCGCGCTATGGCATATCCGGCGATACCGACGCACTATACCTGGCAATGGCGGTCACTCAGCTCCTCGTCGCCGTCTTTGCTCAGGGCCTCGAGCAATACCTCATTCCATTCTTCGTCCACGCCCCTGATTCTGGCGCAGCGCGGAGCCGCCTTCGATGGTCAACCACACGGGGAGTCATCGCGGCCGCTGCTGGATGGGCACTCGGAGTCCCACTGGTGTGGCTGCTGGCATCGCAGACGGCTTCCCGCGTCGGCGTAACACTGCCGCTCACGATCTACCTCGTGCTCGCACCCCAGGTCATGGCGGCAGCGGTAGGAGCGTGCCGCTCCTCGTGCCTGATGTCACGCGGCGATTTCCGATGGCCCGCGGCGAGCGTCGGGCTGCGAGCAGCGGGCGTCCTTACCGCGATGCTCGTCGCGCCGGCGGGCGCCGGCATCGTCCCGCTCGCCGTCGGCTTCAGTGCCGGCGAATGGCTGCGCGTGGGGCTGCTGGACTTGCTCCTACGCCGTCAGTTGCGGGCGGAGGCGCCGTCGTCGGGCATCGAGCCGATTCCAGCGGACACGATCAGCCGCGGACTCTGGCAACTGAGCTCAGTGGCACTGCTCGGTGTTGCGCCTCTTATCGAGAGGTCGTTTGCGGCGCTCGTGGCGCCCGGAGGAGTAACCACCCTCGAGTATGCCAGCAAACTCTTCTATGTGTTTGCGACAATTTTCGACACCAATTTTGTTGCGGTTTTTGTTCGCTCTTGGGCAGTCACTGTGCGGCAGAAGCGATGGCCTGTGCTGGCCAGGGATGTTCGCCGCTGGCTGCTGCTGATCACATCTGGCGCGGCTCTCATAGCCATCGTAGTCATTCTCAGCCGCGAGCCGATCGTACATCTGGCACTTGCGCGAGGTCGCTTCACTGCGGACGATACGAGGGTAGTTGCCCCACTCTTTGGTGTGCTCATGTTGGCCTATCCACTTGCAGCGGCAGGAATGCTGCTTGGCGGACTGACTGTAGCACTACACCAAACGCGGACGCTATTCGAGGTCAATGCGATCAAGATGGCTGTCCGGAGTGCAGCCGCGCTCATCCTCGGATGGGCGTTCGGCCTCGTCGGCATTGCGGCGGCATTCGCCCTAACGCATTTCGTGGAATGCCTCTATCTCGGCACGGCAAGCAGGAAGACGCTGCGACATCTCCGCCGGACTACTCCCGTGACGCCCCGCTGACGACCAGTACACGCAACGTACGCCAATCGGCCCTGCGGAGACCCAGCATAAGCCCAATGATCAGTCCGCCGATGAGCACGAGTCGGCGCTTCGGGAAGATCCGCTTCGGTGACGCAAACGGAGGTTCAATAAGCGTGAGTACTGGCACATCCCGGACCTCATCTAAGCGTGCTGTTTCGCCCTCGTGCGCGACGCTCGTCACGAGTTCCTGCCAGAAGTCCAGCTGCCGATTCAGTCGGCGCTCACGAAATGTCAGGCGGGGCGAATGATCGAAAGCGCGGTTGCCTTCGTAGAAAGCTGTCAGCGAGTCCTGGACAGCGGTGCGGCGATATTCCAGCTCCTTCAGGCGACTCTCTGCGCTGACCCGTTCATTGCGGGCTTGTGACTCACGCTGGATGACCATCACCTGCGACAGGCCCCGCAGGACGGCACGAAGGACGCCTTCCGCGTGCTCCGGGGAATCCGCCCAAGCGGATGCCTGCAACAGGCCGGTCTTGGCATCCACTTGCACCGACAGTCGCCTACTCAACCGCTTCAGCCGCTTTTCCGTCGCCGCGCGCGTGGAATCCTCGGGGGCGTCCAGCGCAGCCGCAACGGTCTCGCAGCCGTGTGCCGTCCCGCAGATCGTGTCCGCCAGTGCAAGGCGCGCCACCTCGCGGCCACTGGCCACGGCGGCGAAAAGCTCGGGCGAATCGGACGCATTCGGCACAGAGCCGGCAAGCCCCAGCTGTGCGGCGAAGCCGGCCAGACGTGCAACCGATCCGAGGGAACGCTCGCTGGCCACGCTGGCGCGAGCGCTCGCCTGAAAGCGTGAGGGAATCAGGAAGCTGATGCCCACGGCAATGGCCCCGCAGAGAAGAGAACTGATGGCAAGTCGGGGCCATGGAAGCCTGGCGCCGCCGAAGTTATCGCGCATGCGGCTACGTCTCCTCCGAAGTCGAAGTTGCGGTGCCTGCTACGGCAAGCCGGGCCAACCCCAGGCTCAGGCACGCCTGTGAGGCCGTCGTGAAGGACGGTGCTGCGAACGACTCGAGCACGGTCTCGACCAGGATCAGGTAGGCTGCCAAGGGCAGCCACCGTGCACGGCCTCGCGAACGACGCACCCGAGATCCGCAAGCCCAAAGGATGCTCGCGATGAGGCCGCCGTAGCACAACAGCCCAAGCACCCCGGTCTCGCCAAGAACCTGGGGCCAGAATGTGTCCTGAATGAAGTTTGGGTACGCTGGTGACATGCCATAGATGGCATCGAAGCCGAATCGATAGTACACGTCGCTGTAGTCTACAATGGACCCGTAACTGCCGTACTTGCCGAGACCAACCCCAAAGGGGAAATACTGGCGACTGAGAAGCAGCGAGCCGGCATACAGCGCGCTTCTGGCTTGCACCGTGACCGCGCTTCCTCCGAAGTATCCTTGGAAGCCTTCACGCAGTACGGGCCAGAGAACAACGCCTGCCGGCAAGACGATCGCCAGCAGGACCACAAGAGCGACACCCACCTGTCTCCGCCGAAGCCGACCGGAACGGAGTGGCAAGGCGAAAAGCAGCGCCGCGACAATGCCGACAAATGGCTTGCGCCGGAAAGAGAGTAGCATGCCGGCCATCAGTACGATCGCGACGAGCAGCCAGCGCCCGCGATGTCCGGTCAGGAGCGCAGCCATCGCAACCATCAGACCGGAAGTCAGCAGCCAGGCATAGCCGCCGGGATGTCCGGCCAGCGAGACAACGCTCGGCAGCCCACCGCGATAC
>Ga0207707_10006230_pt1 | contig 10420 bp, 6 predicted proteins | sample KBSC83BmetaG_FD_184336 | JGI IMG/M metagenome (GOLD analysis project Ga0207707, IMG submission 184336) | Corn rhizosphere microbial communities from Kellogg Biological Station, Michigan, USA - KBS C8-3B metaG (SPAdes) (version 2) | ecosystem: Host-associated > Plants > Roots > Rhizosphere ... | reverse complement strand
GCGCTTCAGCCGCGCCGGCATTTCAACTACGGCGCCTTCATCTTCTGATGGTGCCGATTGCACCGACGGCGGCGCCGATTGCGGCGCTGGAATCATGAAGAAGGGAAACAGCTGCAGCGGCGTGGCCACGGCGGCGCCGGAAAATGCGATGGTGCCGATCGCCAGCGCGCCAAAGGCGGCAGCACGGCGCGAGCTCAGCTTGAATGCATCCAGATTGAACATTTGTCGTCCCCTGTTGGATCGCTCTTGCGCCGGTTCGGCTGTTGTTGGGCGGATCACTAAGGGGCAAAGGTTTCAGGAGCTTTGCGTCGAGACACCAAAATGGTTTCGTCAGCCGCGGGAATTGCTTCGTGGCGGTGCTACGACAAAACAGTCTTTCCGGAGGCCTGCCGCCGACGCGGTGATTTTAGCGGACGGATTTACTCAATCGTTGTCATTTCCGCCTGTCTCCAACCCGCAGCTACGCCGGCAAGGGCGTCGCGCGCTACGCGTGGTGAGGGCGCATGAAAACGCCCGGCGGCTGGAATGATCCAAACCGCCGGGCGCCTTAAATTCAGATTATGATGGCTGGGGCGCTAGAACACGCCGAGCACGATCGCGCCGACAAAAGCGATTGCAACATACGCGGTAACAACGCTTAGTCTGCTGACGAAAGTCATGCCAAAGCTCTCCCTGGTTCACGTCGCTGCCCGCTTTAACGCGGAAACTAGCAAAGCGTTCCGGCCTGAAAAAGTCAGCGCTGCTGCCTATCCCTGCCGTCCACCGCCTCCCGCCGCCGGCAACGTGGTTAAAGAGTCGTGAAATCAACGCGTTGAAGACTCGTTAAATAAATTCGTCGAACGTGCGCGGATGACGCGCGGAGTTCGTTTGTATCTCGTCGGCTCCTTCGTCCTTGTCTCGTTGGCGGGTTGCGGTCGCGGATTTTTTCAGTCCGCGGAGCGCGAACCGTGGCGGGCCGAGGCCGAAATCGCCTGCCTGAAGTCCGGCGCCGTCAAAGAGAATGCCGAACTGGTCCGGATGAGCCCGATTTCCGGCCCCGGCGTTTGCGGCGCGGAATATCCGCTCAAGGTCGCAGCGCTCGGCGAAAGCAGCGGGACGTTCGGATTTGCCGACGAGCTGCGGCCGCCCGCAAGCATCGGCAATGCGCCGCGCTGGCCGATCTCGCAGCCGCCGGCTCCGCCGCAGCAATCCTATCCGGATACGGCGATGCGCCAGCCCGGCTACGGTGGGTCCAGCGGTCCGATTTCACTGTCGGCGCCGGGGGTCTCGCCGGAGGAAGATGAAATCGATCTGCCGCCCGAGGGCACGCCAGGGTTGAGGGAGCCGCTAGCCCCGCGACCGTATATGGGAACGCTGGCCTATCCGCCGCGCGAGCGCACCCCGGCGCCCTATCCGGAGCGCGCCGGGGCCGCGACAGATTTCCCGCAGGCGGATCGCCCGCCGCGGCTCGGGCCTTCCCAAGGCAATTCCGTCGGCGCGTTCGGCCCTGTGGCGGTCAAGCCGGCGGCGACGCTGGCGTGTCCGATCGTCTCGGCGCTCGATCGCTGGCTCGCCGATTCCGTGCAGCCCGCCGCGATGCGCTGGTTCGGCGCGCGCGTCGTCGAGATCAAGCAGATCTCCGCCTATTCCTGCCGCGGCATGAACGGCAATTCGCGCGCGCATATTTCCGAGCACGCCTTCGGCAATGCGCTGGATATCGCGGGCTTCACGCTCGCCGACGGGCGGCATGTGTCGGTGAAAGACGGCTGGAAGGGCATGCCGGAAGAGCAGGGCTTTCTGCGCGACGTGCAGGCCGCGGCCTGCCAGCAGTTCACGACCGTGCTGGCGCCGGGCTCCAACGTTTATCACTACGATCACATCCACGTCGATCTGATGCGACGCGCCAGCCAGCGCGTTATCTGCCAGCCCACAGCTAGCTCGGGCGAGGAAATCGCCGCACGGGCCTCGCAGCGCAATCCCTATGCTTCGCGCGAACCGTTCGTGACGGGATCGCTCGGCGGCCGCAAAGCCCTGGTCCATCGGCGCAGGGTCAACGAGGAAGACGAATTCGAAGACGAATAGGGCCTGCGGATGGAGCAGTGCAGATCAGGTAGCCTTGGCGTGATAGCCCGCGAGAAACATCCGCGTGGCGCTTGCGACCACCTCGGCGATGCGTTCCGCCGAAGGCGCCGGCGCCGCCTGAAAAACAAATGGCATGAACAGCGACGCCTGGCACATCTGCATGAACTGCGTCGCCGCCAGCTCGCAGTCCTCGATCTCAAGATCGCCCGCCGCCACACGCGTGTCGAGGTAAGCCGCAAGCCTGGCGATCTTGTGGGCCACCACGTTGTTGTAGAAGCTTCGACCCACCTCCGGCATCCGCTCGGCGATCGCCATCACTGTGCGGGTGGCCGATCCGCCGCCGGGCCGGCACAGCGTCTGCATGTAGGCCCGACCGAAATCCATCAATGTCGTGGTGACGTCCCGTTCGGGATCGAAGTTGAACGTCACTTTGCCCTGTTCGAGCGTTTCCTCCTCGACGATGGCTTCGAACAGCCGGTTCTTGTCGGCGAAATACACGTACAGCGTTCCCTTGGAAACGCCGGCGGAGCGGGCGATTTCGCCCATGCTGGCGCCGTCGAAGCCCAAATCCATGAAAACCTTGCGGGCACCGTCGAGAATTTGACGACGTTTTGAGCTGTCCTCGTCGCCGACGAGCTGGAGGGTGTTAGGATGAACTGCAATCATTGGTTTAGCTTTTCTCGAAAGATTCCGGACGTCCAACGCACAGCAAGGCAGGCGCAGCCTATGGTGCGGTTTAAAGGAATATCTTGACCGAACCGTTCGGTCAATGTTAATTTGATTATTGGCGGGGATGGCGGGGCCTGTATTTGGCTATGCTTGCATCGCAACATTGGAATGGGGGGCCGTGATGGCCGCAGCGAGAGACCAGGCCGCACGTATCCTTCGTCCGGATCCGGATGGAAAGGAAATCGCGCGCGACCCCTCCACGGGCATCGCCGCGTCGCCACATGCTCAACCTCCGGAAGAGACGGTCGCGCGCCGCCCCGCGGAGGCGCCGGGCAATCCGGCAATCGACCACCCGTCCGCCTCGCCCGCCGCACCTGCCGCCGCCGTATCCGCTGCGCCGAAACCGGGAAAACGCAAGCTGGCCCTGATGGGCGTCGGCAGCCTGCTCGCGCTCGCCGTCGCGGCCTATGGCGTACATTATGTTCTGGTCGGACGCTTTTACGTCTCTACCGACGATGCCTATGTCCGCGCCAACAACACCATGCTCGGCGCGCGGGTGTCCGGTCACATCGCGGCAATCCTTCCCGGCGACAACGTCGTGGTGCGGACCGGTGAGGTGATCTTCAGGATCGACGACGGCGATTACCAAATCGCGGTCGACGCCGCACGCACCAGGATTGCGACCCAGCAGGCCACCATCGACCGTATCGGCCGTCAGGTCACTGCATTGGAAAGCGCGGTCGAGCAGGCCAAGGCGCAGCTTGCTTCGGCGGATGCCTCCCTGAAGCGGGCCGGCCTCGACTTCGATCGTCAGCAGGAACTGAGCACCAAGGGATTCGCCTCGCGCGCAACCTTCGAGGTGTCCGAAGCCGCGCGCGACCAAGGCGTGGCTGCGGTGAAATCGGCGCAGGCCGCCTATGACGCAGCGCGCGACAATGTCGAGGTCACCAAGGCGCAACAGGCGGAAGCCCGCGCGCAGCTTGCGGAATTGCAGACATCGCTCGCCAAGGCTCAGCGCGATCTCGACTTCACGTCGGTGCGCGCGCCGGTCAATGGGACGTTCTCCAACCGTCTGGTCAACACCGGCGACTTCGTGGTGATGGGGCAACGGCTCGGCAATGTGGTGCCGCTTAATGACGTCTTTATCGACGCCAACTTCAAGGAGACGCAACTCAAGCGCATCCGTCCGGGTCAGCCTGTGACGATCTCGGTGGACGCCTACGGGCATCGCAAGTTCGCCGGCGTCGTCGACAGCATCTCGCCGGCGGCCGGTTCGGTGTTCACGCTGCTGCCGCCCGATAACGCCACCGGCAACTTCACCAAGATCGTGCAGCGGCTCCCGGTTCGCATCCGCGTGCCGAATGATGTCGCAAAGCAGAACCTGCTGCGCGCGGGCATGTCGGTCTACGCAACCGTCGATACCAGCAACGGCGCCAAGGATGCCGACAGCGAAGCCGATCTCGACGCGCCGGCCGTGGCCCAACCGCAATAATTTGCGTATCGGGCGGCGCGCCCGTTACGCAAGCATGCCCTGACCCGAGCAGACTATGGCTGATGCGACCTCCGCTTCACCGACGATGATGAACGCCGCGACGGCGCCGTCCGAGCGCATCGAGCCGCGACGGCTGTTTGCGTTTCTCATCATGGTGTTCGGGATGTTCATGTCGATCCTGGACATCCAGGTGGTCTCCGCATCGCTCAGCGATATCCAGGCCGGCCTGTCGGCAAGTTCGAGCGAGGTATCGTGGGTCCAGACGTCGTACCTGATCGCGGAAGTGATCGCGATTCCGCTGTCCGGATTCCTGTCGCGCGCGCTCGGCACCCGGTTGCTGTTCGCGACGTCCGCTGCCGGCTTCACCATCGCGAGTTTCGCGTGCGGGTTCGCCTCGTCGATCGAGCAGATGATCCTCTGGCGCGCGATCCAGGGATTTTTGGGCGCCGGCATGATCCCGACGGTGTTCGCATCGGCCTATACGGTGTTTCCGCGTTCGAAATTCCATATCGTCGGCCCGATCATCGGTCTGGTCGCAACGCTGGCGCCGACCATCGGCCCGACGGTCGGCGGCTTCATCACCGACGCGATGTCCTGGCACTGGCTGTTCTTCATCAACATCGTCCCCGGCATCGGCATCACCGTCGGCGTGCTCGTGCTGGTCGATTTCGATCAGCCGAATTTCAAACTGCTCGATCGTTTCGACTGGTGGGGCCTGATCGCGATGGCGGGGTTCCTGGGTTCGCTCGAATACGTGCTCGAGGAAGGGCCGCAATACGAGTGGCTGCAGGATACATCCGTGGCGGTCTGCGCGACGATTTGCGCGATCTCCGCGGTCGCCTTCTTCTGGCGCGTGCTGAGCGCGGAAGAGCCGATCGTCGATGTCAGGGCCTTCGCCGACCGCAATTTCGGCATCGGCTGCCTGCTCTCGTTCTGCATCGGCATCGGCCTTTACGGGCTGACCTACATGTATCCGCGCTATCTCGCGGAAGTGCGCGGCTATAGCGCGCTGATGATCGGCGAGACCATGTTCGTCTCCGGCATCGCCATGTTCCTCACCGCGCCGATCGTCGGACGTCTGATGCAGCGGGTCGACCTGCGCTACATCATCGCCTCGGGCCTCGTCATCTTTGCGTTCGGCTCCTGGCAGATGACCTGGATCACCCGCGACTACGATTTCTATGAGCTGCTGGTGCCGCAAATCCTGCGCGGGATCGGCATGATGTTCGCGATGGTGCCGACCAACACCATCGCACTCGGGACGCTGCCGCCGGATCGGGTGAAGAACGCCTCCGGGCTGTTCAATCTGACGCGCAATCTCGGCGGCGCGGTCGGGTTGGCGGTGATCAATCAGGTGCTGAATGAACGCACCGACCTGCACATCGCGCGGCTGCAGGAGCGGGTGACCTGGGGCAACGCCACCGCCACCGAAACGCTCAACATGTTCACCCAGCGCCTGCAGGGCATGGGCGACGCGGCGCTGATGGCGATGAAGCAACTGTCCCAGATCGTTCACCGCCAGGCGGTGGTGATGGGATATGGCGATGCCTTCTTCATGCTGACCGTGTTCTATTTCGGCCTCAGCCTGCTGGTCATGCTTTTGAAGAAACCGGCCTCAGCGTTCACGGAGCCGGCGCACTAGCGTTGGGCGTGAGCTATTCCGAGAACCGGTGCCCACTTTTCGGGATCATGCCGATGATATTGTCTGCCGCGGCGGTTCATGCTTGAACGGCGGCATGACGCGCAGCCTTTCCATCTCTCAGCGAGGATCGCTCCTGCGTGTGCAGGCGGCTTCCGCGCAATGGATCGCAACCGCGCTGGCGCTGACGCTCGCGGGGTGGCTTGCGGCATTGGCGGGATTGCTGGCCATCGCCAATCGCGTCCATGACGACGTGCCATATCTGCTGGCGATCAAGCTGCCGCTGTTGCAGTCGCGCCCCGAATTGATCTTCGCCGGCGAGAGCCGCACGGTTTATCAGGTCGATGCGAGTTTGGCCGCGCAGCTGATCGGCAAGCCCCAGGGCGCCGCGGTCAACATCGCCTATGATGCCGGCGAGCCGCTGGCGCTGGAGGCCGCGATGCACCGCCAGCCCGATCGATTCCTGAAAGCCGATGTCGTCGTCAGCGTCGCGCCATTCCTGTTCAATGAGGGCGTGCGGTCGGCCGCGGTCTATCCGCAGGACGTAGCGGCCCGGCTTGGCGTCGTCGAACAGATGAGTTCGTTTCTGCCGCTGCGCGTGGGCACGCTGATCCGCTTCATTCGCGAAGCGTTCGGCGCCCGGCTCGCCGCCGACCAGCACCTCGCCGATCTCGCTGCCTTGCCCGCGGCGCTCGGTTTGAAGATCATCGACCGCACCCAGCCTGACGACCGCTGGCCGGCGGAAATCGGCTCGCACGCGCATTACGCCAACTGGGATCTGTCCGGTCCCAAGGCGCGCTTCGAGATCGCGGCGCTCTGCGACATGGTGGCGCTGACGCGCAAGTTGACCGTCGTGGTGCCGCCGTGGGCGCCGCGCTACGACCGCGCTCATGACCCGTCGTGGCGGGACAAGGACGATCAATACACGGCCCTGGTCGTCGACGCCGGCCGCCGCTGCGGCTTCGACGTCCTCAATATTCAGTCGATCCCTGGACTGGATCAGGGCAACTACGCCGACGAGATGCACGTCAACGCCTCCGGCGTGCCGATCTATACCCGCTACATCGTATCGCGGCTGAAGCGTTAGCTAGCCGCGCGATGCTGTTCAGCTCCTATACGTTCCTGTTTCAATTCTTCCCCGCAACGGTGCTGGCGTTCGCCGCCGCGCGCCGCCATTCGCCGCGCGCCGGCATCATGGTGCTGGCCGGCGCGTCGCTGTTTTTCTATGGCGCGTGGCGGCCGGTCTATCTGCTGCTGCTGATCGCCTCGATCGGCGTCAATTTCGCGCTCGGCTTGCGGATGGAAGATCCGCTTCGCCGCCGCGCTATCGGCACGTTCGGCGTTGCGCTCAATCTCGCGGTACTCTGCTATTTCAAATACACCAATTTCATCTTCGACGGCCTGAATACGCTGACCGGCGCGCCATTGCCGTTCGTCAACATCGTCCTGCCGCTCGGCATCTCGTTCTTCACCTTCCAGCAGATCGCCTATCTGGTCGACGTGATGCGCGGCGCCAGGATCGAGCGCGACATCGTCAGCTACACACTGTTCGTATCGTTCTTCCCGCATCTGATCGCGGGGCCGCTGGTGCACCACGCCGAGATGATTCCGCAATTCAAGCGCGGCCGCACCGGCCGTTCCGCGGTGCTGGCGGCGCGGGGACTGGCGATCTTCGCCGCCGGCCTGTTCAAGAAGGTGGTGATCGCCGACAATCTCGCGCAGTTCGTGTCGCCGGTGTTCGCGCATCTCGACGCCGGCGGCGGCGTCACCACGCCCTGGGCCTGGCTCGCCACATTGGCTTATACGTTGCAGATCTATTTCGATTTCTCCGGCTATTCCGACATGGCGATCGGACTGGCGCTGTTGTTCGGCATCCGGCTGCCGGTGAATTTTCGTTCTCCCTATCGGGCGAATTCGATCATCGAATTCTGGCGGCGCTGGCACATCACGCTGTCGCGTTTCCTGCGCGATTATCTCTACATTCCGCTCGGCGGCAACCGGCTTGGCGAACAGCGGCGCTACATCAATTTGCTGGTGACGATGCTGCTTGGCGGGCTCTGGCACGGCGCGGGCTGGAATTTCCTGGTCTGGGGCGGCCTGCACGGCATCTATCTCGGCATCAACCATCTCTGGCGCGCCTGGCGTGGCGAGGCGCGCGCCGCGGCAAGCGGTTTGGCCGCGAAAGGGCCGGCGAAAGCATTGTCCTGGGCCATCACCTTCGTTGCCGTCGTGGTGGCCTGGGTATTCTTCCGCGCCCGGACGGCTGCCGGCGCGTGGCAGATGCTGGCCGGCCTGTTCGGGTTTGAGGCTGGCAGCTCGGCTTACGCATCGCCCGGCATCCTGCGGCTGATGGATTTGCCCATCCTGGTGGGCGAGGAACGATTGCTGCTGATCGGCGGTGGCGCGATCGCGCTGGCGTTGGCGGTCGCGCTGGCTCTGCCCAATGTCCCGCAACTGTTCGGCTATCGCGAGTACCGCCACGCGCCCGAGAAGGCCAACTTGCTGCGATGGCGGCCGAATGGAGCATGGGCGCTGCTTACCGCGCTGGCCTTGGCGATCTCGCTGTTCGGCATGTGGCAGCGGCTTGAATTTTTGTATTTTCAGTTCTGAGCGGCGCGTTGTACCCGCCATATTGCAAAACGCCCGTGATACATTTATAAGCAGCGCTTCGTCGCTCGAACCGGGGAGGATTTGCATGATTTCGATGTATTCGCAGATCGCGCCCTCGCGTCCGAAGCCCATGCGGGACGCCTGTCTGGCCCTTTGAGGGCCGTTTCCGTCAGCATTGATCGGGCCTGACGTCCCGATCTACCAAAGTTTCCCGGTAAGCCACCGACATTTTTTCAACGACGCTGGCGTTCGGCCCGATGCCGCCGCTCGTCAATCAACGGAGCCGGCGTGCGCGCAAGCGTAGCCGGATGACGCCATGACCGCTTCTGTCGACAAGCGCCCCGCCGCGATACGCGTGGTGATCCCGTTCGTGTTTCGTCACTGGCTCGACCAGCCGGCGCGCGCCGCTGTTGTCGCCGGCGGCCTGTTAGGTGCGACCGCCGCCGACCTGTTCATGCCGGTATTCTCCGGGCATCTGGTCGATGCGCTGACCCTGGGTGCGGCGGATCCGGCCGCGCGCCGCGCGGCGCTATCAGCCTTTTGCGCCATCGTGGCGCTGGGTCTGGTCTCGATGACGCTGCGTCTGTTCGGGTTGCACGCGATCGTGCCGTTCACGCTGCGGATCATGTCCGACGTGTCGCGCGACGCCTTCATGCGCGTGCAGCGCTTCTCGACCGACTGGCACGCCAACAGCTTTGCCGGCTCGACCGTGCGCAAGGTCACCCGCGGCATGTGGGCGCTCGATCTGCTCAACGACACCATCCTGATGGCGCTGCTGCCGTCGCTGGCGGTGTTGCTGGGGTCGATGATCCTGCTCGGGCTGCACTGGTCCTCGCTCGGCCTCGTGATCGCGCTGGGCGCGCTGGTCTATGTGTCGATGACGGTGGTGTTCTCGACCCGCTATATCGCGCCGGCGGCACGCATCTCCAACGCGTGGGATACCAAGGTCGGCGGCACGCTGGCCGACGCCTTGACCTGCAACGCGGTGGTGAAATCGTTCGGCGCCGAAGCGCGCGAGGACGCGCGGCTGGCGCGCGTCATCAGCCGATGGCGCACGCGGGTGCGGCGGACCTGGCTGCGCTACAACTACACCTCAACGGCGCAGCTTGCGGTGCTGCTGTGCCTGCGCGCCTCCGTGATCGGCGGCGCGTTGCTGCTGTGGATGGCCGGCCGCGCCTCGCCGGGCGACGTCACCTATGTGCTGACCAGCTACTATATCATCCACGCTTATTTGCGCGATGTCGGCATGCACATCAACAATCTGCAGCGTTCGGTCAACGACATGGAGGAGCTGGTGGCGATCCATGACGAGGCGATCGGCATAGCGGACGCGGCCAATGCGAAAGCGATCGATATCCAGGGCGGGCGCATCGTGTTCGAGGACGTGACGTTCCATTACGGCGGTCATCGCATCGCGCTATATGACGGCCTGTCGGTGGATATCCGCGCCGGTGAACGCGTCGGCCTCGTCGGACGCTCCGGCTCCGGCAAGACCACCTTCGTCAAGCTGGTGCAGCGGCTCTACGATGTCTCCGGCGGGCGCATCCTGATCGACGGCCAGGATATTGCTGAAGCGACGCAGCATTCGCTGCGCAGCCAGATCGCCATCGTGCAGCAGGATCCGATCCTGTTTCACCGCTCGCTGGCCGAGAACATCGCCTATGGCCGGCCCGGCGCCAGCTCGGCGGCGATCGAGCAGGCCGCGCGCCTTGCCAACGCGCATGAGTTCATCCTGCGGCTGCCGAAAGGCTACGGTACGCTGGTCGGCGAGCGCGGGGTCAAGCTGTCGGGCGGCGAGCGGCAGCGCGTGGCGCTGGCGCGCGCGTTCCTCGCCGACGCCCCGGTCTTGATCCTCGACGAGGCGACGTCGAGCCTTGATTCCGAATCGGAAGCGCTGATTCAGCAGGCGATGGAACGGCTGATGAAGGGACGCACCTCGATCGTGATCG
>Ga0207707_10006227_pt1 | contig 10424 bp, 8 predicted proteins | sample KBSC83BmetaG_FD_184336 | JGI IMG/M metagenome (GOLD analysis project Ga0207707, IMG submission 184336) | Corn rhizosphere microbial communities from Kellogg Biological Station, Michigan, USA - KBS C8-3B metaG (SPAdes) (version 2) | ecosystem: Host-associated > Plants > Roots > Rhizosphere ... | reverse complement strand
GTGCGTCATGATCAAATCAGTCGGCTTGGTGCCGACCGGCTGCGTACGATGCTTGTGCCGGGCGGTGTTCTCTACGACCTCAAGCAGGTGTTGCCGGTCGAGGCAAGCGACGCCCGGCTGTGAATTTGGAAATGAGAGCGCCGCCGGATCGGCGCCTCTCATCGGGAGATTGGTGGCATGAAGGTTCTGGTAACGGGCGTCGCGGGTTTCATCGGCTCGCAAACCGCAAGGACCTTGCTTGCCCGTGGGGATGACGTCATCGGCCTCGATAACCTCAACGATTATTATGACGTCAATCTAAAGCTCGCTCGCTTGGCACGGCTGCAGGGACAGAACAATTTTCATTTCGTAAAGGCCGATCTTGCCGACCGCCATGAAATCGAGCGGGTGTTTGAGGAACACAGGCCTGAACGCGTCGTCAATTTGGCGGCGCAGGCCGGCGTGCGTTACGCGTTCGAAAACCCTCATTCCTATGTGGACTCAAACCTCGTCGGCTTTCTGCACATCCTGGAGGGTTGCCGTCATCATGGGGTCCAGCATCTGGTTTATGCTTCTTCCAGTTCGGTTTACGGAGCCAACACCCGGATGCCGTTCAGCATCCACGACAACGTCGATCATCCGTTGAATCTCTATGCCGCCAGCAAGAAGGCCAACGAGTTGATGGCTCATTCTTATTCCCACCTGTATAAATTGCCGGTCACGGGCCTGCGCTTCTTCACCGTCTATGGTCCCTGGGGACGGCCAGACATGTCGCTCTTTCTGTTTACAAAAAAGATCATTGCGGGCGAACCGATCGATGTCTTCAATTTCGGACAACACGCGCGTGATTTTACCTTCATCGATGATATTGTTGAGGGCGTTGTAAGGACGCTCGACAAAGTCGCAGCGCCGAATCCCGACTGGAATGGCGCCGAGCCGGATCCGGGAACGTCGGCTGCGCCTTACCGTCTCTATAACATCGGCAATAATCAGCCGGTGGAACTGATGTATTTCATTGAATGCATCGAGAAGGCAGTGGGCAGGAAGGCGCTGAAGAACATGCTGCCGCTTCAGCCGGGCGACGTACCGCGTACCTTTGCAGATCTTGATGCCTTTGTGGCTGATATCGGCTTTCAGCCCAAGACGCCGATCGAAGAGGGCGTGCGGCGCTTCGTTGACTGGTACAGGGATTTTTATTGCGCCGCTTGAAACTTTCGCAGAAGACCAGCCCGAACCGAATATCAATCGAACGCGCGGGGCGCTCCATGAACTCAGCGTCAGACCTCGGATCAAGTCCCGCGAGGGCTGTAGGTACCGTTCGGGGCCGAAAGCTGATGTTCCTCGTCACGGAAGATTGGTATTTCGTTTCACATCGGCTCGAACTTGCGATCGCCGCGCGTCAGGCCGGGTATGACGTGATGGTGGCTACCCGTGTCGACCGGCACGGCAAACGCATCACGGATGCCGGCCTCGCGCTTCGCCAGGTGGCTTTCAACCGCGGCGGGCATAATCCCCTCCAAGAGCTTCGCACGCTTGTGCATCTAGTCCGGCTCTATCGTCGAGAGGCTCCCGACATTGTCCATCATGTTGCGCTCAAGCCCGTAATCTACGGATCGCTTGCCGCGCGGATAGTTGGAACCAGAAGTGTCGTTAACGCGCTCGCCGGACTCGGCTACGTATTCTCGTCGGTTGGCTTGCGTGCGAAAATGTTACGTTGGATCATCAAACCTGCGCTCAAATTCGCCTTAGGAGCAAAGAACACTCGTCTGATCGTTCAGAACAGCGATGATCGGGAAAGGATCATTGCCGAGGGATTGGCGGGCGCTAGGTCCATCAGCGTCATTCGCGGCTCAGGTGTCGATCCCGGCGCCTATCGCCAGGTCACGGTTGCGAGCGAAACGCCTCTGGTCATTTTGCCCGCGCGGCTTCTGTGGGAAAAAGGCGTCGGCGAGTTCGTGGAAGCGGCGCGGCTGTTGCGCCTTAAGGGTATCAAGGCGCGTTTCGTGCTGGTCGGAAAACCCGACCTGGCAAATCCGGCTAGCGTCAACGAGCTGGAAATCGATGCGTGGGTTAGTGAGGGCGTCGTGGAATCTTGGGGATGGCAGGAAGACATGCCGAGCGTATTTGCTCAAGCGCAGATCGTATGCCTGCCAAGTCACCACGAAGGGCTTCCAAAAGCTCTGCTTGAGGCTGCCGCAAGCGGATGCGCGATTGTCGCAACCGATATTCCGGGTTGCCGGCAGATCGTGCAGCACGGAGTTACAGGCTGGCTCGTTCCGGCGCGGGATGCTCAAGCGCTTGCAACGGCGTTGCAACAGGCGATCGAGCAACCTGACTTGCGTCAAAAATACGGTGCTTCCGCGCGGGTATTGGTAGCAGCGGATTTTTCTATAAGTCGCGTGGCAAGGGAAACGATCGCTGTATACGACAAGGTTTTGGCATGACCAGGTTCAAGCCGACGCCGGACAGACGGTTGAACCCGGCGGCCAGTTCGTATAAAGCGCAAAATTGTTAGTAGTGAGACGGCAGAAACACGGCGCGAGTCTAACGTCTTGTAATAGTGGGGTCTCTGACATTGAATTCGAAAGCGACGCCGGCCGATCGAATTGCGGTTGTGGTGTCTTCGCTTGGTGGCGGTGGTGCCGAACGCGTGGTCGTCGATCTGTGCCGTCATCTGCGCGATAGCGGTCGGGAAGTGAGTTTGATTACGCTGAGCGGCGACGATCCTGACGCTTACGCGGTTCCGGCAGGTGTTCAGCGTGAACGCATGGAAATTCGACGTTCGGCCAGCTCGCTGCTGGATACGATCCGATTCTCGCTACGCCATATTGCAGCGATGCGTCGCAAGATCATGTCACTCAGTCCCGACGTCGTCGTCAGTTTCGTTGACCAAACCAATGTGCGGACCGTATTGGGACTTTTCGGTACTGGCATTCCGGTTATCGTTTCGGAGCGTGTTCACCCGGCTCACAATCCGATCTCGCGCGGGTGGAGAGTCTTGCGGCGCCTGACTTATCCTTTCGCGGCTGCGGTCACCGTTCAAACCGAGGATGGTGCCGAATGGTTCAGGCGTTGGACCCGTGTGAGGCATCTGGTCGTGATTTCGAACGCCGCGCGATATCCGCAGGATCTTGGGACTGATTTCGCCGAGCCCCCTGCTTCTGCCTCTCGCCCACTGATCCTTGCGATAGGACGCTTGATCAGGCAAAAGGGCTTCGATCTACTTTTCGATGCCTTTCACCGTTCCCGCCTTTTTGAAAGCGGATGGCATTTGACGGTCCTCGGAGAAGGTATTGAGCGGTCATCCCTGGTGCAGCAAGCAGCCAAGCTTGGCATAGCAGAAGCATTGGATCTTCCCGGGCGTGTCGACGACGTAGGTCGGTGGCTGAAGCAGGCGGACCTTTTTGTGCTGTCTTCCCGCTACGAAGGATTCCCGAACGCGTTGATGGAAGCGATGCAATTGGGGTTACCGTGCATCAGCTTTGACTGTCCTAGCGGCCCCAGAGAAATGATTGAGAATAATGGCAATGGCTGTCTTGTTCCCGCCGAAGATATCGATGGACTGAGTGAAGCATTGCGGCGTCTTGCCACTGACGTGGACCTTCGCCGCCGCCTTGCGGCCGAAGCGACCAAGATCAGTGACCGCTTTTCCCCAGTGATTGTTTACAAGCGCTGGCTTCAACTGATCGACGCGGTTTTCGCCGGCGATTTAAGAGGACAAGGCATGGAATACTCGCCGAAAGCTGGGAGGCGGAGCGTTGGCAGCAGTCAACCCAAGCAAGATCATGGGGTGGGATGGTGAACACTCGAAAGGTGCCTAGCATCCTTTTCACCATTGGATCCTTCACCGTCGGCGGAACCGAGAGCCAACTCGTCATGTTGGTGGAGCGGCTCGTGGCTCGCGGGTGGAGGGTGAGCGTTTTCGGCTTGGAGAAATCGGGACAACTTGTCGAAAGGTTCGAGCGCACCGGGGCGCGTGTGCTCGATGGCGGCTATCGCGCGACGGCAAGCGCGTATATAAAAGCCCTCCAATTGGGCGTTTGCGAGATTCGGCTTCTCTGGAACGCGCTCACCACTCGCCCCGACGTCATCCACTCCTTTTTGCCGCTCTGCAATTTCATGAGCACGCTTGCCGGGCGAATGGCATTTGTTCCACTGCTCATAACTTCGAAGCGCGCGCTGGCCAAGCATCAGGACCGTCATCCCAACCTGAAATGGATGGATCGGATCGCCAACGCCCTATCGGATGTGATTACGGCAAACTCGCAGGCCGTCGCCAGCGATACTCACGCGCGCGACGGCTATGATGTTTCGCGCATCATCGTTATCCCTAACGGTTTGGATTTCAACCGCCTCGACGAGGCGCGTCATCACCGCGATGAAACTCGCAACAAGCTGGGGCTTTCGCAAGCGGATATTGCGATTGCGATGGTCGCCAACCTTATTCCGTACAAAGGCCATAGAGAGCTTATCGAGGCATTCGCCCGCGTCGCGGCCGACGATCCCCGCCTTAAATTGTTCCTGATAGGGGAAGACCGGGGAGTTAAAGAGGTCTTGATCGGCGACGCCCGCCGGCTCGGTGTGGCGGACAGAGTAACCCTGATGGGTCAGAGGAATGACGTGCCGATGCTGTTGTCGGCAATGGATTTGGGCGTCATGTCGTCGCATCAGGAGGGATTCTCCAATGCGTTGCTGGAGAAGTTGGACGCGGGACTACCCGTTGTCGCTACCAATGTCGGCGGCAACCCAGAGGCCCTGGAGGGTATGCCGAATTGCATCCTCGTTGAGCCAAGGGATCCGGACGGCCTGGCGCGGGGGTTGACGGACGCCATCGGCAACCTTGGCACAGACGATCAAAACCGGAAAATCCGGCAAAGCCTTGTTCGCCAGCGGTACTCGGTCGACGCCATGGTCGACGCTTACGAGCACCTCTACAGGAGTCGGCGAAAAGCTTGATTCGAGAGCCGAAGTCCGTTTGCGATCTGGACCACATCGAGGAGCCGTCTCGTTGTAAACCTATCAGCTCACCTCGCATCATTTAGTTCCACGCGAGCGCCCGATCAAATATTGGAGTGCGCCGGGGTGATACCAAACGGCTGTCTCGCCTTCGGCTGGTTGTGTAGTCAGCTTGCCCTCGAGCGTTTTGCCGATGCTATCGACCAGCAATGGCAATGCAGCGGCCAGTTGCAGATAAGGATAGGTAACAAATGAATCTTGAGCCGTGGGCGCAATAATTGCCTGCGCTACAACGGGCCCAGTGTCGATACCAGCATCGACTACATGGATCGTCACACCGCAGTGCTCCGCGTCGTCGTTCAGCAACGCCCAATACGCTCCATGCGCGCCCCGGTATTTTGGCGTGATACCTGCATGAGTATTGAGAAAGGTAGCGGGAACTGATTCAAGGACTTTTCGTCCAATGATACGCGTGCCATTAACAACAATGACCTTGGGCGACAGTGCGCGGATTGCCGCAATGGTTTCCCCGTCGTTAATGCTTGAAACCTTTTGCAAATACGCTTCAGGAATTGCCGCATCGTCGAGCCGATATTCGGCGAAAATTGAGCGTAAGCGTTTCTTGGCGACACGCGCGAGCAGCGGCTGGATCGCTGTCAAGAAAACGAGCTGCGATAGCGTTGAGCGGAGTCCCACTCTTCGGATGCGATTGCGCACAAGAGCTAATTTTGATACCGGCTCTTCAATGATTGCAGGGAATTTACCGAATTGACTGGCGAGATGGTTGTATACGATCGACGTGCTCAGGCCGGGACCTCCGAGGAGCAGGATAGGGCTGGTCAAATGAAGTCATCCATCCGAAAGGATTGCATGCCGTGCGTCTTGCGCATTCTCGCAAAATGACGAAGGATTGAGGTGAGAAATTCTAGATTCTCATCCAAATTAACCCCGAAATTGTGGGGATGCCACCATAGATGAAATATGCCATTTTGAGATGCCGCGGCATCAATTGTTTTTTTGGTGCGGGATAGCCGCAATCTGTCGATTGGCGCGAGCGTTTTTGAATATGGACGCAGAAATCGGCTCGACGCAATTTCTGTCAGTCCATCGACCTGCGTCGGACGCCGGACATGATCTCCGGTGAAGTTGAAATACTGGTCCGCGAGGCGTCCCGCCCGCCGGAACCTGTTTTGACCGGAGGCGTTGGTCGGCCGATAAAGCCACGAGCGCTCAGTTCCGCGAAACGTCTTCAGGCCGGCCATTTGAACGATTGCAAGGTGCTCCCGGGAATACTGGTTCCGGGGAAAGACAATGCTTTTCAGTTCGATGCCTTGCCGTCGCGCAACCAAAATGGCGGCCTCGATGTCTGCCTTAAATTCATTCGAAGTCTGTCCTTCTTCAAGACAATAGTAATGCGAGAAAGTGTGTGTCGCGATTTCCTGACCTGGACAGGCCTGAATCTTTTTAAGGAGACTGAAGCCGAAATAGTGAGGGTCGTCTCTCTCGTTTTGCCCAACCTCGTTGAGATAGCTGTAATTTGAGAGAAGCGTTTTTCGATAGCCCGGTCGCAAGGAAGGAAGACTGGCCATCAGTTCATCTTTGTTCTCGCAAAACAGAAACCCCACAGTTGCCCATGTCGCACGAATTCCAAATCGATCAAACAGCTCCAGCAATCGTGGAATCCCCTCGCGAACGCCACGTATATTCGCCCCATATTGTGCGACGCTGAGGTGATCCCTTACTCCCCACATCAGTTCGAAGTCCAACGAGATCACGAAATGGGAATTCTTGTAACCCTCCATATCGTCCGGCTCCGAGACTGCTTTTCTGCGGAAGTTCGCAGGCAACATAGCATTCAAGAGTGTCGATGCAATATTTCGGGCGGCTTTTGGTGCTCAACGCTCGGCGCCGTCTTGATTTGATAACAGGCCGTCGGTAGTAATTGTTCGTACTTAATCGGGTGAAAGATCAAGCTATATGTGCGGAATCGTTGGCTTTCTCGGCAGCGCCGGACCGGCGGGACAAGATACCGCGGTCGTGCGGCGAATGGCCGACCTGATCAGGCATCGGGGACCTGATGATGACGGTGTATGGGGGGACGCTGAGGCCGGTATTGCGCTGGCCCAGCGCCGTCTGGCCATTGTCGATTTGTCTCCTGCGGGGCATCAGCCGATGCTCTCATCGTGCAAGCGCTACGTTCTCGTGTTCAATGGTGAAATCTACAACTACGATCAAATTCGCCGAAAGCTCGATGCCGAAGCAACGCATGCGTGGCGTGGTCATTCCGATACCGAAGTACTTTTGGAAGCCATTGCGCGCTGGGGGCTGAAGCAGGCGCTGGAGCTTTGTGCCGGCATGTTCGCTTTGGCCCTTTGGGATCGTCGCGAACGCACGCTGATCCTTGCCCGCGACCGGCTCGGTGAAAAGCCGCTCTACTACGGCCGCATCGGCAGAAGCTTCGCCTTTGCCTCCGAGCTGAAGGCTTTTCGCGCGCATCCCGCGTGGAATCCTGAAATCGATCGCGACGCTGTAGCGTTGCTGATGCGCCACAATTATGTGCCGGCACCCTATTCGATTTACAAAGGCTTTCGCAAACTGCGCCCCGGTCACTTCCTCGTCCTTGCCGAGGGAGATCGCGAGCCGCGCATCGAAGCTTATTGGAGCGCGCGAAACGCAGCCGAGACGGGTCGCGCCCGTCCTTTCGAGGGCAATCGTGACGAGGCTGTCGCTACGCTCGAGTCTTTGCTGAAACAATCGATCAAAGGACAAATGATGGCGGACGTGCCGCTGGGCGCGTTCCTTTCGGGCGGCATCGACTCCTCGACGGTGGTCGCGATCATGCAGTCGATGAGTACTCAGCCGATCCGGACATTCACCATCGGCTTTCATCTGGCCGGCTACAATGAAGCCGAGCAAGCCAAGGAGGTCGCGCGGCACCTCGGCACGGACCATACGGAACTCTACGTCTCCGAGCGGGATGCGATGAGCGTCATCCCCAGCCTGCCGGAGATTTACTGCGAACCGTTCTCGGACTCGTCGCAGATCCCGACCTACCTGGTTTCAAAGCTGGCGCGCCAGAACGTTACGGTCTCGCTGTCTGGCGATGGCGGCGATGAACTGTTTTCCGGCTATACGCGCTATGCACTTGCCGACGAATTCTGGCGGAAGCTCGCGCGGGTTCCGCGTTCGCTGCGGCGCGCGACGGCGGGCCTGGCGACACTTCCTTCTCCGGCGTTCTACGACCGGCTGGCGGGTCCGTTGATGCCGCTGATGCCGGAACATCGTCGCTATGGAAGGGTCGGCGACAAGGTTCACAAGGCAGCCAAGTTGTTGTCGATGCAGACCGCCGACGATGTTTACCGCCATCTTTGCTCGCACTGGACCAATCCGGCGGATATCGTCATGGGAGGTCGCGAACAGCCGACGATGTTGACCGGGCTCGATGCGCTGCCAGGCCTGCCCGGCAACGTCGAGCGGATGATGTATGTCGATCTGATGAGCTATCTTCCCGACGACATTCTTGTAAAGGTCGACCGGGCTGCGATGGCCGTAAGCCTCGAGACGCGTGTGCCGATGCTGGATCATCGCGTCGTCGAGTTTGCAATGTCGCTGCCGCTGGCAATCCTGCGCGCCGAGAACACCACCAAATGGCCCCTGAGGCAGCTGCTTTACAAACATGTTCCCAAGGAGCTCGTCGAGCGCCCCAAGATGGGCTTTGGCGTGCCGATCGACAACTGGCTGCGCGGAGCCCTGCGCGATTGGGCGGAAGATCTGTTGAGCGAGACCCGACTGAAGGCCGATGATTTCTTCGATCCTGCGCCGATCCGGCTCGCTTGGCAGGAGCACCTATCGGGAAGGCGAAACCAGCAGTACCTGCTTTGGGATGTCCTGATGTTTCAGGCGTGGCGGGTGGCGCAAAAAGGCCACCAGCCAGCCTTGGCGGCATGACGGGTAGCCGACACAATGAATGTAGCCAGGTGTCGCTGGCCCCCCATAAGCCGCATTTTGTTTTATGATATGCAATTGCGAGTTGCACCGCGATTCGGCTAGATCATGGAACCATCGCTTTGCAGCGCAGTTGAATCATTATTGCCGGCAACATGACAAATTCTTGTGCCACTTTGAGCATCGCCGACGCTCCTGTCTCAGCCGACCCGGTGGGCAGTGTGTACAAAGGGCAGGGCGTGCTTGGCGTGGCCGTTGATTGGGTGGCCAATTCTCGCAACAGGAAAAAAATGATTCTCGTAACAGGCGCGGGCGGCTTTGTCGGGACAGCAGTTGTCTCCGAATTAGCCAAGCAAGGGATTTCCTATCGGGCAGTCACTCGTGAACCGCGCGAGGGCTATTTCAGTATTGGAAACATTACCCCCCAGACCGACTGGACCGCCGCCCTTGATGGCATCGACTCGATCATCCATCTGGCATCGCGTGCTCATGTGATGAACGAGGCCGTCGCTGATCCGATCGCTCACTTCCGTTCCGTCAATGTTGACTCGACCTTGAGTCTGGCGAGGCAGGCCATCAAGTCGGGCGTCAAACGGTTCGTGTTCATCAGCTCGATCAAAGTGAACGGCGAAGCGACCGAGCCAGGTCGCCCGTTCACGGCTGAAGACCCGCCCAACCCCCAAAATCCCTACGCGCAATCCAAGCTCGACGCCGAGCAAGGCCTGCTCGCCCTGTCCAGAGGGTCCAGCCTGGAAGTAACAGTGATCCGTCCGCCGCTGGTCTATGGACCCGGCGTGAAGGCAAATTTCGCCACGATGATGGATTGGGTCAATCGTGGAATTCCGTTGCCGCTGGGCTCCGTCCATAACAGGCGCTCCTTTGTTTTCGTGGGCAATCTGGCTGATCTTATTGTCTTGACTGCGATCCATCCAAATGCCGGGGGACAGGTTTTCCTGGTCAGCGATGGCGAGGATATTTCGACAACCGAATTGTTTAGAAAGATAGCGCAGGCACTCGGGCGGCCCTCCCTGGTAATGCCACTTCCGGCGTCGCTCGTTACCCTGATGGCCGCAGCGATCGGGCAAAGCGCAGTCGCGAGCCGTTTGATCGACTCGTTGCAGGTTGATGTCAGCAAGACCCGGGCGCTTTTGGGTTGGGAGCCGCGTAAGAATATTAGTGAAGGCCTGCGGCAGACCGCACGTTCCTTTCAAAGGCCTGACCGCCATCTTGACCGGGAAGCCAGATCGGCCTAGGCGGCCCCAACGTGTCCCGTCGGCGGGCTGCTGCATGGATGGCCGATCTGGGTTTGGTACCTCACCGGCTGGTTAGCAATGAAAAGAGCGTTCGATGTTCTTGTTTCAGCGTTGGGGCTGATCGTTCTCATGCCCGTCATGCTGATCATCGCATATCTTGTATCAAAGTCTTCCCCGGGCGGTGTCTTGTTCGTGCAAACCCGTGTCGGCAAATTCGAAAAACTTTTTCAATGCTACAAGTTTCGTACGATGTCGCATGGAGCCCCCTTAGCCGGTTCGCATGAGGTTGCC
>Ga0207707_10006225_pt1 | contig 10425 bp, 10 predicted proteins | sample KBSC83BmetaG_FD_184336 | JGI IMG/M metagenome (GOLD analysis project Ga0207707, IMG submission 184336) | Corn rhizosphere microbial communities from Kellogg Biological Station, Michigan, USA - KBS C8-3B metaG (SPAdes) (version 2) | ecosystem: Host-associated > Plants > Roots > Rhizosphere ... | reverse complement strand
GATCGGCGGCGTCAATCTCGACGGGAAGGATCCGGTGCTCGCGCGGACGTTGCTCGACTTGTCGCAGACGGCGCAGATCAGCGACAGCCTCAAGGTCGGACACCAGGTGCTCGAAGGCATCGCCGCGCACAACCCGCTGCATCGAGGCATCGTCGAGCAGGCGGGGTTCGCCGTGCTGAAGGCGCCCGACATTCCGTCGATCCTGGTCGAGACGGCGTTCATCTCGAATCCCGACGAGGAGCGCAAGCTCCGCAACCCGCGCGAGCAGCAGCGCTTCGCCGACTCGATCGCCGAGGGCATCCACCGCTACTTCGCGCAGAGTCCGCCGCTCGCGCGCGCCTGACGTCTCGTCGGCGCGCACGCGCTAGAATCCGCCGCCATGCGCCGCTTCCTCGTCGTGTTCGTCGCGTTGCTCGCGTTCGCGTTCGCATTCGAGCTGACGCCGTTCGCGCAGGCGCATCTGGTGACGCCGTGGACCGATGCGGTCGCCTCGGCGTCGGCCGCGCTGATGCGCACGTTCGACGCGACGGTCACGACCGACGGCAACGTGATCGCCTCGTCGACGAGCCCGTTCGCCGTGTCGATCGAGGCCGGGTGCAACGGCGTCGAGGCGACGCTCGTGCTGGTCGCGGCGATCCTCGCGTTCCCCGCGCCGTGGCCGCATCGGCTGCGCGGCATCGTCGTGGGCGTCGTCGCGGTCCAGGTCCTGAACGTGCTGCGGGTGATCAGCCTCTTCTATCTCGGCCGCTACGACCGCGACGTGTTCGAGTGGGCGCACCTGTACGTGTGGCAGGCGCTGATCATGCTCGACGTGCTGATCGTCTGGGTCGTCTGGGTACGGCTCGTGGCCCGCAACCCGGCGGCGTCGCCGCCGCTCGCCGCTGCGTGACACGCTTCGTTCTTCGGACGCTCGCGCTGCTGCCGCTCGCGTTCGCCGTCTGGTACTTCGCCGCGCCGATCCTGCTGTGGCCAGCCGTGCTGATCGTGCGCGCCGTGGCGCACACGAGTTTCGCCGATCTCGCTCGCGTGGTCGAGCAGTCCGGTGCGGTCGCGACGTTCGTGACGACGCTCGGGGCGGGCGTCGTCGCCGCGGAAGGCTTTGTCACCGTCGACGTCAACCTGCGCGCGTACGCGTTCGGCATGCCGCTCTTCGCGGCACTGACGCTCGCTGCGCACACGACGCGATGGAAGCGATGGCTCGCGATCGGTTATGCGGCACTGACGCCGGTCGTCGCGTTCGGTGCGCTCGCCGATTTCCTGAAGAACGTCGCGATCACGGCGGGACCCGCCATCGCGTCGCAGACGGGGTTCGCGCCGTGGCAGCGCGAGGCGATCGCGTTCGCGTTCCAGTTCGGATCGCTGATCCTGCCCGCGGTCACGCCGGCCGTCCTCTGGGTGGCGATGCACGGCCGCTACGTGGCGGCGTTGCGCGCGACGGGCTCGCCGGCGCCGGCCGAGCGCTGAAGGGCTAAGTCGATCGCTTGCGCAGCGCCTCGCGCTCGCGCAGCACCTTGCGCTGCACCTTGCCGGTTGTCGTCATCGGCAGCGCGTCGACGAACTCGATCTCCTTCGGATACTCGTATGGCGCGAGATGGCGGCGCACGTGCTGCGCGATGTCGGCTTCGAGCGCGGGCGACGGCGCGTAGCCGGGCGCGAGCACGATGAACGCCTTGACGACGTTGCCGCGCACCTCGTCGGGTGACGGCACCACCGCCGCGTTGACGACCGCCGGATGGCGCACGAGGCAGTTCTCGATCTCGGAGGGTCCGATCCGGTAACCCGCGGCCTTGAACACGTCGTCGGCGCGGCCCTGGTACCACAAGTAGCCGTCCTCGTCGCAGACCGCGACGTCGCCGGTGCGGCACCAGTCGCCGCTGTACTTCTTCCGCGTCGCTTCGGCATTGCCGAAATATTCGAGGAAGAAGATCGGATCGTCCGTGCCGTCCGGCGCGCGACGGTTGATCGCGATGTCGCCGGGCTCGCCCGGAGGAACCTCGTTCCCGTCTTCGTCGAGGAGCGCGATCCGGTGGCCCGGATACGGCCGGCCCATCGACCCGGGTTTCGCCGGCCAGAGCGTGTGCGAGTTGCCGACGATGTAATTCATCTCGGTCTGCCCGAACATTTCGTTGATCGTCACGCCGAGCGCGTCGCGCGCCCAATCGAACACCGCAGTGCCGACCGCCTCGCCGGCGCTCATGATGGTGCGCAGGTTGACGTCGAACGCTTCGCGCGGCCGCGGGAACGCCTTCATCATCAGCTTGAGCGCAGTCGGGAACAGGAACGTGTTGCGGATCTGATAGCGCTCGATCAGCCGGAACGCGCGCTCGGGATCGAAGCGGCCGCGATAGCCGACGATCGGCTGGCCGAAATAGAGCGCCGGCAGCAGCGCATCCATCAGTCCGCCGGTCCAGGCCCAATCCGCCGGCGACCAGAAAAGATCGCCAGGCTGCGGATAGCCGTCGTGCGAATGCGTGAAGCCGGGAAGATTGCCGATGATGCACCGGTGCGGCATCAGCGCGCCTTTCGGCGGGCCCGTCGTACCGCTCGTGTAGATCAGGATCGCCGGATCCTCGGCACGCGTCTTCGCCGCTTCGAAACGACGCGAAGCGCCGTCGACGAGCGTCTCGTACGCGACGACGCCGCGCGACTGCGCGCCGGCGACGCCGATCACGTGGGCAAGCTTCTCGCAGCGCTCGCGGATCGGCAGCAGGTTCGGCAACGACTGCGGATCGACGAACACGGCCTTCGCCTCGCTGTTCGCGAGCCGGTATTCGAGCGCTTCCGGCCCGAACAGGAACGACAGCGGCACCGACACGGCGCCGAGCTGATGAATCGCGACGTGCGCGATCGCCGTTTCCGGCCGTTGCGGAAGGATCAGCGCGACCCTGTCGCCGCGCCCGATGCCGTATCCGGCGAGCGCATTCGAGAGCCGGTTCGCCTGCTGCGAGAGGTCGAAGAACGTGTACGCCGCACGCGTCCCGTCCTCGTCTTCGTAGTACATCGCGAAGCGCGAGCGGTCGTTCGCCCAGCGTGTGCAGCAGGCGTGCGCGATGTTGAAATCCGCAGGCACGTCCCATCGCCAGGACGCATGGATTTCCGCGTAGCGATCGACGACGCTCATCGCGCGCAGTATAACCGTCGGTACTTGCGTGCCTCGCGGCGGCGCGGGCCGCGCTTCGTCAGCGACGCTGGGAGAGCGTGGACGGCCCGGTGACGGTGGTGGGAGCGCCGGTCGCGCTCGGCGCATGATGGCGTGTGCTGTCGAGCGGCTCGATCGCTGTCCACACCCAGTCGGGTTGCTGCTCGATCAGGCGTCCGAATCGCACGCGGTGCTCCGCCTTCTCAGTGGAGACCAGGTAGCGCTTCGCAGGCTGGTATTCGACCGCGGGCACGATCAGCGACTGCACCATCGGCTCGCCGTCGCGCTGCCGCAACGAGAGCAGCAATGCGCCGAAGCGCCGCCCGTTGATCGTCGTGCCCTCGCCGTCGATCGAATACTCCTCGGCGCTTCGCTTGCGCTGCTCGTTCACGTCGACGGCCGAGATCGTGTCGGCGACGATGCCGAGCCCGATCTCCGCGCGGTCGGCCGACGTGCGCTTCATCCGCCGGATGATGCCGAGCGTCCAGCGCGGCTGGCCGTGCGGATGGATCGCAACGAGCGTGCCGAGCGTGACCGCATTCGCGACCTGGATCGGCGCGACGAGCTTGAATCCCGTCTGCGACACGTCCTTCGCTTCCCACGGACCGCCGGGCGCCGCATGCGCGCCGATGCGGCGACGCGCAATCTCCCGCTTTCGTGTCGGCTCGTCGCGAATGCGGCCGAACACGGCGATGTCCATCGTGCTGTCGAAGCTCTCGCCGGTCGAGTCGACGCTGTCGAGCGGCTGTCGCGCGTCCTCGCGAAAGTAGCTCGCGATTTTCTGGAAGCCGACGATCGCGTCGACCGCTCCACTCGTCGCGATCCGCTCGCCTCGGCGAGCGAACGGCTTGAACTCCGGATCGACCTGCGCCGCGAGCTTCGTGAACAGCGTCAACTGCTCGCTGCGCCGCGGCGTCTTGCCCGACAGCGGATCGGCCTTGATCTTGTGCTCGAGCGTGACGACGTGCTGCATCATCACCGCGTGCAGCGGCCGCGTATCGAGGAACAGCACGCCGCTTTCGAGGGGTCCCGGCTTGCGGCGCCGCAGACCTTCGCGTCCCGCGAGATCGACGAAAAATGCGGTCGCGGCGCCCGGCTCGAGCGTCAGGCGCAACGGCGAGCACCAGTCGTCGAGCTCGCCCCAGATGAATTCGACCTGCCGCGCGGTGAGGCTGCCGGCGCTCATGAGCTGCAGCACCAGCGCGCGCAGGTATTCGTGCTCGATCGTCGTCGCCGTCGATTCGGCGAGCGTCACCATCTGTCGCTCGAACCGGCCGGAGCACGCGAGCGACATCAGGCCGTGCAGTTCCGCCCACTTCGCCGGAATCCACTGCTCGTGGCGAAAGAGCCGTACGCGTGCATCGAGCGCGAGGTGTACGACCTGCCGGCAGACGAGCTCCGGCAAGAGGTCCTGCCAGCGTGCGCTTTGCGGCCGTTCCGCGATCTCCCGCGCGAACGACTGATACGTCGCGAGGAAGCTTTGCGTCAGCCGGAAAAGCGCGGTCCAGAGCTGGTTCTCGATGCGCGAGCTCCGGCGCGCGTGCTCGACGTATTGCGCGACGAGCGCGTTGCGTTGCGTGCCGGTCTGCGCATCGACGAGGAACACCGCGCGCAGACGGTTCGGCGTGCGCGTCGTTGCGTGGCCCCCGACGCGGTCGAGCTCCGTGACGACATCCGTGTGCACGGCGAGCGAGTCGCCGCCCGGAAGCGTCGACAGCCATTTCGTCGCCGATCGCACATCGGACAACGGATCCTTGCCCGACCTCCCAAATCCGAACATCGTCGGTCGCAATGCGTCAGGTACAGCGGTGAATGGGCACTCCCATCGCTGCCGTTCGTCGGCATTTCGAGAGTGGGCGCGTCTCTATCGGCGGTCCCCGCCTGTTTCGGTAGGCGGTCGCTGCAAGTTTCGGACCGAAATTGCGCCACGGCAAACCGAGCGATCGGCCCGGCTCCGAAATCCTCGTGGCACACATCCTGCATGATGGCTGCCCGTGCAGCACAGCGAGCGGACCGCCGGCACAGGTTGGCCGAAGGGAGCGTGTTGCGAAGCATTGCCGTGCGTGCCGCATCGTTCGGCGCGCGTGAGCGCGATGCGAAATGCAGGGGTTCGGGACATGGGCATTCTGATCGAAGCGCCTTCGCGGCGACAGGACGCGAGCGGAACACCGGCGAACGCGCCGGCGGTCGCCGTCGGCGAGCCTGCGGGCGCATTGCACATTCGCGAGGTCGTCCGCATCACCGGATTGCGCCGCGAGCAGCTTTACATGTGGCAGCGACGCTACGGTTTTCCGGCGCCGCTGCGCGACGCATTCGGCGATCGCGTTTATCCGGCGGACCAGGTCGCGCGCCTCAAGCTCATCAAGCAATTGCTGTCGGAAGGCTGGCGTGCCGGCGCCGTGGTGCCGCTCACGGACAGCGCGCTGCAATCGATGGTGGGACTCGCCGTCGCCGAGCCCGCTCCGCTGCCGCCGGAAATCTCGCATGCGTTGCGACTGCTCGGCGAGCACCGCATCGGTGATCTCCAGAATCACTTGTCGAAGCTGCTCGTTGCGCTGGGCCTGCGCAAGTTCCTCGAGCAGACACTGATTCCGCTGAACGAGGCGATTCACGAGCGCGTCGTGCGCGGCGAGATGCAGACGTACCAGGAGCTGCGTTTCTGCGATCTCGTGCAGCGGCTGCTCCGCGACGTGGCGCGTCTCGTCCGGCCGACGCGCGACGCACGTCAGTTGCTGCTCGCCACGCCGCCGAACGATCCGAACCCGCTCGGGCTCGTGATTCTCGAGCTGCTGCTTTTCACCGAGGGCATCCATTGCCTTACGCTCGGTACCGGCGTCCCGGCGCAGGAAATCGCCGCGGGGGCGGAGGCCTATCACGCATCGATCGTCGTGCTGCTGTTCGATCGCGGCATCTCGGGCAAGATCGCCGGACAGGAGATCCGCTCGCTTCGCCGCGCGCTCGCCGACGGCGTCCCGCTGATCGTGAGCGGCCGTGCCGTCAATCTCCTCGCGAAGCCGATCGAGCACGTGCAGGTCGCCGCCGACTTCAATTCGGTGATGGCGGCGCTGCGCGCGCGCGGCATCGTTCCGGCCGCGCCCGTCACGCGTGTGCCCGAAGCGCCCGGAGGCGCATCGCAGACGGCGTAGAATCGGGTCGCGTGGAAACGCGCGACGCTCCGCACGCCTCCGAGACACCGGGTTCCCGCGGGACGCGGGCGTTATGGCACGTGTTCGCGCTGCTGCTTGCGCTCGCCGTCGCATGGCTCGTGTTCGCGGCCTATCGGCAGCCGGATTTCATCCTCGATTTCGCCGGCATTCGCCTCTGCTGAAACCGAAGCGGGGCCGCAGACGCCTTCGCTGGCGGAAACTCCTAAGGCTCGTTCAGGAAATCCTCGAGCCGCCGGCGGTCGCGTTTGGTGGGGCGTCCCGTTGCGGTGGCGCGCGCGTTCGCGCGCTCGGCCAGCGCACGCTCGCGCGCCTGCGCGCTTTCGGCCGTCTCGCGATACAGGAGCGCGGCCTTCGGCGCCGGACCGCGCACGTCGCTGACGTCGAGCACGTCGACGTCGAAGACGAGGTCGCGCTTGCGGATCGTCACGCGCGTGGACGCACGCACCGGATGCGCCGGCTTCACGTGTTCGCCGTCGACGCGCACGTGGCCCGTATCGACGGCTTCCGCGGCAAGGCTTCGCGTCCGATAGAAGCGCGCAGCCCAGAGCCATTTGTCGAGGCGCACGCGGCGCTCGTGCGCGGGAGCCGGAGCTTCTTCTGTCCGCCGCGTCATTCGCCCGCGCCGCCGGCGTAGCGGCGCATCCATTGCGCGACCGCGGTCGCCTCGGCATGACCTTCGGCATCGAGCGCGTCGGCGACGCGCACCTGGTCTCCGCGCGGGCGGTTCTGCGACAGCTTGAACTTCGCGTCGAGCGCGCGAATGCGCAGCCGGAAGGCGACGATCGCGCCGACCAGCGCATCGCGCTGCGGCTGCGGCATCGCGAATCGCCACGGCGCGTCGCGCGCGCCTTCGAACCGCTGCACCAGCGCATCGAGCACCTGCCGCGTCTCGACCGGATCGCGGACGATTTCCAGCGTACCGTGAACGTGCACGGCGGCGTAGTTCCACGTCGGCACCGCTTTCGCGGGCTCCGCGTACCACGACGGCGAGACGTACGCGTGCGGTCCGTGGAAGATCGCGATCGACGTAACCGAAGCGGCATGCTCCCAATGCGGATTCGCGCGCGCCATGTGCCCGAGCAGCGTCCCGCGCGGCTCGCAGTCGGCGACGAGGAGCAGCGGCAGGTGCGAGACGAACGGCTCGGGCGTCGCCGGCGTCACCAGCGTCGCGAACGGATAGTCGTGGATCAGCCGCGCGGTGGCGACGCGATCCGACATTGCGAAATGCGACGGCGTGTAGAGGCTCATGTCGGGAAATCGAAGGTCACGGCGCCAGCGGCAGCGTGTAGATCGTCATCGGCAGCGCCGAGTTGCGGTCGAATTTCGCGCCGGCCTCGACGCCGATCCGCGCGACTGCGTCGGCCGTCTTCAATTGCGCATAGCGCGCGTGCATCGCGCCGAGCGCGAACTCCCGGCCCGATCCCGCGGCCCAGAACTGCGTGTACTCGAAGACCTCGCGCATCGAGAACACGCCGAAGATGCCGCTGCCGTTGGCGATCAGCGCCGTGATCTGCGTCGACTCGTACGGGTCGTCCTCCTCCTCCTTCGGATTCAGGAAGTGCTGTTCCTTGAGGATCGGGTGCAGCTTGCGGAACGTCTCGAAGATCGCCGACTTGTTCGCGAAGTCGAGGTCGTTGTGCTTGGCGAGCAAGCTCTCGAACACGAGCTGGTGCGCGGCCGAGCCGCAGAGACCGATGTACGTGTCGCGGTAACGGACGATCTTGTCGAACGTGCGGTCGTGCTCGGCGGCGAGCCGCGTATCGCCGAACGTCGTCAGCGAATCGGCGGCGATGGCGACGGAGTCGCCCTTGCGGACGACGACGAGCGTGGTCATTGGAATGGGAAATCGACGGCGTACCGCGGCCGGTTGTACGTTCTTCGCGGCGCGCGGCGACGCCAATTATACGATCCGGGCTGGAACGGGCCGCGTCATCGCCGACGCTATCGCCGCCACGCGCCAGTGCGCGGCGGCCCAGGACCAGAATTCGCGCACCGATCCGATCTCGGCCGGCGGCGGGTCCTGGCCCAGGAATCGCCATGCCGCGAGCAGCGCGGCCAGCGGCGCTCGCGGCAGCGCCGCGGCTCGCGTCTGCTTGGAAAGCTTGCGACCCTGCGCGTCGACGGCGACCGGTACGTGCAGGTAGCGCGGCGTCGGCAGCCCGAGCAGGCGCTGCAGAAGAATCTGGCGCGGCGTCGACGCAAGCAGATCGGCGCCGCGCACGACGTCGGTGATCCGTTGCGCGGCGTCGTCGACGACGACGGCAAGCTGATAGGCGCAAAGGCCGTCGCTTCGCCGCACGACGAAATCGCCGACGTCGACGTCGAGCCGCTGTGTCCGTGCGCCGAAGACGCGGTCGACGAACGCAATCGGCGTCGCCGGCACGCGCAGGCGCAACGCGGCGCGCGACGCGTCGCGATCGCCGATGCCGTTGCGGCACGTTCCGGCGTACACGCGTTCGCCAATCGCGCTCACGCGCTCGTCGGCGAGCTCGCGGCGGGTGCAGGCGCAGGCATAGACGACGCCGTCGTCGGCAAGCTTCGCGAGCGCGGTTTCGTACACGCGCGTGCGCGTCGATTGGCGCCACACGTCCTCGTTCCATTCGAAGCCGTACGCCTCGAGCGCGGCGAGTATCGCGTCGGCCGCGTGCGGTCGGGCGCGCGGCAGGTCGACGTCCTCGATGCGGACGAGCCAGGCGCCGCCGTGATGGCGCGCATCGGCGTAGCTCGCCATCGCGGCGACGAGCGAGCCGAAATGCAGCGGGCCGGTCGGCGACGGTGCGAAGCGACCGCGGTAGGTGCTGACCGCCTTTAAGGTGGTGGCCTCAGTGCGCGAGCAGCGCCGACGTCTGCACGGCGTCGACGCCGCCGCTCTGGTAGCGCTTCATCGCCGCCATCACCGCCGTCGGGTAGTCGGCCTGACCGACGCTGCCGTTGTAGCGGCCGAGCGCGCGGTAGAGATCGCCGTTCTCGACGTCGAGATAGTGGCGCAGGATCGTGCAGCCGTAACGGAGGTTCGTTCGGAGCTGGAACAAATTCTGATCCGCCGTGCCGATCAGGCGCACCCAGAACGGCATCACCTGCATGTAGCCGCGCGCGTCGGCCGACGAGATCGCGTACTTGCGGAAGTTGCTCTCGTGGTGGATCACGCCGAGCACGAGCTGCGGATCGAGGCCGGCGCGCGTCGCCTCGTAATGGACGGTCGCGAGGAATTGGGCGCGCGCGCCGCCGTCGGGGAACCTGCTGGCGAGCTTCGGCGACATCTGCGCGATCCACACGCGCACATCGGGGCGCTCGGCATAGTCGCGCGGCGCCGGGTTGTCGGCGACGGCGCGCGACAGGCCGCTCGCGACCGACGGCGCGAGCGCCTCCTCGACCTGCGCGCCGGCGTGCGCGATCAGCGGGGCGATGCACGCGAATGCCGCGACCAGAAGGCGCGGCGTGAACCGCCTGCACGGGTGGAAACAACGCTTCGTCACTGTCCGATCCGCTGCGTCAAGAACGGGAGAACGTCGGCGACCGCGACTTTCGTGGCCGCAGTTTCGCGCCGGGACTGGTATTCGACGATACCTTCCGTAAGGCCGCGCTCGCCGATCGTCACCCGGTGCGGGATGCCGATCAGCTCGAGATCAGCAAACATTACGCCAGGACGCTCCCCGCGATCGTCCAGCAGCACCTCGACGCCGGCCGCCGCGAGCGCTTCGTGCAGCCGATCGGCCTCTTTGCGCACGATCTCGCTGCGATCGTAGCCGATCGGCGCGATCGCGACGGCGAACGGGGCCATCGATTCCGGCCAGATAATGCCGCGCACGTCGTGGTTCTGCTCGATCGCCGCCGCGACGACGCGCGTCACTCCGATGCCGTAGCAGCCCATCTGGACGACGTGCGGCTGCCCCTGCGCGTCGAGGTAGGTCGCGTCCATCGCCTTCGAGTAGACGTCGCCGAGCGCGAAGACGTGGCCGACCTCGATCCCGCGAACGATTGCGAGCTGACCCCCGCCGTCGGGCGACGGGTCGCCCGCGACGACGTTGCGGATGTCGGCGACGAGATCGGGCTCCCGGCAGTCGCGGCCGAAGTTCACGCCGCGCAGGTGATAGTCGGCTTCGTTCGCGCCGCAGACGA
>Ga0207707_10006222_pt1 | contig 10427 bp, 8 predicted proteins | sample KBSC83BmetaG_FD_184336 | JGI IMG/M metagenome (GOLD analysis project Ga0207707, IMG submission 184336) | Corn rhizosphere microbial communities from Kellogg Biological Station, Michigan, USA - KBS C8-3B metaG (SPAdes) (version 2) | ecosystem: Host-associated > Plants > Roots > Rhizosphere ... | reverse complement strand
CCTTCTCCGCCGCCTCTTTGCGGGTGCTGTTCTCATCTGGCGTCGTCATGCTGGTGGAATCGTCCACCACCACCGCCACGATGTTCTGCTGGGGCTTCAGCGCCGAGACGCTGAGCGCGGGGTGCCAGATCAGAAACAGCAGCAGTGCGGCTAGGGCCGTCTGCAATATCCAGATCGAGGCCCTGCGAAGCACGCCCATTCGGGAAGTGCCCGAGCCTTGGCGCCAGATCAGAAAGCCCAGGATTGCCGCGGCGGCCAGGATACCTAAGCCCATCCGCCATAGGGGCCAGCCGGCCAGGAAGATAAACGTCCCTTGGCGATAAATCGAGAGCGGATACTTAAAGAGAAACTCGAACATGTAAGGAGGTTGCTCTCATTAGTGGGTTAGATCATACATGACGTAATTGGCAGAGATTCGGTACGCCAAAGATGCAAAGTTTTCCGGATATTGGGGATCGTCAGACCATTCAATGGCATCGCCCATATCTACGTTATGGCAAATCCCGACCATAACCCGGCCCTTGTCGTCGTAGATTGCACGGAACTTGGGATCAAAACCGTCGAACTCCCAGGGGATGCCGCTGTAAAGAAACTGTGCCCCCGGAATACGGGAGCGTTGGTCTATATCGTAGATGACGTGAAAGATCTCGGCTTTGTTATCCAGATCTACTACGGCACGCCGGGGAAACACCTTGCGCATGCCTTCCATGAAGACGTCCCACTCCAGGGTCCCGTGAAAATCGTCGGTCATGAAAAAGCCGCCGCGCAGGAGGTAATCGCGCATCTGCGCGGCTTCCTCGTCGTTGAGACTCCAGTGCCCGACTTCGACGCCGTAGACGAAGGGCCAGTTGTAAATGTCGCTGCTGTTATCCAGCTCCACCACCTGCTCGACCGAACGCGCGTCAATGCGGGTCAGCCGCAGCAATCCCTGTAGCGTGTGTCGATCGCCCAGCGGATAATCCGTGCGCCAGCCGTACCGGCCGGTGTTGTTGGGAAGCGGATGCTCGAAAGTCGAACTGGTGTACTTCAGGCGGCCGCGGGTCCATTCCGCCTGCCGCTCCCAGTCCGGCGGCAGCGCCGCTGCAGCATGGTCTTCGGTGCTCTCGTAGGAGATAAAGGGCTTCTGGGCGTTCAAGATACCCCAGGTGCCGAGGCCGCCCAAAATGAGGAAAATCGCCGCGCGAAAGCGCATGTAAACCCTTAGTCGGACTAAGCATAGCACACCAAAGAACGGTGTCCTCGCGATCCGTAAATGTCCCTCTCAGTGTGACAAATCGTAGACGAAGTAGTTCATGGCGATGCGGTAGGCCATGTTGGCCCATTCCGCAGGGTAGGCTGGGTCGTCGGACCATTCCCACGCGTCGCCCAGGTCCATGTTGTGGCAGATGGCGACCACCACACGTCCCTTGCTGTCATAAATACCACGCCAATGCTCCGGCCGCCCATGTTCGTCTTTCTCGTAGGTTAGCCCGCTGCGAAGATATTGCGCGCCCGGAATCTGATATTTGTCGTCCAGATCGTAGAGCGTGTGAAAGATCGGATCGTTCTTCGGCAGGTCGACGACTTCTCTATCCGGGAAAACCTGTCGGATGCCGGCCATGAACACATCCCACTCATAGTCGGAATGGAAATCGTCCACCATGAAAAAGCCGCCGCGGTCGATAAAATCGCGAAGCTGCGCCGCTTCTTCCTGGTTGAGCTCCCACTGTCCCACCTCGACTGCGTAAAGAGTCGGCCAATTGTAAATGTCATCCGAGTTATCCGCCGCCACAGGCTGTTCCACGGAACGGCTGTCGATGCGCGTCAGGCGCTTCACTCCCAACAGCAGGTGCCGGTCCGATCGCGGATAATCCGTGGTCCAGGCGCCCGATCAGATGCGGCAGGGCTCCCCCGCCGTGCGACAGGATGGTGCGCAGCTCTGGAAATCGCTCCAGCACACCACCGAAGAGGAGTCGTGCGCCGGCTAACGCGGTCTCGGCGGGATTACCGATTAAGTTGCGGAGGTGGTATTCGCCCATCCGGGACGCGCCGGAGACATAGTGCGGGTGGATCAGAATCGGGACGCGCAGCGACTCAGCGACGCCCCAGAATGGATCGAGAACCGGATCATCGAGGCCGACACCGTCGACGCTGGTGGCGATCTCTATTCCGCGCATCCCGAGCTCCAACACGGCCCGTTTGGTTTCCTCAACGGCGCTCGGGACGTCCTGGAGCGGCACCGTGGCAAACCCGATGAGTTCATCGGGGAACGCCCGCGCGGCTTCGGCGATCCCGTCGTTAATCGTCCGCGACCAGCGCTGTCCCTCTTCAGCCGGCAGTTCATACAGGAGGGTGAACGGCGGCGGCATCAACGTGCGCGCATCGAGCGACTGTCGTCGCATATCGGACCGCTGCTGGTCTAAATCGACGAGCCGGCTGTCGAGCGTGAATTTTTGATGGCCGACGGTGAGTCGAAACGTGCCGTTTGCCGCGTTCTCAATCTGAACCGGCGCACCCGGCATGCGTTGAACAGCTTCGATTGGCAAGAAATGGCTATGGAGATCGATGATCATGCCCACCAACTTCAATCAAGCGGTTGTCGCACAAATGAGCAGGGCGATACTCAGGGCCCACATGGCGCCAAGAGCGGCACCGCACGTGATCGGGTGATCGACATGCGGTGTCAGGTGGGTCTGCCCGCGTTCACCAACGGCTCCCCGACCGTTGGCGCCGTTCAATCAGGCACGCCTCCGCCGCTCCGCGCCTACGTGGTCTAAGCGCGTCCTCGACCGAGATCAAACGTCTGGTTCGGACGCTCCATCGTACTGATCAGTTCTCGTATCCCTCCTCCTTGCGAGCGACGTTGCGAAAGTGTCGCTCAGAGATACTGTATATCTGCTGTTGACACATTGTATGATCGTCATCGGCAGGATGTCAACCACGTGGCGCGTGATTCCGGATCGACGGCGAGGCGGAAGGAGGATGGACTCGCATTCGAGACGGTAAGGAGAGGCCTTCCAGCCTAACTGCTAAACTTTTCGGACGCCCTCGCGGCGATCTGTATTGCGATATTGACTCGCGATTAGACTGCCGATTGAGTTGAGATCGGACGACACACCCTGTACGTCATGTCTCGCAGGGTGAACGATGGGAAAGAGAAGGTCTTGAGTGCCTCCGAGTCGTCTTGAAAGTGTCGAACGCACGATGCAAGTGCTGGATTGCTTCACGCTGGAAGCGCCGGAACTCCGTTTGACCGACCTGAGCAATGAGACGGGTATGACGAAGACGCAAATTTCGCGCATCGTCTCGACGCTTGTCGGCGGTGGCTACGTTGTGCGCGATCCGGCGACGAAGCGCTATCGTCTCGGTTTGCGCTTGATCTATCTCGGGACGGTTGCTCGTGAACAGGTGGATCTGCGGCGAGCAGCCCGGCCGTTTCTCGAACAGCTTGGAGCGCTCACCCACGAAACGGTCCGGCTGGTTTCGCTGGATGAACACGGGCCAGTTTGCGTCGATCTCGTGGAAAGCCCGCAAGGCGTGAAAGTCGACGCGAAGCTTGGGGTACGAATGCCCTGGAACGCTGGGACATCGGGAAAGGTGATTCTGTCATTTCTACCCGCCAGCAAGCAGGATGAGATTCTGGCCGAGTCCCCGCTCTCGCAATTCACCGAACGCACGATCACCGATCCCGCCGTGCTCCGCCAGCAACTCGAGCGCATCCGCCGGCAGGGGTATCACGTGAATGACGTGGGTGATCTCGTCGCGGAGACGCGCGCGATTGCCGTTCCGATCTTCGAAGAGGGCGGAGAGATCACCGGCGCGATCAGCCTGGCGATGCCAGAGTATCGCTGGCGGCAGTTGGACGTCGAGGGCACCATCCGTACGATGATGGAGTTCTCGGTCGAAGTCTCGACGCAGCTCGGCTATCAACCGGGAACGCATATCTTTGATGCGTTGCCCGATCGTCAGCACGCCACATCGTCCACGCCTGGTACGGATCCCGCGCCGTTCCCATAATCGCGCGTTCAGACATCAATAGGCCATCCAGTAGCACCGAGTCGTTCAATCGTCGCCCCGTGGGGCGGGAAGGGAGATCAAAGTGGACGTGCCATTCAATGAGAAGATGAGCCAGCTCATCGGCGGACTCTGGATGCATAATCGGATCGTCGCCAACGTTGCCACCTTTTGTGACCGCTACGGCAATCGATTCGCGGGCACAGCGAGCGAACTGCGCGGTCGCGATTACCTGCTCGAGCACTTCCGTTCGCTCGGGTTGGATAATGTGCACCTGGAACCGTGCACCTATACCGGCTGGAAACGCGGCGCATGTCAGCTCGACATCACGCAGCCGCTACAACGGACGCTGGAGGCCGTGTCGATGGTCCATTCTCCGTCGACTCCGGGGACGGGCCTTGAAGCCGAACTCGTCTGGCTGGGTCAGGGAACGAAAGCCGATTTCGAACGCCGCCGCGACGAGATTCCCGGAAAGATCGCGCTCATCGGACTTGGCTCTCCGCTCGGCACATTCATTCATCGCGTTTCGAAGTACGGCTGGGCGCGCGAGTTTGGTGCGGTGGGAGTGATTTTCGCCAAGGAGGAACCGGGCCAGCTACTGGCGACCGGCACGGTTGCGGCCGCCTATCGCCACATCGGCACGCTGCCCGCCGCTGGCGTAACCTACGAAACCGGTCAATTCCTGCGGCGCCAGCTGGCGCAGGGGAGTGTTCGGGTCCGGATGCTGCTCGAGAATGCGTTCGTGCCCGACGCGACGACCTGGAACATCGTCGGCGACATCCCGGGCAAGGATGGCGCGAGCGAGCAGATCGTCGTCGGCGCGCACTGGGACGGTCACGACCGGGCCGATGCGGCGCTGGACAATGCCCTCGGCCTCTTCACCGTCCTCGAAGCGGCTGGCGCGCTCTCGCGACTTCGCGGCCAGCTCGGCCGCTCGATACGTGTCGTCGCGTTCGGGAACGAGGAATCGTGGGCGGTCGGCTCGACGAATTACGTCGCCCAGCACGCCGCTGACCTTGACCAGGCCGCGCTGATGATCAATTGCGATGCCCTGGCACGTTTCGGGCGTACCTCGATTCGCGTCACCAAGCGACAGGAGATCTTCGACTACTTCGAGCAGACGATCGCGGCGAACGGGCTGCCGGTCCCGATTTCGATGTCCGGTTGGCTGCCGGGAAGCTCGGACGAATGGCCCTTCCTTGTCGCGGGTGTTCCGACGATTTCCGCACGCGGCACGCAGTCGCCTGAAGAGCGCTCTCGTGGTCGCGGAATCGACCATACCCAGGCGGATACGGTCGACAAAGCCGACGATATCCGCGCGCGCGAGGCGTCGATGATCCTGGCGCAACTGCTCGTGGCGGTGGCTGAAAACCCGAACCGCCCCGGTCCGAAGATAGCGCGCGCCGATATCTTCCAGCGCTTGCGCGCAGACGGCGCCGAAGAGGAGTTGCGAGTCCAGGGCCGCTGGCACCCCGAATCGATTTTGTAAGCCTGACGCTTCTGTGTTTCCGTCGTAGTCGACGAGAACTGAGCGCGACGTTCGGACGACATGGTCGCCGAGATCGTTTGGATTTCTCGGTACTGATGGCTGTGCATCGCAAACGAACGGCAAATGTCTGCATTGCTTTGTGTCACGCGAAACGTTCGCGGAGATCACATCGCGAGGTGCTAGGAGGGTAGGTACTGGTGTACTGAGCTGACCGCCATCGAGCCATCGCCTACGGCGCCGGCGACGCGCTTGACCGAGCCATGGCGTACATCACCGATCGCGAAGACGCCGGGCAGGCTCGTCTCGAACGGGAGCGGTTTCCGGCCGGCCGGCTGATGCTGCTGAGGAAGCTGATTTCCCGTCAGGATATATCCGCGGTAATCACGCTGAAGCTCATCACCAAGCCACTCGGCCCGTGTTTCGGCCCCGATCAGAACGAACACCGCCGCTGCCGCGACTTCCTCACGCTCCCTGGTGCGCGAGTTCTGCAACACCAATCCGTTGAGTTGAAGCTCACCCCGGCCGTCGATCACACGCGTATTCAGCCTGATCGCGACGTTGGGTGTCGACGTCAACTCGGTGATTAAGTAGTCGGACATGCCGGCCAGCGACGGCCCGCGCACCACCACTGTGACGCGGGCGGCGTACTTGGCGAGATGGATGGCTGCCTGTCCGGCGGAGTTCGCGCCTCCGACGACGTAGACCTCTTGCCCGGACATCGAGGGCGCCTCGACTCCGACTGCCCCATAGAAGACGCCGACTCCCACCAGCCGATCGAGCGCGGGGATATCGAGCCGGCGGTAGTCGACACCGGTGGCGATCATGACGGCTCGCGCGCTGATCTGACTACCATCGCTGAGCGTGATCCGATGTTGCTCGTCGCCCGCTTCGAGTCGCGTCGCGTGCTGTGTGAAGACGAACTCGGTGCCAAAGAGCATCGCCTGTTCGTAGGCGCGAAAGGTCAGATCGCTTCCGCTGATACCGCGTGGGAAGCCGAGGTAGTTGCGGATCATCGAACTCGAGCCTGCCTGGCCGCCGATCGCTTGAGGTTCAACCACGAGCGTGCGCAAGCCTTCGGAGGCGGCGGAAACGGCCGCAGATAGACCGGCCGGTCCGGCTCCCAGTATCACGAGGTCGTACCTGTCCGCGGCTGGCTGCGTCTGAACGCCGAGTGCTTCGGCAACCTCCGAAGCACTCGGATCATGCAGCACTGTGCCATCGTGCCGGATGATCGCTGGCAGTCGCGTGGGATCGACGGGGTGCGCGGAGATGAGTTGCCGGCCTTCGTCGGAGTCTGTCGCGTAGAACCCGAAGGGAACCGTATTGCGATCCAGCTGATTGCGCAGTTCGTGACTTCGCTGCGACCAGCGCTCGCCGACAATCCGCATCACCTCGTGATGCGGCCGGTTCGCCTTCGTCCAGCGGCTGAGTGCCTCTTGAACTTGTGGGTAGAGCCATTCATCGGGCGATACCCACCCTTTCAGAATCGAGAAATCGATCTTCCCGAGGGCGATCGCTCGCTGCAGTGTCGCCACGGCGCCAGCCGGTATGCGCGTCCCTCGCGCATCCATATCGACCAGTAACGCTCGGGCGGCCCGCCAGTGCAGCGTATGCGCCTGCTCCAGGAACGCGATCCCATCGGAGCCGGCTAGGTCGAGATCGGCGGCGATCAGGGCGACATCTTCTCCCTGCCGCGCCAGCCGATCGAGCGTCACGATCCCTTGCTCGGCTGACTCGGCGGTGAGTACGTGATAATCGGCGCCAAAGTGGCGCTGGAGCGCTTCCTCCAGCCGGTCTCGCGAATCTTGATGATCGTCCACGATAAACAATACGGAGAGGTTCAAGGGTCGCCGCGCGCCGGTCGTTGTCTCTGCAATCATGGCTGTCCTCCGCTGAAGCGATGCTCGTGCGGGTGGGAGCGCCACTCATGAGCTTGCGCGGCGCTCCAGGTTTTCCGGCGAATCTCAGGCGTCCCGTCGCTTCATCAGAATGGCCGCAACCGCCAGGAGCACGATCCACCAGAGCGTGAAGACGATATAGCCCGTCCAGGGGCCAAGCTGACCGTCGAACGGCACCACGCGCACGATCTGTTGGCCGGCATTCGAGGTGAAGTACTTCTGGATGATCTCGCCCCAGTTTCCGGGGATGATTCGTGTCAGCTGAGGCAGCACAACCAGGGCGCCGACCGCCACACTGATGCCGGCGGCCGTGCTCCGCAGCAGCGCGCCGAGGGCGAACCCGAACATCGCGCTCCCAGCGAGAATGAGCCCGCCGCCAACCACCGCGCGCAGAACGTTTGGATCACTCAGCTGGACATTGAGCTGCTCCGTGCTGAGGATCATCTGCCCGGTGAAGAAGGCCGCGAACGAGGTGAGCGTCCCTGCGACGAGCGATACAACCGCCATCACCAGCGCCTTCGCTCCGAGAAAGGTGAGTCGTCGCGGCACCGCCACCAGGCTCGTCCGGATGCTGGAGGTGCCATACTCGGTGCTGATGAACATGGCACCGAGTACGATCATCACCAGGAGTCCGGTGTCGAGACCGGCGAGGCTGACGACTGTCGGATCCTCGGGCGCCACGATCGGTGTCGTGGTAACGGTCGCCGCCGAGATGATCGCTGAGAGTCCAACCGTTAGGACGACCAGTGCCAGTAGCGACCAGTACGTCGAGCGCAGCGACCAAAGCTTGGTCCACTCCGACCGGAGTGCCGCAGTGAAGCTTGCCTTCCCGACCGGAACGGCGGTCGCATCCGTTCGTTTTTGATAGCGTTCGCCGATGGTGTTGGCGGACATTGGATTCCTGTTCCTTTCGTTGCCCTCTGCCGTTTCGATTGACGCGCGATTCGCCTGAGCTCCTGCGATCAGGCCGCAGCCTCATATTCGACGCTGTCCCGCGTCATCTCCATGAAGGCCGACTCAAGCGACGCGCGCTCTTCAAAGAGTTCGTGGATCGTCAGCCGGTGCTCAGCCGCCAGATCGCCAACCTGATCGCTCGAAATGCCCTGCAATTCGAGATAGCCGCCGAGTTTGGTGATCTCGGCGCCACGGCCGGCGGCCAGGCGCGCCAGTTCATCTCCGTGTGGTGAGCGCACGCGAACGCGCTGCGTCGAGTTCCGCTGAATGAACTCGCTCATGCTTACGTCGGCCAGCAACCGGCCAAGACCGACGACGATCAAGTGATCGGCCGTCAGAGCCATCTCACTCATCAGGTGACTGGAGACGAAGACGGTGCGACCTTCGGCCGCCAGAGACTTCATGAAATTGCGGATCCAGAGGATGCCTTCCGGGTCGAGCCCGTTCACAGGTTCGTCAAAGATCAACACTTCAGGATCGCCGAGCATGGCGGCCGCGATACCCAGCCGTTGAAACATGCCGAGCGAGAAGCCGCCGATGCGTTTGCCCGCGACCGCTTCGATGCCCACCATCTCGAGCACCTCGGAGACGCGCTGCTTGGGGATGCCATTGCTCTGCGCCAGGCTCAGAAGGTGATTGTAGGCGCTGCGTCCGCCATGGACGTTCTTGGCGTCGAGCAAGGCGCCAACCTCGTGAAGCGGCGATTGCGAAGTGGTAAAGGGCTTGCCGTTAACCAGCGCGGAACCGGAACTCGGACGATCCAGTCCGAGAATCATCCGCATCGTGGTCGATTTCCCGGCACCGTTCGGTCCGAGAAAGCCGGTCACCGTCCCAGGACGCACCGTGAATGACAGGTCGTCCACGGCGAGTTTGCTTCCGTAGCGTTTCGTTAGTCCGTTCGCTTCGATCATTTCTTCCTCCGTCTTGACATCGATCGATCGAATCCCTCTTGATCCGACAACAACGATAGAGCGGACCGCGGCCCGCTCCATCAGACGACCGGTCTGTTTGTCGTTCGGACTGCCGGACGGTTTTTGCGTCGATCAATCTGTGGAGATCGACCTCCCCCACTCGGGTGAGTTCGGCAGAGCGTGCGGTGTTTCTGCCCCGTCTTGAATACGCTCCACAGCGGCGAGCGACTGGATCAGGTGCTGTGCCACCTCCGCCGCATCGGCGCCGACACCAGTTAGCAAGGCGGATCCTCGTGTCGTTTGCCAACTCCGGCCGGTGAAATACAGATTCGGCACGGCTGAGCGTCCGCGATGCTCGACGAACGCTCCGCGATCATCCTTCGCCTCGGGTATCGCTACCCAGTCGGATCGGTCGCGATAGCCGGTGGCCCAGATCACCGCGTCAATCTCGGCTGGTGTGCCATCCGCGAACGTGACGCCGTGCCCGGCCACGGCTGTGAGACGCCCGACCACTTTTACGCCTCGCTCGCGCAGTCGTGGAAGGTCGAGACCCTTACCCGGGAACGGGTCGGTACGCTTCAGAAAGCTCCCGACTCGTGAGTCAGGCGAAGCGCGCAGAATGCCGAGGCGATCCATCCACCAGAAGATGCTCCTCCCCAGAATGCGCTCCGGACTGACGCGACGCGATCGTCCGGTCGACAGGAGGACGCGGTGTGTGGTGCTCAATTCACGCGCGATCTGACGGCCAGTTGCCCCATCACCGACAACGAGCACGGTTCCGGTCGGAGTTTGTCGCGGGTTGCGGTAGGTTTCCGCAGTGAGTTGCACCACATCGCCCGAAAACTGGCGGCTGAGTGGCGGAATAGCCGGTTGCTGGAAGGCACCGGTCGCGATGACGACGGTACGGGCCGTCAGAACCGTTCCGTCGGTTGTGGTGGCCGTGAAGTGGTTGCCCTGGCGCTCGAGCCGGTCGATACCCATACCGAGCGCCACCGGCAGCTCAAAATGCCGCGCATACGTCTCCAGATAGCCAGCGATGTCGTCTTTGGTGGGATAGGCGTTCGGATCTCCAGGAACGGGCAGTCCGGGCAGCGCACTGTACGCGGCAGGCGTGAACAGGGTGAGCGAATCGAATCGCTGGCGCCAGCTCTCACCGATACGCTCGTGTTGATCAATCAGCAA
>Ga0207707_10006220_pt1 | contig 10429 bp, 10 predicted proteins | sample KBSC83BmetaG_FD_184336 | JGI IMG/M metagenome (GOLD analysis project Ga0207707, IMG submission 184336) | Corn rhizosphere microbial communities from Kellogg Biological Station, Michigan, USA - KBS C8-3B metaG (SPAdes) (version 2) | ecosystem: Host-associated > Plants > Roots > Rhizosphere ... | reverse complement strand
CGCCGCGGTTGAAAAGCTCCGCGAATGCCAAGCCCTGCGTGTAAAAGGTCCCGCCCAGCTCCGATGTGCCCATTCTGATCGGCATAAAACGTTCCTCCGACACAAAAATTATCGCTGAATTTCTTTACACTACGGCAAGCAACCGCTGCAAATCGTTCGGTGAGAATACTTCGTTATAGAATTGCGTAGCTCTGCCGATTTTTTCTGGACAAGCCGAAATTTCGCCGCGATAATTTGTTGCAACGCCATGTTCGTCGAAAAATGGATGACACCGAATCCGCGAACCGTCCCGCCGGACGCTTCGATCTCTCTGGTGGCGATGGAGATGAACCGGCGCAAGTTTCGCCACTTTCCAGTCGCCGAACCGACGCAATCGGGTCAGCGCCTGGTCGGCATTGTTTCCAAGTATGACATCGCCCGCGGCTTTCCCGCCAACCTAAACCCGTTTTCGGTCGAAGTAGTGGAAGATTCGGTGACCCGGCCGGTCTCCTCCGTGATGACCAAAAAAGTGATCACCACGACTCTCGATTGCCCGATCGAAGAAGCGGCGCGGACCCTGCGCAGCAATCGCATCGGCGCGCTGCCGGTGCTGAAGGAAAACCGCCTGGTCGGCATCATCACTGAGTCGGATATCTTCGAAGCGTTCATCAATATGACTGCGGCAAAGAGCGGCGGTGTGCGCATTCTCGTCGAGTCCGATGCAGGCGACAGTCCCGTCCCGGTAGTGCTGACGCTGAGCCGAGAGTATCGGCTCGACGTGCTCAGCCTGGTATCGTTTCACGAAAACCGTTTGCGCGGCAAGGATCTCTCGATCTTTCGCTTCGGCAGCCGCCTCCCGGCGGGATTTCTCCAGGAAATCAGCAAAGCGGGTTACCGAATCGTCAGCCTGGAAGGCTGATCTCTCGCTGCGTCACTGCAACGATTCTCTCGAACCGCAACTTCCTCACTTCCAGCGCATTCCGGCTCTGCTGGACTTTCCGTCCAACCTTAAGATAAAGCGTGAGGGTCCATCGCTGCGCTGATTTTGATCGATTCTGGGCTGGACCGAAAGCTCATGATTTGCATCGCCGGCAAAACTTCGTCGCTCACCTGGTGCTTGCTCGTTTCGATCGCCATTCACTCGCTCCTGCTCTGGCGCTTTGGCTTGATCTGGAATCGCCATTGGCCGTCGTTCGAAGTGCCAGTAGTGGTAACCACGTGGTCGTCCGGAGAAAGCGACACATCAACGGCTACAGGAACGAATAACAGAGAGCGGAGCCTTTCACGTCGACGCGCAACATCGGCTGCAAGTAACGCTTCGCCTGCTGCAGCCGACGATTCATCCGCTGCCGGCAGCGGTGAAGGCTCGCCCGGTTTAGGAAACGTGCAGGGCGAGCCCGGCGGTCTCGGCGTCGGCGGAGTCGGATCATCGAGCGGCGGCGAGCCCGGCGGAACCGGACACGGCGGCGCCGGCAACACCGGCGGCAAACCGGAACCATCTGCCGGAAATGCCGGGCGCTCTGCGGCGCCGGTAATAACGGTGCCGCCGTCGATTCAGCGCAGAACCTCGCCCTATGAGAGCGAGGTCTATGTCGAAGTCGATTCGTACGCGCTTTTTACGTCCGATTTTCGGCTGGCACTCAACGTGCCGGGGAATCAAGTCTGTCTCGACGGGAGCGCCCTGCGCACCTATGAGCGCGAAGTCATGACCCGGACTATCACGGATATTGCAAAGTGCCGCTTCGAAGACCACAGCGACCAAGACGTGATGCGTTGCCCCAAGGAAGCTCACACCACGGTGACGACCTACAACAATTATTTATCTTCGCCGTTAACCTACAGCATCAATATGTGCATGCTTTACGATCAGTCCAATTGCCACTGGATTTATCCCGACGACGGCCCCGAGCGGGAGATATGCCGGCCCGTCGATTATCAGGGAATCTGGGCTCAGGGAACGAAGTTTCATTACCAGTGCACAAAATCGACCAGCCAAACTTACAGCCACCCTTTGCAATACGAAGTCCGCTTCGTGCAGGACGTTGAATTCCCCGAGCAGCGCGCGCGCAAACGAATTCTTCTCAGAGAAAAGCGCTCCGTTCCCTCGTGTCCGTAGTTGACCAACACAAGGAAACTGTACTAATCGTGCAATTATCAGCGCGATCCTCCCCCGACGTTCAAACCTTGCAGCGCGAAAGGACGAAAATTCATGGCGATCATCGACCTGGACTCCCACTTGCGCGACGGCTGGCTGCTCGACGAAATCTACCGGCTGCCCGAGCCTTTCGCCAAACATTCTCCGAGGCGCATCGGCGACGGCAAATATTTCTATTCGAAATTCGAGCATGATCTTTCGTCCATGGAAGATCCAGTCGCCAACGCCAACTTCAAAAAACCGGTGACCCACCAGGTTTTTTACAATCCCGAAGCAAATCAACGCGGCAACGAGGTCATGCGCTGGCAGCAGGGCGGTTACGACATGGAATATCGGCTCAAGGACAACGCGCGCGAAGGCATCGACTTCCAGTTGATCTTTCCGACCCAGATCGACATCCCGGCGCAAAATCCAGGCCCGCTCGGCGCGGCGGTCGCGCGCGCTTACAACGATTGGGCGCATAAACTCGTCGCCGGACACCGCAATCGCCTTTCGCCCGTGGCCATGCTGCCCGCCGGCTGCCCGGAAGAAATGCCCAACGAGCTGCGCCACTGCGTCGCCGATCTCGGCTGCAAAAGCGCTCATCTGGTGAGCTACACCAAAGACAAACAGATGGACGATCCGGCATTTTTTTCGCTGTACCAGACCGCGCAGGAGCTCGACATCCCGCTGTTCTGTCATCCGAGCACGCTCGGCGATGCCGGCACGTTGATCAATCGTCAGAGCCATTTTTTTCCCATGCACATTCTCGGCCGGCCACTCAACTGTGTGGCGCCGCTGGTCGCCCTGGTGCTCGGCGGCGTATTCGAAAAATTCCCGCGCTTGAAGGTCGTTTTTTTCGAAGTCACGGCGGAGTTTCTCGTGTTCTGGATGCACCGCATGGACGACGACTACGAAGTGATCAAAGACGCCGGCATGTGTCCGCAGTTGAGCATGACGCCGTCGGAATACGTCAAACGCAATTGCTACATCACCTGCGAGTCCGACGAAAAGTGGCTGGCGCCGGCGCTCGCCGAAGTCGGCGAGACCCACGTGCTCATGGCCACGGATTATCCGCACTTCGATTCGACCTTTCCCAAGACCGTGAGCGGCATCCGCGAACGCCCGGATATTTCGCCGAAGCAGAAAAAACTGATTCTCGAGGACAACGCGCTGAATTTGATACGTCTGTAAAGGAGATTTCGTTACACCACGAAGGACACGAAGAGCACGAAGTAGGGAAAATTTATGAGTCGCCCTACCCCGTATCCTTCGTATCCTTCGTGTCCTTCGTGATCTTCGTGGTGAAATATTTTCCCAGGGGAGCTGCCGATGGTTAACCGACTGATGATTGCGGTGGGCGCCGGCCTGTTGGTTTCGGTCAGCGCTTTCGCTCAGGATGCCAAACTGCTCGACGCCGCGAAAAAAGAGTCCGGCGCGATTGTCGCCTACAGCTCGCTTGAATCAAACACCGTCGAGCCGATCATCGAAGCCTTCAAGAAAAGAACCGGCCTCACGGTCGAATACTGGCGCGCGTCGGCAACCAAGGTCATGGACCGTGCCCTGGCGGAGCAGCGTGCCGGCAAATCGGTCTTCGACGTGATGGTCAACAACAGCGGCGCGACTCAAGTTATGAAAAAGGAGGGCCTGTTCGCCAGGTACATGTCGCCGGCCGCCAAAGCATTTCCCAAGGAAGTAATCGATCCGGATTTGGGTCCGGTCTATCGCAACACCCCGATCGGCATCGTCTACAACAAGGGCGCGCTGAGCGCCGGCGAAATACCGCGATCGCTGGAAGAGCTGCCCAATCCGAAGTACCGCGGCAAATTCGTCATGCCCGATCCCACCCAGCACACCACCACGCTTCAGTGGCTTGCGAGCTTGTACAAAATCATGGGCAAGGAAAAGTCCGACAAGTACATTCGCGAGCTGGGCGCAGCCAAGCCGCTCATGGCGGAATCCTTCGCGCCCTCCGCCGAGCGCGTGGCGACCGGCGAAACGCCCATCGCCATCAGTCTGATCCGCTACACCGTGACCTATGCCGAAAAAGGCGCGCCCGTGGATTACGTGCGCCTCGGCAAAATGCTCAGCACCGGCCAATATCTCGCGCTCAGCAACAAGGCGACTCGGCCCAACGGCGGCAAAGCGTTCATCGATTTTTTTCTCGGCGACGAGAGCATGCGCATCCTCGCCAAGATGGGCGAGTTCGTGAACCGCAAGGGCATCTATCCGCCGCTTCTCGGCGCTGATAAAATTCAGGCCGTGGAGATGGACGACTTCGACGCTAACGAATTTAAGGAGAAAACCCAGGAATTTCAAAAAATATTCTTGAAATAGGAGGCGCAGGTATGGCGAATCGAGAATATCTCAAAGGTGACGCGCGCCAGCGCGAGCGCGCCTATTCTCCCGCAGTGAAAATAAACGGCGGCAGCACGGTCTACTTGGCCGGGCAAACCGGCTATCAAGACGAAAAGGGCGAAACCTATCCAGGCAACTTCGATGCGCAGGCGCGCGTCGCCTTCGCGCGCATGCGCAAAACCCTCGAAGCCGCCGGCGCCAAGCTCGACGACATCGTCACCATGACGGTGTTCGTCACCGACATGGCCAACGGCACGCGCTTCACCCAGCTCCGCAAAGAATTTTTTCAGGACGGTCGCTACCCCGCCAGCGCGCTCATCGGCATCAAGGAGCTGGCGAGACCGGAGATGATGATCGAGATTCAAGCTATCGCCGTGGTGAATTGAAGACAATGACGGTTCGTAACGATTTCTGTCGTTTTTGTCATTGCGACTGGAAGGAGAAATCCTTCTTAGATCCCTCACATTCGTTCGGGATGACAACTCCAATCGAGAAACATTTCTAGGAGGTGAACTATGCAATCCCCCTTTAAAGTCACCGGTATCGATCACGTGGTCTTTCATGTCAAAGATCTCGCTCGCGCGAAAAAGTTCTACATCGACTTTCTCGGCATGGACATCGACCACGAGAGCTCCTGGCAATGTTTTTTGAAATGCGGTGGTCAGGGCGTCGCTCTTTTCGAGATCGAGGAAGGGGAAGATGTCCATGCCGGCAGCGAGGTCAATCACATGGCGCTGCGCCTAGCATCGGGAGACTACGAGCGCGTGAAATCGATCCTCGAAGGCGCCGGCATCAAAGTGCATGGCCGCAAAAACGACCCGCATTGCGTCTACTTCAGCGATCCCGACGGTCACCACTTACAGCTTCTGATGCCGGGCGACTGAGGCGCGCCGGCGCGATGCTCAAGACTTACAAGGGCTCCTGCCATTGCGGCAGGAGACGTTGGACTATTGCGCGACAACTACGGATGAACAGGATTTAAAGGCTTGTCATGGCAGGCGAGCGCAAAGATACCTGGTCGGCCGGCGATCTTTACGAGCCCTACGTGGGCCGGTGGAGCCGGCTCGTCGCGCGGGATTTTCTCGCCTGGCTCGAAGTCGGCCCGCAGCGGAACTGGTTGGACGTGGGCTGCGGCAGCGGCGCGCTCGCCGAATCCATTTTCCGCCAGGCGCGACCGCGCCGCCTTCAGTGCGTCGATCTCTCCGGCGCTTTCATTGCCCACGCCAAAGCTCGCCTCGGCGATGTCGGCGCAGCGTTCGCCGTCGCCGACGCTCACGCGCTGCCGCTGAACACAGCGCGCTTCGACGCGGCGGTCTCCGCGCTCGTGCTGAATTTCGTTCCGCGGCCGGAGCGCGCCGTCGCCGAAATGGCGCGGACCGTTCGCTCCGGCGGAATCATTGCCGCCTACGTCTGGGACTACGCCGAGAAAATGGAGCTCATGCGTTACTTCTGGGATGCCGCGGCGGCTTTGGATCCCGCCGCCGCGGCGCTCGACGAAGGCGTGCGCTTTCCGCTTTGCCAACCCGCCGCGCTCTTGGATTTGTTCCGCACGGCGGGGCTCACTCACGCGGAAGCGCGCTGCATCGACATCCCGACCCGCTTTCAAAATTTCGAAGACTACTGGTTTCCATTCCTCGGCGGTCAGGGACCGGCGCCCGGCTACGCCATGTCTTTGAGTGAAGATCGCCGCGCCGCCTTGCGCGAAAGAATCCGCGCGGCGCTGCCCATCGCCGCAGACGGCTCCATCGACCTGAGCGCGCGCGCCTGGGCCGTGCGCGGCCGTGTTTCTTGAATCGCCCATTCCGCTATGCTGATTCTGCGAGATCATGCGTCGGCGCCAATGCGCTTGATTTTTTTTCCGCAAAGCCGGACGCTGTCCAGGCATGAACCAACGGTTTGACGCTGTCACGGTCGCTCTCACCGGACAGCTTACCTACATTCTGATCGTCTCGACGGTTTGGGCGCTGGCCGCGTCGTACCTCATCCTGCGGCTTTATCGGCGCGCCGTGATCAAATCCATGCGGCGGCGAAGTCGCAATGACCTCCTTGAAGCCAAAGGTTATCTGCCGCCGGAACCGGAACTCGCGCCCAACGAAACCCCGCTCGAATTTGTGTTTGTCACCCGCGCGGCGGCTTCGGCAAAAGGAGACGCGGCGCGTCTTTATCGGAGCGCCGTGCGCCGGCAGTGGCTTGCGGCAGGAGTTCAGATCATCGCCGGCTGCTGCTTCGCCGCCACCATGACCGCGGCTTTTTTCGTCTCGTCGAAATTGCCCGTCTACCCTTTCAGCTTCACGTATTTCACCTGGGCGCACGCCTGGCCGGTATTGATCGCGCTCGATGCGCTGGCGTGGATTTCGCGGCGCGCCAAGCGCATCGGCTCGGCGATTTATCTTTCGATCGGCATCGCGCTCGGCGCGGTACTGTTGATGAAAAATCCCGCTGTATCGCTCGCCGAGGTGCTCTACGTCTGGCTCGATCTGAACGCGATTCCGACCCTGCTCTTGCTGATTTTTCTCAACCGGCGCATTCGCGCCGTCGGACCTCTGGTGCTGATTTTTATGATCCTCGGCGTTACCGGCGCCAGTCTGGCCGTGACCTTCACCGGGGCCAATCCGAAGCTCTTGAAAGCGTTCAGTGATTTCTCGCACAAGATCGGACTCGGTCCCCACGGCGCGATCAGCGCGCTGCACGTACTCGGTTTCGCGGTTTTTGCCGTCGCAGGCTGGGTGCTGCTGGAGGTCCTGCGCAGTCTCTACGTCAAAAAACGCATGAGCGAACAGTCGATCACCATCGACGCCGTGTGGCTGCTCTTCGGCATCGTCAATTCCATCGGTCTGGTATTCCAGGGACGCCTGTGGATTTTGAGCGGGCTCGGCGCATTCATCGTTTACAAAATGGTCGCTGCCACATTATTTCGCGCGACGGGAACGGCGCGGCGAGCCCGCTCGGCCGGACCGCGTTTGCTGCTGCTGCGCGTCTTCGCTCTCGGCAAACGCAGCGAGCAGCTTTACGACGCTCTGGGAAAATTCTGGCGCACCGTGGGCAGCATCCAGATGATAGCGGGCCCCGATCTTGCCACTTCGGCTATCGAGCCGCACGAATTTCTCGCCTTCCTGAGCGGCCGGCTTGCCCGCCGCTTCATCGACTCGGGTGGCGCGCTCGACCTGCGCATGGATCAGTTGGATCTAAAGCCGGACGCCGAAGGCCAGTTTCGCGTCACCGAATTCTTTTGTCATGACGACACCTGGAAACTCACGTTGGCAAGGCTCGCCGACGAGAGCGACGCGGTGCTCATGGATCTGCGCGGCTTCGGCGCCGCCAACGCCGGCTGCGTCTTTGAGATCAATGAAATTTTCGAGCTCGTGCCGTTGTCCCGCGTAGTGTTCGCGGTCGATCAAAGCACCGATCAGGATTTCATGCGCCGGACCATGCGCCAGGCCTGGCGACAGATCAAAGAACGCTCTCCCAACCGCCGCGTCGCTTCCGGCCAAGTAGCGCTGGTGGATCTTTCTCAATCGACAACCAGCACGCAGGATATGCTCTACGGCGTCAGCGCCGCCGCAGCGGGCAAACCGTGAGGCGTAAGGCGTGAAGGGTAAGGCGCGAGAGCGATCTACGATCGATGCCTTTCGCCTCACCCCTAACCCCTGACGCCTTACGGTATTTTAGTGCCGATCGTGTCCGAAAGTTTTCGCGTAATCGCGCTGCAGTTCCTTGGGAATGAAATCGTCTTCCAGCTGGTGGATCTTTTTCGCCGGCAGGATCGGGTCTTGGGTGCGCGGCACCACACCCCAGGGACTCGCTTGCGCTTTCTTGTTCCATTCCTCGAGCACGATCGGACCGCGTTGTTTGAATTCGTGCAGCAGCTCCCAGGTCGCCTGCAAGCCGTTGGCGGTGGTCAGGCTCGGATATAAAACCGCCGACGCGCCGAGCTTTTGGAATTCTTCGAACGTCGGCGACGGCCGCGGCCCATAATAAGGCGCGATCACCGGGGCGGGGACGCGCCGACACGCTTCCTGAATTTGCTCGCGGGACGTGAGCGTGTTGACCCAGATCGCATCCACGCCCGCTTCTTTTACGTAGGCGATGCTGCGCTCAATTGCGTCCTCAAAGCTACCGTCCTCCGAACCGATGGAATCACAGCGCGCGCAAACGACGAAATCGGGATCGAGCGCTTTTTTCGCCGCCACCGCGGCTTTGAATTTGCCGATTGCGTCCTCAAAGCTACCGTCCTCCGAACCGATGGAATCACAGCGCGCGCAAACGACGAAATCGGGATCGAGCGCTTTTTTCGCCGCCACCGCGGCTTTGAATTTGCCGATTGCTTCCTCGCGCGAGATCAGCCGACGGCCGGCCAGGGTGCCGGATTTTTTCGGCGCTTCCTGATCCTCGATGTGCAGCCCGGCCGCGCCGGCGCGGATGTATGCCTCGACCGTGTAATGCACGTTCACCGCATTGCCGTAGCCGGTGTCGGCGTCGGCAAAGATCGGCATCGCAGTCACGTTGGTAATGCGTCGCACGGCTTCGCTCATTTCGCTCAGGGCGAGCAGGCCCACATCCGGATAGCCGTAGACGTAGGCGCAGACCTGCGAACCGGACATGAAAAAAGCTTCGTAACCAAGCACCTCTGACATGCGCGCATGGAGCGGACTGAAACCGCCCGACATCACCAGCAACTGGCTGCGCCTGAGAAGCTCGCTGAATTTCTTCGAAGCTTTTGTCTCCATGGCGCCATCTCATAACACAAAGCCGCGGCCGAAGTGAACGGCTCTCGTATGATGAGCGACATCGATCCTTCGCTGAAAAAACAAACGGCGGCAGAATTCCATTCTGCCGCCGTCCTTCAACCACAGATAGCTGATAAAATCTGCTTTAGCTGCCGAGCAGTTTCTTCATCCGACCGATGATCTCCGGTGGCTGGCTCATCACGTCTTTGACAATTTTTTCCAGCTCATCGCCGGGCACGGGATCGAGATCGAACTGGCGCTTGTCGATGTCAGCCAGGAATTCCTTATCCTTCATGGTTTCGTTGAAGGCATCGCGCAGCATCTTCACTCGATCGGCCGGTATGCCCGGCGACCCCATCATCGGCCGGCCGAGCTGCCCCGAAGCAAGCATGAGCGTCGCCAAGCGCCGGCTGCCTTCGGGAGTTTTGTAACGATCCATCAATTCCCAGAGAGTCGGCGTTTCCGGCAGTTTGGCGTCTCTCTTCTTGCCGGTCTGGATGATGTTGCGCACGAAGCCTTTCTTGCGCCACGTGTGATACGGCTCGCGCGACATGAAAGCTTCGATGGTGAACGCGCGGCAGTGAATCTCGCCGCGCTCGACGGCGAGGTCGATTTCAGGACCGCCGGGATAGCCCTGCACCAGATTGAACTTGGTCCCGATGGTTTCTTCGAACAGCTTCGGCAGATAGTACGCGGAATCCGAGGTGCCCTGGGCGCCGCAGCGCGGCGGTTCTTTGGCATTGCGCACGTCCTCGATCGTCTTGTACGGCGTGTCGGCGCGCATGTACATCTGCGATTCGCCCTGCACCGGCGAACCGATCCAGTTGAATTTCGACCAGTCGTACTGCGCTTCTTTTCGGCCGACGAGCTGATCGAAATAAAGCGTCGGCACGATCGAGCCGATCAGGCTCAAACCGTCAGGCTTGGTTCTATTGTAGACGTAATTGGCCGCAATCATGTGGCCCGCGCCCGGCATGTTCTGCACGATCATGTCCGGCCTGCCGGGGATGTGCTTGCCCATGTGTTGGGCGAGAATGCGGCCCCATTGATCGTAAAGCGCGCCCGGCGTCGTGCCGATGTACACGGTGATCGTCTTGCCTTTGTAGAAATCGGCCTGCGCGAATACCGACGGAACCCAGGCGAAAATTCCCAGATAGAAGAGCGCGAAAGTCAGGCGATAAATGGATTTCATCGAGTGTCTCCCTGAATGAATTGAGTAACCTCGTATAAC